>Ga0182014_10004404_pt1 | contig 16192 bp, 9 predicted proteins | sample 612S2DmetaG_FD_120489 | JGI IMG/M metagenome (GOLD analysis project Ga0182014, IMG submission 120489) | Permafrost microbial communities from Stordalen Mire, Sweden - 612S2D metaG | ecosystem: Environmental > Terrestrial > Soil > Wetlands > Permafrost | place: Sweden: Stordalen | collected... | reverse complement strand
GCCCTCGACGGCGCCACGCCCAATGGCGCCATCGTCGGCGCTGGACCGGTCGGCGACTTTGCCAGCCCGCCAAAGGTCAAGGCCGACCCGAACCGCCGCTCGCTTCGACGAACGGAATGGTTGGGCGAGTTCTTCAAAACCTCGTCGCAGCCGATAGGTCACGGCTTCACCCGCGCCAATATCGACGAGGACTTTGCCTGCTACAGCTTTCGACCAAACGCTGCGCTGCCGATCAAGGTGATCGTGCTGGACGATACCCAGGCCGACGACGATGTCAGTCCCGCCCGTTCCGCGACGAGTTCGCCGGGCTACGGCCACGGCTCGCTCGACAAAAAGCGCTATGATTGGCTGGCGCGAGAGCTCGACGACGGCCAAACCAAGGGCGAATTGATGATCATCGCCGCGCATGTCCCGATCGGCGTCGAGCCGGCAAGTTCTGTCATGGGCTGGAGCTCGGTGGCTGATGTTTCCGAGCCGGAGCTGATCGCTAAACTGCATCAATACCCGAACCTGATGCTATGGGTCGCGGGCCACCGCCACTACAATTCTATCACTGCCTTCAAATCGCCGGATCCGGCGCGCCCCGAACTCGGATTCTGGCAAGTAGAGACCTCGTCGCTTCGGGATTTTCCCCAACAATTCCGCACATTCGAGATCATCCGTAACAATGACGGCACGATTTCGATTCTCGCCACCAATGTCGATCCCGCGGTGCGACCGGGCTCTCCTGCTGCGACATCTCGCGGGTACGCGATCGCGGTCGAGCAGATTGTTTCAAGCAATAAGCTGACAGACCAACCGAAACCGCTCCGCCCGACGGGCTCGTACAATGCCGAACTGGTCATGCCGTTAAGCCCGGATATGAGCGCGACCATTCGCAAATACGGTACTCGGATTCGCAAGTAGGCGGACAACGATCATAACTATGAACACGGAAAAACGCATCCAAGCCCTAATAGCTAAACAAGTCGTCGTCGCGAACGCCCGTGCGAAGCGCAAAGCCGACGATTGCAAAGCAACAAGACGACATCGTGATGTGGTCGCGATGAGAAACATTTTGCTTTGCGCCACTCCAGCGGTGCTTTTATCTTTCGCACCGGCATCGGCCCAACAGGCGATTTCAACGCCGATCCTGCAATCAGATGAAAATTTCAGGGACCTTGCGGGAATCTCTGTGGGTAATGGAGGAACAGGATTCGCCGACACGACCAGCAACAATGGCGTGATGCGAACCGGGGTTTTTTATCGTTCCGAGGCCCTGAGCCTGCTTAACTCCGCGGATTCGGCAACCCTCTCAATGTTGCATATCGGTCTGGATATCGATTTGCGGACACCCTCGGAGATCGCTGGCCCGGCCAATCCCTCGTCGCCTAATGCCGGACCCGATCTGGTGCCGAATGGTAGCAATTATACCTGGGTCAATATCTATGGCACTTTTTCTCCGCCGCCGCCGGCGGGAGTGGGCGACAAGGCGACCGCGATCACCTATATGAAGACCACCTACCAAAACTTTGTGACCGATCCGGTCCAGCGAGCGGCGTTTCACACGGTCTTGATCGACTTGGCCAATGAGGCCGATCCCGCATTGTACCACTGTTCCGGCGGCAAGGACCGTACCGGGTGGACGTCTATGCTCCTGCAGAGCATAGCCGGCGTATCGCCGACGATCATCATGCAGGACTATAAGGCCAGCAACCTCTATATGGCTGCGTCTATCAACCAGATTCTGAGTGCCTACACCGTTGGCTCAACCCAATACGAGATCTATTCTGTGATGCTGGGGGTTAAGAAGAGCTTCTTGCAGGCCGGGCTCGATCAAGTGATCGCGTCATATGGTTCGTTGAATGCTTATTTGATTCAAGGGCTGGGGCTCACCCAGGCCGACATCTACGTTCTGCGCGCCAAGATGGTCTACTATTCGACATTGCCCGGGCAAAGCGGGTTAGCCGGCAATGCCGCCAGCGGCGCGGCGCTCCTGAACGCGTTACAGAGCTCGCCACTGTCGGGCCGCTATACCTCCTACAATTACTATCTGCAGTCGGCCATAGACATGGGCACGCTGGGGGGCGTCGAGACGCAGGTTGGCGGTCAGGTTCACGCCGATGCCGTCTCGTATTTGTTGCGCCAGCCCCTGTGGGTCGATGGTGCGATCGCGCCCTATACGAGCGGCCGTGATCTTGGCATAGGTCAGACTCGTATCTGGCTGGCCGGCCTCGGGGGCTATTTTGGGTCCGATGGTCGTGCTGGCGCTGCCAGCAGCACGGAGCGAAGCGCCGGCTCGGTCATAGGAGGCACTTACCGCATAGGCGATCAGACCAGCGCCTATCTAGGCCTCGGCAATATTTTGGGTTCGGTAGGAAGCGCCGCCGCCAGTGCCGATGTCAACACGGCTCTGGCCACGATTGGCGGACGTTACGGTTTTTCGACTCTTGAAGCCGGTCCTTACGTGACGGCGCGTGCGAATGTCGGTTGGGTCGACTACCAAAGCAAGCGCGCCCTGGGTGGAGGCCTGGGGACCACACAAGGCAACACCAAAGGCGCCGTTTACGGCGGCGGGGCCGATATTGGCGATGTCATTCGCTTGGCTCCATTTACCATCACGCCGCAAGTGGGGGTTCGCGTTACCCAGGTAACCCTCGGCAGTTTTAACGAAAGCGGCAGTGAACTCGCCCTGGGGGTCAATCGCATCAGGCATACGTCTTCCAACGTGGTGGCCGACCTGGATGTTAGCCTTGATCCTCAAAAACTGGATGATTGGACCATAGCGCCTTCCGTCGCTGTCGGTTATGAGCAGGCACTCGGTAACCCCCAAGTCGAGAGCACCGGGACGCTTTATGGTTTCAATGTGAGCCAATATTCAGCTTATGACAGCCAATACCTCATGAAAGTCGGCTTGGCCGTCACGGCCCAGCACGGCGCTTTCACCGTCAAGGCCGGGGTCAATGCTATACGCGCTGCCGATGCAAGCTCCGGCATCAACGCGCAGCTGTTTATTGGTTACAAATTTTAGCATGACGGCTGTCGTGCCGTCCAAGAGCTTCAAATCGCGCCAGACGATTTACGGTCGCCGGATCATTGGCGCGAGGATACGCTCGGAAGGCGCACGCAAGCGTGCTACCGAGGCCGGATCGGGTTAGAATCGCCAGATGATGGCGGCACCATCAGTTCCGCCAAATGGAGACTCGTATTTATCCGGGGTTCTTCTCTGTATTCCGACTCGCGTGATCGGCGTAATCGATGATGAACAGAATTGTGCGACGGGCACGTCCCAGGAGACTGAGGAATTCAGATGGGCCACGACCTTCCGCGGACGCCCTCGATTTCGGTGCAATGGAATCGAACTTTCGCCGTTTACGGTAACGGCGGCCTGCCAGGATGGCTTATCGAAGGGCGAACGCTTGGCGAACTCGAACGGCTGGCGACAAACCCATGAGAACTCTTTTTAGATCGTTTCGTAATAGACATGGGATTGTCGCCAGCTGTTTCCTCTTTACTCTGCTCGCCACGCTATTTCTGCCGATGACTGCCTCGGCCGGAGACCAAGATAATTCATTCGGCAAATCGGGTGAAGGGTTGCTGCACCCAACTCGGAGTCTTCCCGAACGCCGGTTGACCAGCAGCACTCCGCGATGGACTGTCTCAGCCGAGGCTATCGTCTTGGGCCGTTTAGGCGGCGTCAATCAAACGCTCGTTGCACGAGTGCCGGGCGTCGTACCGTTCGACCTTACGTCAACCGCCCCCGGCACCGAAGCTCTCAACAGCAACCAGTTCCAACAAGGGTTTTCCGCCGGGCCGAAAATGAGCCTAATTTACCATGGCGATTCCGGCTACGGTGCGGAGTTGTCGTATTTTAACATCTTCAACCAGAGCGCCACCAAAGCCATCGGCCCCGATAGTCCGGCAGACTGGCTGGTGATGAAGGCTCCCGGCTTCTGGCAAACTCAAGATTTCCCATACCAAGCGATGGAATGGAAATCCACCACGAACCTTTATAATGCCGAGGCCAACGGGCGGTTGGATCTCTCCAGCCGAGTGACCATGCTGGCCGGGTTCCGCTGGCTCCAACTGAATGACAATCTTCAGGGGACATTGCCCCCCGCAGATCTCACTGCACCGACATGGAAGCAGACATGCGTTCTCGCGGGCAACTGCGATATTTTCCATATCACGCCGGGTGGGCCAGCAGGAAATTACCCCCCGTTCTGGAATACGCACACGACGAACAACCTTTATGGCGTCCAAATCGGCGTGGATGCAAAAATGCTGGAGCTTGGTCGCTTTTCGCTTCACGGACTGATGAAGACCGGAATATTTGATAACAATGTCCAGCAGTCAACCGGGGTCAGCCTCGAGAAGGTCGTGTACCCATCGCAAGCCACGACGAACCACGTCGCCTTCGTCAGCGAAGCCGGCCTGCAGTTGAAATATCAAGTAATCAAGGGGCTGGCACTAAAGGTAGGCTACGAAGCGTTATGGCTCGACGGCGTTGCTTTGGCGCCTGGCCAGATCCAGCAAACTTCTTCTTCGATGCCGTCGACTGTGCGTGCACTTGGCGTCAATTGCGGGTCAGGTGTGCTTTTTCAAGGAGCCACTGCCGGATTGGAATATTCGTTTTAGAAGCGGCTGTGCAGCCAAATGCTGCATCGCATGATGAGTCCGCCATTGGGTGCAAGCCGGAAGTGACCGGAAGACAGCCAAAGTGACGCGATCGACCCGATTCGGACATTTGGGTTGGTAGAGGGGGCGGCGCGATTGAGCATTACTACTCAGCTAGAAACGTATTGTTTTAACCGCTCCTTAGCCGCCTTGCCCGATGGTGTTTTCCGGAGTTTGCTCGATGGTCGACATTTCGTGGACTGATCCGCCGGCTTTTCGATCTTGGCCATGATCCCGGCGCGATCACCGATCAGCCCACGGGCCTCGATGACGTCTCCGGGCTTCTGGACGAACGAAAGCGCCACCCAGTCGAACCCCAGTTCCAGGCCGAAGGCGAGATCGGACCGGTCCTTCGTGGTCAGCGGCGACAAGTTCAAGACCGTACTGGGAACATTCACGCCCTTGCGGTTCGAGATCACGCCACCAACGATGACTTTTGCATCGATGAAATCGGCCCCCAGGCCGGTCAAGCGGACGCGAACCCGGCCGTCGTCGATCAGCAGATCATCGCCGGGCGAGACCGCCTCGAAAATCTCGGGATGCGGCAGCGGAATCGACATTTTGTCGCCGTCGGAACCGGACAGCACAAAGCGCACCGGCTCGCCGGCGACGACGGCCAATTTTTCATCCCTGATGGTTCCGACCCGGATCTTCGGTCGCTGCAGGTCCTGCAGGATGCCGATCGGACGGGCGACCTTCAGTTCGAGCGCGCGGATGGCGCCGTGCACCCTGGCATGATCGTCGTGCGTGCCATGACTGAAGTTCAGCCGAAACGTGTCGACGCCCGCGAGGAAAAGCGCTTCCAGCATTTCAGGCGATCCACTCGCCGGACCCACGGTAGCGACGATTTTGGCTCGGCGATTGCGGCGCATGGGTTCACTCGGTCTGTCGACCGCCTCTGGTGATCAGAATGGCCCTGATATCGTTGACGTTGGTTCCGGTCGGGCCGGTACGAACGAGGTCGCCGATTCCGGCAAAGAAGCTATAGCTGTCATGTGCGACAAGATGTTGGCGGGCGTCCAGATTGCCAGCGCGCGCGCGGGCAAGGGTATCCGGCGTGACGATCGCGCCTGCGGCGTCTTCGGTCCCGTCGATGCCATCGCTGTCGCCGGCGAACGCGCACACGTCCGGCTCACCGGCCGCCGCGATGGCGAAACCGAGGAGGAATTCGGTGTTGCGGCCGCCGCGTCCTGCCTTTCCCTTGCCGATCGTGACGGTGGTCTCGCCGCCGGACAGCAGGACCGCGGGCGGTTTGACCGGAAGGCCGTTGAGCCGGACCGACCGGGCGATGCCTGCCATGACGATGCCAAGCTCGCGGCTCTCGCCTTCGATGGCGTCGCCCAGAACCAGCGGCGTGATGCCGGCATTGGACGCGGCCCGTGACGCCGCGGCGAGGGCGAGGGAAGGGGCGACCACGACGCGGACAGTGTTCTGGGCTGGAAGGTCTTTTGGCGTCTCGCCGCAGGCGGCGAGCGCCGCCGCCGCGGCATGCGGCAGATCGATCTTGTATCGCGCCACGACCTCGTGGACGTCGTCGAGCGTGCTGGGGTCGGCGACGGTCGGTCCCGACGCGATGGCGGCGGGATCATCCCCGGGGATGTCGCTGATCGCCAGGGTCACGACGCGAGCCGGACGGGCGGCGAGCGCAAGGCGGCCACCCTTGATGCGCGAGAGATGTTTGCGCACGGCGTTCATCTCGACGATGTTGGCGCCGCTCGCCAGCAGGCTTCGGTTGACGGCCTGCTTGTCGGCCAGGGTCATCTCGCCCGCGGGCTGCACCATCAGGGAAGAGCCGCCGCCTGACATCAGCGCGATGACGACGTCGTCGGCCGTCAGCCCCTGCACGGCCGCTAGGATACGGCGGCCTGCCTCCTCGCTCATGGCGTCGGGCGTCGGATGGGAGGCTTCCAGCACCTCGATGCGGCCGGCCGGCGCGCCCTGCCCATGACGGGTGACGACGACCCCGCTGAGATCGACGTCGGCCCAGGCTGCGTCCAGTGCCGCTGCCATGGCAACCGACGCCTTTCCGGCGCCGACCACCACGCAGCGGCCGCTGGGTTTGTCCGGCAGATGCCGCAAAACGGCCGTCCCGGGATCGGCGCTGGCAACCGCGGCGTCGAAGATTTCCCGAAGCACCGCCCGTGCCGCCGTTTCGGTCCAAGCTGCAGGCGACGGACCGTCAGACATTGGAGCTTTGGATGGCCTCGACCACGGCGTCGGTCACATCCTTCGTCGTCGCGGTGCCGCCGACGTCAGGGGTCATGATGCCGGCGCCGGTGACCTTTTCGACCGCGCGCATCAGCCTTGCCGAGGCGTCCGCCTCGCCGAGGTGATCCAGCATCTGCGACGCCGTCCAGAAGCTCGCAACCGGATTGGCGATGCCCTTGCCGGTGATATCGAACGCCGAACCGTGGATCGGTTCGAACATCGAGGGGAAACGGCGTTCCGGATCGATGTTGGCGGTCGGTGCCACGCCGAGGCTGCCGGCCAGCGCGCCGGCGAGATCGGAGAGGATGTCGGCATGGAGGTTGGTCGCGACGATGGTGTCGAGGCTCTGCGGCTTCAGCGTCATCCGCACCGTCATCGCATCGACCAGCATCTTGTCCCAGGTCACGTCAGGGAATTCCTTCGATACTTCTTCGGCGATCTCGTCCCACATCACCATGCCGTGGCGCTGCGCGTTCGACTTGGTGACGACGGTGAGCAGCTTGCGCGGTCGCGACTGCGCCAGCCTGAACGCATAGCGCATGATGCGCTGGACGCCGACTCGCGTGAAGATCGCGACCTCGGTGCCGACTTCCTCCGGCAGTCCGCGATGGACGCGGCCGCCGCAGCCGGCGTATTCGCCCTCGGAATTTTCGCGAACGATCACCCAGTCGAGATCGCCGATCCCGACGTTGCGCAGAGGCGAAGTGATGCCGGGCAAGATCTTGGTCGGCCGGACGTTGGCGTATTGGTCGAAACCCTGGCAGATCGGCAGCCGAAGTCCCCACAGCGTGATGTGATCAGGAACGTCGGGCGCGCCGACGGCGCCGAAATAGATCGCGTCGAACTTCATCAGTTTAGCGAGGCCGTCGGCCGGCATCATGACGCCGTGCTTGCGATAATAGGCCGAGCCCCAGTCGAAGGTTTCGACGTTGAACTTGACGTCCCCCATCCGCTTCTGAAGACTTTCGAGGACCGTGGTACCGGCAGCGATGACTTCCGGACCGATACCGTCGGCGGGGATGGCCGCAATTGAATATTCACGCATCTGAATTCTCCGTAGGATTTGGGTTTCGGGAATTTATTGTTGGGGAAGCGCGCCTGCGGCGGCGGCATCAGACGTGCGCTGCGACCGCGCCAGGACGAGGGTGAGGATGGCGGAAAGCACCAGCAATCCGGCGACGAAGAGCAGGCCGCCCTGGAAGCTGCCGGTAAGATCCTTGATCCAGCCGATCATGGCCGGACCGACGAAGCCGCCGAGATTGCCGATCGAGTTGATGGTCGCGATTCCCGCAGCGGCGGCGGAGCCGGACAGGAACATGGTGGGCATGCTCCACAGCGGCGGCTTCGCCGAGCTGATGCCGATATTCACCAGCGTCAGCGCCAGCAGGACGGCAAGCACGCTGCCGGCAAATCCGGCCAGCACCAGGCCGAGGGAGGCGAGCAGGCAGGCGCCGACTACGTGCCAGGTGCGTTCGCCGCTGCGATCCGAATGGCGCGCCCATAACACCATGGCGACGATGGCGACGATGCCCGGCAGCGCATTGAGGAAGCCGACCTGCAATGACGAAAGGCCGAATTCCTTGATGATTTGCGGCGCCCAGATGCCGAGCGTGTAGAGGCCGGCCGACGTGCCGAAATAGACCAGCGACAAAGCAATGACACGCGGGTCGGCGAGACCGCGCCAGACGCTGTGGCTTGTGGTGCCGGCCTTCTTGGCGGCTTCCGCATTCATCGTGGTCACCAGCCAGTTGCGCTCGTCGTCCCTCAGCCATTTGGCCTTTTCCGGCCGGTCGGTCATGTAAAACAGTACCATCACGCCGAGGATCAAGGCGGGCACCGCCTCGACGATGAACATCCATTGCCAGCCGCTGAGGCCCAGCAAACCGTGCATCTCCAGCAGCGCGCCGGACACCGGCGATCCCAGCACGGTGGAGAGTGGTGCGGCGGCCATGAAGATGGCGGTGACAGCGGCACGCTGCCGCGCCGGGAACCAGTAGCTCAGGTACAGGATAATGCCGGGAAAGAACCCGGCCTCGGCGGCGCCGAGCAGGAAACGCACCGCGTAGAAACTGTTCGGGCCCTGGACAAACGCCATGGCGCCGGAAATCAGGCCCCAGGTGATCATCACCCGGGCGATCCAGATCCGGGCTCCAACCTTGTAGAGAACGAGGTTCGACGGCACCTCGAACAGGAAATAGCCGAGAAAGAAGATGCCGGCGCCGACGCCGAATACGGTCGGAGAGAAACCCAGGTCCTTGTTCATAGTCAGCGCCGCGAAGCCAATGTTGACGCGGTCGATGAAGGCAATGAAGTAGAGCAGCATCACGAAGGGAACGATGCGCAGGGTGACCTTGCGCAGCGCGCGCGTTTCCAGCTCGGCACTCATTCAAGGGCTCCTCGCCTGATCTCTTGCTTTTGATTTCCGCGCCATCCGGCGCGTTGAAGGCCACCCTGCGTCCGCCGGGGTCCGGACTCAATGGGCTGCTGTTTATACAAAAAAATGATATAATCAGCTCCAGGAGAGAACCGATGGATCTTCATCAATTGCGATGCTTCGTGGCGGCGGCCGAGGAACTGCATTTTGGCCGGGCGGCGCAGCGGCTCGAAATGCTACCCTCGGCGCTCGGACGCTTCATCCGGCTGCTTGAGGAAGACCTCGGCACCAGGCTGATGACACGCACCACCCGCAGCGTCACCTTGACCAACGACGGCACCGCGCTTCTCAAGGAAGCCCGCGCCTTGCTGGCGCAGGCTGATGCGCTCGCGGCCAAGTACCGGACGCGCGGTCGAAACCAGGCCGCAACGATCCGTGTCGGCGCGATCGACAGTGCCGCCGCCGGGCTGCTGCCGATGCTGCTGCAGGATTTCCGCAAGCTGCGTCCGGATGTCACGGTTCAACTGGTCGAGGACAAGACGATCCGGCTGCTGCCGCGCGTTTTGTCCGGCCGGATCGACCTGGCCTTCGTGCGTCCTTCGGAACACCAGGACAAGCGGCTGGAATTCATGTTTCTCCTGCATGAGACCGCCGTCGTCGCGGTTTCCGATCGTCACCCGTTCGCAACGAGGAAACGACTGAGTATTGCCGATCTCGCCGATCAGCCGCTGATCGTACCCGAGCGTCGGTCTCGGCCGCACAGCCACGATCTGACCATGAAACTGTTTGCCGAAGCCGGGCTTGAGGCTCGCATCGTGCAGATTGCCGAGGAAAAGCAGACCATCGTCAACCTGGTGTCTGCCGAACTTGGCGTCGCGATCGTCCCCAAATGGACGTCACGCATGGCGGCGCGCGGTGTTCGCTACGTCCGGCTTGCGGCCTCCGACATGAACAAGTTGCCGCTGGCGGCCGCCTGGACCCGCGGAACGCGCGATCCAATCAGGGACGACATGTTGGAGATGGTCAAGGTTCATCTGCCGCGCTATGCGCGGGAGGCATAAGATAGCCGACTGGCGAGGAACGGCCCCTTCTGGCGCGAAGCGGCCGTCCCCGAAAGGCCGACCGAAAAGTGTCATCAACGGACTCTCGACGTGGCTGGAACCAGACCTCCTCCATTTATTGATCCATCGCAACAATGCGCGCCCATAGCGTTGCTATTTAATACAACACTCTTTGCATCGGCGGCGGCCAGGGAATTGCGCTCGTACTCGGAACCGTGAATTTAGCCAATCTATGTCTTAGGCCGATGCCGCCATAAGCCGATTGGGCGCGCCGGTTGACGCGCGTTGGGTTCCGATGAAACCCGCTTGAACGCGTGGTCTCTGCATCGGCGTTGAAATGGATATGGATGCTTCACTTTCGCGCGCTGAACGCCCCGACGCCGTTTTTGTTTTTCACCGGTAAGGGCGGTGTCGGAAAAACCTCTCTCGCATGTGCCACCGCCATCGGCCTCGCGGACCGCGGATTGCGGGTTCTGCTCGTCAGCACCGATCCCGCGTCGAACCTCGACGAGATGCTCGAGATCGCCCTGAACGAAAGCCCGACGCCGGTGCCGAAGGTCGCCGGACTTTCGGCGATGAACATTGACCCGGAGGCAGCGGCCGAGAGTTATCGAACCCGCGTGCTCGAACAACTTGGTCCCGAAACGACCGCTAAGGAGCGATCAACTGTGCGCGAGCAGCTCTCCGGCGCATGTACCACCGAAATAGCCGCCTTCGACGAGTTCGTGGGACTTCTCGACGGCGATGAGGCGGGGTTCGACCACATCATTTTCGATACCGCCCCGACAGGCCATACGCTGCGACTGCTTAGCCTGCCAAAGGCATGGACCGGCTTTCTGGCGGGCAATGACCGGGGCGCGTCCTGCCTCGGTCCGCATTCAGGATTGAAGATGCAGGAGGACCGCTTTCGCCATGCGCTTCAGGCGCTGGGCGATGCCAGGCGGACCACCATCATCCTGGTCACGCGCGCCGACCGGGGCGCTATCCGCGAGGCGGCCAGAACCTCGGGCGAGCTCGACGCGCTCAACCTCTCGAACCAGATACTCGTCGTGAACGGACGCTTCCACGCCACGGACGCGACCGATGTCGTTGCAGTTGCCCTTGAGAGGGATCAGGACGAGGCTTTGGCTGCGATGCCGGCGTCGCTGACGAAACTGCCGCGCGACGAAATCCCGCTGCTTGGTTTCGACATCGTGGGCCTTGCGGCGCTCAGGGCATTGTTGTCGTCCTCCAATCCGCCGCCGCCGCCGATCGCAACCGGAGACCAAATTGCCGAGCCGGTTGAGCTGCCAGGCCTCGACCGGCTGGTCGAGGACATCGCGCAGGGCGCGCACGGCCTCATCATGGTCATGGGCAAGGGCGGCGTCGGAAAGACGACAATTGCCGCCGCCATTGCCGTAGGACTGACCAAGCGGGGTCATGCCGTCCACCTCAGCACGACCGATCCGGCGGCTCATGTAGCTTTCGTCGTTGATGGTGCAATGCCGGGCCTGACGGTCGACCGGATCGACCCCCGGGTTGAGACAGAGCGGTATGTCGCGAAGATCATGGCGAGTCGCGGCCGTGACCTCGACGCGCAGGGCAGGGCGTTGCTGCTCGAGGACCTTAATTCGCCATGCACCGAGGAAGTTGCCGTCTTCCATGCCTTCTCGCACATTGTTGCGGAGGCTAGGAGCGCCTTCGTAGTACTCGATACGGCTCCAACCGGCCACACGCTGCTCCTGCTTGACGCGACCGGCGCCTATCATCGGCAGATGGCCAGCCAACTCGAACCGAGCGGAGCGGGGCGCATCGTTACCCCGCTGATGCGGCTACAGGATCCCACCCACACAAGGGTGATCCTGGTGACCCTGCCGGAGACAACTCCGGTTTCAGAGGCCGCTGGCCTTCAGGAGGACTTGCGGCGCGCCGGTATCGAGCCGTTCGGCTGGGTCATCAACAAATGTCTTACGGCCTCGGGGACCCACGACCCTTTGCTGCGAATGCGGCTCGTTAGAGAGCGGACGCAGATCGCTCGCGTTCAGAACGGGCTGGCAACGCGAGCGTTCATAATCGGCTGGCGAAGCAAGCCTCCGATAGGTATTGGCGAACTTCAGACTCTGTCGTGAACGATGAGGGACCATTGGTTGCCCATGGCCGGTTATGGCGCAAAGCTGCCGTTCATACAAACGACGTATCTCAGCTGAACGGGACCAACGCCGGTCCCGTCACCGGCTTCGTGCAGCAACTTGGAAGAATGGAAAGGCTCATTGGAAGTTTGATAAACTGAGCCAGGAAAATCCCTGCTGGATCAATTGTGTAAGGACCGACGAGTATGTCGTCCCGTACTGGCCGCCGAATTTCGGAGCCTATGGATGCGCTGGGGCACTTAAATTTCTCTACTGCGAGTGCCGGCACCTCAGTCGAGGCATTCGCTGCGATTAGAAAAATCACCGGCTGTTATCAGCCCTTATTTCACGGTCGACATCGGTACATTTTCTTGGTACAAAGCGGACATCTGAGGTGGCGTTAAGTAATTGATTTTGCTGGTGTTAAATGGACTGAGGGACAACCCGCCCCTGGGCACCATTTCCCCAACATATCCGCGAATTGCGGCAAAGCGTGCCGCCGGACCGGGCAGCCACTGTGCCGGCAAGGACTGCGCCGCTGCCGCCCACAGGAACGTCACGATGACCGATATGAGCGAATTGGCCCGCGAAACCCCGATGTCCGGCGCCAGCGTGCCGCCGAGGTGGAACGCCGCGGAGGCGCGGGACATCTATCACCTCCCGTTCAATGACCTCCTGTTCCGCGCCCAAACCGTTCACCGGGCCCATTTCGACCCCAACACCGTGCAGCTGAGCCGCCTGCTGTCGATCAAGACCGGCGGCTGCCCGGAGGATTGCGGCTATTGCAGCCAGTCCGCGCATGCCCCGACCGGGCTCAAGGCCTCCAAGCTGATGGAGGTCGAGCGCGTGGTCGAGGAAGCGCGCAAGGCCCAGGCCGGCGGCGCCACGCGCTATTGCCTGGGGGCGGCCTGGCGCAGCCCGAAACAGCGCGACCTCGATTCCGTCGTCGCCATGGTCCAGGGCGTCAAGGCGCTCGGCATGGAAACCTGCGTGACGCTGGGAATGCTGTCGCCGTCGCAGGCGGGTGAACTCGCTGCAGCCGGGCTCGACTACTACAACCACAATATCGATACCTCCGAGCGGTTCTATAGCGAGATCATCACCACGCGCAGTTTCGCCGATCGGCTGGAGACGCTCGATCACGTCCGCGAAGCCGGCATCAAGGTCTGCGCCGGCGGCATTCTCGGCATGGGCGAAACCGCCGACGACCGCATCGACATGCTGCTGACGCTGGCCAATCTGCCGGTGCCGCCGGAGAGTGTGCCGATCAACATGCTGATCCCGATGCCGGGAACCAAACTCGCCGACGTGGCCCCGGTCGATCCGATCGACTTCATCCGCGTCATCGCGCTCGCCCGCATCCTGATGCCGCAGTCGCATGTGCGCCTGACCGCCGGGCGGACGAAGATGACGGACGAGATGCAGGCGCTGTGTTTCTTCGCCGGCGCCAATTCGATCTTCGTCGGCGACACCCTGTTGACCGCCGCCAATCCCGGCGACGACCGCGATTCCAGCCTGCTGCGCCGCCTCGGTCTGACGGCGGAGAGCGTCTGACGAGGCCCGCGGTTCGCGAAGGCTGCAATCGGCTCATGCGCGTTGCAAGCATGGCCAGAGCATCGGCTGTTTGCAGAATGCTCACCGATCGCAATCCCCGGCCGGCCCGCCCAAATCGGCAAACCAGATGAGTGCCGTCATCAGGCTGCGCGAACGGTCGCCAGGAAGTTCTGTACTTCCGTCTTCAGCCGGGTGCTTTCCACCGAGAGCGACTGGGCAGCTGACAGCACCTGCGTTGAGGCGGAGCCGGTCTCGCTTGCGCCCCGTTGTACATCGGCGATATTCGAGCTGACCTGCGTCGTACCCAGAGCCGCCTGCTGCACGTTCCGGGAGATTTCCTGCGTCGCCGCACCCTGTTCTTCCACAGCGGACGCGATGGTCGAAGAGATCTCCGACATCCGCCCGATCGTTTCACCGATCTCCTTGATGGCGCCAACCGACTCGACCGTTGCCGTCTGCATTCCGGCAATCTGCTTGCCGATCTCCCCCGTTGCCTTCGCCGTCTGCTCCGCAAGCGCCTTGACTTCGGACGCCACCACCGCAAACCCGCGCCCCGCCTCGCCGGCGCGCGCTGCCTCAATGGTCGCGTTGAGCGCCAGCAGATTGGTCTGCCCCGCGATGGTGTTGATGAGTTCGACGACGTCCCCGATGAGGCTCGCCGCCTTCGACAATTCAGTGACGCGGTCGTTGGTCTTGCGGGACTGATCGACCGCCTCGGTGGCAATCCTGGCGGATGCCTGAACCTGACGGCTGATCTCGTTGACCGATGAGGTCAGCTCTTCGCTGGCCGATGCAACCGACTGAACGTTTGCGGAAGCTTCCTCTGCCGCCGCCGCGACGACCGTTGACAATTCCTGCGTCCTCTCAGCCGTCGTGGTCAGCGAATTGGCCGACGCTTCCATCTCGGTAGCGGCTGACGAAACCGTCTGGATGATCTCGCCAACGGCGCCTTCGAAATCGTCGGCCAGCCGGTACATATCTCTTTTGCGCTGCTCGGCGGCGATACGATCCTGCTCTGCTTTGGCTGCGGCCTCCCGGCGGGCCTTTTCCGCCAGCATCTCCTTGATCTCGTTGACCGCGCGTGCCGTCTCGCCGATCTCGTCCTTGCGTTCGGTCCCGGAAATGTCGATGTCCTCACCCTTCGCTAGCCGCTGGAGAAGGCCAACCAGAGCCCGCATCGGCTTGGAGATGCCGAACTGGCCGACCATGAACCCGGCGGACATACCAAGCAGGATGCCGACGGTTGCCGCCACGATCATAAAACGGGAGACCGTCTCATATTCTTCGGTTGCCGCCTTGGCAAAGTAATCGACCCGGTCATTGAGACGGTCGACGACCCGCGCTATGTTGGCCTTCAGCTTTTCCGCTGTGACCCGGCCTTTTAACGCGGAATCGCGCAGCCGTTGGGGCTGGTCGCTCAATTGTACGTCCTTGGCGCCATCGGCGAGACGAAGCATATCTTCGATGTCCTTCGTATAGGCAGCCATGGCCTCGTGGACCGCGGGCATCATTGCTCTTGCCTGCTCGTCGCGGGTTGTGCCGACATCCTCGATGCGTTCACGGTAGAGCTTCATTTCCGCGTCAATGATCTTGCGTATTTCCGCGCGATTCTCGGGGCTTGGGTCCAAAGCGAGGCTAAACTCCGCCCGGCTGATCGCGATCACGTTCTGGTTGGCGCGTGCTCCCTTCATCGTGCGCCGCGCGGCGACATTCATGTTGTCGGCGCCGTCGTTGAGTGAGCTCAACGCGTGGATACCGAGCCAACTCATCCCGGCGGCGATGCCGGACATCAGGATGATGACCGCAAGGATTTTCGTCAGGACGCGAAAGCGGGCGAGAAACGACATGTGATCCCCACAAAGAGCTGTCCTCAATGGGATGTCCCACGAGGGATGACCGCTGAACTTGCGTCACTCGTCATCGGCACCAGATACCGCAGCAAGCGGTGAGCCGAAGTACTCAGGCTGATTTCGTGGCGTTGAAAACCGGTTAACGATCACCCTCGTACAACTACGGGGCGCATATTGGCTGAAACATCGTAGTGGTTTAGTTGCTCCGCAAGCAGACCCGTCATCGCGATCTCGGCGGGTCGCAGCCAACCTCGGTGATTTACAGCGATCACCAACACATCGTGAAATGCGGACAGGTGCTCCACAAATCGCCGCCTCGGTTGGGCGCCGGAGAGCGTCTGACGTCGCCCGCGGTTCGCGAGCGCCGCGGGTAAACTACTG
>Ga0182014_10004403_pt1 | contig 16195 bp, 14 predicted proteins | sample 612S2DmetaG_FD_120489 | JGI IMG/M metagenome (GOLD analysis project Ga0182014, IMG submission 120489) | Permafrost microbial communities from Stordalen Mire, Sweden - 612S2D metaG | ecosystem: Environmental > Terrestrial > Soil > Wetlands > Permafrost | place: Sweden: Stordalen | collected... | reverse complement strand
TGAAATCTCCTACCGCTGGGAGGCAAAGGACCTCGTCGGAGAAGAACTCATCGAGCAAGTCTGCGTAAATCAAAAGCGCATGGGATTGCTCAGCGAAGTGCGTCTTTTTATCAAACAGATCATCCGTATCTTGGATATGGCGGAGCAGGGGACACCCCCCGGAGAGGATTTCGATTTGACTGAACAGGTTCTTTCCAGTAGGCGGGAGGTGGAGCAGGAGAAGATGGAACAACTTCAGCCGAAGTGGGATTCTTGATGGAAATGCCGCTTCAATCCAGGACCTTGAGAGCGGAGGGGCCCTCCTTCCGGCAGATGCTTGAAAGAGAAGACGGTTTCAATGTCCGTCGCGCAGTGGAACGGCTCCGCGAGGGGCTCTTCGACCCGATTGGCGTTCGGTTGCTGACCGCCCATGAAGAACGGTTGAGAACGGAAATCGAACGTGGCTTTGGACAATTGGATGCGGGCGAACGTCCCCATCTTTGCGTTGCTGGGTCATACGGACAGGGAAAGACGCATAGTCTGGTTTATATTGAGGGCTTGGCCCTTAGGGAGGGATTTGCGGCCAGCCGGATCAATCTGGACCCCCGTGAAGGTCCGTTTCATAATTTCAGGGCAGTTTATCGGAAACTGCTGCACCACTTAAGGATGCCCGATTCGGATGAGTCGTTCCCGGTTCTATGGAAAAAATGGGCTCGGCGGCAGGTGAAGGAGAGGAACCATCACGGAGGAGGTATTCTCGATATTGTTCCGAGCGAGACGCCTCACCTGTTTAAAGCAGTCCTGGCGGCCATGGCCCACGCAAACCTCGCTCTTTCCGGCACTGAGAAACGGTTGAAAAAGCATGCTGCGTTCCGGCCGAGGGAATTTCCCGCGCTTCTCGCCCGCGCCCTGGAAGGTGAAGCGGTGCCAGTTCATCAGTTGAGATACGTTTTCAAGTATCGCGAAGTTTCTTTCTACCAGGATGAGCGCTTGGGCTGCCGGGGCCCCGAGCCTTTCCTCGTTATGCTCGGCGCTCTGTCGCGGCTGTTCCGGGCAATGGGATATCGCGGTTGGGTAGTACTGTTCGATGAAGGAGAGTCCATCGCTCAAGCCAATGTTTCTGCCCGCAGCAAGAGTTACATGCTCCTGCACCGCCTGTTGTTTGCGCCCGGGATGTCCGATCCGAGTTTCCTTTACCCTATTTTTGCCTTCACTGATGATTTCTTTCAGCGGGTGCGCGAAGAGGATTACGATCGGGTCCTGGTTCGCCGGGGGGTTGAGATTCCCCTTTTCGAGAGAAACTACGCTCGGGACTGGGAAAATCTGAACATCTACCAACTGCACGACCTTTCTCGGAAGGAATGGCAGGAACTGTCCGGAAGACTCCTCCGCCTGCATGCCCAGGCGTACGGATGGCATCCCCCGGAAGCCGGAGTTGTTCAAGAGATGGAGAATCGGCTGGAGAAGGCGCGGACCCAGGATACCCGTCTCAAGTTGAAAGCCCTGGTGGACTGCCTGGACCTGGCGCACCAAGAGCAGGTGCTGAATGTTATGACACAGTTAAAGTGAGGAGTAAGATCTTATGACCGGATCTGGCGATTCTCAAGCCTCCAAAACGATTCTGCAGAGCAGGAGTGACGCCAGTGCAGGATTATACGCTGTTTTGCAAAGGATTGTAGAATCCGGAGATCCTCAAGTTACTGTGACTGAGGAGAACATTGGAGATCTGATGGATCTGCATGACGAAGGCGATGGAAAGAATTTGCAAATCAAGCTTCCTTCGCTAGGTGATGGTATGAGCGTTGACGACCTGATGCGGTTAGTAGAGAACGCACACTACATTGCTGGTGAAAGTCGGAACGGTCAAAAACTTCCCGACATCGATGAAGAATTGAATCCAGTTAAAGGTGTCCCGCTGACCCCTGAGCAATTTGAAGCACTAAGAGAAATCAAGCGTATACTGCTTGAGAATTTCGACATCAGAGCTTTCGTGCTCTATGGTTCCGCTACGCGCGGTCAGGCTGATGAGGAATCGGACCTGGACTTGTTGATCGTGACATCTCAACCACTTACACGCTTTGAGCGCCATGAGATTACCAACGTGGTTTTTGACGTTAATTTACGTCATGATACTAAATTTAGTACACTGGTCGTTGATTTAAAATTATGGGAAACGGGTGTCCTTTCAGTCTTGCCTCTGCATGATGAGATCCTCCGAGATGGTATCCCGGTATGATCACAAGGGAGCAATGCAAGGATGTAGTTGAATACTGGTGGTCAAAAGCTTTGGAGAGCTTGGCCTCGGCGCTGCGTTAATTTGAAGCAGGCGATTACTCCTTCGCTATGAATCGCCTCTACTATGCTGCGTTCTATGGAACATGCGCAGCATTATTCGAGCGTCATCAGTCGTTCAAAAAGCACTCGGGAGTGCGTGCCGCCTTCCACCGCCATTTCATAAAGTCCGGTTTGCTCGACACCAAATGGGGGCGGCTCTACGATTAGCTTTTCGAGGACCGACAAGAGGGAGATTACATCGTGTTCATTTCGTTTGAGCGTGAGTATGCACGATTCCAATTAGGACAGCTCCAAGAGTTTTTGGCGGCGCTGCGCCCGTTGATCTCCTTTATCAAGGACTCAAAGTAAATGGCCTATTCACAGGCCGGCGTATTATTCGTTAAACTTGTCCCTGCAAAAATAAGATGACAGACCTCCCCCTCCCACAGGACGAACCGGCTTCCCCGCTTTTGCTGCTTCCCAATGCCTACCGCGCCTTTTTGGGAGGGTTTGAACACCTCCATCCACTTCAAAAACAGGCTATTGCGCCTATCCTTGCGGGTTGCAACCTCGTTTTGCAGGCGGCTACCGGTTCGGGGAAGACCGAAGCGGTCCTTGCCCCTTGCATCGAGCGGGTAATACGGTCGGACGGTGTGGAAGCCGTTCTTTATATAGCGCCCACACGAGCATTGGCTGTCGATCTTGAAAGACGTCTTGCACCAATATTGGTTCAGCGCCTGGGGCTTCAAATCGGTATACGCACAGGCGACCTCAAACGGGGGGGCGCCCGGCCCAACCTGATACTGACTACCCCGGAATCCCTGGATGTGCTTGTCGGGAGTTCCAATCCCGAGTTACAGCGCTTTGTGCGCCGTGTTCGAGTGGTGATAATCGATGAAGTCCATCCATTCCTATGCCAATACCGGGGTAAACAGTTACAGTATCTTTTGCAGCGCCTGGAACGCAGGACCGGCGGCCGGGTGCAAAAGATTGCCCTTTCCGCAACCATTGCCGACGTCGATGCCGTGATCGAGTTTTTCGGCTTCGGACTCGGCGCGGTTCGCCTCATAAGCTCAGTCCAACGCGAAATCGTCCCCCATTTGGTCCACATGAAGAGTGAAGAGGACATACTCGACCTTCTGGGTGATCTTCATAATGTTTGGGGGTACCAAAAAATCCTGATGTTTGCCAACAGCAGAGGGCGATGTGACCGGCTATTCGCTCTTGCCAGCCGACAGAGGCCATTTGGAGGAGTTACAGAACTTCACTATTCCAACCTCAAACCCAGAGAACGCCGGGGAGTTGAGGATCGTTTCCGTGGGCGCAATCTATCATTGTGTATTGCCACCAGCACACTGGAGCTTGGCATCGACATCGGGGATGTGGACGGCGCTATACTCTTCGAGCCTCCCGATTCGGTGGCGGCTTTCCTGCAGCGCATCGGGCGCTCCAATCGTCGTCAAAGCAGCACCCATTTCTGGGGAATTTGCCAAGGGGAGAGGGCGGGCGAGCAGCTTCTCCGGTTTCTGGGACAGTTGCAACTTGCTCGGCGAGGGATCGTCGAAAAGCCGCTGCTGAACGCTTTCCCGAGCGTGCTGGTGCAACAAATCCTGTCATGTCTCTACGAGAAGAAAAAAATCTCTCCTCGCGCCCTGCGGAACCTCTTTCCAAAGTGCGCGGAGGATTTGGACCTGATCCTGCCGTCAATGGAAAAACAGGGATGGTTGCGGCGAGATGCAGTAATTTCAAGACAATCCTCTTTTTCAAAAAGAACCGGTCCACCTCTTCAGGGGAGCGAATTGTTTCATGGAGGATGGCGCTATCGGAAATTTCTTTTAGAACGCAGGATTTGGAGCAATTTTCCGGAAACTGAAGAGTCATATGTTTTTGAAGTATCGGATGAAGCCGTTGCCGATCTTCCACGATCAATCGTTCGCCAACTGCAACGAGGCGACTGCGTCAATCTTGCGGGAAAGAGCGTTCGCATTATGCAGATCATTGATTCCGGAGAACGAAGGCGGGTAACGTCCGAGCCGACAGCGGAACCGGCTGCAAAGGATCTTCTGTGGCTTGGCGCCGGTTTCCAAGTCTCCTTCGAGGTGGCTCAATCAATCAGGTCTGCGCTGAGTTTGACCGAAGGTTTGGATGAAGTGCCGGATCAGGGGCTATTTGCACGCACCAGCAAGCTTCTCAACGAGGAAAGGCGAAAAAGCAAACAGGCGGTAACCCTCGCCAGTGGAATAGAATTGCTTCGAGAAAATGGGTCCTACCGTTATCGAACCTTTTTGGGCTCGGTGGGAAACACGATCCTCTGCCTAACCGTGGAACATGATCTTGGGTCAGTTGATGATCTGTATATCAGTTCGGATGAGATCGGGATCACCTGCTCGCACTGGATCGATTTTAGGAGTTTGTCTTTACCGGTAGACTGGAACGGATTTCAACATTGGGTTGCCGCTCACCTCAGCGACCTGCGTCTCCTATTGCCTCTCAATTTTTTTGCTGATGCTTTGCCAGAGGCTCTGCTCGTAAAAGAACTGACTGGCTTTCTGTATGACAGCAGAGTGGCGGAGCGATTCTCGCTCTATCTTTCAGCTTCATAAGAAAGCTCGACCACGTATTTTAGCTCCGATTGATGAAACCCTCACTGCTGCTGCAAGCAGATGGCCAAATCGAATAATCCCCGGCGCCCTGAATTGTCACTCAGTATTATGCTGTGACGCCCAGTATGTGCATATTCCGGGCTCATATTGAAGGCGGCTGCGTTCATAGGCCCAACTCAGAAACTCCGGTTGTTTGGCCGCAGTAGTGCAAAGGAGCCTGGGGTGCGGTATGATGCCGACACGCCCTAAATCGAGCCGGTCGGAATCCCAACAGGTTTGAACGGTGACATCGCCGGTGGTCAGGCTGTCCGTGTGATAAGCGCAGGCGGTTTCGAACAGGGTGAAATCATCGTCAGAGAGATGGAATGTTTTGCCGTTCAATATCTTGCCAAACTCTGCTCCACGCCGGCCGTGACCGGGGTCGTGGCTTTCATTGGTGCGCCGCGAATCGTGAAAAACGGCGAAGAGCGCCACCACTAGAGTTCTGGCGCCGGTGCGTGCAGCCAGCCGCAAACCGTTCTCGAGCACACGCGCCCAATGGGTGACGCCGTGGACGCCCCTCCAGGATAACTGGTACTCATTCAGGATAGTTTGAATGAGCAAGGGTGTGATATCATTCAAAATCGGGGACAAATCCTTCTTCATTTTACACCGTTCGCAGGCGCATTGATCTCTTCCGCCCCGGTGCCCGCATCAGTGCTTGATGCAGATTTTGCCAAAATGTTTGCCGCTCGCCAAAAAGTCGAGGGCAGGGTGCAATTCCTCGAAAGCAAACACTCGGCTGATCGCCGGGTGAACCTTGTGCCGGGCGATCGCCTCGGCCATTTGGGCAAAATCATCGCCGCTGCCTACAGTGATTCCCTGCAGCCTGACGTGCCGGGTCACGATTTGTCCCAGCGGCACGTTCAAAGTTGCGCCCGAAAGCACTCCTATCACGCTTATCGTCCCCCCCGGCCGAACCGCGCGAAGCGATTGCGCCATAGTGCCCTGGCCGCCCACTTCAACCACGTGGTCGACACCTTCTCCACCCGCGATTTCACGTGCGCGTTTGCCCCATTCCGGGACGGCATTATAGTTGATCGTTTCGTCGGCGCCCATCTCCCGCGCCCGAGCCAGCTTCTCATCGCTCGACGAGATGATGATCACAGTTGCGCCCAGCATCTTTGCGAACTGGAGCGCGAAGAGCGAAACACCACCTGTGCCCTGGACCAATACCTTGTCCCCCGGCTTGGATCGGCCTTCCGTAACCAGCGCCCGCCAGGCGGTCACTGCGGCCGCTGGAAGCGAAGCCGCTTCAATGTCGTCGAGATGCGCGGGGGCAAGCGCAACGCCTGCCTCGGGAAGCACCATGAACTCGGCCATCGTGCCATCGAGATCGCAACCCAGACTCAGTGAAAGTCTCTGCTGATTCGGCGCTCCGCTCACCCAACTCTGAAAGAAAAGAGGGCATACCCTGTCTCCCGGCTTTAGGCGCGTTACGCTCTCTCCTGATGAGTCAACCACACCGAGGCCGTCGCCGAGCATTATCAGCGGCAAATGTTTCATTCTCGACCCGTAGCCGCGGATAGGCACGAGAATATCCCGGTAATTCAGGGCGGATGCTTTCATCCTGATCCGCACCTGGCCCGTTCCGGGTTTTGGATCGGGCCGTGCGCCTATGCGCAGGTTGTTCATCGACCATGCATCTTCGACTTGAAAGACTCTCATTTGCGACCTCCTGCGGCCCCGCCATTCTAATAGGGCCTAATCCGCAATCGGTTGTATGCACAAATCGTTGGTAGGCCGGGCAATGTCCGGACAGATTTTTCCGGGCATGTTCCGCAAAATTGTGACTCAGCGGCCGGAGGATACCTTACCCTGTTTCCATGTATCGGGCAAGTTACACGTAAATTCGGTGAGCAGTTCAATATAGTCTTTTATGAGTCATACGAGGGTCAATATTCAAGTTTCTCGATTGATGGGAATAAGAGGAAAGAGGAGGCCCTTTCTCTCATGCCGGTATGGCCGGGACTCCGGGCTGCGCTTGTCTGGAGGGTTAGATCCAGGTCCATTCCCACACCATCCTCAGAAGCGAGCGGGTTGATGACGGGCCGGAATGAACCTGGATGACATCCCGAATCAGCAAGGGCGGCAACCCTTTGAATCACCGGGATGAGGGCAAGCTGAACTCACAGGAGGCGGGATTCTCCTCCTTGTTGAATAACCTCCAGCCCCGGATGTCCAAATCATACTTCCTGCAAAATAACCCGATTCCGGTCACATGGTTTTGACAAGTCATCGAAAGAGGCGCTCATCTGCTATGACGCCCTTTTGGACGGAATTAGCCAATTCGCGCCGGATGCCGAAGGAGATTCAGTTCACGTGTCAATCAGCGATGGCGAGACCCTCTGTAGTTTTAACCTCAATGTCTTCCTCAAACTCGAGTCCCCTCGTTTCAGGTCCGAGAATTAACACCAGGATAAAGGAAATGACCCCAACCGCGCTGAAGACATAGAACCCGGCGCCTATACTGAAATGAGCGGCGATCACCCCAACCAGGGAGGGCGCAATGATTGCCCCCGACTTCCCGAATCCCACTGCGAAACCAACTCCTGAAGCTCTTACGGAAGTTGGAAAGAGTTCCGACGTATAGCCCATGGCGGGGCCAAAAATGCCCATGACGAAAAAACCTGTCATGGGGTTCACCAGGAAGAGCATCACTGGAGAGGTTACGTAGGCGTAAGCAATGCTGGAGAACGCAATCCCGAGGAGGTAGAAGGATAATACGGGCTTTCTTCCAAATTTGTCTGATAAAAATCCTCCGCAGATCTGGCCCACCCAGGCGCCGAACACCCAAAGCGCCATGAAACCCGTCATCTTGGCTATTGTCAGTCCTCTTTGAGTCGCCAGAAAAGTGGGGGCCCACATGGCGATCCCCCAGTAGCTCATCAGGGCCGCTAGCTGAAGCACGAGAGCTGTAATAGTATTCTTGATCAGTTTTGGTTTGAAAAGTTCGAAATAGGCAATGGAGGATTTCTTCTCTTTTTTTGCTCTTTTTGCGTCTCGGTCCCTCAGCCATACGTCTGATTCCCTGAGATACTTTATCATAAAAACCATTGTAATAATGCCGGGAACGGCTCCTACAAAGAAGCACAGTCTCCAGGCCCAGTCGCCGAGAGAACTGCGAAAGTAGAGGCCGATTGTCGCCGTGACGCCTATGGAGAGGAAAAATCCGAGAGGATAACCGCTGTTCATGATGCCAATGAGCCTTCCCCTCTTTTCAGCGGCGACGCACTCAGAGAACATTGAAATCCCGACGGGCCATTGCCCCCCTGTGCCCAAACCTGTAAGCGCCCGGAAACCCGCAAGAGAGTATAGTCCCGTGGCAAGACCCGAAAGTCCGGTAAATGCCGAGTAAATCAGAGCGGTAATCCACAAAATGGGTTTTCGGCCGAAAATGTCGGCTAAGATGGCGCCGATGACACTGCCCGAAGCATTGCCGATAAGAAAAATGCTCCCGATCAATCCCAGTTGGACTGTGCTGAGGTGCCAGTCAGCCATGATCCATGGTGAAACCATTGCGAAGATCATCTGGTCCAGTCCATCGAACATCCATCCCAGAGTCGTAAGTGCAAAGACTACCCACATGTACCGTCGAGTTATGCCCTTCTGTTGCATTTGCCCGCTCCTTCTCTTGAAAACTGTGGTCAATCCGGATTCATGGTTAAGGACCTCTGAGCTTAAAGTGTTCTATTAAAAGACAACTTCCGATAGCCTTGGTTCCGATGCTCCTGGCGTCTTCTCTCGGACCTCCTTTCCGTGATAATCTTTGGCTCTTCCGGTCCTGATCAGGGATAATCCGGCGCCGGGTTCGGCCCGAGATGCATTCAAAGGGCGCCCATGCCTAAGGAGCGGCGCTTTTTCTTCGTCAGTGAGACGGCTCGGGAAATTCTGCTTCTCCTCTGACTCCCGGCAGGGATGACATCCCCTTTGCGGTCAGCAGCAGCTCTTCCTGCCCTCGGGATAAGGCGCGGCCGAGGTCCAATCCAAAGGCGACAGCCATCAGTTCGGTAAAGTAAAAGGTCGGTATGCTGATATCGTCGCTGCCCTGTGTTGTCAAGTTGAACTGTTCTTTCCCCAGATTGTAGTCGCAAAGCGGGCAGCAGGTGACTATAGCCGCAGCGCCGGATTTCCTGGCGGAACCTGTAATTTCGGCGGCGACTTGCGCCGCTATTTCCGGATGACTCACCGATTGGTAGGAGGAACAGCACTGGCTGGATGCAGGGAAATCCACTACACTCGCCCCAAGGGATTTCAACAAATCCCCGAGAATCTTCGGACGTGCCGGCGCCTCGATGGCGAGCTCCGTCGGGCGCAATAAGGTGCAGCCATAATAGGGCGCCAGCAGCAAGCCGCCAAGAGGAGAATTGACCCGCTGTCGTATCGCATCCCAGCCAATCTCGTCACGGAGAAACGTTAGAAGATGGAGGACGTCCACCTCGCCGTTGTAGTCGTCGTCATCTTCGAAATAGCCGTTGATTATGCTCTTCTTTTCGCTGTCTTTCTTCATCAAAAGGTTTGCACGGGCAAGCGAGTTGTAGCACATAGCGCAAACGGTGACAACTTTGCGGTCGCCGCCCTTCTTTATGCGAATAAGGTTTCGGACAGGGCCAAGAAGGCGCATGGCGTCATCGTCGGCCAAGGAATGAAGCACTCCGCAGCAGGTCCAGCGCTTCGGTTCAATGAGTTCTACGCCCAGGGCCAAAAGAGACGCCTCTGCGGCCTCACCCATGCTTCGGGCCGTCGTCTTGACCGTACAGCCCGGGAAATAAGAAACCTTCATAAACAGGCGCCTTTCAGAATCCTTGAGTCCGATTTCAGATCGGACCAAGGTGCTCGATCTCAAGCAGTGTGCTTTCTGAAGCACGCAATAAGAGCTATCGTGGGAAGCTCGGCCAACGTTTCCGAAGGCATCTGCGACGGCTCGACATAGTTGATATTCTTGCGCTGGGTGAGCAGACGAACGGCTTCCATCACCTTTGGAATATCCACCCCATTTGGACATCGGACCAGGCACTCGGAGCAGGCGGCGCAAATCCATGGAGCATTGCTGAGAACAACCTGTTGCCGCAGACGCAGCCGGCACATATGGATGAACTTTCGCGCAGTGATATCCATATGTGCGCCCATTGGGCAGACGGCGGAGCAGGTCCCGCACTGAATGCATTTGAAAATGTTGATGCCGCTGATCTTTCTCAGTTTTGCGGCAAATGAAGGATCAAAGTTCGTTTCAGATATCGAGATCACGATCAGGGATCCTCTCTCGGGCTGATGTCCCATCCGAACTGCAAGGGGGACTGATTCATCGTCTGGAATATTGCTTAAACATCGCCTTGCATGCGCAAGCCGTCGCTCCGCCTTCCGCCCTGCAGGTCACCTAACCAACACGGCCGGCGCCTTCCTCTCTTCCGGTCCGTCATATATGTGCTTCTTTATGTCTATGTTCCTCATGGGCCTCATTCTGGTCTTTTCTTCATGGATGTGGGACACCAGCCCCGGGACCCTCGCCAGGATGAAAAATGCATTGGCAAGCTCCGGGGGAAAGTCCATCTCGCAAAGAAGAGCCGCTATCGCCCCATCCACATTGATGGGCAGCCTCTTGCCGCTGCTGTTCTCAATTTCATCCGCCAGGGCATTGGCCATAGCCACGTATTCGCCCGCAATCCCCAGGTCCGACGCGATCTGGAAGAGCCGCAATGTTCTCGGATCGCTCGTATGGATACGATGTCCAAAACCCGGCAGCCTCTTCTTTGCCGCCTTGCTTTCCTGTATGATTATCTCAGCCAGTTCGCGCTCCGTCAGCCCGGCTTCTCTTTTTCGAGCGATCGCTCCAAGGAACAGCCTCATGGCGTCTTCGATAGCGCCTCCATGATGCTTGGATATGGCGAGTATGCCGCCTGCAAGCGCTGCGTTGAGCGGCGATCCGGTGGATGCAATGGTTCTCGCAGTGATGCAGGATGGGGCCGTCACGCCATGGTCAATCGAGGAGACCAGCATGGTGTCCAGCATCTTGGCCAGGCGCTCATCGGGGAGTTCCCCTTTGATCGTAAGAAAAACCGCCTGGGCGAAAGTGATATTCCCCATTAACTCATCAATCCTGTAGCCCCTCAGAGTAAGCTTATTGGGCTCTACCTTCGTAATCGATGTATTCCAAATCTCGTCTCTCATTCTCGCAACCTTATCCGATCTTGTTTAAAATTTCTTTGGCGACCTCAGGAATGCTGTCGAAATCATCGACGACGCGGACGCCAACCTCACGCAACCTTTTGACCTTGCCTTCGTGGGTCCCGTGTCCTCCTTCGATGATCGCGCCCGCATGAGAAAACCGGGTCCCTGACTTGGCTTTGGCGCCCCCAATGTAAGCGATGAGCGGTTTGGTGAATTCACCGCGTTCGATAAGGTCCGCCACCCTCTCTTCCTGAGAGCCGCCAATCTCTCCGAACATTACCACAGCTTTGGTCTGCTCGTCTTTCTCGAACATGCGCATTGCGTCGGGATGAGGCGTTCCGACAACGGAATCCCCACCGACATGAACTATGGTGCTCAGGCCGATTCCACTCCGGCTCAGGTAGTACGAGATAGCGGAAGTCATCCCGCCGCTCCTCGAACTCACCCCGACCGGCCCTGGTTTGAACCATTCCCTCGCTGTCTGGGCCCTGCCGCCGATCATCCCCAGCACAGCCTTGCCGGGACTTATTACCCCCAGAGTATTGGGCCCAACGAATTTAGCTCCCTTTCGTTTTGCTTTTTCGACAATCTCCAGGACGTCATACACGGGGACCCTGTCCGGGACTAGAACCAGGGTCCCGACGCCCGCGTCGAGAGCCTCCATGGCTGCATCCCTGACCAGCACGGCGGGAATGAAGATGACGCTCACATCAATTGGACCCTCACACTCAATCGCTTCATTGACCGTATCGTAGACCGGAATGCCGTGGACGGCCTGTCCCTTCTTGCCGGGCGCAACACCCGCCACGACCCTGGTGCCATAATCCTTCATGAGTTCTGCACGCACCGAGCCTTCTCTGCCGGTGATCCCCTGAATCAACACGCTCATCTTCTCATCTATCAGAATGGACATCACTCACTCCCCGCTCTTTATAGCTTCATCCAAGCCATGAATTGGAAGGTCGATGTATAGGGCGCTGTTCCCGTGAAACTCGCAGGCCAATTCACAGGCAAGGCATTCTGTACACTTTCCCTTTGACGCGTCCAAAAGAGATATCGCCAACACCGGCCTTCCCTCTTCGATTTTCAGTACCTTGGGAGTGCACGCCTCCACACACGGTTTTCCCGCGCAATCAGCGCATCTGGCGTGATCGATACGGACTTTCCCTGTGATAGTGGCAAACTCATAAGAATCACCGGGAGGCATGCTGCGGTGCGTTATCGGGTGATCCTCCGGCCGTTGATAATCCCACGAGTCCACCAATTGTCTCAAACGCTCGGCGCAGAAGACGGCGCTTGTGTCCCGGCCGTATGCTTCGACCTTGCCCGGCAAATCTTTCGTGTACGTGTGAAGGATATCCATGGCAAGCTGCTCACAGTTGCCCCCGAGACGAATCACGGCGGGCACGCTGAGGCGCATCTCCCGGAATGCTTTGACCAGTCCTCTTGCTGAATGGAACTGCTCCTGGCTCGCCACTCCCGAACCTGAGGCGAAGTAAGCGGTTATGTTCTTTTGAGAGAGTATGATTCTGGCGGCTCGATAAACTTTGGAAGCAGAGGGGTTCCCGCTGGTATCGCAGAAATTGGCGATCTTGAATCCTTTGTTGGTTATGGCGTCCATGGACATCATGGAGCCGCCGCCTCCGGCGCCGTGGAAACCGACGTACCCCTCCGCCGGCTGAAGTTGATGCTGCATTTGGAAGAAATAAAACGTTCCGCGATGATCTTTGGCCTCCACCTCATAGGCGACTCTCTCCATGGCGGTGGCAGGTCTGTCGAATTCGCGCGCAATTTCAATTCCAAGTTCCGGATGCCGGAAAACCGCGTAGTCGTCGATAACCATGTGGCAGTCGGCGGCGACAATTTGTCCTTGTTTTGTAATGACAAGCGGGTTGATTTCCGCAGATCTCGCTTCGGTGCCCCTGCAGGTCCCGTAGAAAGCTACAAGGAAGGAGGAGAGCTTCTTTTGCAGTTCTCCCCGGATATCGAGCTTTCTCAGGATATCCAGCGCATGATAGCTCTTTATGCCGGTGGAAATATCGATGGGATACTTCACCACGGAATCCGGAAAGCGCTGGGCTATCTCTTCGATGCCGGTGCCGCCCCTGGAACTGAAAATGAGTGTGGGGCGCTGAGCGGCGTCATCGATGATCACGCCGGCATAAAATTCCTTAGATATATCAAGCTTTTCCTCGACCAGGACCTCCTGGACGCTGAACCCCTTTATATTTTTGCCAAAGATTTTTTCCGCTGCTTCAGCCGCTTCCTCCGGACTGTCCGCGAAGTGCACTCCTCCGGACTCGGCTCTGCCGGTTGTCCATGTCTGCGCCTTTATGACAACCGGTCCCCCCAGTTCACCAGCAATCTTGGCAACCTCATCCTTAGAGGCGGCCCTCCGGCCCTTGGGCGTCGCAACGCCTCCTCTTCTCAGTAATTCTTTTCCCTGGTATTCAAACAGTTTGGCCATTTGGATTCCTTCCTCATCTTCCCAGTTTCTATAAGCTTTCGCTCACCCGCCTGTTCAGGCTGACTCAACTAATTTTCGATGGTCACTGTGGCCCTGCGTGGTTCAAAGCAGCAACACGGCCTGGCGCTGACAATCCGGACTCCGCTTGCCCGCAGCGGGCCTACTTTCAGAAAAGTCCCAAGAGCCGTCCTTGCGCCGCCCAGGCCAAGAGGGCCCACTCCGGTCGCATTGAGGATCTCTGTCACCTTGTCTTCCAGGGGGCTCTGAACGCTGAGGTCACCTTCCTTCATGGCCTCCAGCATCATTGCGGATGCTTCCATGTGCGTTCTCCCTATGCCTATGGCCGCAACGCAGGGAGTACACCCAAGGCTTTTCACCTCCGAGGCCATCCATGCCGCAGCCTCCCCGAGAACGACATCTATGCTTCGCTTGTGGAAAACGCGAAGTGTCTTAGCCCTTATTTCAGGCCCTCCTCCGAGCATCAGGACGGTGAGTTTGAGACTCTTTCCGGGGACTTCCTTGATAAGCAAAGGGGCGGGAAGCAGCTCCGCAGGATCATCATACGGACCCAGGGACTGTTCGACCCTCTCTATATCATCGCCTTTTATCGCCATCGGTCTGCCCGGCATAAGTCTCAGACCCCGGGCGATCCCGCGTTTGACTGCCCCGATCCATCCGCCGGGCAGCGCCGCCTCTTCGCCTACTTCGATAAAAACATGGGGAATACCGGTGTCGTCGCATAGTGGTGATATGTTAACTTCGGCAATTTTTGCATTCTCGAGGATTTGTTCGAGCACCCATCGCGCGTTCTCATTTTTTTCCAGGGAAATGGCTTTACGGTATGCCTCCATCTGGTCTGCGCGAAATGAGGTGCCTGCCTTTATGAGACAGGCGCTGACCGAAGATTCGATTTTCTCTTGATCAAACATCATTCAACTCCCGTGGTCCCTCCAGCCTGATGACGTCTGGAAGATGATCATCCCAAAATACTTTCCCCATGGGCTACGGCTACAATGGCCGGAAAACTCCTCACCTTCACCTCATAGAGAGCTTCCATGCCCTCATTAGGGAAGGCTGCAATCCGGTGGGAGACGATTTTGTCCGAGAAAAGGGCCGTTACCGGGGGCGTGATAGCGAACACAGAATGATGCAGTTTGAGTTCCTCTACAGCCCGACTACTGATGGCGCCTTTACCGATATGAAGCCTAACCCCCGCTTGTGACAGTTTCGGCATGCTCCCCTCTATCTCCACTTTGTTGCTCGTGGTGGGTCCGATCCCGGCGGGGCTGAAGGCCGTATGGAAAATGACCGCTCCTTTCAGCTCCACCCCGACGCTTGCAAGATCGTTTGTCTCTATGAGCGACACAAGCTTGGGAAGAACCGCGTCCCGTCCGCAATAGATAATCCCCTCCAGCTCAATCTGATCGCCAACTCTCATCCGATCTACGTCAGCGTCCGTTAGAGGGGTTTTCAGCCGTATCAGCATATTGCCTCCGCTTAGACAGATGCGCCCTTCTCCGCTTGAAGATCCTGGAACATCTGCGATAGGGTTGTCTGGTCCGTCCGCTTCAACTTCTCCAGCTCCTCTCGGAACTTGCCCTCGCTGATTTCGTTCAATCGGTTCGCCAGGGCAGGGGACCGGGGCAAAACGTATCTTCCATAGATGCGCCGCACCAGCATGGCGATATTGAAAGGACTCAACTCGGCAGGACATCTGGCTGCACACATCCCGCACATCAGACACTCCATGGAAAGTTCGACAGCCAACTCCAGGTCTCCGCGCATAACCGCCGCCACATAGTCCATGACCTCGAGCCCCATCGGGCATGCCTTTGAGCACGTGCCGCATTGCAGGCAGCGCATGATTTCGGGATAGAGCACAGTCACATCGGAATCTCTCGCCGAAACGCTCTTTATGCTAAAGAGGGCTCTATTGGCGGGTACATACGGCAATTGCGTCAGGTACATCTCAGGTTCCACCTGAGTCTGACAGGCAAGCCCTGTTTTGAGTTTGTAGTCTCCCTTCCTGCGATAGATGGTGACGCAGGCCCCGCATACGCCGCCTCTACATCCGCAACCTCGCTTGAGTCTGTAGCCTGCGAATTCCATGGCCTTGAGGATGGTCAGTCCCAATGGGACATCATATTTGTGTCCCATGATGTAAACCGGGATCATGGTAATGACGTCGTTCAGCATGGTTGATCCTCGTTAGCTGCTCCGAGCATGGTCAACAGTGCTCAGGGCTTTTTCAAAACGGTAGTCGGGAAGCAGCATGGGGGAGACGCTCCCTGTGGTGATGCCCGCCTCTTTCAAAAGACGCTCGTGGTCCTTGACATGTTCCAGCGTGGGGGCGCCCAATTGGACTTCTCCGAGCTTTTCCACCATGCTTATCCCAGCTCTGCGCCCGAAGACGAAGATGTCCACCAGTGAATTGGATCCCAGCCGATTGTGTCCGTGAACGCCTCCGGCCACTTCACCCGCCATATAGAGATTCGGGATGTTCGTCTCTCCGTGGGCGTTGATTCGAACACCCCCATTCTGATAATGCTGAGTGGGATAGACCAGGATAGGCTCTTTGGTGGGATCGATTCCGTATTTTTCAAATCGGCTTTGGATGCCTGCAAACCTTTGAAGGAACGTGCCTTCTCCACATAAAATATCAATC
>Ga0182014_10004401_pt1 | contig 16200 bp, 18 predicted proteins | sample 612S2DmetaG_FD_120489 | JGI IMG/M metagenome (GOLD analysis project Ga0182014, IMG submission 120489) | Permafrost microbial communities from Stordalen Mire, Sweden - 612S2D metaG | ecosystem: Environmental > Terrestrial > Soil > Wetlands > Permafrost | place: Sweden: Stordalen | collected... | reverse complement strand
ATTCCGTACGTGATGGATACGCTCAAGGCCGACGGCATCGGCGTGCTCTCGAGTTACGGCGACAAGTGGCTCGGTGATCCATCCTTCGAGCCTGTTTGGGCGGAACTCAATCGCCGTAAAGCCGTCGTGTTCAGTCACGCGACGGCACCCGACTGTTGTAAAGTGCTCGTCCCGCACATCGAAGCGACCACGATCGAGCTCAACACCGATACCGCCCGCACGATCATCGACCTCATCGAAACCGGCGCGGCCGGTCGCTATCCCGACATCCGCTTCATCTTCTCACACGCGGGCGGCACGATCGCGGCGCTGGCGGGACGGTATCTGCGCAAGCAGCTTGCGCCGCAAACGCTAGCGTCGCAGGTCGCCCCGGATACGCGGCTGGGGCATCTGCGCCGCTTCTATTACGATACGGCCGGCTCGGCCAACATCGTGAATTTGCAAGCATTGAAGATGCTGGTGCCGACCTCGCAGTTCGTGTTCGGAACCGACTACCCGTGGGCGGAGCCCTCGGAGATCGTCGCCGGTCTCAATCAATCCGGCTTGACGCCCGACGACATCCGCGCGATCAATCGCGAGAACGCCGTGCGGCTGCTACCGCAGTTCGCCTAGTTCGGGTTAGCGGGCGGCCGCGTCGCTGATAAGGTCCGTCGCCGGGAATGCTTTCTCGATGAATTTATATTTCGCCGATGCGTCGATGACCGGTTGGATATCGGACGCGCTGACCGTCGTTCCCATTCGTTGCCGTTGCATGTGCGCAATAACCGAGGGATCCTGTTTCGTATACTGCGCTTCGTCAGCCACGGTCGCCTCCGGATGGGCGCGGGCGAAGGTTCCCGCATCCGCGACAACCCGCGAGAATCGCTCGACAACGGCGTGGTTCTTCTCCACATAGCTTTGCATCGCGACCCAGACGCCGAGCGAGAATTGACGCGCGACCGCGTCATAGACATGTCCGACGCTGCGGGCACCGTCGGCAATCGCCGCGGCGTACTGTGGATTGCTGAGCAGCGATGCGTCGATGCGGCCTTGCGACAACGCGGCCTCGACCGCGGCAGCCGGCAATTCAAAGAAGTGCAGCGTCTTAGAGTCGCCGCCGTTTTGGTCGACCCACGCCTGCATCGCGACCGTATCCAGCGACGCGAGCGCATTCGTGCTGATCGTCTTGCCGTTGAAATCGCTCGCCTTGCGCAACGTCGAAGACTTGGGGACCAGGAGACCGTTCGTATCTGCATCAACCCACAGGCCGCCCGGCGCTACGATGGTAAACGGAATGCCGCGCAAGTGTCCCTGGATAATGGCAACGAGGCTCGAGAGCCCGATGTCCAGTGCGCCGCCGGCGACGGCAGCCGTGATGGCATTACCACTCGCCATCATGCTCAACTCAATCTGCAGCCCCGCTTTTTCGAACATGCCGGTACGCATCGCGTAGGCAACGGGGGCAAGCGAGTCGATCGGGGTCGCGCCCGCGCGAATCGTGGTGAGTGCGCTTTGTGCGAATGCTCGAGCAGACGGGCAGCCCAGCACGACGGCACTGCCGAACAGAGAAAGGCTCATTGCGCGATTCATGCGGCGGTCTACAGCGGGGCAACCGGTCTGCCCTTTAGAATCGCACGGTATGACCCCACTGACCGACGTGGATCCGATCACCCTCGAGGTCATCCGTCATAGCGTCATCTCGATCGCCGACCAGATCGATGCGAACATGACGCGCACCGCCTTCAGCGCGTACATCTACGAATACAAAGATTACGCCGTCGGGCTGTCGGGGCCCGATGGCGAACTCATCGCGCAATCGACGGGCGGAATGCCGGTGTTTGTTGCGGATTCCGTGGGCATGGCCGTGCGCGACGGCCTCGCCATCTACGGCAAAGAACGCCTGCACTACGGCGACGTGATCGTCTGCAACCATGCGGCCGTGCAGGGCCAGCACTTGAACAACACGGTGATGTACACCCCGATCTTTGCCGGCCCGCAGCGCGAACAGCTGATCGGCTTCTTCGCGATCAACGCGCACTGGTTCGACATCGGCGGATCGACGGTCGGTTCGCTCTCGAAGCGCGCGACCGACATCTTCATGGAAGGCCTGCAGCTGCGGACGATCAAGCTGTGGTCGAAGGGCGAGCGAGTCGAAGAGATTTACCGGATCATCGACGGCAATACGCGCTTTCGCGCCGAGATGACCGGCGACATCGAAGCGCAACTCGCGGGCTGCCTGCTCGGCCGCGATCTCACCGCGAAACTCGCCGACAAGTACGGCGTTACGACGTACCTCGCCGCCATCGCCAAGATTCTCGACCAATGCGAAGCCGCGACGCGCGCGCAGATCGCGGAAATACCCGACGGCGTCTATGAGTCGGAGGCCTTCCTCGACAATGACGGCACGAACGACGAACCGGTTCCGATCAAGCTTCGCATCATCGTCGCCGGCGACGAGATGACGATCGACTACTCCGGGATGCCTCCGCAAGCACGCGGTGCGATCAACTCGGGTTGGGCGGGTGGCGGCCGCACCACGGCCCGCGTCGCGTTCAAATATCTCATCGCTACCAACGAACCGGCGAACGAAGGAACGTTCCGGCCGCTGAAGCTCATCTTGCCCCCAGGTACGCTGGTGAGCGCATCGGAGACCGCACCGATGAGCAACTATTCCACGCCCTTTCCGACGATCATCGACACGTTTATCAAGGCGATGGCGACGGCGCTTCCCGATCGCGTCACCGGCGCGCACTTCGGCTCGTTTTCGGGCATGCGGTTCATCGGCAAGCACCCCAACGGCGCGCCGTTCCAGTGCTACGACAGCGGCTTCGGCGGTTGGGGTGCGAGTTCCGATCGTGACGGCAGCGGACCGTTCCGCACGATGGCGCACGGCGACACGCGCATCATTCCGGTCGAATTGCAAGAGTCGATGTATCCGTACTTACTCGAAGAGTTCTCGCTGCGCGAGGATTCGGCCGGAGCCGGCCGATATCGCGGCGGCCTTGGCTTCCGCAAGCGTTATCGGCTCTTGGCAGATTGCCAACTGCACACCAATTATGAACGCGTGAAATGTCCGCCGTGGGGTGTGAATGGCGGTTCCGCGGCGTTACCGGGACGTCTCACCGTGCGCCAGCCCGGACAACCAGATCGCCAGATGCTCAAAGCGGAAGGCTACAAACTCGCCGCGGGAGACATCGTCATTGCAGAAACGGGCGGCGGCGGCGGCAATGGACCGCCGGCCGAACGTTCGCTCGATCTCATTCAACGCGATCTCACGCGCGGGTACATTACGCCGGAGGCGGCCAAGCGCGACTACGGTGTCTCGATCGATGCGAACGGAAGCGTGATCGTCACCGGGGAGCCACCAGGGCTTGGTACACGACGCTGACATCCTGATTTCCCAGCCCCGAGGCCAAGGGCCCGCGCCACTCGCGATCGAGCGCCTCGAGCATCGGAAGCGACACCCCGCCGCCGCTTGAGGCTTCGGCTTGCAATGCCAAGCGAACGTCCTTAGCCGCGTTCGCCAGCGAAAATTCGGAATCGAACGTCCGCGCGGCAATCTTCGCCAATTTCGATCGCACCAGCGAGGCGTCGAGTGGTCCACCTTGCAGGCACTCGGCAACACGCTCGAGCTTCACGTCCAGTGCCGTTGCCAGCGCAGCAAATTCCGCCGTGCCCTCGACCAGCATGGCCAGCCATGAGTTCAGGACGAGCTTCATGCGCGAACCGGCACCCGCGTCGCCAAGCCACACCGTCCTGTGGCCGAGTGCGGCGAAGAGCGGCTGGAGGGCATCGACGCTCGGTTTCGGACCGGACGCTAAGATCGTCAGTGTTCCGGCACGGGCGGGCCCGGTACTGCCCGAGACCGGAGCATCGACAAACACCACGTCAGGACGGCGCTGTGCGAGCGCGATTGCTTCTGCGGTAGCCTCAACGCCGATCGTGCTCATCTGCAACCAGACGGCACCGCCGCGCAGCGACCGTAGCGCACGATCCATCGTGGAGAGGACCGCCGCGCCATCCGCCAGCATCGTGATCACCACGTCCGCGTCTTCCACGGCCGCCGCGATGTCGCGAAACGGGCGCGCTCCGTTCGCGCTGAGGACATCGGCTCTTTCCCACGTGCGATCCCAGATGCGCACGTCAAGAGACCGTTCGAGCATGCGGGCCGTCATCGCGGAGCCCATCGCTCCGGCCCCGAGTACGCAAACGTTCATGCGGTTGCGTGCAACGGCGGCGCCATGAACTCGGGGCCGATCGGGTCTCGCACCTCCTCGGTGACGATGCGTTCGATCTCCGCTTTGGTCGCGTCGTCGAGGGTGAAGCCGAGCGCGCCGGGTAAGGCGTCCAACTGATCCGGACGACGCGCACCCCACAATGCCGCCCCGACGCCGGGCTGATCGAGCACCCACCGCAGGGCCAGGTGGATGACCCGTTTGCCGAAGCGCGTGCGCGCAAGCTCGTCCAGGCGTGCGACGGCGCGCAAGTACTGTTCGAATCGTGGCGATTGAAACTTTGGATCGACGCGCCGCAGATCGTCTCCGTTGAAGCTCGTATCATCGCGGAGCTTCCCACTGAGCAGCCCACGGCACAGCGCGCCGTACGTCAGCGCGGTGAGGCCGTGCGCGCGCACGTAGGGAAGAACGTCGTGCTCGACTCCGCGCTCGAAGAGATTGTATGGCGGCTGTACGGTATGCAGCGGTGCGAATTTTGCGAATTCGTCCATTTGCGCCGGCGAGAAGTTGCTCACGCCCACCGCGCGGATGAGACCGGCATCGTAGAGCGCAGCCATTGCGTGCGCCGTCTCCTCCATCGGCGTATCGGGATCGGGCCAATGCACTTGATAAATGTCGATACGATCGGTGCGCAAACGCCGGAGCGAATCCTCGACCTCCGCGCGGATTCGACGGGCTGAGGCATTGCGGTGCGGCGTGCCGTGTTCATCCCACTCGAGCGCCACCTTCGTCGCGATGACCGCTCCGTCGCGCCGGCCTTCGAGCGCACGCCCAACGACCTCCTCGGAGTGGCCCTGGCCATACGCCGGGGCCGTATCGATCAGCGTGATACCGGCGTCGAGCGCGCGATGGATCGTCGCGACCGCGGACTCGTCGTCGGCTCCGCCCCACATCCAACCGCCGATTGCCCACGTGCCGAGGCCGATGCGCGAGGGACGAATGCTCGTTTGTTTGATCTCGGTGAATTCCATGAGAGCTTCTTCTCCTTAACTGCCGATCGCAGCGGGCGTGCGGGGAGCACCGGCCGTGCTGCGAAGGCGGATCGGATGCGTCATGAGGATCAGCGCACCGACGACGCACAGGATACCGCTCCACTCGAGTGCGGACGGCCGTTCGCCGAGTTGCAGCCAAGCGGCAGCGACGCCGATAACCGGAATGCTCAGCGAACCCGCGCCCGCAATCGATGCCGGCAGTTGGTTGATCGCGTAAGCGAAGAGCACGAATGCGAGCCCGGTCGCAAGTACGCCGTTGTAGGCGACGGCGAGGAGCGAAGCCGTCGTGATGACGATGGGACCTCCGTGCACGATGAGCGCGAGTACCACCAGCGGAATGCTTCCGATCAGCACTTGCCACGCCGTGAACGAGAGCGAATCGAATGCGCGATCGCGCTGTGCCCCCTTGGTAACGACGGCTGCGGCCGCCCAAGCGACGGCGGCGCAAAAGCCGGAGACGTCGCTGAGCAAATCCCCGGGGCTGCGCGGATCGATCATCAGCACGAGGCCCAGGGCGCCCAAGACGATCGCCGCCCAGCGTGCGCCGACGCGCTCGCCAAGCAGGGGCCACGCAAAGAGCGGGATCCACAGCGGCATGCTGTTCACCAACACGGCCGCTTTCCCCGAGGGGCCGGAGACGACGGCCCATGTTGCCAGCGCGAGCATAGCCGTCGTCTGCAGCAATCCGACGACGATCGTCGGACGCAGCGCGGGCGGTCCCAAGGGCCGGCGCATCGCGAGCATCACGGCAAACAGCGTCGCGGCGCCGATGAGCGCCCGCGCCGCGGCGAACGTGAAGGGCGAGATCGCGGCGACCCCGACCTTCATGACGACCCAATTGTATCCAAGGACCAGAGCGAACACCGCCAGCGCCAGCGTTGGGGCGAGCCTCGAAACCGGAGTCTGTATTGCGTTCATGGCAGGGTCAACGATAGCGCGGAACGGTCGCCCGATCTGCAAAGTGGGGCTTAACATGGAGCAAGCGAGCGTTCGGCCTCGCTACGCCACCATCCGGGCCGGCGAGGTGTTTTGGCCCGTACGATGCGCTTCGCGAATGACGATGGCGGTCAGCTCAACGTCTTTCTCCGAGGACACCGGCAACGGATCGACCCTCAGGTTCGCATGCTCGGCGACTACGACCGTCTGCCGGTTCGCCGGGGACGACCGGTGACGCAAGAAGAGATGGCCGAAGCCGTCGGCGTCAGCCGTGTGTGGTATTCGCTCCTCGAGTCCGGATCGACGAATCGCACGTCGCCAAAAGTGCTCGAACGCATCGGGGGCGCGCTCATGCTCGATGCGGCCGATCGCACGCGGCTCTTTCATCTGGGGATGCCCGAACTGGGCCCGGTCGAGGTAGGCGCAGAGTCCGCGTTGGTGCTCGAGAGCTTCGCCGTCGTCCGCGCGGCAATGAAGCGACTCTGGACTGCAACCACGGAAATCGAAGCACTCGAGACCGTCGCCGAACAGGTCGCCGGCATCGTCAACGATGCGGATCTCGTCTTCTACGTTCGACGGCTGCGCGAAGGCGAATGGGAATGGCCCTACGTGGTGGATCGCGGTATGGGGCAACGCAATCGGGACGCGTTTGCAGCGGCAACGTCCCGAATGACCCCGGCCGAGATCGACGAATTTCTCTTCTACCCGCGGCTTTCGTTCGCGGGCGAGGTCGCTACGCCGGAGGTCTATACGTCAACGGCCGTGCGCCACGCCTACCGTGATATCTTCTGCGATCCGAAAGTCAATCTCGGCGCGCTGCTCCACGCGCGGGTTTGTTCGCGCAGCGGTTTGATCGGCGGATTCACGGTCAAGCATCTCGGTGTGCACGAATATTCCGCGGAACAGCGCGCGATCATGGGGACGCTCGCCGAATTGACGTCGGTCGCGCTGTCCTAACCCCAAGCTCGCTGCGGCGCTTAGACGTATGAAATCGCCGGGCGCGCAACCAAGACGCTACACGGCGCGTGACGTAGTACGTGTTCGGCGACGCTTCCAACGAAGAAGCGCGCTAGCCCCTTCCGCGCGTGCGTCGAAACAACGATAAGATCGGCACGATATTCGCGCGCCGCGTCGACGATGTTTGTTGCAGGATCTCCGCCCAGAAGGCGAACGGCGACGTCGGACACCCCGGCCGCGTTGGCCGCGGCGCTCGCGCTCTGGAGAAGCGCGTTGCCGTCCTGCTCGTCGTTCTCGATCACCGTCGCGACCTCCGCGTAGTCTTCGTCGTCCACGGTACTCTCGAGAAACCGCTCGTCGTGCACGGTGACGATGCTCAGCGCCGACCGGTTGGCTACGGCGATCGATATTGCGGCTTGGAGCGCGACCTGCGACGGTTCCGACCCGTCGATCGCGACCAGTATTCTTTCGTACATCACGTGATTACCGGGAGTATCACACTGCGGTGATCATGCTCCTGCATCTTCTGCTTCTCGGGCTCGCAATCGGGCATGGGTTCAGCTGACCCGCGCGAACGGGCTGATCAGGTCGCGAACGTCGATCTTAGCCGGCAGCGCCTTGAGTTCCACGGCCGTATCCAGCAGCGGCTGAAGCGCCGCGACGTCGAACACCTGACCGTAGTACGCACGGTGCATCTTCTCCGCCAAGCCATTTGGGAACGGCAGCCACTGTTGCAAGATCGCCGCCGAGCGCGCATGATTGCGCGGATCGTCGGCCCACACGGCGGCGTCGTGAATCGCTGCCGCAAAGCGCTTTGCCGCCTCCGGATTCGCGTGCGCCCAATCCGCGCTCGCACACCACGCCGTGGCTTGTACCTGTTTGCCGACCGCTGCATACGTGGAGGCGAGGACGCGTACATCGTCGCCGGCGGCAGTTACGTTGGGCTCACCATCCTGCGCGGCCGCGATCGTCCCGCGCACGAGAGCGGCGGCCATACTGATCTGCGGAACCTCGACAAACTTGATCGTGCTGAGGTCGGCGCCGTTGTTCTGCAGCCACTTCGTGGTCAACAGCCGGCCGACGCCGCCGAGCGACGTCACGCCGATTGTCTTTCCCTCGAGGTCCTTGGCCGTGTTGACGCCCGAGTTGCGGCCGGTGATGATCACGCTGGTCAGATCGCCGGTGCGGAACATGTACGAGGGCGCGAGCAGCGTCATGGGAACGCCGTGCTCGTAGGCGGCGGCGATGCCGATGATGTCGGACTCCCCGACGTCGAGGGCCTTGCCGACGATCCCGGCGAGAATGGTCGCCCCGCCCCCGGACCGGATCGCCTGGATCTGGGCGTCGATGCCGTATTTCTTGAACAGGCCCAGAGCCTGGGCGTAAAAGGCTAGGGCGTTGCCGTCATTCCCGGGCGTGGCGACGCGGATGACGAGCAGATCGGAGGTTTGGGCCCGGACCGGCGCCGCGGAAGCAACGGCAGCGGACGATGCCAAGCCGGAGAGCAGAAGCGAGCGTCGCATCTGCCCCCACTTGCCCGCTCTAGGCTTCGACGGCCTCTCGAGACTCGTGATCGTCGCTCTTCAGGCCCGAAACTTCGTCACGGCTGCGCACGCATGAACACTGGAAGTTCTCGCCCAGACAGCCGACCGCCGAATGCAGCACAAGAGCGTGATTGCATGAGGTACAGTAAATTGAATCATCCACAGCGTTACGACTCATACCCAGCGCGTCGCGGGACTTAAACAATCACGCAAATGCTGGTGAACTACCAGATACACCCCAGCTTCAAAAGCGCGCGATGGGCGCTTAATGAAAGCGCCGCCTTGAAGCATCCGGAAGCTATCGCTTAGAAGGCAGCCGAAATCTCTCGGGGCAATTGCGGTTGATGACGTTTCGCGCCGCCGTGGTCCAGGCGGGATCCGTGCTTTTCGACACCCCGGCCAGCATCGCCAAGCTTGCAGACTGGACTTCCGCGGCGGTTGCCGAGGGCGCGAGCCTGGTGGTCTTCCCCGAAGCGTTCATCGGCGGCTATCCGAAGGGGTTCGATTTCGGCGCCCGGCTGGGAAGCCGCACCCCGCAGGGACGCGAGGATTTTGCGCGCTATTTTTCGAGCGCGATTGACGTACCCGGCGCCGAGACGGAGCAGATCGGCGAGATCGCGCGCAAGCATCACGCCCATCTCGTCGTGGGCGCGATCGAACGCGACGGCGGCACCCTCTACTGTAGCTCGCTGCTGTTCGGCTCAGCCGGAGAGCTCATGGCCAAACACCGCAAGGTGATGCCGACCGCGCTCGAGCGTTTGGTGTGGGGGTTTGGCGACGGCTCGACATTGCACGTGACCCCGACGCCGCTCGGGAACATCGGCAGCGTGATTTGCTGGGAAAACTATATGCCGCTGCTACGCGCGGCAATGTACGCCAAGGGGGTAGAGCTCTATTGCGCCCCGACGGTCGATGACCGTGACGTTTGGCTGCCGACGATGCGCACGATTGCCGTCGAAGGCCGATGCTTCGTGCTCTCGGCCTGCCAGTATCTCATCGGGGACGGCGGGGGGGTGCTCATCCGCGGCGGGTCGTGCATCATCGACCCGTTCGGTGAGGTCCTCGTCGCACCGAGCTTTGACGGCGAACACGTCGCTATTGCCGAGGTCGATCTGCGTTCGATTATCCGTGGGAAGTACGATCTCGACGTCGTCGGCCATTACGCTCGCCCCGATATCTTCACGCTTCACGTCAACGAACAGCCGATGTCGCCGGTTATCTTCGACTAGGCCGGGCTCAAGCGCGCGCGGCGGCTACTGCATCATCAAGTCGATCACCAGCGGCGAGTGGGCACCGTCGACCGCGGACCTAAGAGCGTCTTCAAACTGCTCTTTTACCCACGACCCGCACGCCGATCAAACAACAACGGCCAGCGCAAGTCATCGGGAAAGGATGTCGTGATGGGCGATAATCCCGAGTTCATTGTTCAAGGCATACTTGTGCCGGCTGCCCATCGGCGTCTCGACGATCGCATGCACGATGTTCCGCTTTCGAGCGCGCTTGTCCGGAAAAGCCGGAATGGCCTCATAGTGCATGGTTATAGCTAGCCGAGCAAGCAGCGTTCTAAACGGAACTCAGCCGGTGTTTTTGCAACGAATACGTAACTCATGGTGTTAGAGGGTTGGTAATGGAAAATGTGCGTGTAATCAGCGAAGCGACGCTTGAGCCCTGGATCGGTAACATCATCGATCTGACCTTATCTGACGGAACGCACCGGGTCGGTCTCCTACAGAAGGTCGACGGTCAATGGGCGCAGCTGAACGCCGGCCGCAGTATGCCGGCCATTCTCGACGGCGGGAAGGTCCGCATCGCGGACGCAGTCTCGATCGTTCGAGCTTCGCCAAACTAAGTTGTCGAACGAAAAGGCTTCTTCCGCCGGCGAAGGGTCCATTCCAACGGCGCTCGCGCTGCTCGCGATTCATCTCGGCGCGTGCGCCGCGGTGTTTCCGGTCTTCTTCTCCTGGCCGGCTTTGTTCGTTGCCTTTGGGCTCTACTATCTCACCGGCGCCATCGGCGTCTGCCTCGGCTACCATCGCCTGCTCACCCATCGCAGCATGCGCGTCCCACGGTTGGTCGAGTACGCGATCGCGACGGTCGGCGCCCTTTCGATGCAGGGCGGTCCGATCTCGTGGGTCGCAACGCATCGCGCACATCACGCCTTTTCAGATACGGAACGCGACCCGCACGACTCGCGGCGCGGCTTCCTGTGGAGTCACGTCCAATGGCTCTACCGGCCTAACCCTGCCAAGCTGACGCGCGACGCTGAACGCCGTTTTGCGCCCGATCTCGCGGCGGATCCCTATTATCGCTTCCTCGACGCGGCGGTGCCGGCATTGCAAGTTGCGCTCGGCATCGCGCTGTTCTTCGCCGGCGGCTGGTCTTGGGTCATTTGGGGCATCTTCGTGCGGCTGGTCGTGACATATCACGCGACCTGGCTCGTCAACAGCGCGGCGCACCTGTTCGGATACAAGACCTATCGTGCTCCCGGCAGCGATCAGTCGACGAACAATTGGTGGGTTGCGCTCGTCGCCTGGGGCGAGGGCTGGCACAATAACCACCACGCCTTCCCGTTTTCTGCGCGCCACGGTCTGCGGTGGTTCGAATTCGACATCACCTGGCTCACCATCAGGCTCATGGCATTCGTCGGCATCGCCCGCGACGTCAAGTGCCCAAGCCCTTTGGCACTACGCCGCCGGTTACTAGCCGTCGCCGCTCCGCGCCCCGATGTGAAGGTCGCGTACTAACTTCTTCATCGGGCCTTCATCGCCGGCCGCTAGGTTCTCGCCTATGAACCGATTTAGCGCCAGGGAACGCGCCTAAGTTCATGCGCTGAACGATGAAAACGTTCGCGCTCGCAAAGCTGGTCTGTGCCCTGTCGGTGACACTAGCGATGTCGCCGTCAAGTGTCTCAGCACTGGACGGTAACTATCTGCTGGCGCGCTCGGCTGAGCTCAATCGTCAGCCTGGATCGTATTCCGTCCCACTTCACTTCGCCGTGCATCTGCGACGGCCGCTTCCGCTCCGATTCAGCGCCAACGCCACGACCTACTTTCAAGCACCGAATAAACAAGCACTTATCATTACCAGTGTCCCGCGTATCCTCCGCCGCTTTTTCGGTCGTAACTACGTCGGGCTCGACACGATACCGCAAACTTGGCCGGCGAACTATCGTGTCTTCTCCGCGAAATCGGCGAAGCATGATGGTGCGGCGGCATACCACCTCGATGCGATGCCCAAAACTACCGGCACGATCTCGCATGTCACGTTCGACCTTCTCGTCAACGGACTCAGCCCAGTCGGCGTAGAGTGGTTCTATCGAGACGGCTCGAGTATTCAGATTACCATCGAGAACCAGCGCGTTGAACGCTATTCGCTGCCGCGAAGCGAACAGATCCGGATTACCATGCCGCGCTACGCGCTCGACGCGGTCTGCACCACCGGTCCATACGTTCTTGATGGGCCCATCGCGAGCACGATCTTCGAGAGCCCCTAGGGGCCTTGCGTCACGTCCTCGCGCGCGAAAAGCACCATGCAATGATGCCGATCACGATCAGCGCTACTTCGATCCAGATGGCGAACTGTTCGGCGCCACCTACGTCCAGCGGCATCACGTTACCGTAATATTTGTAGCCGCCGGCGGCGCCGAACAACACCCAGGCGTTCAGCATCGTGCCGATGGCGAACGCGGTGATTATGCCTTGCCTGAATGTAGACATAGCTGGAGAGTAGCAGCGGCTTCTTTCCGTTTCCGGAAGACGCCGCTTCACAACATCTTCATGGGGCCCCACTCGACGCGGCGCATCGCTAGAGATGGTACGTTTGCAGCATAATGGGTACGTGGTGGTTACGGCCATCGACGACGGCAGGCTCCAATCGACGTCTGCCGCGGATTTTGTCAGATACGCGGCAACCCCTCATTGACGTCCGAAACGGAGACTTCCGATGTCGAGCCCGCCTATTACCGACCCGCCGCTGGCCCGCGCCCTATTCGACGACGTGCGCTGGTCCTGGGTATGGCTGATCGTGCGCATATACGTCGGCTGGCAATGGCTGAGCGAAGGGTTTGCCAAAGTGTCGAGCCCCGTTTGGGGCGGCGACAAAGCCGGCACCGCGCTGACGGGTTGGCTCGCGGGATCCCTCGCAAAAACAACCGGAGCGAATCCCGACGTGCAAGGCTGGTACGCGACGTTCCTTAGGGACGCCGTTCTTCCGCATGCCGCGTTCTGGAGCGTTCTCGTCAGCTACGGCGAGCTATTTGTCGGCCTCGGCCTGATCCTCGGCCTCTTCACCGGCATTGCCGCTTTCTTCGGGACCGCAATGAATGCGAGCTATCTGCTCGGCGGCACCGTCAGCATCAACCCAATTCTATTCGCCTTCGCATCGCTGTTGGTGCTGGCATGGAAGACCGCCGGTTGGTGGGGTCTCGACCGATTTGTTCTGCCTCGCCTCGGTACGCCGTGGCAACGCAAACCCGTCCCGGAACTGCAACCGAAGCCGATTTAGGAACAGGAACACATATGACGACACTCACCAACGACGCCGTTCTGCCGATCGTAGCGACGACGAAAACGATGAAGGCCTTGGTCTATCTCGGCCCCGGTAAGAAAGCGCTTCAACATAAGCCGATCCCGGCTATCGCCGCGCCCGGCGACGCGGTCGTGAAAGTGCGCAAGACGACGATCTGCGGCTCGGACCTCCATATTATCAAGGGTGACGTGCCGACGTGTGTTCCGGGCCGCACTCTCGGACATGAGGGCGTCGGCACCGTGGTCGAGATCGGCTCCGGCGTTTCTCAATTCAAGGTCGGCGACCCGGTCGTGATCTCGTGCATCTCCTCGTGCGGTAAGTGCGACTACTGCCGCCGCGGAATGTATTCGCACTGCACGACGGGTGGCTGGATCCTGGGCAACGAGATCGACGGAACGCAAGCGGAATTCGTCCGCATTCCATACGCCGATACGAGCCTCTACGCGATACCCGCGGGCAGCGACGAGGATGCGCTCGTAATGTTCAGCGACATCCTGCCTACCGGCTTCGAATGCGGTGTGCTCAATGGAAAGGTCCAGCCGGGTACAACGGTAGCCATCGTCGGCGCCGGTCCCGTCGGGCTCGCGGCCCTGCTGACGGCGCAATTCTTCTCGCCGGCCGAGATCATCTCGATCGACCTTGATGACAACCGTCTTGCCGTCGCCAGTCGTTTCGGCGCAACAAAGACGATCAATAGCACTGACGGAAACGCCGCCGCGAAGCTGATGGAGCTTACCGGTGGCCGCGGCGTCGATACCGCGATCGAGGCCGTCGGTCTCCCAACCACGTTCGAACTCTGTCAGGACATTGTGGCCCCGGGCGGCACGATCGCCAACATCGGCGTTCACGGTGCCAAAGTCGATCTGCACCTCGAACGGCTGTGGTCTCAAAACATCGCGATCACAACACGACTCGTCGACACCGTTACGACGCCGATGCTACTGAAGGCGTTCGCAGCCAAGAAGATCGATGCGAAGCAACTCATCACGCACCACTTCACGATCGATAAGATCGATGACGCCTACGACGCCTTCAGCCGGGCGGCCAGCACGAAGGCCCTCAAGATCATCATCGATGCGTAGCAAACGATCACTTGGCCGAGCCGCCCTCCTTACCGCTTGCGGTCGAGCCCGATGCTGTCGACGGCGGTAACGGAGTGCGAACCGTATGTGGTCGCCCGAAAGGCTAAGAGTTCTCCGGACTCGTTCCTAAATTCGAAGAGCTTTGCCCAGTCCTTATTGCGTGCCTTGAACAACAATTGCGCGAGCTGCGGATCGAGCGTCTCGCGGTGCACAAAATCCATCGTTGCCGTTTGAGCGTATGCGCCATCTCTCAAGCTCACCGTGAGCCGCCAATTTAGAGGCTGTAGCATTGTCTTCTCTTCCGCTGGCCAACCGAGCGAATGTCGTCTAATGGCTGATCAGAAGCTAAGAGTACCAAAAGAGCATTATCCTGTCGGTACGTATAATGGCCGAGCGTACCACGACATCTAGCAATAGGAATTCGGCTATCTTCCGAGCAGGGCTGATCATGAGCGAGATATCGGAGAGTCGCTATTCCGGCGGAAATCGCGTTCTCGATGCTTTGTCACACGACGCTCGAGCGAGAATCGTGAAGCACGTTGAGGTTGTTCACTTGGCATCGGGCGATATCGCCCAACAGCCTGGAGGACACAACCCGTTTGTTGACTTTCCGATCGATGCGGTACTCTCGATCGTCACGACTATGCTCGACGGCAACACCTGCGAAGTCGGGACAATCGGTAACGAGGGGGCTTCCGGGGTCGAGGTTGCATTTGGCGCGACGATCCTGCGGACCACGATATGCCAGGTGGAAGGCGCTATCGCTCGTATCGGTCAGGGAGACTTTCTCGCAGCAGTCGATGGCGATCGTCAATTCGAACGGCTCATCGGACGCGTTGCGCAAGCGCAGCGCTTTTTCGTCGAGCAACAATGCGCGTGCAACGCCGTGCACTCCGTCGACGAACGATGCGCACGTTGGATCATGATGATTCATCATCGTGCCGGGCGGGATACGTTCTCGCTAACGCACGACTTCTTATCGGTAATGCTCGGCGTTCGGCGCGCAACGGTCAGCCAGTCGGCAATGAAGTTACAGAACGCCGGTATCATTACGTATCGGCGGGGAAGTGTGAAAGTTCTCAGCGTGCGGAAGCTTGCGGAAGCATGCTGCGAATGCTATGAAGCCACCAAAAACGTGTTTGATTCGTCACTGGTGACGGCAGATAAGCCGCTTTCAGAAGCTGCAGCGGTGGCGGTATAAGCGCTCGCCGGCATTAAGGCTTGCCGAAACCGTAGAGTTCCGCCGGATTATCGACCAGCATCTTCTGCTGGGCGATCGGTTCGGGCGCCCAGAGCGGAATGAGGTCGACCAAGTCACCGTCGTTCGGCATCACCCCGTGGTAGTGGATCGGATGCGGCCAGTTACTCCCCCAAATGACGCGGTCCGGCCGTGCTGCGACGACGGCATGAATCATCGGCAACAAATCGCGATGCGGATACGGCTCCGAGGAGAGCCGGTACATGCTGGCGAGCTTGACGTAACAGCGGTCGGTTTCGAGTAGACGCAGGATGGCACGAAACGGAGCGGACGAGACACCTTCTTCGGCCGTGATGCGGGCCATGTGATCGAGCACGAATGGATTGCGCATCCGCTCGAGCACCGGTACCACATCGAGCAATTCGCTTGCCTCCTTGAAGTGCAGTACCACGTGCCAGCCAAGTTCGTCGACTTCCGTTGCCAGGCGCTCGAGTTGCGAAAACGGGATCCCGCTGCCGGACATCGTCGAGAGACGCACACCGCGAATGCCGCTCGCGTGCAGCGCCTCGAGCCGATCCGTTCCGAGACCCGGCGCAATGACGGCCACGCCCCGGTAATTGCCCCCGCTACGCGCGATTGCATCGATGATCGCACTGTTGTCGGTGCCATGCGCACCACCTTGGACGAGCGCGGCACGCTGGAAACCGATCGTGCTCAAGAGCGTCGCATAATCCTCGGCCGTGCATTCCT
>Ga0182014_10004400_pt1 | contig 16201 bp, 18 predicted proteins | sample 612S2DmetaG_FD_120489 | JGI IMG/M metagenome (GOLD analysis project Ga0182014, IMG submission 120489) | Permafrost microbial communities from Stordalen Mire, Sweden - 612S2D metaG | ecosystem: Environmental > Terrestrial > Soil > Wetlands > Permafrost | place: Sweden: Stordalen | collected... | reverse complement strand
TGTCAACCATGAACGTGCGAATCTCCATGCCGCGGATAGTGATTCCCTTGAGCAGGACCAGGTTCAGCGGAATGGACGGGATCGCGCCCGCGGCGTAACCAAGGGTGACGAAGATCCCGCCCCGGGCAAGACCGCGCAGCGACGGTTCAGCATAGGGTCCCCCGACCGGGTCGAGAACCACTCGGGCGGCGTCGCCGGTGAGCTCGCGGATGCGGGTCTTCAGGTCCTCTCGGTCGTAATCGACCGTCGCCTCTGCGCCGCGCAGCCGGCACAGCTCAAGCTTTTCCGGACTCGATGCGGCGGCCAGCACGCGGGCTTTCATGGCCACCGCCAGATCCACGGCGGCCAAACCAACGCCTCCTGCGGCGCCGAGGACGACCACCCAATCGCCCGGTGCGACGTCTGCGATGGATCGCAGGGCGTGATACGCGGTGCGGTAGGTGACGCCGAACGCCGCGGCGGACGCGAAGTCTGCGTCGTCGGGTATCTCGGCCACCGCCGCCGAGTCCAGCAGCGCTTGCTCGGCGAACGCCCCGGTGGGCGTGGTGGCCGAAACTCGCTGGCCCGGGCGAAACGGCACGCCGTCGCCGACGGCAACCACCTCGCCGGCGAGTTCGCTGCCCGGGGTGAACGGCACCGGAATCTTGACCTGGTACTTGCCGGCGATCAGCAACACGTCAGGGAAGTTAACGGCCGCCGCGTGCACCCGCACCACCAGCTGGCCCGGACCCGGCGTCGGATCGGCAACTTCTTCGACGACAAGGTCTTCCGGCGGTCCGTAGGTGCGACAGACAACCGCACGCATCAGCTGACCCCTAGTCCGCGTAGACAGAACCGCACCAAATGATCGACATCGTCCGAGCCGGGCCGCTGCGCCGAATCCAGGTAGCGGCGCATGGCTGTCACCGTGCAATGGAAGACCGCGTCGGCGTCGCGCGCAATATCCTTGCTGCCCAGAGCTGCAACCGGTTCGGTCAGCAGGTCGCGCATCGGCCGCAGGATCTCATCATCTGCTGCGCGCCAGTCGGCGGTGGTCGAAACCTGTCCTGCGGCAGCGCGGCTCATGCTGATCAGGTGTGGGTCGGCGACCTGTGCGAGGGCGCCCTCGATCCAGCGCTGTACCTGACCCGCCGGCGTGGGCTCCTTGGTCATCTGATGCTGCAGATAGGAAACGACGATCGCGACGCCGCGTTCCATCACCGCGAGGATGACGTCGTCCTTGCCGGCGAAGTATCGGTAAAACGCTTTGTTCGACGAGCCGGCCTCGGCAACGATGTCGCTGACCCGCGGCGGTTCTGGTGCCACGCGTTCCATGACCTGAACGGCGGCGGCGAGGATGCGTTCGACTTCCTCGGTAGCTTCCCGCTGACGGTCGTCGAGGGCACGCTCGACAGCCGCGGTGACCCGGCTACCGGTCAACGAGGTCACCGTATTTCGCGCGGGCGGTCTCGCGGCGGATATCCAGCATTTCGCTGGGCCACTCGGGGCTCTCTGCGTCGTAGTTCTTCAACAGCATCCGGGCCAGGTTGACCTTGTGCGCCTCGGTCGGCCCGTCGGCCAGGCCGAGCGCAATGCCACCCAGCAGGACATTGACCAGCGGCAGCTGATCGGTGAGCCCGAGCGCGCCGTGCACCTGAATCGCCCGCAGCGCAATCGATTTCAATACTTGAGACGCCAGGATCTTACAGGTGGCGATCTCGGCGCGGGCTGCGCGCTCGTCGCCGCTGTCGATCAGCCAGGCGGCATGCAGCACGGTCAGCCGGAAGGGCGTCAACTCGGTATAGGAGTCGGCGACGAACTCCTGTACCAACTGCTTGTCGGCCAGCGGGCTACCTTGAGTGAAACGGCTTTTCGCGCGTCGCGCCATCATGTCGACTGCGCGCTGCGCCATCCCGATCGCGCGCATCGCGTGATGCAGTCGGCCACCGGCTAACCGAGTCTGCAGGATGAGGAAGCCCTGGCCGGGTTCTCCGAGCAAGGCGTCCGACGGCACCCGCACGCTGTCGTAGTGCACCAGCGAATGGCCAGGTTCATGCGGGTCGGCTCCAACCAGATGGTGAGTGGCCTCGATCTTGAGGCCCTCGGTGCCCGCCGGAATCAGGAACGTCGAGGCGCCGCGGTGCACCGGCACATCAGGATCGGTGATCGCGACGACGATGAAAAAGGAAGCGACGGATGCGTTGCTGGAGAAGTATTTCCGACCGGTGATCACCCAGTCTTTGCCGTCACGGATGGCGCGGGTGGTGAAGACCCGCGGATCGGCGCCGCCCTGGGGCTCGGTCATCGAAAAGCAGGAGAAGATCTCGCCGGACAGCAAGCCGGCCAGATAGCGGTCCTTTTGGTCCGGGGTGCCGAAGCGGGCGATGATCTCCGCGTTACCGGTGTCAGGCGCCTGGGTCCCGAAGACGATCGGGGCCCACGGGCTGCGACCCAGAATCTCGTTGATCAGCGTCAGCTTGACCGCGCCGAATCCCTGCCCGCCGAGTTCCGGACCGAGATGCGGTGCCCATAGCCCTTGGTCGCGAACCTGCTGTTTGAGCGGGTCGACTATTTTGCGTCGTTCCTCGTTCAGCGGCAGGAACTCGCAGCCGGGGAACAGCACCTCCAACGGCTCGACCTCTTCGCGGACGAATTCGCGGATCCAGTCGAGCTTCTTCTCGAACTCCGGTTCGGTAGAGAAGTCCCATGTCATGTCAAATACTCCTAGGTCCTGGGGATATCAGGGAATACCGCCGTCGGCCCGTAGTATCGAGCCGGTGGTGAAGCTAGACGCTTCCGAGGCCAAAAACAGTGCGGCGCCGACAATTTCGGTCGGGTTGCCGGCCCGCCGCAGCGACAGGTTGGCAAACGGATTGTGCGCTGCCTGGTCCAGATTCCACGATTTGCTGACGTCGGTGAGGAAAGGGCCGGCCATCAGCGTGTTGACCCGAACCGTTGGACCGAGTGCCCGGGCAAACCCTTCGGTCATCGCGTTGAGCCCGGCCTTCGACGACGCATAAGGAATGATGTCGGGCGCCGGGCGGAGCGACTCGGCGGTGCTGACGTTGATGATCGACCCGTGCCCGGCCGCGATCATCCGTTCGCCGACCAAGGCGGACAACCGGAATGGGCCCTTGAGGTTGAGATTGACCACTGCGTCGAACAGCTTTTCGGTGACGTCGGTCAGCTTGTCGTAGACCGGTGACATGCCGGCGTTGTTGATCAGGGTGTCGATCTTGCCGAACCGTTGGTAGGTGGCGTCCACGAGTCCGTCGAGCTGATCCCACCGGCCAACGTGCACCTGGTACGGCATCGCGGCGCGGCCGGTCTCAGCTTCAATCTGTTCGGCGGTGGCGACACAATTCTCCATCTTCCGGCTGGCGATCACCACGTCCGCACCGCATCGGGCTACCCCGAACGCCATCTCCCGGCCCAGTCCGCGGCTACCACCGGTGATCAGCACCACCTGACCGGTCAGGTCGAAAAGTTGGTCAGCGTAACCCATCTCAGTGGGCTTTCGGTGATAGTGACCGCGCCAGTTCGGCGGCGGTGGCGATCAACTGCGGGATCATCGCCCCGAACGCATCCTGGATCTTGGGGTCGACCTTCCCGGTCCGCACGCCGGCGGCGTAGGTCTTTTCCAGCACGATGCCGAGCTTCCAGTTCGCCAGCACCAGGTAGTAGTCGATGTTGTCGCATGCCAGCCCGCTGACTTTCTCATAGCGCTCGAGCAATTCGCTGCGTGTCGGCATCCCTTTCATGTCCAGATAAAAGCCGTCCTCGCGCGGGTTTTCGCCGTCGTAGCCCAGCAGGCACCAGGCCAAGTCCAACAGCGGGTCGCCGACCGTGGTCATCTCCCAGTCCACGATCGCGGCCAGTCGGGCCGGCTCACCGTGCGCAAACATGACATTGGCGAACTGGTAATCGCCGTGCATGATCCCCGGCGCGTAGTGCCCGGGCCGGTTGCGGCGCAGCCAGTCGGCGGCGTCGTCCAGTCCGGGAAGGTCACGTACCCGATAGCTGTCCAGGAAAGCCAGCCAGCGGTCAACCTGCCGCTCGTGGAACCCGTCGGGTCGGCCGAAGCCGTCCAATCCCTGAGCGCGCCAGTCCACCCGGCCCAGCTTGGCCGCGCCTTCGACGAGCTCGAACGCCAAGCCGCGGCGCGCGGTCAGGTCGTCGTCGAATGGCGCCGGCCAGCCGCCGTCCATCGGACTCCAGCCGTCGATCGCCCGCATGACATAGAAAGGCATGCCGAGCAGATCGCCGACGTCGTTGGCGGCGATCAGCTCGGCATGTGGCACGTCGGTGCCGCGCAGCGCGCGGACCAGTCGGATTTCGCGCAGCAGCCCGTCGATGCGGGCCGCATCGGCACGGGCGCCGGGCATCCGCAGCACCATGCGCTGACTGCCCCGGTGAATCAGGTACAGCGTGTTCTGTGAGCCCCCGGATAACTGCTCGAGAATGGGCTCTTCGCCGTCGCCCGGAGCGCCATTGGCGTCCAGCCAGCGTCCCAACACGCCCGCATCCAACCGAGTACCGCCGTCGCTCGCCGTCATGCGCACACCCCACTCTCTACGTGGAGAATAGCATTCTCCGCCGGGTTGCCAAGGGCGTTCCGGCGCATGCGAGGCTGTAGCACCGAAGACTGCCCGGCCACCGATGACAGGAAAGATCCATGCAGCTGCTTCTGGTCCGGCATGCGTTGCCGCTCCGCAACGAACCCGGCCAGGGCGCCGACCCCGACCTCGCTGACGAGGGACGGGCGCAGGTCGCGCGCCTGCCCGATGCGCTGGCGAGATTTCCGATCACTCGAGTGGTGAGCAGCCCGCAGCGCCGCGCGTTGCAGACAGCAGAACCGGTCGCCGCCGCCCGCGGCCTGGCCGTCGAGATCGACGACCGCTTCGCCGAGTACGACCGTGAGCTGCCGGTCTACATCCCTATCGAGCAGATCCGTAAGGAGAATCCGCAGGAGTGGGCCAGGATGGCGCAGGGGCACTTGCCGAGCGCAGTCGACGAAGTGGCGTTTCGGGCGCGGGTGCGTGCGGCGGTCGATAACGTCGCCGCCACCGCGGAGCACGACGACACGGTCGCGTTGTTCAGCCACGGCGGGGTGATCAACGTGGTGCTGCACGAGATTCTGGGAACCAGGCGGGTGTTGTCGTTTCCCATCGACTACGTCTCGGTGACCCGGCTGCTGTTCTCCCGGTCCGGTCAGGCCAGCGTGGTGACGGTGAACGGGACCGAACACGTGTGGGACCTGCTGCCGCGAAATCGGCGGTGAGCCCGGTGACGATGCAGCCGGGACGGCTGAGGTGGGGGTACCTCCCGCTTGCGGGGGAGAGGCGGGCACTCGGTGATAGACAAGTCCGGTGACTTCCTCGACGCTTGACGGGCTCGACCTTTCCGCCCTGGACGGATATCTGCGTTCGGCCGGCATCGACCGTGACGGCGAGCTGATGGCGCAACTGATTTCCGGGGGCCGTTCCAACCTGACCTTCTTGGTCGGTGATGACTCGTCGAAGTGGGTGTTGCGCCGCCCGCCGCTGCATGGGCTGACGCCGTCGGCGCACGACATGGCGCGTGAGTACAAGGTGGTCGCCGCGCTGGCCGATACCGCGGTTCCGGTGGCCCGCGCGGTCACGCTGTGCAACGACGAGTCGGTGCTCGGCGCGCCGTTCCAGATGGTCGAATACGTTGCCGGGCAGGTGGTACGCAGTCGAGACGAACTCGAGGCGTTGGGCGACGAGCGGGTCATCGATGGCTGTGTCGACGGACTGATCCAGGTGCTGGCCGACCTGCACGCCGTCGATCCGACCGCGGTCGGACTCGCCGATTTCGGCAAGCCCAGCGGATATCTGGAACGACAGGTCCGCCGGTGGGGTTCGCAGTGGGAGCTCGTGCGCCTGCCCGATGACGACCGTGACGCCGACGTCGCGCGCCTGCACTCGGCGCTGCAGGAGGCGATTCCGCAGCAGAGCCGTACGTCGATCGTGCACGGTGACTACCGGATCGACAACACCATTTTGGACGCCAACGACCCGCGGCTGGTGCGTGCCGTCGTGGACTGGGAGCTCTCCACGCTGGGCGATCCACTCAGCGACGCGGCGCTGATGTGCGTCTACCGCGATCCGTCGCTCGACTTGATCATCAACGCGCACGCCGCCTGGACCTCGCCGCAATTGCCGGTCGCCGACGAGCTCGCACACCGGTACTCAGTGGTCTCCGGGCAGCCGTTGGCGCACTGGAACTTCTACATGGCGCTGGCCTACTTCAAGCTGGCCATCATCGCGGCAGGCATCGATTTCCGCAGGCGTATGTCGGGTACCCCGGACGCCGACGCGTCCGACCGGGTCGGGGAGACCGTCGCGCCGTTGATCGCCCGTGGGCTGACCGAGCTGCGAACGTCTGATCTGTAGGCGTCAGCTGTCGTCGCCTATAGGCCGGCGGCCAGGTTCTTCTTTGCCGCGCGCCGCAACTGGAAGATCCGTGCCGTGCCAGCCGCGACGGTGATCAGCCCGCCCCCCACTGCCGCCAACAGAATCGCCACCCCCAGCGGCAGGGTCCAGCGCCAACCGAAGAAGGCGAATGTCGCAGATGCGGTGTTCTGCGTGATGAAGATCAGCAGCACTATGAGGATCAGAAAGCCCGCGGTCAGCGACGTCCACACGCTGGCAGTGCGAGTGAACTTCACCGCCGATTCCGGTGGCGGCGCGTCGGTGCGTTGAGCCGGCGCGGCGGATTGAGGTGGGTGATCGGGCGACACGGACGGATCGCTGCTCATGGTGCCATCTTCACCCTTTCCCGCGCGGAAGGAAACCGAACCACGCGGAAAGATGGGCAACGTGGGCCGTAGTGACCGAGCCAACGCCCGCTAACTGGCGATAGTGTCGGTTGCTATGAGCATGCTGCGACGGGGCGGGCACCGCGTGGCGGTGTGGCTCGCGGCCATATGCCTTGCTGTGACAGCCTGCGGCAGCTCGAACCCACTCGACGGGGCATCGAGCAATGTGAACTCGATCGTGGTTGGGTCCGCCAGTTTTCCAGAATCCAAAATTGTCGCCGAAATATACGCACAAGCCTTGCAGGCCAACGGCTTCAATGTCGGCCGGCAGATGGGGATCGGTAGCCGCGAGACGTATGTCCCTGCGCTGAAAGACCATTCGATCGATCTGGTGCCCGAATACATCGGCAACCTGCTGTCCTACCTGCAGCCGGATACGACCGCGACCATGCTGGACGCCGTCGAGTTGGAGCTGTACAGACGGTTGCCGGGGGACCTGTCAATTCTGACACCGTCGCCTGCGTCGGATACCGATACCGTGACGGTCACCGCCGAAACCGCCGCCAAGTGGAATCTCAAGACGATCGCCGACCTGGCCGCGCATTCACCGGAGGTGAAATTCGCCGCGCCCTCGGATTTTCAATCACGGCCGTCGGGTTTGATCGGACTCCGGCAGCGGTACGGGCTCGACATCGCACCCGGAAACTTCGTCGCGATCAGCGACGACGGCGGTGCGGTCACCGTTCGCACGCTCGTGGAGGGGAAGGTCAACGCGGCCAACATCTTCAGCACCTCGCCGGCCATCCTGCAGAACCACCTGGTGGTGCTTGACGACCCGTCGCACAATTTCCTCGCTGGAAACATTGTCCCGCTGGTGAATTCGCAGAAGAAGTCCGATCGGCTCAAAGAGGTACTGGATGCGGTTTCGGCCAAGCTGACCAGCCGCGGGCTGGCCGACCTCAACGCCTCGGTGTCGGGCAACGATGGCATCGACCCCGATCAGGCGGCTCGGAACTGGTTGCATGACAACGGCTTCGACCATCCGATCCGGAGTTGAACCTTGATCAGCTTCCATGACGTCCACAAGGTCTACGCTGACGGCACCGTCGCCATCGACAGGCTGAACCTGGAAGTGCCCAAGGGGACGCTGACTGTTTTCGTCGGCCCGTCCGGCTGCGGCAAGACGACGTCGATGCGGATGATCAACCGGATGGCCGAGCCGACGTCGGGCACCGTCGTCGTCGACGGTGCCGACGTCGCGGGTGTCGACCCGGTGCGACTGCGCCTCGGCATCGGCTATGTGATCCAGGGCGGGGGCCTGATGCCGCACCAACGGGTAATCGACAACGTCGCAACGGTGCCGGTGCTCAAAGGGCAGTCGCGCCGGGCGGCACGAAAGGCCGCCTACGCCGTATTGGAGCGGGTGGGTTTGGATGCGAGGCTGGCCGACCGCTATCCGGCGCAGCTGTCCGGCGGCGAGCAGCAGCGGGTCGGCGTGGCGCGGGCGCTGGCCGCTGATCCGCCGATCCTGTTGATGGACGAGCCGTTTTCGGCTGTTGACCCGATAGTCCGCCTTCAGCTACAGCGCGAGATACTGCGGCTACAAGCCGAGTTGCATAAAACCATTGTGTTCGTCACGCACGATGTCGATGAGGCGATCCGGCTCGCCGACCGCGTCGCGGTGTTCGGTCGAGGTGGTTCGCTGCAGCAGTACGACGAACCGGCGCGGCTGCTGTCGCGTCCGGCCAACGATTTCGTGGCCGGGATGATCGGTGCCGGGCGTGGCTACCGGTGGCTGCAGTTCTTGGACGCGAACCAACTTCCGGTCCACGACATCCCCCAAATCACCGAGTCCGCTATCGGCGATGCGCTGCCTCGCGACGGCTGGGCATTGGTCGTCAAAGCCGATGGTGCGCCGTTGGGCTGGATCGACGCGAGTGGGGTCCGCAAGCACCGCGGCGGCGCATCGTTGCGCGACAGCGTCACCTCAGTCGGTTCGCTCTTCGGGCCGGGCGCCAACCTGAGCCAGGCACTGGATGCCGCATTGTCGTCGCCGGCAGCCCTGGGTGTGGCCGTCGACAAAGCAGGCAAGGTGATCGGGGGAGTGCGGGCCGCTGATGTGTTGGCCGCCTTGGACTCTCATCGGCAGGGCTAGCCGTGCATTATCTGATCCATCACCTTCCCACGGCTTGGACGCTGACCGTGATCCACCTACGGCTGTCGCTGGTACCGGTGCTGGCCGGTCTGGCGATCGCGTTGCCGTGGGGTGTGCTGGCATGGCGCAAAGCGGTGCTGCGACGACTGACTACGGTGACCGCCAGCGTGGTGTTCACCATCCCGTCGCTGGCGCTATTCGTGGTGTTGCCGCTGGTTATCCCGACCCGGATCCTGGACGAGGCGAATGTCATTGTGGCGCTGACGCTGTACACCACGGCGTTACTGGTGCGAGCGGTATTCGAGGCACTGGATGCGGTACCGGCGCAGGTGCGCGACGCTGCCGCCGCAGTCGGCCACCGGCCCATCAGTCGGCTAATCAAAGTTGAACTGCCGCTGTCTATTCCGATGTTGGTGGCGGGGTTACGCGTCGTGGTGGTGACCAACATCTCGATGGTCTCGGTGGGCGCAGTGATCGGCATCGGCGGGCTGGGCACCTGGTTTACCGAGGGTTACCAGGCGAATAAGAGCGACCAGATCGTCGCCGGGATCGTCACCATCTTCGTGGTGGCGGTCGTCATCGACGTATCGCTAATGCTGGCCGGCCGACTCGCGACGCCCTGGGACCGGGCTTCGCGGCCCGGCCGCCGGCTGCTGACGGCTCCGGTAGTGGGAGGTTCGCGGTGAACTTCCTCACGCAGGCGCTGTCCTATCTGTTCACAGCGGGCAACTGGGTGGGCCCGGTGGGGCTGGCGGCCCGGACCCTGGAGCATCTGGAGTACACGGCGGCGGCAGTGGCGGTTTCGGCGCTGGTTGCCATCCCGGTCGGGTTGATCGTCGGCCATACCAGGCGCGGCACGCTGGTGGTGGTGAGCCTGGTCAACGCCCTGCGCGCGTTGCCGACGCTGGGTGTGCTGCTGCTGGCCGTGCTGCTGTGGGGGCTGGGTCTGGTGCCGCCGATCGTGGCGCTGATGCTGCTCGGGATTCCGCCGCTGTTGGCGGGAACTTATGCCGGGGTTTCGGCCGTGGATCGCACGGTGGTCGACGCAGCACGTTCGATGGGCATGAGCGAGCTGCGGGTGCTGTTTCGGGTTGAGGTGCCCAACGCGCTGCCGCTGATCATGGGCGGGCTGCGTACCGCGACGCTGCAGGTGGTCGCCACCGCGACAGTGGCGGCCTACGCCAGCTTGGGCGGCCTGGGCCGCTACCTCATCGACGGCATCAACGTGCGCCAGTTCCATATCGCGCTGGTCGGTGCGCTGATGGTGGCCGCATTGGCGTTGATCCTGGACGGTGCGCTCGCATTCGCGGTGTGGGCGTCGGTCCCCGGTACCGGTCGGCTGCGTCGAAGCCCACAGCGCCTGGCGTCGAAATCTGCCGAGCCGTCGCCTAACGTAGACGCGTGAGCCCAGCCCCCTCGGATTCGACGAGCAGCTCCTGGTCGGCGATGTTGACCTGGCGCGCACACGATGCCAGGTGCATGGAATCGGTGCGGGTGCAATTGTCCGGCAAGCGAATCAAAGCCAACGGCCGCATCGTGGTCGCCGCCGCCGCCAGCCACCCGGCATTCGCGGCCTACTACGACCTGCTAACCGACGAAACCGGTGCGACCAAGCGCCTGGGGATGACGGTCACACTGGCCGAGCGGGAACGGCAGCTCGCCGTCGCCCGCGACGAGGAAAACATGTGGTTGGTCACCGACCACCAGGGCGAGTCTCGAGCGGCTTACGACGGTGCGCTGGACGTCGACGTGGTCTTCAGCCCGTTCTTCAATGCGCTGCCGATCCGCCGGTGCGGCCTGAACGAGCGGGCCGTCACGATCACGGTGCCGACGATTTACGTCACGCTGCCGGACATGTCCGTCACTTCGGCGCCTGTCAGCTACAGCAGTGCAGCCCGGGGGGCCGGCGAGGGGATCAGAGTGCATTCGCCGGTGTCGGATACGACTCTCACGGTCGACGCCGACGGGTTCATCGTGGACTATCCAGGCTTGGCAGCGCGGATCTGATCACCCCGCCGGCGCGGCCGGCGGCAGCCAGCTCTTCACGCCATTTCTCGGCGCCGATAAACACGGTGACGATCTCCGGTCGCGAGAAACTGTCGTAGCGCGTGCGGGCGGCATGCCCGCCTTCGACTAGCTCGGCGACGGAGCGGTTGTGCGCCAACGACTCTCGGGCTTCAGTCAGTAATTCGATAGCCCGGTCCACCCGCGGTAGCAGTTGACCCGCATTCGCTTCGCACATGGCTCGTACCAGATCTGGTGCGCTGCCCGCGACCCGTGTGCCGTCTCGAAATGACCCTGCGGCCAGTGCGAACGCCAGCGGCACCTCGGCAGCTGTGACCGCCAACGCTTCGGCCAGCAGGTGCGGCAGATGCGAGATGGCCGCCGCAGCGGCGTCATGTTCGTCGGATCTGGCGGGCACCAGAAACGATCCGCAGTCCAGCGCCAGTTCCATCACCATCGACCACACCGCCGGGTCCACGTGGTCGTCCACACTGATCACCCATGGTGCGCCGGTGAACAGCCGGGCATGTCCGGCGTCCCAACCCGAGTACGCGGTGCCCGTCATCGGGTGCCCTCCGACGAAGCGCGCCTGCAGGCCTGCCGCGATGACCGCGTCGAGCACTGCGCTCTTGACACTGGTCACGTCGGTGAGCGGACAGTCGGGGGCCGATTCGCTGACATGGGCGAGCAGGATCGGCAACGCCGGCATCGGCACGGCGAGGACGATGAGCGCGCCGATGTCGGCGGCGCGAGCCAGCGCGGCGGTGAGATCGGTCGTGGCGTCGAAGCCGTCGAACCGGGCGGCCTGGGCTCCTTCGACCGAGCGGTTGTAGCCGATGGCTTCGCGGCCTGCCGCCGCGGCTGCCCGCAGTATCGAGCCGCCGATCAGCCCCAGCCCCAGCACGCACACCGGTGTCTTGAAAACAGGACGAGCCACCCCCCAAGGTTGGCACATTCGCCGGAAAGCCCACGGTGCTATCGCGCTAGACGCGACGTCGGTTTGCTGGTCGTGTGCTGGTCGTGTGCTGGTCAATGGGCTCCAGCGGGACTAGCGTAGGCGCCCATGGGAGCACAACGGGCTTCCGCGCAGGCGGACAAGCCGGACGGATTCGGTGTGGCTGTCGTGCGTGAAGACGGCAAATGGCGTTGCTCAGCAATGCCGCCGAAAGCCCTGTCCAGCTTGACCGCTGCCGAGACGGAGCTGCGCGAATTACGCAGCGCCGGAGCGGTTTTCGGGTTGCTTGACATCGACGACGAGTTCTTCGTGATTGTGCGCCCTGCACCGTCGGGAACCCGGTTGCTGCTTTCCGACGCGACCGCGGCGCTGGACTACGACATCGCCGCCGAAGTGCTGGACAACCTGGACGCCGACATCGATCCGGAGGATCTGGAGGACGTCGACCCGTTCGAGGAGGGTGATCTCGGGTTGCTGTCCGATGTGGGGCTGCCTGAGGCGGTGCTGAGCGTCATCCTCGACGAGACCGACCTCTACGCCGACGAGCAGTTGGGCCGCATCGCGCGGGAGATGGGCTTCGCCGACGAGCTGTCGGCGGTGATCGACCGTCTCGGACGGTGAGCTCCGACGAAGACCTGATCCGCGCCGCGCTGGCGGTTGCCGCGACGGCTGGTCCACGTGATGTCCCGGTGGGTGCGGTGGTCGTCGGGCCCGACGGGACCGAGCTGGCCTGCGCTGTCAATGCGCGAGAGGCGCTCGGTGATCCCACCGCACATGCCGAGATCCTGGCCATGCGGGCAGCCGCGGCCATGCTCGGCGACGGGTGGCGGCTGACCGGAGCAACGCTGGCGGTCACCGTCGAGCCGTGCACCATGTGCGCAGGCGCGCTGGTGATGGCGCGGGTGGACCGCCTGGTGTTCGGGGCCTGGGAGCCCAAGACCGGCGCAGTGGGCTCGCTGTGGGATGTGGTCCGCGACCGACGGCTCAATCACCGCCCGGCCGTGCGCGGCGGGGTACTGGCCGACGAGTGCGCCGGCCTGCTGGAGACCTTCTTCGCCCGCCAGCGATTGGGGTAGCCAGGCCCGCGTGGGTAAGCTGTCCGGCGGTGGCGTGTCCGAGCGGCCTAAGGAGCACGCCTCGAAAGCGTGTGACGGGTAACCCCCGTCCGAGGGTTCAAATCCCTCCGCCACCGCCATAACGATGAGTCGGCTCAGTGTCCGGGTTGCACACCGTCGCGGATGCCTTTCAAATCGTCGTTGATGCCCTGCAGATCGCCCTGGATGGCTTGCAGAGCGGAAAGAGATTTCTGGTAGGTCTGCTGCGTCTCGGCGGACTGTGCAGGTTCGTATTTAGGGCAGTACGAGATCACGGCACCCGCAGTGAAATCGGTGCTTTGATTCGCGTCCCAAATCGACGATCGCTGCACAAAGCGTGCGGCCTCGTCGAAGTTGGGTTGCTGTGCGAGAAAGTCGCAGACCGCGTGACCATGGGCGGTGACGTAGTCATTGCTGGGAACTGGCACACCCTCGTGTTGCAACGCATCGATCAACGCTTTGTCGACGATGCCAAGCTGTGGGGCGCGGTTGAGCGGTGGAGCTGGTGGTTTCTGCGCAGCCGGGTTGGCTGGCCCGTCTGACGGCGGGTCAACCGCCGGCTCGGCAGTCGGGTGGGGGCGGTGGACCGCGAACAGCATCACTGCCGCGGCGGCGATCGCGACGAGAGAAAGCGGCAGCGCCGTGAGGAGACCGAAGCGGCGCCGCATACGGTTACGCCCGTAGCGGGTGACGTCGCCGGCTTTGTCGCGCGGCAACCAGGTATCGGCGACGACCGCTGTCGCAGATGCCTCGATGGCCTCGGCTGCGGAGGCCTCCGGGCGGTGCCCTAGGCGCTCGTCAAGAAGTTTGTCTAGCTGATGAGTGGACAACTCGCCGCTGTGCTCGCGGGCTAAACGGCGCTCCGCTGCCAGACGCCGCAACTCGGAGTCGATCGTCTCGCGATCGCGCATGTGCTGAGTTTAGGGCTATTTGGCCGTGCGGGCGATATTGGTGCCGCCTGCTCGCTGTCCCAGCTCAGCAGGTCGCGATGAGTATCGCGGCGCGCCGGAGTCTGTCCAGACGTAGCCAGCGGAAATTGCGCGCCCGAACGGAGACCTTGTGAGCCGGACAAATCTTTCGATGTCGATCTCTGCCGACGGTTACGTCGCCGGGCCTGTCCAGTCTGAGGAGCACCCGCTCGGTCTTGGCGGTGAAATCCTTCATGGCTGGCATCCCGGTGCCACAAGGATCATCCGGTCAATCAGCAAGCGATCTCCGAAATGTTGGACGGCATGGGGGCAACGATCATGGGCCGCAATATGTTCGGCGCGATCCGCGGGGCGTGGGGCGACTCGGACTGGAGGGGGTGGTGGGGTGATGTACCGCCCTACCACTGCCCAGTGTTCGTGCTGACCCACTACCCGCGCGACCCGATCGAAATGGATGGCGGGACTAGTTTTCATTTCGTCACCAACGGGATCGAAGCCGCATACGCCCAAGCCGCGGAGGCTGCGGGCGGCCGCCCCATCTCGATCGCTGGGGGAGCCTCGTGTGCCCGACAAGCGATCGCGGCGGGGCTTGTCGACGAGATCGACCTCCAACTGAACCCGGTCATCCTCGGCTCGGGCGAGCGCCTCCTCGACGGCTTCGAGGCCGGTAAGCCTGCACTTGAACTCGTCCGGGTGCTCGAGGCCCCAGGCGTGGGCCACGTGCGATACCGCGTTATTCGATGAGCCGGTCCAACGTCTACTCGGGTATCGGTACTTCATTGCGGCAGGGAGGAAGATCATGGGTCGCGTCATCGCCGGCATCACGATGTCGTTGGACGGCTTCATCACCGGACCGAACGACGGTCCCGGCAGAGGTCTCGGCGACCGTGGCGAGTGCCTGCACAACTGGGTGATGGGCGGCCCGTGGAGCTACGACGGGGAACACCCTTTCGCCCCGCTCGACGTCGATCGCCAGGTGCTCGTGGAGGCCACGAGTTCGATCGGCGCAGGCATCATCGGCAGGCGCATGTTCGATATCACCGATGGATGGGGCGGCAACCCGCCTGGTGGCCCTGGGGCGAGATACTTCGTTGTCACGCACAGGGTTCCGGAGAAATGGGCGAACATAGAGTCCCCGTTCACCTTTGTCACCGACGGCATCGACAGCGCGCTCGAGCAGGCGAGGGCGGCCGCGGCAGGCAAAGACGTGGCTATCGGGGGCGGAGCGAATGTCATCCAGCAGTACCTGGTCGCCGGCCTCATCGACGAGTTGCAGCTGCACTTGGCGCCGGTGTTGCTCGGAACCGGTAAGCGACTGTTCGACCACCTAGGCGACCGGACCATCGAGTTGACGCGTGCGCGCATCGTCGAATCGCCCCACGCCACGCACTTGTACTTTGACGTCCGCAAGTAAGCGGGTGCGCCCAGATTTACTCCCTCGCCGTCACTGCCCGATCTCGTCGCAAATCGGACCCACGATGAACAGGCCACCGCGTGGAGTGCAGAACGGCTGACCGGGCGGAGGAGGCGGTGGCGGCGGCGGAGGTGTTAACACCGGGGGTGGAATGTCCGCCGAAAACCAGCTTTGAACCGGATTTCCCCTGAAGTCGACCATTGGCACATTCCCGCTGAAGTGCGGGGCGATGAAGTAGTTGTGGCACACACTCATGTCCCACCGAATACCGCGATCCGGCAATGCCTGACCTGGGCACCAAGTCAGCACGGTCGGAGTATTCGGGTCGGCCTGTGCGGTACCCGCGCTGAGCCCAAGACCGGCCAGTGCGAGGCTGCCAGACACTGCGAGCGTCGCGAACCGCGAATTAGGTTCATGGTCGGTTCCTTTCGAATGGGCGCCGCGCCGCCCGGGGTGGCTTGTCGGGGGCGCTTGGGTCGCCTAGTAGGTAGTCTGCGCTGGCGGGCGCGCTCGCAGCATGGGGAATTTTCCCCAAATTTGTCATCGTTCGGGCAGAGTCGAGCGACGTACTCGGTTATGGGGGTTGGCGTGAGCCCTGTTGGGCAGGTCGGTCGCTCACTAGGCATCGCGCTGTCAGTCGGAGCTTCGACGGTAGTGCTGGCGTTGATGTCGATGATCTGCGCTCCGCTGTCGCGAGCAGACGATTCGGATGACCCGTTGGCCGCGTTGATGATGGGCGGCACGACCATGCCGACGCCCAGCGAGGCCTGGCAGGACACGATCATCACCGACTACATCGATCCGGCTACCGGCGGCAACTACAGCCCGGTGCTGGTGCCCACGCCCGAATCGGGCGCCAGTACCTCGTTGCCGGTTGGCCTGGCCGACCT
>Ga0182014_10004399_pt1 | contig 16208 bp, 11 predicted proteins | sample 612S2DmetaG_FD_120489 | JGI IMG/M metagenome (GOLD analysis project Ga0182014, IMG submission 120489) | Permafrost microbial communities from Stordalen Mire, Sweden - 612S2D metaG | ecosystem: Environmental > Terrestrial > Soil > Wetlands > Permafrost | place: Sweden: Stordalen | collected... | reverse complement strand
CCTGGGATTACGAATCCAGCAAACCAACCTATGCCAACTTCGAGTCGCACCAGCTCATTCATGAGCAAGGCGGGGCTGTCTCTTACTCCCACCCGGCGCGCTGGTGGACGGGCTCGTGGGGTGGGCAGGGCGGCTACCCAAAGGTGGACCGGATGCGCATTTCCAATATGGCGGTCGAACTGCCTTTGGATACACTGCTGGGACCCACCTACGACGGGCTCGATATTATCACCGGGCCGGGCGAGGTCGAAGCCAACGCCAGAGCGTTCGAGATCTGGTGTATGTTGCTTAATCACGGATATCGGATCGCGGCGACTGGATCCTCCGATGCCTGCTTTGACCGCCCCGGAGGAGGTGTGCCCGGAATGCCGCGCACCTATACCTTTGTTCCGGGCGAATTCTCACTTGCGAAAGCAGCCAAGGCAATTGCGGCGGGAAAGACCTTCGTGACCACCGGCCCGTTGTTGATCACTACCATCGACAAGAATCCACCGGGGAGCGCGTTTTCCGCAGGGCCGAAACCCCGGGTGCTCTCAATCGAAGCTTGGGCCTCGGGCTGCAACACGGGCCCTCTAAAGCGCATTGAGGTCTTACGCAACGGGCAAGTCTGGCGCGAGTTCACGCTCTACGGCAATTCTGGCTCCTTCCAGACTAATTTGAGTCTCCTGGAACAAAAGACATCCTGGTATTGTGTGCGGGTATTCGGGCCAGAGAGACAAATCGCTGTAAGCGGCGCGTTCTATTTTGCGGATAAGTCCCACCGACCACCGCGACCAGTCAGAGCGCAAGTACGTGCGCAGGTTCAGGATGCTGAAACGGGCGTGCTTCTTGCCGCCGTGCTTACGGAGGTTACTCTGTCTGGAACGGTCGCCCGTGAAGGCAAACGGCATCGGTTGCAGACGGGCGAGGCGCGGGTGTACGTTCCAGGCACGGCGCGGCTCCGCGCTGAGGCCAGAGGGTATGCGCCGATGACACTCAGCCCTTTTCTAGACAGTCCGGACCTTGTGAAGACGGTGACGACCTTCAGCGAGCAGGACCTGTCGAACTGGCAAAGCTTCGACCAGTTGAAGAGGCAACTCGATAATGTAGATCTGGTTTTTCGGCTGCACAAAGCCAGCCCGTAAATTATAGCTGGCCCAAGCGTTCCTTTTCCAAATCCCGTGCTGCCTGTCTGGAGTGGGAGGAACAAAGCCTGCAACCTGATTAAGAGAAGAGTGGGGCATTGAACGGGTGACTTTGAGTCGAACCAAAGGGCACCTTGTTTCGAGGTTACAATCACCACATGAATCACGGCGCAGGTCTGCAATATGCATGAAGCTCTCGGCGGATTCAGTGCAAATTGCAGGGGCGCGGGCCCTTCAGCGGGGCTATCCAAGAAGCCAGATTGCCATAAGCCGCCCGCCTCGAGCGCTTTGCTATCACCCTCCGGCGCATGGCACATCCTGTGCTTGGAAATGCTCGGATTAAATTATGAAAACGCACGCTATCCGTTGGAAGTCCACCGTCAGTGGACAAATCGGAACTGGGACGAAGCTCTTTGAGAAGAAAGAGGCCGAGCATTTGGCAGCAGAGTTAAACGTGGATTACCCGGACATCGATCATGAGGCAGTCATCCCTGTCCACGCGCCGGCTGAGTCTGCAGTCGCCGAACCGGCTTAGGGTTTGTTCCGAGCTGTCCTTGTTCGGCTTTTGCCCCCTGCTATAAGCCGGTCTCGCCTTGAATGGCGTGCCCTTCAGGTAATAAGAAAGACCCAAACGCCGATTTCTGACGCAATACGAAGCTCATATACCCCGTCTGAGGTGGTAGCGCGTACGGGAATCGAACCCGTCTTTCAGCCTTGAGAGGGCCGTGTCCTAACCGATAGACGAACACGCCTTACAGCCATCGCCATAAATTCTAGCTATTGCCGGCCCAATGTCAACGAAAGGAAACAGGGGCAGGGGTACTCGGCAGTCCTGCTGGTCGGGGGGAGAACAATGCTTCCAGCCCTGAAATCCGAAGACCGAAACCCGAGGGCCGAAGGAGGGCCGAAAACCGAAATCCGAGAATAGCCTCAGTGAATGCGCCGCTGCTCGGCTGAGGTGGTTTCGGGTGCGGAGACCGCTATCGCACATCCTCGCCCAGCTCGACGTTCCAGTAGGCGAGGTCAATGAAGTGTTTCCAACTGTCGTGCTGGTGGAGCGTGAAATTGATCTGCAGGAAGGGACGCCACTTCGGCCGCTTGGGCTTGCGAATGAGACGCATTCCAGCTTCCTGCGGCGACCGGTTCGCCTTGAGCGTGTTGCACTCGATGCAGGAGCAGACGATGTTCTCCCACGTCGTCGGGCCACCCCGATCACGCGGGATTACGTGGTCGAGGTTCAGGTCGTTGCGATCAAAAGTCTTGCCGCAGTATTGGCAGGTGTTCTGGTCCCGTTCAAAGATGTTGTGCCGGGTGAATTTCACTTCCTTCTTCGGCAGGTGATCGTAAACGATCAGAAGAATTACGCGCGGCACCCGGAGGCGAAAGGAAACCGTCCGCACCGATTCGGGGTGCGGTTCATGCTGGGAGAAGTCGTGCCACTCGTGGAAGTTGAAGGTCTGAAACGAACCGTCGTTGCGGTTGAGCACAACCTGAGCGTGGCCCTGGAACAGGAGTGTCAGCGCCCTACGAGCCGTGCAAACATTCACCGCCTGCCAGAGGCGGTTAAGCACCAGCACATGTTGGTTGAGGATAGAGTTCATATCCGATCCAACTGGGGCCAAGATACAAAAACCGCCTCGGCCTGTCAACGGGGGGATGCATGGGGCCGGCTCCCTTGGTTCAGTCCTTGACTTCACTGGTCGAACTTTGGAAAGTGGGCTAGAGACTGACGGTTATGCCATTGTACGAATACGAACTTTGCGAGGGGATCTGCGCGGCGTGCGGCGGGAAGTTCACCCTGCGCCGGCCGCTTTCAGCGGCGCCCTTGACCAAGTGCCCGGCGTGCAAAAAGCCGGTCCGACGGATATGGTCCACCTTCAACTCGCCCAGGACGCTCTCAATCTCGGACGCCAAGAAAGCCGGGTTCACCGTCCTGAAGCGCGTCAACAAGGGCGAATACGAACGGCAGTAGAGCGAGGCTCGGCTTATATGTGGGAAGGCGGTGTGGGTCAATTCTCTTGGCCGGACGACGCCGGTTCTGAGACGCTGGCGTTGGGCGGCCGGTGGGCCAGGATGGCCGCGACTCTCTTTTCGGCCTCAGTTACTTGTCGTGCGTCCAGCTTGCGCCGCATGCCGTTGCGAAATACCTCAGCCGACCGGTTTCCCTGCCCTGCAGCCACGCCGTACCAGACAAAGGCCTCGACGTAGTCCGGCTTCGCCTCGAGACCGTCACTGTAGAAATTGCCCAAGATTATGCCCGCCTCGGCGTAGCCGTTGGTGGCCGATTGGCGATACCAGTTCAAGGCGGCGGCAACATCCTTGGGAACGCCCGCGCCCTGCTCGTAGATCATGCCCAGGTAGTACTGCGCGCCCGCGTGACCATGATCCGCCGCCTGTTGAAAGAGCTTGGCCGCCTGAGCCTTGTCCGACGACAGATTCTGGTACGCGACCAAGCCTTCTTTGAAGAGCGTGTCCGCATCGATCGCCTGTCCCATGAGCAGGTTTGCCACCGCTGCTTTCAGCTCTTTCTCCCAGTAGAGATCCAGGGCGGGAGTGAGGGTTTCGAGCACTGGCTGATCTTTCGCCGCCCGGAGCCGCCGCGCGCATTCCCGAAGGAACTCACCGCGCGCGGGCGGTTGCAGGTTCGCCAGCGCGGCAACCTGTGCATCATCCAGGTTGCGCAGGGTGGCGGCCAGTCTCTGGCAGCACTGGCTGGAGATCGAGTCGCCCGCGAGGAACAGGCGGCAGTCGCGACGGAAGTCCGCCGCCGAGAGCCGCTCCAGCCCGCGGGCGGCAAACTTCCGCGCCAGCGGTGGCTGGAGCTTGTTTAGCGCGCAGGCAACCGTCAGATAGCCGAGCGGACCGGTTTCGCCGGACTCGTAAATCCCCGTCAGCGCCTGGTCCGTGTATTTGCCCTTGCCTTGAACGGTGAGGCTCGCTTCTCGCAGCACCGTCCACGGCCAGGAGCGCGCGGGAAAAAGCGCGTCACTACGCCGGAGCAGCCAACCCACGAGCATACCTACCAGGTCGCTTCGCGTTGCCCCGCCTGGTTCCAGGTCGATGGGTATCGAGAACTCCACATCTTTGCTCTCCGGCCCAGCAGGTTTGCTCAGGAGCTGGTTCAACGGTTCCAGGACTTCGCCCAGCTTGAGCTGGCGCATCAGCCCGGGCAGGCGTGCGGCGGTCTCAGCGGACATCCTGGAGCGCAGAAAGGGCTCCAGATACCTCGAGGACATCATTTCTTCTCCCAGGAAGGCCACTGCCGAGCTGAGCGGTGCGTTGGTGTCACAGACATTCGGCAGGCTGGCTGTCCCCGCGTCGATGCGCTGGACAGTGCGGTCGAATGCGCCCGGCTCGAAGCGAATCTGTAGCGTCCCCTTCCCTTTATCGCCGGCCATGCGCCACTCGAGGATGCGCCCGGTGTCGCTGCTGAGCTTCACAAGCATGGTCGCGTTGCTCCGGATGAGCACGTCCCCCTCGAACCAGGACGAGAAATCGCCGCGGTGGGCCAGACCCATGCAGGCTACCGGGGGCAGCGCGAGTTCAAACCGATAGGGCGACGAGCCAGGTCCTTTCTCCTTCAACTGAGCGAATCCAGCTCCCGCGGCCAGATTGAATGGGCCCTCGTTCGCCTCGGCTACTTTCGAAGTCACTTTCAGGAAGACTTTAAGTTGCTGCTTGGTACAGGGAATCAGCAGCTTGCGACCGCCGACGGATGAATAGAACCCCGCAAGGCCGCTTTTAAGCACCATGGCGTATTCGTCCCGGTCTGCCGTTTGCCGGGAGGCATCCTTTGCCAGCAGGGCCAGGCCGTTGCGAGGCGACAGGACAAACTCTCCTTCCGGAGCCGGGGCAGGAAGACCGGAGAGAGTCACGATCATCTCCTCGCGGCCCTCGTCGAGCTTCGACAGCCACTCGCGCAGTTTGAGCATGGCTTGCTCCGTGCGCGAGAACGCCTGCTCCAGAGGCGGAGCTTCCTCGTATTCGGCCACCTGGATCTGGAGCGGGACCCGCCCACCGCTATCTGGCGATCCGAGACTGACCTTGTATGACAGAAATCTGGCCGCGCGCCAGAGCCGATCCTCGATCCTGGCCACGAGTTGGCTGGGCAATTCCATCCCTGGTTTCAGTTCCAAATAGCGCAGCACCGCCTCGGTAGTGTTCTTCTTGTTGCCGGTGATCTCAATTTGGCCAACCACTCCACGCGGCCCCTCTTCCACCACTTCTACGTGCAGCTCGGCGGTCCGCGCCGTCTTGTCCGGCACCACCGACACATTCGCCTTGGGGAACAGGAAACCGTGTTCACGCAGGACCGCGGTCACCGATTCCCGCATCTGCTTGAGGTCAAGATTCGAGAACGGCGCGGGCTCACCCTTCACCCAAGGCGCATCCGGCGGCTCGGACTCGTCTGATGTTTCCTCGGTCAGCGGGTTGGTAGCGGCAGCTTTGTCTTTGAAGGCAAAGGCCTGCTGCACCGATTGGGTGGTCACTTGGGAGGAGATCAGCGGCTCGATGATCGCCGCGGTGGGCACGTTGGTTGCGCCCGTTACTTTGACCCCGCCGCACACGTAACGCGGTCCTTCGGCCACCGTAACCACGATCTGATCGGCGTTGGCATCATGCCGCGCCTCAATGCGCGCCTCCGGGAAGCCGGTATGCTGATAGCCGAGCAGCAGCTTCCGCTCGATGGCCTCCAGGTAAGCATCCCGTGGCGCGAGCGGGTTGGAAATCTCGAAGAAATCAATCGTATCCTTCAGTGCCTGGCGCAGCGCCTCGGCTGGAAAGGTCTTGTCGCCCTCGAACACAAACCGCTGCAAGTCGTAAAACTCGCCGACGCGCGGGGTCAGGAGTTCCACGATTTCCCAGTGCTGCTTTTCCGCGGCAGCCGTCTTGGGGGTCCGGCCCGATTTGTCGAGCGCGCCGGGGTCGGCATTCTGGCTCACCAGCAGCTCGACCAGGTCGCGATAGCCCTTGCGCGCCGCCAGGTGCAACGGCGTTTCGCCGGCGGTGTTCCGGGCGTTGACGTTCGCCTGGCTGGCCAGCAACAACTCGGCCACTTCGCGGTGCCCGTTATACATAGCCATGTGGAGGGGCGTTTCCTCGCGCAGCCCGCGCGCGTTGACTTGCGCCTGGTTGGCCAGCAGCAACCGCGCGATCTCCGCCTGCCCCTCCAGGGCGGCTAGATGGAGCGTCGTGCTGGTATCCTCGGTCCGTGCCTCGGCCAGCTTCGGGTCTGCTTGCAGCAGCGCTTTGACCTTCTCGGCATCACCGGCGCGGATGGCGTCGAACATGTCCGTGCTCGTGGCCGCTCCGCAGCACACCGCCGCCACCTGCGCGATCGCCACGCAAATGAATAAGAGTCGTTTCATGCCAATTGCTCCATTTCGCGCGCTGGCGCCGGATGCAGCCGACGCCAACGATCCACATACAGGAAGAACACTGCCGGACCATAGGAGAAGAGCATCACGGAGATCCTGAGCGAGAGGCCGATAAACGTCATGACAACGTTCTTCACGTCGGCCTTTGGCGCGAACGCCAGCAGGGGCACCGGCACGGTGAGGACCACCAAGATGAGCAAATACAACCCCAACACAACGAACGCCCAGCGTTTCATTGCCGCTTTTGTATGAAGTTTGAGGTTATATTGCCACCCATTTTTTCGCAGAATTTGTGTAACCTCCGCAACGGCCTGGGACTCTATAATAGAGGCGCGGACACCTCGGAATGCTCCGCCGAAGCGAGGCAGGGTGGAGCGGCTCGTCGGCATTCGGGACGGGACGGGATAGAGCAGGACGACCGAAAAGTGATGGTGTACAGACCTTTCAGCTATCTCTCAGCTACCTCTCAGCTACCGTTCAGCTAGGCACCCACTAGCGTGGCGCTCCGGTGCCGCGGGCATGTTTCTATGGCGGCTCAGTTCCTGGGATTAGCAGGGCAGGTTTCCGCCGCAGGTAGGGCATTGGCACTCACCCCGCCGACCGATTAGCTGATGGCTGCACGAACCACCGATTAGATATGCCGAAAGTGGGGTGCGCTAGGCGCGCCGCGACTCCAGGGGATTCCACTTCCATTGCGGCCACGAGCGTGTATCTTCCTAAGCCATGCCACTACCGGTGATCAGCATTGCACAGATGCGCGATTGGGAACAGGCCACGTGGGCCGCCGGTCAAACGGAAGCCGAGGTCATTCGCCGCGTCGGGCGATGCGTTGCCCACCGCGCGCTCCAGTTGACAAAGGCCGGGGACCTGATTCTGATCCTCGCCGGCAAAGGCAACAACGGGGAGGACGCTCGTTGCGCCCGCGAACACTTGGCCGACCGCCGGGTTGAGGTGCTGGATCTGACGGGAATAGCAGCCGACCTGTCGAAGCTGGACGCATTTCTGGCGTTGCGCCCGGCGCTGACGGTTGATGGCTTGTTCGGCATCGGCCTGAACCGGCCGCTCGGGCCGGAGTGGGTCAGCGTAATCGAGCGCGTTAATGCAGCGGGCCTGCCGGTGCTGGCCGTGGATGTGCCGTCCGGTTTGAACGGCGACACGGGTGAACCGCAAGGGGCGGCGATCGCAGCCTCGGTGACCCTTACGGTCGGCTCGCCCAAGACCGGGTTGCTGCGGGAAGCAGCTTGGCCGTTTGTCGGGCGGCTCGAAGTCGCCGGGGATGTGGGTCTGGCGCCCTGCCCGCATCAAAGCGAGGTGCAGTGGACTTTGCTGGAGGATTTTATCGGATATCCGCCCCCGCGCATGGCCGCGACGCACAAGGGGAGCTATGGCCATCTGGCGATTGTAGCCGGGAGCCTGGGTTATCACGGCGCGGCAGTGCTGGCGGCGCGCGGCGCGCAACGGGCGCAACCCGGCCTAATCACCCTCCATACCTTGGACGCAGCCTATCATTCCGTCGCCCCGCAACTGCAGGCGGTTATGGTTTCAGCATGGCTTCCAGAGGGCAATCTGCCCGGCTCCCATAACGCGATCCTGCTAGGTCCGGGGCTGGCGGCGGCTGACATGCCCGACCAGATGAAGCTGCAAACACGGCACCTATGGAGGGACTGCTCTATGCCGGTGGTGGTGGATGCCAGCGCGCTGGACTGGCTACCGCTGGACGCTGTCCCTAGAAATGCCTTGCGCGTGATGACCCCGCACCCCGGGGAAGCGGCGCGACTGTTGCGCACGACTCCGCAACAAGTGCAAGCCAACCGCCTGATTGCCCTCCGCAATGTCTCGCGGCGATTCGGCGATGCCTGGGTGGTGCTTAAGGGCCATCAAACGCTCATTGGCCGAAGCTCCGGGGAGGTTTATGTGAATCCGTCGGGCAATCCGCATCTGGCGCAAGGCGGCAGTGGCGACGTTCTGGGTGGGTACCTCGCTGGTCTGCTGGCCCAACCCGCGTTGCAGGCTGACCCACTCAAGACGATTCGCTTCGCCGTGTGGCAGCACGGCGCGGCGGCGGATCGGCTTGAGGTTACGCGCCCCAACTGGGTGACGGAGGATTTGGTTGAAGTCGTGGGGACGGTTAAGAGTCGGTAGTCCGTGACGAACCGAGGGGGTTCCTGGCCTGCAATTTTGCTTCCATTGGCGAGGGCCGTCTGTTATTGAACATTCCCATGGTGCGCAGACTTTTTCTAATCGCGGCTTTGCTGGTTTGCGGGTTGCTGGCGGCGGCAGCTTATGCGGAAACGTTCAAGCTTGCCAACGGTGATACGCTCACGGGTGAAATATTGGCGGGCTCAGCCAACGATGTGGGGGTGCAGATCAAGGTCGGCGAAGGCAAGTATGAGAAGGTCCCTTGGGCTAATTTTTCGCAGGAGGATCTGAAGGCGTTCGCCAAGGTCCAGAAGCTGGAGCCGCTGGTCGAACCGTTCATCGAGATCACGCAGGAGGAGAAAATCAAGAAGACGGAGGTGAACATCAAACCACCACCGCGCCTGGAGCGGCCGGCAAACCAATCTCTGGTCGGTGCGCTTTTTTCCTCCGGCCTCGGGTCGTTCGTATTGCTGCTGCTTTATGTGGCCAACATTTACGCGGGGTATGAGGTATCTATCTTCCGCGCGCGACCGGCGCTGCTGGTCTGCGGAGTCTCCGCCGCCCTGCCACTCATCGGCCCGATAATCTTCCTATCCATGCCGACTAAGATGGCGCCGGTCGAAGAGACCTGGGAGACCGCGCCGGCGGCAGCGGCAGCGACCGCGGCGACGGAAGCACTCAATCCGATGGCTGCCGAGGGCGCGGAGCACCCAACAGGATTAAGGCTGGCGGGGACGGAACCTGCGGAAGCGGCGCAACCGGGGGAATCCGGCAAGGCTGAGCAAAAGGCTGCCTTGCCGCCCACCACGACCTACCAGCGCGGCCAGTTCACCTTTAATCGCCGGTTCATCGAGACGAAGTTTCCCGGCTTCTTCGGGGTGGTTCGCCGCGATGCGGACCGGGACATGGTGCTGATTATTAAATCATCCCGCGGTGAATACTTTGGCCAGCGGATCACCCGCATCGCCGCCAATGATCTCCACCTTCAAGTGCAACGTGGCCACGCCACGGAGGAGGTCATGATCCCGTTCGTCGAGATTCAGGAGATCAGGCTCAAGCACAAAGACGCGAAGTAAAATGTCGCAGCAATTTGGCACCTTTACCGCGAGCGAGCTCTACTGTCCGAAGTGTCGTTGCTCCCAACCAGTCCGCGAGCGGCTACTGTTGGTGCTCCCCACCGGTGAACTGCACGAGTTCCTCTGTTCCCGCTGCGCCACGTCCCTGGGCAAGCGCACGGTGACGGGGCCAGCGGTGGCGCCTGCGGCTCGCAAGCCACCACCGCGCCCCACCCGAACCCGGCGGCTGCTGCGTTAGCCCGCAGCCGCGCCCTGCACATGGCTGCGTTACGCGTCCTCTTCATGGGCACTGCGGAGCTGTCGTGCGACAGCCTGCGGACATTGCTTGAGTCGCCTGCCTTCAAGGTTGTTGCGGTAGTCACTCAGCCGGACCGTCCCAAGGGGCGGGACCTGAAACTGCAGCCGTCCCCGGTCAAAGTGCTTGGCTTGAGTGCGAAGCTGCCCGTGCTCCAACCCGAGCGGGCACGGAGCGAAGAGTTCCTGGCGGCGCTGCGCGCTCTGCAGCCGGATTTGATTGTGGTGGCGGCGTATGGCCAGATCCTGCCGGCGAGCATTCTGGAGTTGCCGCGCTTCGGCTGCCTCAACGTCCACACTTCCCTGCTGCCCAAGTATCGCGGCGCAGCGCCGATCCAGTGGGCCATCCTCAATGGTGACGCCGAGACCGGCGTCACGATTATGAAGATGGATGTCGGCCTGGACACCGGTGACATTCTCGCGCAGGCAATGACTCCGATACGTGCGGAAGACAACTCGGAGACATTGCACGATCGGCTCGCCCGAATGGGCGCGGAGTTGCTCGTGCGAACCATACCGGATTATGTCGCCGGCAAACTACCTCCGCGCCCTCAGCCGGTCGAGGGAGTCAGTCATGCGCCTAAGATAAAGAAACAGGATGGGCACATTGATTGGAACCAGCCGGCCCGCGCTATTTGGAATCGAGTGCGCGGCTTGGCGCCCTGGCCCGGGGCGTTTAGTTACTTGCCCGGCCAACCCCAGCCTCGCCTGCTGAAGATCTGGCTGGCGGAAGTCGTTGACCGGTCAGGCCCGCCCGGCGAAGTGTTGCAAGCCGACGAGACCGGCATTGTGGTGGCCTGTGGCCGTGAGGCGCTGCGGATACTGATCCTGCAGCGCGAGGGCGGCCGGCGCCTGCAAGCGCACGAGTTCCTTGCCGGACACCCATTGCATTCTGGCCTGAGGCTAGGCTGAGCCAGCCGCCCTGACTACAACCAACCGCTCTCTGCTCCCACTTCCCGTTTCACGCCTCACGTTTCACTCATCCCCCTTTCCACCGCCGGGAATTCTGCTACGATGTCCGCATGGGCACAAAATACGTTTCTCTGGACGACCGTCGTTATCGCTATCTCTGCCGCTGCCGCAGTGATGCGGCAGACCCGCTATTGCAGGAGCTTCGCACGGAGACCGCCGCGCTGGGCAAGGAAGTAGCCAAATGCCAGATCAGCGACGACCAGGGCACATTCCTGAGCATCCTGGTCGCGGCTGCCGGCGTGAAATCCGCCATCGAGGTCGGCACCTTCACCGGCTACAGCTCTCTGTGCATCGCGCGCGCGTTGCCTCCAAAAGGCAAACTCATCTGCCTGGATGCGAGCGAAGAATGGACGGCAGTGGCGCGGAAATATTGGGCCAAGGCCGGGTTGCAGAACCGCATTGAGCTCCGCTTGGGCCCGGCCATCACCCGGCTGAAACAGCTCGAACGCGGGCTCACCTTCGACTTTGCGTTTATCGATGCCGCCAAGACCGAGTATGACGCCTACTACGAGCTGCTCCTGCCTCGCATCAGACGGAACGGCCTCATCCTGTTCGACAACATGCTCAGCGGCGGACGGTTGGGCGGCAGACCAGTGAAGGGGCCTATCTTGCGCGCGATAGACGCTTTGAATCGCAAGCTCGCTAGCGACCCGCGCGTCGAGGCGGTTCTGCTTTCGGTCGCCGATGGCATCCAGTTCTGCCGCAAGCGTTGAAATGATTTGCCCCTTTTCCACTAAAGCGTTCTATTGGCTTTAATGAGTAACAACCTTCCGGCTGCTGAGCTGTCATGGAAACGGTCGCGCTACGGCTTCGCCGGCTTTTGGTTTGTCTCGTTGCTGGTCGCCTGGTGCCTGCTCAGGCTGGTTTTGCTCGTTGCATTCAGGCCGGCGGGGGTGCCCGGGACCGACATCCTGCTCGCCCTCCTCAGCGGCTTTCATCGGGACATCTTCATGGCCTTGGTAGAGACGATTCCACTGCTGGGCTGGATGTGGATCATACCGGATCGGCGCTTCGGTTCCTTGTTAAACCGGCTGTTGTTTATTGGCGCCAGTTTCGTCTTCTGGTTCGTGCAGATTTTCCTGCTGTTCGTCGAGTTCTTCTTCTTTGATGAATTCAAATCGCGCTTCAACACCGTCGCCGTCGATTACCTCATTTATCCCAAGGAGGTCTTCATCAACATCTGGGAGTCCTATCACGTCGGCCTCGTCCTCGCCGTTTGTCTGGTCCTGAGCCTGGGCTGGCTGTTCGCGGCGAGCCGCCTCTTTGGGCAAATGTGGGAGCGGCCCTTCCGCGCGAAGTCCCGGCTTCTGCATTTGGCGGCGACAGTGGCGCTGGCCGCTTTGCTCGCCCCGACCGTGAATCTCAAGAGCGTGCATGTGAGCAACGATCGCACGCTGAATGAAATCGCCAACAACGGCGCCATCTCCTTCCTCGCTGCCGCCTGGACGAATAACCTCGATTACGCAGCCTTCTACAAAACCATCCCGGCGGATGAAGCCTACCAACGGACACGCCGCCTGCTAGCCGAAGGGAACACCGAGTTTGTGGAAGCGGGCCATTCGATCCGTCGGCGCGTCGCCGGCGATCCGGCCCGCCCGCGCCTCAACGTGGTGATCTTCCTCGAGGAGAGCCTGGGCTCCGAGTTCTGGGGCTGCCTGGGCCGCACTAACACGCTCACACCTGAAATGGACAAGCTGGCGGCTGAGGAAGGCATGCTCTTCACGAACATCTTTGCTTCCGGCAATCGCACCGTGCGGGGGTTCGAGGGCGTGTTGTCCTCCTTCCCGCCTCTGCCCGGTGACTCTATCGTTAAGAGGGACCGATCCGACAATGTCGAGACCATCGCCCGCGTGTTGAAACGGGACGGCTACGCGAGCGTATTCCTGTATGGTGGCCGCGGGCTGTTCGACGGCATGCGCTCGTTCGCCGTCCGCAACGGCTACGACCGTTTCGTTGAGCAGAAGCACTTCGAGCATCCGACCTTCACGACCATCTGGGGCGTGTGCGACGAGGACCTCTTCCTCCGCGGGGTCGAGGAGTTCCGGGAACTGGCGAAGACCGGGCAGCCATTCTGCGGCACGATCCTCTCCGTCTCCAACCACAAGCCCTACACCTATCCGAAGGGCAAGATCCCCGAGGACCCGGATCAGAGGCGGCGCGAGAATGCCGTGAAGTACTCCGACTATGCCCTGGGCCGCTTCTTCGAGGCCGCGAGGAAGGAAGCCTTCTGGACCAACACCCTCTTTGTCGTGGTGGCCGACCATGGCGCGCGGGTCTATGGCGAGCAGAGCATTCCCATCCATTCATACGAAATCCCGCTGCTGATTGCCGGCCCGGCGGTCGTCAAAGGCCCGAGCCAGGTCTCGCAACTCGGCTGCTCATTGGATGTGCCGACGACCGTGCTGGGTCTGCTGGGGCGGCCCTATGAGACCATGTTCTTCGGTCGCGACCTGCTGCGCAGCCGCCCCGAAGAAGGCCGAGCGCTGTTGAACCACAATCGCGACATCGGCCGGTTGGCGCACGACCGACTCGTAGTATTGGGCCTGAAGCAAACCGTCGAATTCTACCAGGGCGATCCGAAAGTCGCCGAAATGCGCCCGCTCTCGCAGCCAACCGACGCCGACCGCGAACTCGAACTGGACGCTATTGCGCTGTACCAAGTCGCCGACGACCTCTACATGCACCGCCGCTATCGGATTGATGCCGAGCCGGCCACTCACGCGTCAGCGCCAGGAGCGGAGGCACCGGTCAAGGTCCACTAGTCTGGGTATCCGTTCCGGCCGCCTCACCGCCGGCGGCTAATGCCGGATGATCTGCTTCACTGCGTCGGTGGCGATTTGGGTCACGCGCTCAGGTGTCAAATCCTCGATGCTCAACGTGGAGAAGTTAACGCGGCGCTCGACGCCCCGACCGGCCGGGTGGGCCACAACCGTTTCCACGCACAGATCATTGCGGCGGCAAATGAAGCTCACCGAAGCGCCCGCCAGCGTGTAAATGTAGCCCAGGTCGGCGGACGGGCCGGCTTTCGGTGAGAAGTGGAGAACGAGGTAAGGAAAGCTATTCAAGTCCGAGCCGCTCTGCTCGCGCACCAGCTCGACCGTGGCCCCGTAACCGTGCTTCCGCAGCGTCACGGCCGTGGACTCCAGCACGGACTTTAGCGCAGGGTCCGCCGCTGCCAGAAACCGACCCGGGAAATCTGCCCGCTCCTGGCGTCGCTGTTCGGACTCCTTTTGCGGTGGCACCGGCGCGTTGCGGACGGTGGCCAAGTAAGCTTCAAGTTCTGAGTTCATATCGCATCCACTCCCCGAGTTCTTCGCAAGCAGTCTCGGGTTTGCAGTTCAAGAGCGCCTTGAACGCGAAAGCTAATGGGCGAGTCGCCGCGTGTCCACGAAGAAGTGGAAAGCTGCGAAAGCCGCCGCGACGATGGTCGCGCTCGGACTCACCCAAGCCGGGTTCCCGGGTGTCGCCTTGGAAATCCGAGGATCGAAACCCGAACGTCGAAGGAGACCCGAAACCCGAGTTCCGAAGTTGGACTGATTTGATCCATTGCTAATTCCAGCGCAGCAAGCCAACCCCAAACTGGCAACAGGCTATCATGTATAGAGTTCCTTAATGGTACCCTAATAGTGCCTTGATAGTACCCTAATAGATCCCTAATAGTACCTTGATACCAACACCGGAGTAGCACGCTTGCTACGCAAGATGGACTCCGGGCTCAAGCCTCGCTTTGAGGAGGGCGTCCATCGGCCCCGCGACCATCCAGATCGATCAGGATATCGCGCGGTTCGGCGCCATTGCTGGGGCCAACAATGCCGCGGTTCTCCAGTTCATCCATGATGCGGGCGGCACGGCCGTAGCCGAGCCTCAGCCGGCGCTGGAGAAGGGAGACGCTGGCCTTCTGCTCGCTGCGGATAACTTCTATGCAATCCTGGATGATCTCTTCGTCCTCGTCGATGCCGCTCTCGTCACCCAGGCTGCTGGTGGGGCGGGAGAGCTGCTGGTGGATCTCCAGTTCGTAGCTGGGCTTGGCCTGCTTGGCGATGAAGTCCACGATGCTCTGGATTTCCTGGTCGGAAATGTACGAGCCCTGGGCCCGGGTCAGCTTGGCTGAGCCGGGAGGCAGGTAGAGGAGGTCGCCTTTGCCGAGCAGCTTGTCGGCGCCCATGGCATCGAGAATGGTGCGCGAGTCCACTTTGGCCGCGACCTGGAAGGCGATGCGGGCGGGAATGTTCGCCTTGATGACACCGGTGATGACATCGACGCTCGGGCGCTGGGTGGCAACGATGCAATGGATGCCGGCGGCGCGCGCCATTTGGGTGATGCGGGCGATGGCCATTTCCACGTCCGCGGGCGCGACGAGCATTAGGTCGGCCAGCTCGTCGATGATGACCACGATGTAGCTGAGCTTCTCCGGGATGATGATGTCTTCCTCGCGCGGGACGACAATCTCCTCGTCCACTTCCACGGCGAAGCCATCCGCGCCGGGCTCGACCTTTTCCTTCTTGGCCAGGAGCGGCAGCTCGGGTTCACGGACCGGCAGCGGCTTGTTCTTGGGGCGCGAATTGAAGGAAAGGATATTGCGGACGCCGACGCGGGCGAAGATCTGATAGCGCTTCTCCATCTCGTTGACCACCCAGCGCAGCGCGAGAATGACCTTCTTCGGATCGGTGACAACGGGCACGACTAGGTGGGGCAGGGCATTGTACTGCTGCAACTCGACCACCTTCGGGTCGATCATGACGAAGCGGAGCTGGTCGGGGGAAAAGCGGTAGAGTAGGGAACAGATGATGGCGTTGATGCAGACGGACTTGCCGGACCCGGTGCTGCCGGCGATGAGCACGTGGGGCATTTCCGCGAGGTCGGAGATGATGGGATGGCCGTAAACGTCCTTGCCCAGGGCTAGCGGTATGCGGGCTTTGGTGTTGCGCCATTCCTCGGATTCGAGGAGGTCGCGCATGATGACGGAGGTCTTGACCGGGTTGGGCACTTCTATGCCGACCGAGCTCTTGCCCGGCACGGGGGCCAGGATATTGAGGCGCTCGGCTTTGAGGGCAGCCGCGAGGTTGTTGTTGAGCGCGGTGATCTTCTCCAGCTTCACGCCTGGCGCCGGATGCAACTCGTAGCGAGTGATGGTGGGGCCCTTGGTGATGTCGCCCAGCGCCACCTCGATATCGAACTGCGCGAGCGTCTGCTGCATCAGCCGCGCATTGGCCATCAACTCCTCT
>Ga0182014_10004398_pt1 | contig 16208 bp, 16 predicted proteins | sample 612S2DmetaG_FD_120489 | JGI IMG/M metagenome (GOLD analysis project Ga0182014, IMG submission 120489) | Permafrost microbial communities from Stordalen Mire, Sweden - 612S2D metaG | ecosystem: Environmental > Terrestrial > Soil > Wetlands > Permafrost | place: Sweden: Stordalen | collected... | reverse complement strand
CTTTGTTCTTCGAAGGTTGGGGCTTGCGGGGGAACCTAGGGTGGTTCGGGAATCGCCGGATGACACGAATTAGGCATTGACGGCGGATTGGAGCATGGTTACTTTGTGGTCAATGACTGATATGCAAACTATTCCGGCGCCCATCGACATAAACAACCTCGCACCCGTAAGCACGATCGCGTCCAACATCGGGTCGACCATTCGTGCCTACCGGCAGCAGAAGGGGATGTCGCAGGGCGACATTGAGAAGCGCACGGGACTGCTGCGCTGCTATCTGTCGCGGGTGGAGAACGGGCATACGGTGCCGTCGCTGGAGACGCTGCAGAAGATTGCGTATGCGCTGGACCTGCACCTGGCGCAGTTCTTCTCAGAAGAGGCGGTGAGCCGGGAGATGTCGACGCTGCATCTTAGCGAGGAAGAGATTCGCTTTCTGACGCAGATCCAGCGCTACTCGGCGCGGCTGAGCGAGAACGACCGCAAACTGCTGCTGGCGATGGTGCGGAAGTTTGCGCAGACGACGCTGGTGTAGAGGCAGTTGTCTGTGCTCAGTTGTCAGTTGCCGGTTGAAAGACAACCGCAGGTCCTTCGACTTCGCTGCGCTCCGCTCAGGATGACAGGTTATTGGGTGCGGATGACAGGTTTTTTGGGGTGCGGGCTGGGTGGCTCGCGCATCCGATGGCAGGATTCAGGCCCACGTTCCGCAACTAGCAACTGACAACTGAGCACTGGCGACTGTTCCTACGCGAGGCTGGCAACCCAATAACCGAAGAGAGCCAGGATGAGGCATGCGACGGCGAAGGTGACCTTCTGCCGGCTGAGGTAGGCTTCGCGGCCCGCGGTCATGCGGGGCAGCAGCGGGGCGCCGAGGGCGAGGCCCGAAAGGAAGCCGCCGATGTGGGCGGAGTTGTCGATGCGGATGCCGATGTTGACGTAGGGCAACGCTGTGCTGAGCCCGATGACCAGGTTGATGGCGGCGAACTTGACCACGCTCGAACGCAGCCGCTTCAACTCCGTCCAGGGAAAAGGGAGCCGGCGGTTCGAGAGCAGGACGATGAGGATGCCGGCGATGCCGAAGACGGCCCCGGAAGCTCCGGCGCCGACACCAAAGAGGACGCGGGTGTCGCGACCGACGAAGAGATACAGGAAGACATCGGTGGCCATGCTGAGCAGGTTGCCGGCGATTCCGGTGATCATGTAGACGGCGACCATGCCCCAGGGGCCGATGAGCGGCTCGCCGAGGATGCCGAGGTTCCAGAGGCACCACATGTTGGTGCCGATGTGGATCCAGCCGACGTGGACGAAGGTGGCGGTAAGCAGGCGGTACCACTGGCCGTGCAGGACGTCCCAGGTGTTGTTGGCGCCATAGTGCAGGAGCGCGGCCTCGGACGGGTTGCTGGGGTCAACGTGGTGGAAACACATCCAGAGGTAGACAGCGACATTGATGGCAATCAGGAGGTAGGTTCCGGGAGCGGAGCGCGGATCCCAGACGCTGAATTGGCGGCGGCGGCGGACCTGTTCGGGCGAATAGGCCTCGGGCGGCGCGTAGCCTTCGACCGGGATGGTGTTGGGCGGGGGCGGGAGAATCTCGCCTTCGGGATGCGATTGCGTTGGGGGCATGGGGATGTTTCTACGCTATCGCATTTTTCAGTTTTTAGTTGTCAGTTCTCAGTTGTCAGTTGAAAACGGCGGGGATTTGGATGGCTCGCGCGGCGGATCAGAAGCGGATTCAAGTAGCCTGGGAACGACAATAAGACGGACAGCTCTCGGTTCTTGTCTGAGAACTGACAACTAAGAACTCACAACTGCTTTCAGGCGGCGTTTTTCATGATTCGTTCGCGGATGTTCTGCGGGATGCGCTGGGAGACGGCATCCGAGACCAGGCCGGGGATGGGCGTGGAGACGGCGACCAGGAGGCAGAGCAGGATGGAGACCACGATGCCGGCGATGGCGACCGCTTCGAGGGAGACGGTAATGGGGGTATTCCGCAGATGGCCATGGAGGCTGGTGCCGAGGTGGGCGATGGCCTCAATGCGGTGCAGGACCGCCGCTGCCAGGAGGAAGGCAAAGATGGAAAGCGCGGAGACGGAGATGAGCAACACGTCGATGGTGCGCGCCAGATGCTGGCGGTGGCGGCAGTGGGCGCATTCGGAAAGGTGCTGGTCGTAGTCGGTGCGCATGGCCGGCGAGAGGCCCGAAATGTCATATCGCCATCCGGCCAGGATGCCGCCAATGAGCGGGTCGGTGCACTGAAATGCGGAGTGTGATGCGGAATTGCGTGGGAACGACTTAACCATAGGCTTAGAGACCATTCTACTAGATTTGAGAGGCGGAGCCCGGAAAAGTTGCATTGTGAAACGAATGTGCAACATATTCGAAGCGAAGGGGATGTCCGCGCTGTGTCCGCCGTCACATAAGGAAGGAATAAGACTAAACGCTGATGGAGGGGAGCGGCGCGGACTGTTTGGCGAGCAGGATCCGGTTACCCAGCAAGGACATACGGCTCGCGATGGCCTGTTCGGCGGCGAACAGGGCGAGCTCGGGAGCGTTGTTCTGCTCGGAGAGATGGCCGAGGACGATGTAGGTTGCGCCGCCGTCGTAGTCGTGGGCGAGGAATTCGGCGGTGGCGTGGTTGGAGAGGTGGCCGACGCGGGAGAGGACGCGCTGCTTGACCGCCCAGGGGTAAGGGCCGTCCTTGAGCATCTCGAGGTCGTGGTTGGATTCGAGCAGGAGCACGTCGACGCGCTGGAGGGCGGATTTGACGTTGGGCGGCATGTAGCCGAGGTCGGTGGCGATGGCCATGCGGACGGCCTCGGAGCGGGACGCGAAGACGAAGCCGCAGGGGTCGGCGGCGTCGTGGGGAATGGTGAAGGGCGTAATGGAGATGTCGCCGATGGAGAAGTTGGAACCGGAGTGGAAGTACTGGACGGCGGGAAGGTAGGAGGGGGCTGGTTTGGTTTCCTGGGGGGTCTCGTCTTCGTCGGGATCGGGGGCGGCGGCGAGGGAGACGGCTTCAGGTTCTTGCTCCTGAGTTGTCGAGGAGAGTATTCCCACGGTCGCTTCGCGAACGTGGGGCACCCGGTCGGAGTCGGATTCGGATTCGGCGGCGGCGCGGGCTTCCTTTTCGGCGTGGATGTGGTCGAGCCATTTGGCGTAGGTCATGGTGGTGCGGGGGGTGACCATGCGAACCCAGGCGCGGTGGGTGGGCTCAGTGATGTAGACGGGGATGCGCAGACGGCGGGCGAGGGTGGCGAGGCCGGCGATGTGGTCCTGATGCTCGTGGGTGATGAGGATGGCCGAGAGAGCGGCGGGATCTTGGTTGGCGGTCTTCATGCGCTTGAGCAGCTCGCGGCAGGAGAGGCCGGCGTCGACCAGCAGGCTGGTTTCGGCGGAGGCGATGACCGTGGAGTTGCCCTTGGAGCCGGAGGCGAGGACGGTCATGCGCATGCGCTTACGATACGCCGGATCGGTGTGGATTGGGGGTTAGGTTCGAGGTACGAGGTTCAAGGTTCGAGGAGGGTTCGAGGTGCGAGGTGAAGGAGATTAACCCCACGGTCGCTGCGCGAACGTGGGGCACCCGGCGAGGATTGCGGAGCGGGACGCGGGCGAGCCTGGGCGGATTGAAAGAGATAGACCGCAAGAATGCAGATCAGCGGCTCCAACGGGTGGCGAAAGCGGGCTTGTACGGAGATGAGGTAGTAGGGAATCGGCAGCAGCAGGAACGCCCAAGCGAAGAGGCCGGCGGCGGGGACTCGGGCGTGCAGGGCAAGAACAAGCCCGAAGATCCCGGAGAGGGAAAGAAAGGAAAAGTTGAGAATGCGACCGGTTGCGGTGGTCCAGGAAACGTCATCCGGATGGGGAATGCTGGCCCAGAAAAAGTAGATGCGGAGCGCGGTGATGGCGAGGAAGTGTCGCGGATGAGCGGCAATGTATTGCCTGGCTGCGTCTCCACGCGCTTTGGCGTAGTTCACTTCGCCGAGGGCGTAGTAGCTTCGGAGTTCCGAAGGCGCGACGAAGGGATGGTCGTACCCCATCTCCCAGCCGGTGGAGCCGGGACCGTTGCCGAGGTACATCTCGACTCCGACGTTGCCGCGGATGGGAACGAATGCGTGAAAGGTCTTGTAATTGCGAATCTCCCAGGGGGTAATGACTGCCAGGAAGACCAATCCGGCGAGGATGGCTCCGGTGAGGGAGTGGGATTGCTTCCAGGTCTTCGCCAGTATCCAGAGACCGGCGACGGGCAGGAAGATGAGCAGGGAGGTGTTGCAGAGGGCGATGAGCGCCCAGAGAAAGCCGAAGAGCACCCAGCGGCGGGTTTGTCCGTCCCGTATCGACGCCGGGGAATTGCCGATGCCGGCCATGCGCAGGGCGAGAACAATCGTGCAGGTAAAGAGGGTTGTGGTGAGGGTCATCTCCCAGACCCAGCGGACGGCGTACTGCATGGCGGCAGGGTAGAGCGCCCACATCCACGCTGACCACAACGCCACCCGGCGATTGAAGCAGCGTGCGGCGATCTCCCAGATCATCTGTGCGGTAGCGGCGGAGAGGATGCAGTTAATGGCAAGCAGAACCCAGGCCGAGGCCGATGTGTAGACGCCGAAGAGCTTGAAGACAGTCCCGATAAGGAATGGGTAGACGGGCGCGAGCCAAGCGGTGGGGCCGGTGTGACGGAGGACAGGGTTCGAAAATGGGTCGGCGTAACCAAAGCCGGTGGCGAGGGCTTGGCCGATGCGCCCAGCCTCCCAGCCGAACTGGAAGTGATCGTCAATTGTGCGGAATCTGTAGGTGTGAGCGAGTGTCATAAATGCGACGCGCACGATCAATGCGACCCAAAAGATGCGCGCCGGCGCGCGAAATTGGGAGAACGATTCGGGAAGGGGCGGGTCGAAGAAAGACTTGAGGCGGGCTAGCATCGGTTCCGATTCCAGGCTTGGGCGTGAGGAGATCCGGAGGTCATGAGGTCGGCGACCAGGCTCTGAACGCAAGGGCGGCTGCCTACGCGACGTCCCGGCGCGGGGCGAGGAAGTTGACGGTGGAGCGGAGGACAATCTGGTCGCGCTGGTTGTAGGCCATGGTGCGGGTTTTGACGACACCGTAGTCCTTGCGGGAGCGGGAGTGGCGGAGGCCGATGACTTCGATTTCGGTGCGGATGGAGTCGCCGGGGCGGACTGCCTCGGTCCAGCGCATCTCCTCGGCGCCGGCGCCGATCATGCCGCCGGAGACTCTGATAGAGAGCACGCGGAGGCGCATGACGATGGCGGCGGTGAGCCATCCGGAAGCGGCGAGGCCGTTGAAGAACGAAGCCTCGCCGGCGGCTTCGTCGAGATGGAAGGGCTGGGGGTCGTACTTCTGGCCGAACTCTTTGATCTCTTGCGCGGTGACGTGGTAGCTGGCGACCGAGTTGAACTTCTGGCCAACGTGGAAGTCTTCGAAGTAAAGGTCCTTGGGCATGCAGCGAACTCCTGGTAGATACGAGTGTACGAGATGCGGCGTGGGAGCCGCGAGGCTATAGGCAGGCGATGAGGAGGACGGTGATGTTGTCGCGGCCGCCGTGGGCGTTGGCGGCGTCGACGAGGGCCTGGCAGGGCGGCTCGAGCGGCGGGCCGGAAACACGTCCGAGGATGCGGGCGATGGCGTCGTCGTCGAGTTCGCGGCTGAGGCCGTCGGAGGCGAGCAGGAAGAGGTCGCCGGGATAGGCGGCGTGGGCGGCAATGTCGGGTTCGACGGAGGGTTGAGAGCCAACGGCGCGGGTGATGATGTTGCGGATGGGCGAGGTAGCGGCCTGCAGGCGGCTGATGAGGCCGGCGCGGAACTGCTCCTCGACCAGCGAGTGGTCCTGGGTGAGGAGGTGAAGCGCGCCGCGGCGAAAGAGGTAGCAGCGGCTGTCGCCGACGTGGGCGAGCCAGAGCGTTGGGCCGGGCACGGCGGCGGACGGGTCATGCGGCAGCAGCGCTGCGTCTTCCAGGAGGGCAGCGACGAGGGTGGTGCCCATACCGCGCAGGGCGCGCGCACGCTGGGCGCGATGGAAGACCGCTCGATTAGCAGCGCAGACGGCGCGCTGGAGGCGGGCGTGGGGATGATTGGCCGGATACGGCTCAGGGCCGTTGTCCGCGGGCGCGGAGCCGGCGACGGCTTTGGCCGTGCGACCGGGATGGATGGGGTGGGCGAGGCTCGCGAGAAAGGCCTCGGCGGCGAGATGGCTGGCGACTTCGCCGGCAGCGGCGCCGCCCACGCCGTCGCAGACGACAAAGACGCCGTGTTCGGGCAGCGCGGCGCAGGCGTCCTGATTGAGGTGGCGCACCCGGCCGGGATGCGAGAGCATGGCGAAGACAAGGGCGGGCGGGCAGGCTGGTGCAATCGCTGGAGCGGCGGGAGAAATTCGCGGCTGAGGTTGCTTCAGAGTCGCAGCATTTGCCATTTCGGCACCGAGAGGCCCGAATTCCGGGGCCGCTGCAACAATACTCTTCGGAGGAATCGAGTCTCAACGGTTTTGGGTTGAAGCGCAGGATCATTTCGGCGTTGCCCTGATGCTTTGTGGAAGGGTATTTGGGCACAGCTATCGGCCGTCAGCTATCCGCGATCCGCGGACGGGCGGGGTAGTCTTGAGGAATCGGTAGAGGTGGCGGATTGAACCGGATCGTGCATGGCGACAACCTGGAGGCGCTGCGGGGGATGGCCTCAGGGTCGGTGGCGCTGATCTATGTCGATCCGCCGTTCAACACCGGACGGCGGCAGACGCGATTGCGAATGAAGACGGTGCAGGACGCGGCAGGCGACCGGGTTGGATTTGGCGGGCGGCGCTACCGGACGGAGTTGGTGAAGCCGGAGACGGGATCAGGCGAGGGCAGTTCTGGAAAAACGGGGGGTTATGCGGACCGGTTCGACGACTTCCTGGGATTTCTGCGGCCACGCCTAGTGGAGGCGCACCGGGTACTGGAGGCGACCGGGAGCCTGTTCCTGCACATCGACCCGCGCGAGGCGCACTACTGCAAGGTAATGCTGGATGAGATTTTCGGGCGGGACTGCTTCCAAAACGAGATTATCTGGGCGTACGACTATGGGGCGCGGGCGACGAAGCGGTGGCCAGCCAAGCACGACAACATCCTGTGGTACACGCGCGACCCGAAGCGCTACACGTTCAATCTGGGCGAAAGCGACCGAATTCCGTACATGGCGCCGGGGCTGGTGGGCGCGGAAAAGGCGGCGCGGGGAAAGACGCCGACGGACGTGTGGTGGCACACGATCGTGTCGCCGACAGGCAAGGAGAAGACGGGCTACGCGACGCAGAAGCCGCTGGGGATTCTGGAGCGGATTGTGCGGGTACACTCGAACCCGGGCGACCTGGTGCTGGACTTTTTTGCGGGGAGCGGCACTACGGGCGAGGCGGCGGCGCGGAATGGACGGGCGTTCTGCATGGTGGACGAGAGTGCCGAGGCGGTTGCGGTGATGGAAAAACGGTTGCAAATGAAGGCCGAGCAGGTATGATGCCGCCATCGCTGATTCGAGGGAGAGAACGGTGGCGAGGGCCTGTTGGTTGCTGGCGGTGTTGTGGAGTGGATTGGGATTTGGGGTGGTTGGGCACGCGCAAGGGGCGCCTGAAACAGCGGCCCAGGCGCAAGCGGCCGCACCGGCAAGGAAGACATGCACGGTGAACTCGTCGGCGCCGACCCCGGCTGAGACAGCGCTGAACAAGGGAGACTATGCTCCCGCGGAGAAGCTGTTCCGGGACCTGCTGGCCAAGAGTGCGGACAATGCGGTTGCGCACGAGGAGCTGGTGCGCGCGCTGATCGGGCAGGACAAGGTGGATGCGGCGGCCAAGGATGCGGAGGCTTGGGCGGCGGCTGCGCCAGACAACTCACTGGCGTTGACAGCGCTGGGAGACGTGCGGCTGCGGCAGGGCGATCCGCGCGAGGCATTCAGCCAGTTTCAAAAGGCGGCGCAGGCGGACCTGTGCAACGCGCGCGCCTTCTATGGGGTCGCGGAGGTGGATGGGCTTGCGGGGTTGTTTGCTTCGAGCAAACGCCTGATCGAGGAGGCATACAGGCGGCACCCCACGGACGACGACATCAACATGGCATGGATTGAGACGCGGCAGCGCAGTGAGCGGTTGGCAAAGCTGGCCGACTACGCCGAGCACAGCGACCAGATCAGCGAAGAGAACAGGGCGAAGATGAAGACCAGCTTGGCGAAGGCGACCCAGACGCATACGTCGGACTGCAAGATGGCGGCGACGTCTCCGCGCGAGGCGATGGTGCCGATGGTGGCGGTGATGGACGGGCCGAGCCGCTTCGTTGGGTGGGGGCTGGATGTGAAGTTCAACGGCAAAGCACGGCGGCTGCAGATCGATACGGGTGCAGGCGGCATAACGATCTCGCGCGCGGCGGCGATGTTTCTTGGGATCCAGCGTGAGGACACTACGCAGATCGGCGGCATTGGCGACAAGAAAGAGGTGAAGTCGTCGATCACGCATGTGGCGAGCATCAAGATTGGCGGGATCGAATTCACCAACTGCCCAGTGGAGATTCTGGAGAAGTGGAGCGTGCTGGACTCGGACGGATTGATCGGCGCTGATGTTTTTGACGCCTCTCAGGTGGCGCTGGACTTTCCCAAGCATGAGCTGAGGGTGGCTCCGCTGCCGGAGCGGCCGGGAGAGAAGAAGCCCGATGCAGCGAAGCTGGATGCGGCGGGGGACGACCAGGAGGTGGAGGCGCACGACCCCTATATTGCGCCGGAGATGGCAAAGTGGCTGCGCATCTACCGCAGCGGGTGGGACCTTCTGATGCCGACCGGGATTGTCGAAACGAAGCGGATCAAGGGCGAGGGCGCATGGAAGGATAAGCTCTTCATCCTGGATACGGGGTCCGAGACGAACCTGATTTCCCCGGCGGCGGCCAGGGAGGTAACGAAGGTGTCACGCGATGACAGCGTCGGGATCAGCGGCATCCAGCGCGCGGTGGACAAGGTTTACGAAGCAGGGAAGTTCACGCTGGCGTTTGCCAACCTGCGGCTGGATTCGCCGAGCATGACGTCGATCGACACAACGAAGCTCTCACACGGCGATGGCGTCGAAGTGTCGGGATTGATCGGTGCGCCGGCGCTGTTCCAGGTGGTGCTGCACATCGACTACCGGGACAACCTGGTGTGGTGCGAGTACACGAAGCCGAAATGACGGGCGGCCGGGGGTAAAACTCCACCACTCTAGCGGGGCAGGCGGGTGAGCGCAGAGAGCATCTTTGCGCCGGCAGCGGCAGCGGCGGACTTGGCGGAGTTGTTCTGGCCGCCGGGATCTTGATCGTCGGCTTGTTTCGGTCCGGAGTTCCACGTCCAGTAAAGCGAGAGGTAGGTGTAGGTTTCGGGCTGGCCGTAGATGCTGCGTCCGGCGGCGAAGAGCAGATCGAAGCCGTCGTGGAACTCATAGATGCCGCCGAGATCGAGCAGGGTAGCGGCGCGGGTGCTGATGGCGGCTTCGCCCTCGGCTCCGTGGCCGAAGAGTTCGGCTCCAAGGGCGATCTTCTTGTTCATCTGGCGCTGGACGAGCAGGCCGGAGAAGGGAAAATCCTTGTATCCATTGCCATAGCCCGCGGCTGAGACAACAACTTCGCCGCCGCCGCCGTAGCTGGTCCACTGGTGATCTTCGGGGCCCCAGGATTTCTGGAGCCAGAGGGGCATGCGGTACCACATGCCTCCTACTCCGAGAGTTTTTTGAGCGTTGCCTGTGGGCAACTCGAAGAAGGGAAAGATTCCGACCTCGGGCGAGCGTTTGGTCTCTTTGACGAAGCGGATCTTGGCACCGAGTTCAGTATCTCCGAGACCGTAGTAGGTTGGGCCGTCGGGGATAAAGACGGCCCCGACCGGCAGAACGAGGTGGAGTTGGACGTTGGGGACGACGCCATAGTTGACCTCGTAGCTTGGGACGCTTAGCAGGCTGCCGCCGGCGTTCTTGCCGGTCGAGTCGGAGAGTTCGAAGGCGTACATCTCGAAGTGGCGATAGTCGACGGGGTCGGGGTCGTCGGTCTGGAAGGGTGGGCCTGCGTGGGCGGTGCGGCCGCTGCACAGGGCAAGCGCGGCGACGCCGAGTGCGAGGCCTGCGTTGCATCGGAAGTTGAATCGATGGAGCATGATGCGATGACTCCAAGGTTGATTTGGTTGGTGCGCTGCCAGGACATTCAGAGGATACCCGAGTTGCACCGGGTTGTAAGGAGTCTCGCTGAAATTTACCGCATTGCAACATACAGCACGCCCTGACCGGTCGGAACTCCGACCGCTCCCAGAACGCATGAGCGCATACTTTTGATACGGAGGACTTTGGATGAATACCTTGAGTCGTCTTGGATGTCTGGGTGCGCTATCTCTTCTGACGGTTGCCGGTCTGGGGCAAGCCGCTCCCGGCAGTTGGCCGACAGTGGACGGAACTTACACGGTCGATCATTTCCAGTTCAAGGATGGGGAGACGATCGATCACCTCCGGCTGCATTACCTGACCCTGGGGCAACCGCACCGGGACGCGGCGGGGCACGTGGACAATGCCGTGCTGCTGCTGCATGGCACGGGCGGAGATGCACATTCGCTGCTGAATCCGTTGTTCTCGGATGTGCTGTTTGTGCCGGGCGGGGTGCTGGATATTACGAAGTACTTCGTGATCCTGCCGGATGATATCGGGCATGGGAGTTCGAGCAAGCCGTCGGATGGATTGCATGCGCGGTTTCCTCAGTACGACTACGACGACATGGTGCGGTCGCAGTACATGATGCTGACCGAAGGCATGCATGTGGACCATTTGCGGCTGATCCTGGGGACTTCGATGGGGTGCATGGAGTCGTTTGTGTGGGGCGAGACTTATCCGGGGTTTGCGCAGGCGCTGGCTCCGTTTGCGTGCCTGCCGGTGGAGTTGGCGGGGCGCAACCGGATGATGCGGTACATGGCGATCCAGGCGATCAAGCAGGATCCGGGGTGGATGGGTGGGGAGTATGAGACGGAGCCGGTACAGGGGCTGCGGACGGCGAACGAGATGCTACTGATTATGGGGTCAAGTCCGCTGCAGATGCAGAAGACGGCGCCGACGCGGGCGGCGGCGGAGAAGTATGTTGACGACCACCTGGCGCTCGCGATGGCGCGCACGGACGCGAATGACATGATTTATTACATCAACGCGAGCCGGAACTATAACCCGGCGCCGAAGCTGGGGACGATCCAGACGCCGGTGCTCTGGATCAATTCAGCGGACGATTTCATCAATCCGCCGGAGTTGGGGATTGCGCAGAAGATGGTGGGCGAGATGCCACGGGCGAAGTTCATCCTGATTCCGATCTCGGATGCGACCCGCGGGCATGGCACGCATACGGTGGCGGCGATTTGGAAGGACTATCTGGCGGAGTTCATGCGGCAGACAGAACGTCCGTAGAACGGCGGGAGGAAAGTTGGTTTGCCGCGGGGAAGTTGGGCCACCGTTTGCCTTTGCAAGCCGGAGACGTGTACTCTTCCGGAATTCCGGGCCGGAAATCCGAATCAAAAAAAGGAGTTCAGCCATGAACCTCTCGAAGGCGTTGATGTTCAGGAAGCTTGGGCACGCAGGCAGCATCGTGCTGATTGTTCTCTCAACTGTTACCGCTGTTACCGCGCAGGGGCAGAGCATGTCGGCCACGATCAAACAGGGATTGTGGCAGACGCAGATGACAATGTCGATGCAGGTGACGCTGCCGCCGGACGTGGAGGCAAAAATTGCGGCGATGCCGGCGGCGCAGCAGGCGCAGATGCGGTCGATGATGGGCGGGCCGATGGCTAAGCCTACGACATCGACAGTGAAGTCGTGCGTAGCATCGACGATGACGCCCACTGACCTGCTGAATCAGGCGCAGCAGAAGGGGGGGATGACGTGCAAGTTCACCAATCAACAGGTGACGGCGAGTGCGATATCGTTTGACATGAACTGCACGACGACGCAGGGCACCGCGACCGGCCACGTGCAGTACACGATGGCGGACAGCGATCATGGCACCGCAACCACCCATATGACGACGGCGATGAGCGCAAATGGACATTCGATGAATGCGACCATGGATGGCACATCGATCTATACGTACCTGGGTGCGGACTGCGGCGCGGTGAAGCCGGATTCGCCTGTGGTTACGCTGGGGCAGTAAGCGGCGGAGAGCGGCGCGCGCGGGAAACGGCTATCCTTGAAAGCAGGATGCCGCAGGCTGAGACCATTGCCGTTGCCATGTCCGGAGGGGTTGACTCCTCCGCCGTCGCGGCGCTGCTGCGCGCGGAAGGGCACGCGGTGGTGGGGCTGACGCTGCAGTTGTGGAACCAGCGGCGGCTGGCCGGGCACGAGGGAATGCCCGAAGCGGTCGTGGGGCGTTGCTGCTCCATCGACGACGTGTACGACGCGCGGCGCGTGGCGGAGCACCTGGGGATTCCGTACTACCTGGTAAACCAGGAGGCGCGGTTCGAGGCGGAGGTGGTGCGTCCGTTTGTGGATGAGTACCTTGCCGGGCGGACGCCGATTCCTTGCACGCTTTGCAATAACCATCTGAAGTTCGACGCGCTGCTGACGACGGCGCGGCAGATTGGCGCGGATCGGATTGCGACGGGGCACTATGCGCGAAACCGGTGGGACGCCGAGCGCGGGCGGTGGATCCTGTCGCGGCCGGAGGATAAGACGAAGGACCAGACGTACTTCCTGTTCGGGCTGACCCAGGAGCAGCTGTCGCGGACGCTGTTTCCGCTGGGTGAGATGCAGAAGGCGGCGGTGCGGCAGATGGCGGCGGAGGCGGGCTTGGCGCTGGCGCAGAAGCCGGATTCGCAGGAGATATGCTTTATTCCGGGTGGGAATTATTCTGCGTTTATTGCGGCTTACCTGGATGAGAAGGGCGAGGCGATGCCGGATTCGGCGGGGGAACTGGTGATGGCGGGCGGCGAAGTGCTGGGGCGGCATGACGGGATTCATGGATTCACGGTGGGGCAGCGGAAGGGTCTGGGCGGGAGTCTTGCGGTGGCGGCGAATTCGGGGCCGAAGTATGTGTTGGCGATCCATCCGGACTCGCACCGGGTGACGGTGGGGGCGGATGAAGAGTTGATGTCGCGGGAGTTGAGGGCGGAGCGGCTGAACTGGATTTCGGTGGCTGGACTGGCGGAGGGGGAAGAGATGCGGGTGCGGGTGAAGATCCGGCATCGGCACGAGCCGGCCTGGGCGACGTTGCGGGCTTCGGGAACAGATGCGGTGGTTGCGATGTTTGATGAGCCGCAGCGGGCGATTACGCCGGGGCAGTCGGCGGTGTTTTATGACGGGGATGAGGTGGTGGGGGGCGGGTGGATTGTTTAGTTGCTAGTTGCTAGTTGCTAGTTGCTAGTTGCCGGGGCACCGTTCTGACAGGAGCATTTTCTCGTACAGCTATCAGCTATCAGCTATCAGCTTTGAGCTGTCAGCTTGACGGTGCCATCAGAGGCAGCAGGGCGAAATGCGGGGATTCTTCCTGCCCCAGCCAGCAAGCTGGCCGGGGGCCCCGTTCGCTGCGCTCAGAATGACAAGCTAAGAGCAAGAGCAGAAGCAGATTCCTCCGCTGCGCTGCGGAATGACAAACAAATGGGCAATGCGATTGTGCGTGCCAGCGCTGGTAGAATCGTGGCTGACGGTGACTATTTTGTTTTCAATGATGTGTGACCGATGAAGTGTCCTTACTGTGGGTTCGCGCAGGACCGGGTGGTGGATTCGCGCGAGAGCAAAGAGGCGGACGCGATCCGGCGGCGGCGCGAGTGCGAGAAGTGCAACAAGCGCTTTACGACGTATGAGCGTATCGACGAGATTCCCTACATGGTGGTGAAGAAGGACGGGCGGCGGGAGAAGTTCGACCGCCAGAAGATCCTGGGCGGGCTGCTGCATGCGTGCCAGAAGCGGCCGGTGTCGGGTGCGGCGCTGGAGCGGATCGTGGATGAGAGCGAGGCGTTTGTGGTGGATTCGGCCGAGCGCGAGCGGTCGACCAGCGAGATCGGCGAGTTGATTATGGAGCGGCTGAAGGAGATCGATACGGTGGCGTATATCCGATTTGCGAGCGTGTATCGCGACTTCAAGGACGTGCGGGAGTTCAAAGCGGAGCTGGAAGAGTTGTTGATCGGGAAAGACGCGAAGAAGAGGCGTTGACCGTTCTTCGTTGTAGGTTGTTCGTTGAAGGCAATGTGCACGGTTCGCGCAGGAACGGCATCAAACGAAGCCTGGGGTGACTTGGCATGAACTTTCAGTTGATGTGGACGATTCATACATTGCCGCTCTGGTTCCTGGTGTTCTCGCTGTTTCTTCCACGAATTGCGCTGGCGGTGTATTGGCTGGAATCGGCAATGCCGCCGTTCCATTTGCACGGTTGGCTGCTGCTGATCGTGGCGATTCTGCTGCCGCGGGTGCTGGTGCTGTACCTGATCTACCTGGACCAGGGAATAAGCCTGTGGTTCGTGATCCACCTGGTGACGGCGGTGTTGGTGTGGGGCGGGTCGGGTAGCTATCATTCGCGGCGACGGCACAGGAACAATTATTAGGGGCGGCCGCAGCGGTAGGTGGGGCACTCGATTTGGGGCGGATTTCGCCGAGTTCTGCGGTATTCTTGAGAGATATGGAACGGCGAAAAGTTGGCATTCTTGGCGCTACGGGCATGGTCGGGCAGCGCTTCATCCAGTTACTGAACAACCATCCGTGGTTCGAGATCGCATGGCTGGCGGCGAGCGATCGCAGCGCCGGCAAGACGTATGGCGAGGCGTGCAAGTGGAAGCTGGACACACCGCTGCCGGCGCGCATTGCCGCGATGGCGGTGATGCCGAACATCCCTGACGAGACGCCGGACGACGAACTGCCGAAGATCATCTTTGCCGCGCTGGACGCGGATGTTGCGCGGGAGCTGGAGCCGAAGTTTGCGGCGGTGGGGTGCGCGGTGGTGTCGAACTCGAGCGCGTTCCGCATGCAGCCGGACGTGCCGCTGGTGGTGCCGGAGGTGAACGCGGACCACCTGGCACTGATCGAGCGGCAGAGCTGGCGGCGGGAGAGCGGCGGATTTATCGTGACCAACCCGAACTGCTGCGCGATTGGGCTGGTGCTGGCGCTGAAGCCGCTGGAAGCGCGGTTCGGGATCGAGAGCCTGTTTGTGTCGACCATGCAGGCGGTAAGCGGCGCGGGATATCCGGGGGTGGCTTCGCTGGACATACTGGGCAATGTGGTGCCGTACATCAAGAATGAGGAAGAGAAGCTGCAGGAAGAGGTGGGCAAGCTGCTGGGCCGGCTGGATGGCGGCGCGGTCCATATGCTGGACGCCAAGCTGAGCGCGCACTGCAACCGCGTCGCGGTGGAAGATGGGCACATGGAGTGCGTCAGCATCAAGCTGCGAACGAAGGCGACGCGCGACGAGATGCTGGCGGCGTGGAGCGAGTTCGCGCCGCTGATGGGGCAGAAGCTGCCGAGCGCGCCGGATCAGCCAGTTGAGTTTGACGCGAGTCCGGACCGGCCGCAGCCGCGGCTGGACCGGATGCGCGGGCATGGGATGGCGTCGACTGTGGGACGGCTGCGGGAGTGCAACCTGCTGGACTGGAAGTTCGTGGTGCTGTCGCACAACACGATTCGCGGGGCGGCGGGCGCGGCGGTGTTGAATGCCGAGGTGCTGGCGCGCCTGGGCAAGCTGGAGATGAAGGAGCTGAGCCGGGCGCAGCGGGATGCGGTGCCGGCATGAGCGAGGCGCACAGGGGGGAGAAGCGGGTGGGCGAGACTGTGACTGGCGAGATCCGGCCAAGCCTGGTGGTGATGAAGTTCGGCGGCACTTCAGTGGAGGACGCGAAGGCGATGCTGCGCACGGCGGCGATTGTGCGCGGAAGGCGCGAGCGCGGGCTGAAGCCGGTGGTGGTGGTCTCGGCGATGGCGAAGGTCACCGACCAACTGCTGGCCGCGGCCGCGGCGGCGGGACGCGGCGACAAGAATGGCGCGCTGGCGATTGCGTCGCGGCTGCGCAACCGGCATCTGGACACGGCGGCGGAGCTGCTTTGCGGAGATTTGTTCACCGAGATCCGGGCGGCGATCTGCAAGAGGTTCGACGCGCTGGACGACCTGCTCCGCGGGATTGCGGCGGTGGGCGAGTTGACGCCGCGCACCACCGACAAGGTGATGAGCTACGGTGAGCGGATTTCGTCGCAAATGGTGGCGGCGGTGTTTGCGCAGCATGAGATGAAGGGCATGCATGTGG
>Ga0182014_10004397_pt1 | contig 16210 bp, 17 predicted proteins | sample 612S2DmetaG_FD_120489 | JGI IMG/M metagenome (GOLD analysis project Ga0182014, IMG submission 120489) | Permafrost microbial communities from Stordalen Mire, Sweden - 612S2D metaG | ecosystem: Environmental > Terrestrial > Soil > Wetlands > Permafrost | place: Sweden: Stordalen | collected... | reverse complement strand
TTGGTAGCGGCGGTAGGACTCGAACCTACGACACGCGGATTATGATTCCGCTGCTCTGACCAGCTGAGCTACGCCGCCACCGGGCTGCGAAGGCTCCCCATGCTAGCAGACTCCGCGGCGCGCCTCAATCTGAGCGCTGCGTCCGCGCCCAATGCCTGGTAAAGTGTGGTCCTATCGGTCCATATATCTCTAAGCTTTCGAGCGTACATATGCCACTCTGTACAACTCCGACGCTCAGTCTTCGGCCATCGGCCGATTGGCTTCAACGGTAAAACGGCCTATGCTGTGTAAGCAGACACAAACTATCGCGCCCCACTGCGGGGCGCTCAAGGACGTGAGACGATGCGCACCGCACTCGCTCAGACAGTGAGGCACTCGGCCGCCGGGATCGAGGCCGCCGGGATCGACTCCGCCACCGGCGTGCACGCGCAGCACCGCACCGATGCCCCGGGGCTCACGTTCGTCGCCGACGGCCTCGTGCGCCATGCCCGGGCCGGCGTGCGCAACACCTTTCCCGCGCACGCCTGTCGTGCGCTGCAGCCAAAGGTGCCCTGACACACCTGCACCACGCGCTGCCGGACCCCCTCCGGCAGCCCCTTCGGGGCGGGTGGGGCCGGCGACAGCCTGCCCCACCGCACACCACTCGGACACCCGCGCCAAGCGACCGGCGGGCTCGTCCGCTCCCAGGGAGATCCAAGCAAGAACGTCACAAAACGATCGCGTCGAGTCATCGATGCGCGAGGAGTTGAGAGCACATGACAACGCAGACGACAAACCGCTTACCATGGCTGTTCTTTGTAGGGCCGGACGGTATCGTGCGCACGTCCCGCGGCAGTGACCAGGCCACGACCCGCACCGCGCTCGTCGACCTCGGCCTCACCGATCTGTTCGTAAGGTAAGACCATGCGCCTGCGGTGGTCGGGCGCGAGCGCCCGACCACCGCACGAGCCGGCGCGCCGGCCGGCCCCCCGACCGTCACGCTCGACGGCGGCACCGCGCCGGGGTGGCCGCCGCCCGGTTGAAAGCAGGGGTGCTTTCGAGTACCATGCTGCGAGCTCCCGGGGGAGTGCCCGAGTGGTTAAAGGGAGCGGACTGTAAATCCGTTGGCGCAGCCTACCTAGGTTCAAATCCTAGCTCCCCCACCATCCAGCCCGGTTAGCTCAGCTGGCAGAGCACCTCCATGGTAAGGAGGGGGTCCGCGGTTCGAATCCGCGACCGGGCTCCATGTTCTCGCTACCGTCCAGGTCGTCCCCCACCGTCGTCGCCACCCGGCCCCGACAGACCCGTGCTACAGCTTCGGCGTGAGGCTTGCCGGCGGCGCCTCGAGTGCCGCCAGCACAGCATCCCCCATCTCCTCAGTGCTCGATTGGCCGCCCAGATCGGGGGTGCGCACGCATTGCTGGGCCATGACCCGCTCGATGGCCTTCATGAGAGCGTCGCCCCACTGCGGATAGCCAAGGTGGTCGAGCATCATCGAAGTGCTCCACAGCGAGCCGATCGGGTTCGCCTTGCCCTGGCCGGCGATGTCCGGCGCCGAGCCGTGGATGGGTTCGAACATCGACGGGAAGGTGCGCTCGGGATTGAGGTTGGCGCTGGGCGCGAAGCCCATCCCCCCCATGATCGCGGCGCCGAGGTCGGTGAGGATGTCGGCGAACAGGTTCGAGGCCACAACGACACCAAAGCGCTTGGGGTCCATGACCATGAACATGGCGGCGGCGTCGACCAGCAGGCGCTGGGTCGGGACGGTCGGGTACTGCGCGGCCACCTCGTCGAAGACCTGGTCCCAGAAGACGGCCGAGTAGTTGAGGGCGTTGCCCTTGCTGACGCTGGTGACCGAGCGGCCTTCGCGGGTGGCCAGCTCGAACGCCCAGCGAATGACGCGCTCCATGCCGTGACGCGAGAACACGGCGGTCTGCAGCGCCACCTCGCGGTCGCTGCCGGGGTAGAGGCGGGCGCCGACGCCGGCGTACTCGCCTTCGGTGCCCTCGCGCACGAAGATCATGTCGATGTCGGCCGTGGTCACGCCGACCAGGGGCGACTCGATCCCCTCGAGCAAGCGTACCGGCCGCAGGTTGACGTACTGGTCGAAACCACCGCGGATCCTGAGGAGCAGCTCGCGCAGGGTGATGTGGTCTGCCACCAGGGGCGAGCCGATCGCCCCGAACAGCAGGGCGTCGAAGGAGCTCAGCATGTCGAGCCCGTCGGGCGGCATCATCTCGCCGGATTTCAGGTAGGACTCGGCGCTCCAGGGAAACTCTTCGAAGCCGAACTCGATCGCCGGATCGACCGAGGCGATATGGTCCAGGACCTTGCGCGACTCGCGCACGACCTCGGGACCGACACCGTCTCCGGGAATGACGGCTATCTTCTTCATGCACCCTCCCCTTGGCTCAAGCTCATGACGGCGGCGTGACCGCCGTGTCGACATTGGGACTCATGCGAAACTCGCGGCAGCATTGTTGAGCGCTTTGACGACCGGCAGCTCATCGCCGACCAGGAAGCGCACCATACCACCACCGGCAGTGCAAGACGCACGCGAAAGCCGTGGAACGCTCGTAGCCGCTCACGGCGGCAGCTCCTCGACGGCGATCTTGCGGCGCTCCGTCGCCCACGCAGGGAACCTTGCCTGGGCGAGAGGGCCACCCTCAGTAGCCGAGCTGCTTTTCGACCGTCGCGATTGACTCGTCCAGCACGCGCACGATCTGGTCGATCTGCTCGGTCGTGATGATGAACGGCGGCGCCACCGCATGGCAGTGGCCGCCGCCCAGCAGCCGCACGAACACGCCGCGCCGGAAAGCCTCGTCGCGCACCTTGGCCGCCGCGCCGACCGCCGGTGGGAACCACTCCTTGGTGGCCTTGTCGGCCACGTACTCGATGCCGGCGACCAGGCCGACGCCGCGCACGTCGCCCACGATGGGATGGGCGAGCAGGGTCGCCAGACCCTCCTGCATGTACGACCCCACCTCGCGGCAGCGCTCGACCAGGTTCTCGCGCTCGATGATCTCCAGGTTGGCGAGGCCGGCGGCCGAGCACAGCGGGTGCCCGTCGTAGGTCGCCCCGCTCATGAACGCCTCGGCGGGGCCGCCCAGAAAAGCGTCGAAGACGTGGTCGCGGGCGCCCACCGCGCCCAGCGGCAGATAGCCCGACGACAGGCCCTTGGCCATCGTCACGAGGTCGGGGTCGGAGCCGAACTGCTCGAAACCGAACCAGGTGCCGCTGCGCCCGAAGCCGGTGATGACCTCGTCGTTTACCACCAGAACGTCGCTGTCCTTGCAGGTCCTGCACACCATGGGCCAGTACTCGGGCGGCGGCGGGATCACGCCGCCGGTACCGATCATCGTCTCGCCGAGCATGGTGCCGACGTTCTCGGCGCCGTAGAAGGCGATCTCCCGTTCGACGGCCCGGGCGCACTCCATGTCGCACTCGCCGTAGGTCTGGCTCCAGGCGCAGCGATAGCAGTAGGGCGCGCCCAGCTTGATGAACCCGGGCAGCAGGGGCTCGAACCTGGCGCGGTTCATGGGCAGGCCCTGCGCGCTGGTGGCGGTCATCGTGGTGCCGTGGTAGGAGCGGTCGCGGTACATGACCATGTACTTGGCGCCCTGGCCCTTGTTGCGCCAGTACTGACGGGCCATCTTGACGGCGGTCTCCACCGACTCGCCACCGCCAAGGGTGAGAAACACGTGGTTCAGGTCGCCCGGCAGGTGTTCGGCGACCTTGGCGGCCAGTCGTATCGAGGGCACGTTGCCGATCTGAAAGATGTGGTAGACGGCCAGCTTCTCGGCCTGGGCGGCGATGGCGTCGAAGATCTCCTTGCGCCCGTGACCGACGTTGACCGTCCACAGCGAAGCGAAGGCGTCGATGTAGGCGTGTCCCTCGGTGTCGTAGACGACGGCGCCGTCGGCGCGCTCCATGATCGTCGGCTCGAGTCCCGCCATCTGCGTGAACGGCGGCCAGAGGTGGCCGAGAAAGTCGTCTGCCAGCGGCCTTGAGTCTGCCATCGTGTCTCCTGTCTCGTGCGGGGTCCCCGGCGCGACGTCCGTGAGCCAGGGCTAGAAGACGACCTGCGCGGGTTCGATACCGAGCTCTCTTTCGCTGCTCTCGACGATCGACCGCAGTGTCGCGAGCACCTCTGCGGAGAGTGGCTCGGGCACGTGGCTTTCGAGGAGCCGTCGGGCGGCGGCGGTCGCGTTGTGGTGCAGGTCGCCGCCGCCGGCCGCCTCCCAGTCTTCTCGCACGCGGCGGTCGATGAGCCTGGGCTGCGACTGAGCGCGCATGTACTTGTAGGTGCTGTCGAGGCTCAGAAAGTCGCCGTGCGCGCCGACCGCGTGGATGTCGTCGACCATCAACAGCTCGTCTGTCACCGGGATGCCACCGAGTGCGAACTTGATGAGCCGCGCGAATTCGCAGTCCATGAGCAGCTGACCGTAATCGAAGGTGACGCCCGACTCGAGCATCCCCAGGCCGTAGATCAGGTTGGCCCCTGCCAACGCTGGAAGCAGGCCCGTGAGAGTCTTCTCGTGACCGGACTGCGCGTCACCCAGTTTGGCGTCACCCTACGCACCGGCGACCCAGCTCGGCAGCAGGTAGAAGCGCGCGAGCTGGGCCACCGCGGCGCCGATCAGGCCGCACTCGGGACTGCCCACCGAGGCCGAGGCCAGGCGCAGGTCCATGGCGGTCGTCGAGCTGCCGTAGATCACCGGCGTGCCCCGCGCCGTCAGCTGGGCCAGGGTGATGCCCGAGAGCACCTCGGCGTTGTGGGTGACGAGGGTACCCGCCAGCGACACCGGCGACGACGCGCCGGCCATCGCCATGCTCAGTACGTTGACCGTGGCGCCGGCCCGCGCCGAACCCATGATGATCTCGCAGCAGTCCTGCACGAGCTTGAGAGGGCTCACGGGGCAGGTGATGAACGAGACCAGCGGCCGGCGGCGCAGGGCTTCGGCGCCGCCCACCACGGCGGCCGCCATCTCGACGATCTTCTTGAGCAGTCGACCATTGATGGGGCCGATGAAGACGTGCTTGGTCGTGTTGGCCAGGATCGCCTCGGCGTTGTGCAGCGGGACCGCGTCCTGGGGGACGTCGTGAGCGCCGACGGGACGCTCCAGCACGTCGATCTCAGGCAGGGCGTCGATCAGACGGGCAGCTTCGGCGACATCGCGCTTGGTCGGTTCGCGCAGCTCGCCCGAGTCGATGTCGGTGACCTTGATGCCCTCACCGAAGTTGGTAAAGCCGACCCGGCCCGATTCGAGCACCACGTCGCCGGCAGCCGTGCGGCCGCAGAGCGTGATCGTCGGCGGAGCGCAGCGAATCGCGTCGTCGACCACGTGAGGTGGGATGCGCACGATCCGGGCCGCACGATCGACCTCGGCGCCGCCGTCGGCAAACGCGTCGAGGGCATCATCGTCTTCGACCCAGACGCCGGTTCGCTGCAGGACTTCGAGCGTCGCCAGATGGATGTCCATGAGCTCGTCGTCGGTGAAGACCTTCAGACTCAGACCCCCGGAACCGCGACGCCCGGCGTTGGCGTTTCTCTTCATGGCCGACCTCCTCTCGAACCAGGCACGCGACAGCTCGTGCTCGAGCACGCGTCGCGCTCCAGCATTATGCGCCCCTCGAGCCGCGTCGGCATAGGGCCGCCGCCGGGAACGGACGGCCCGGGGCGCGGACCGGCGTTGCCGCCGGGGGCGCCGGCCGCTAGGCTTTGCCCATGACCACCGAGCGGCTCCGCGTGCTGATCGTCGCCAACATGTACCCGTCGCCGTCGCGCCCGTCGTACGGCGTGTTCGTGGCCGACCAGGTGACGGCCCTGCGCGCCACCGGCCAAGCCGACGTCGAGGTCTTTCACTGGGACGCCCGGCGCCGGCCCTGGCGCTACGCCCTCGCGGCGCTCGAGCTCGCCCTGACCAGAGTCGACGCCGATGTCGTGCACGCCCACTATGGGCTATCGGGCGTGGTCGCGCTGGCCGCGCCGCGGCGCATCCCGCTGGTGCTCACCGTCCACGGGCGCGACTGCCATCATGCCGTCGTCAAGCGCCTCACCGGGCTCGTCGCCCGGCGCGCCGCGGCGGTCGTGGCAGTCTCCGACGACCTCGCCCGGCGCTGCCCGTTCCCGGTGACCGCCGTCATCCCGCCGGGGGTCGACCTCGAGCAGTTTCGGCCTCTTCCCCGCCGCGAGGCGCGCGCCCGGCTGGGCCTCGACGGCGCAGCGGACCGGCGCCTGGTCATCTTTCCGGCCGACCCGCGGCGCCCCGAAAAACGCTTTGCCGACGCTCGCGCGCTGGTCGATCGCCTCGTGGCCGGCGAGTGCGACGTGGAGCTGCGCGCGGTCCACGGACGCCCACGCGCCGAGATGCCGCTCTGGCTGAACGCCGCCGACGCCGTCGTGATCACCTCGCAGCGCGAGGGCTACGGGCTGGCCTGCGTCGAAGCGCTGGCCTGCGACGTGCCCGTCCTTTCCACGCCGGTCGGAGTGGCGCCGGCGCTGCTGGCCGGCCTCGACGGCTGCCTGTGCGCGCCCTTCGACGCTGTGCGCTGGGGGGCGCATCTCGAGACGGTGCTGGCCCGCGGCGATGCCCGAATAGCCGGACGCGCCGTCGCGGAGACTCAGAGCCTCGCCGAAACGGCGCGCCGTACGCTGCAGCTCTACCGCGGGCTTCAGACTGCAGTGACCCGGTAGCCGGCGATCTGCTCGTCGGCGGCCAGGACACCCGCGAGGTCGCCTTCGCGGGTCACCGGCGCGTGCAGCATGTACTCGTCGCCGCCGATGTTCACGACCTGGCCGGGCCGGGCCGCGAACGGGAGGCAGATCCGAGCGGCGATGCCGCGCGTGCGAACGTCGCGAAGGGCCGACCGAAAGGCTGCGTACTCGATGTGGCCGTTCATTGTCATGCCCATGGTATCGGGCGCCGTCGCCCAACCTTTACGAGGCTCCGTTCGCAGCCCTGGCGACGCCGCGAGCGCAGCCGCTGCGGCAGTCGTGTCGGGGCCGGCGCCGCGCCCACCGCGAGCGCGGCGCCGCGCTCCTTTAGCAGATGCGCGGCAGCAGCTCGCCCACCGGCATGTCGACGACGCGGCGGGTGCCGTACGGCGTGCGCAGCGCGACGCGGCCGGGATGCTGCGCCACAAGGGTGCCGATGCGCGCTGCGCGGGCGCCCTCCGTCCGCCCGCGCAGCGCGCCCAGCACCGCCTCCGCTCCCTCGGGCGCCACGGCGAGCACCATCTTGCCTTCGTTGGCCAGGGCCAGCGGGTCGTAGCCCAGCAGGCTGCAGGCGGAGCGCACCGCCGCCGAGACCGGCAGCGCGTCCTCGTCGACATCGATCCCGAGGCCGGTCTCCTCGGCAAGCTCGGCGAGCACGGTCGCGAGGCCGCCGCGCGTGGGATCGCGCAGAAAATGCACGGTCGTGCCGCCCGCGGCCAGGGCCGCCTCGACAAGACCCCAGAGCGGCGCGCAGTCGCTTTGCACGTCGAGCGTGAAGTGAAAGTCGCCGCGCGCCGCCAGCACGGCGAGAGCGTGGTCGCCCAGCGTGCCCGACAGCAGCAGCACGTCGCCCGCGACGGCCGCGGCGGCCGCGACCTCGTGATCGACCACGATCTCCCCCACGCCCGTCGTGGTGATGAACAGGCCGTCCGCGGCGCCGCGCTGCACGACCTTCGTGTCGCCGGTGACGATCGCCACCGGCGCCTCGGCGGCCGTGGCCGCCATGCTGGCGCAGATCTCGTGCAGCCGGGCCATCTCGAACCCTTCTTCGATGACGAAAGCGGCGGCGAGGCCGAGCGGCCTCGCCGCCGCCGTCGCCAGATCGTTGACCGTGCCGGCCACCGCGAGCCGGCCGATGTCGCCGCCGGCAAAGACGAGCGGCTGCACGACGTGAGCGTCGGTCGTGAGCGCGATGCGCCCCGCCGCCACCAGGGCGGCGGCATCGTCGAGGCGCGCCAGGACGGGGTTGTCGAAATGAGCCAGGAACACGTCGCGCACGAGGTCGCGGTAGAGCCGCCCACCGCTGCCGTGACCGAGCAGGATGCGCGCCCCGTCAGACACGGCCACCGCCCGACAGGTCGAGCGCCCGGTAGCGAAAGTGGGCCGCGCACGAGCCCTCGCTGGAGACCATGCAGGCGCCCACCGGCATCTCGGGCGTGCAGCGGCGGCCGAACAGCGGACAGTCGGGCGGGTCGATGACGCCGCGCAGCACCTCGCCGCAGCGACAGCCGGCCGGCTCCTCGGGCGCCCCCGGGTCGACCGTGAAGCGCTCTTCGGCAGCATAGGCGCGAAACTCGGCGCTCAGGCGCAAGCCCGAGTCGGGAATGGCGCCCAGGCCGCGCCAGACGGCGTCGCAGGGCTCGAACACGCGGGCGATGACATCCTGGGCCACACGGTTGCCCGCCGCCGTCACGGCGCGCCTATAGCCGATCTCGATGGCCGGTCGCTCCTGGCGGGCCAGCATGAGCAGCGCGGTGAGCACGTCGTCGGCCGTAAAGCCGGCCACCACCCCGCCGACGCCATACTCGGAGGCCAGGAACCGAAAGCAGTCGCTGCCGGTCACCACGCTCACGTGGCCGGGCAAAATGAAGCCGTCGATGCGCGACTCGCCCGAGTCGAGCAGGGCGCGCAGGGCGCCCGGCATCGTCTTGTGCAGGGAAAGGACGGAGAAGTTCGGCAGACCGCGCTCGCGGGCCACAAGCAGCGCGCCGGCCACGGTCGGCGCCGTAGTCTCGAAGCCGATGCCGACCAGCACGAGCTGGCGGTCGGGCTCGGCGGCGGCCAGATCGACGGCGTCGACCGGCGAGTAGACGACGCGCACGTCGGCCCCGGCGGCGCGCTCGACAGCCAGGCTGCTACGCGAGCTCGGCACGCGCACGAGATCGCCGAAGGTGGCGATGGTGACGCCGGGCAGGCGCGACAGGGCGACGACCACGTCGAGATCGCCGACGGCCGTCACACACACCGGACAGCCCGGACCGGAGACCAGGCGCATGCCCGGCGGCAGCAGGTCGCGCAGGCCGTAGCGCGAGACGGCCATGGTGTGGGTGCCGCAGACCTCCATGTAGGTGCGCTCGAGTTGTCCGACACGGGCCAGAGCAGCCGCCAGGCCGGCAACGCGTGCGGCGTCGGACGAGCTCCCGGGCGGTGTCATCGGCGGGTCTCGGGCCGGCCCGTCTAGATGGAGGGGTCGTGCGGTCGCCCGGCGTGGGGCCCGGCGGAGGGTCCGGGCTCGTCGTCGGCGCCCATGGCGACGATCTCGTCGAACAGCGCGAGGCGACCGGCGGCGTCGTCTGAGTCGAGTACGGCGATGGCAAAGCCGGCGTGCACGAGCACGAAGTCGCCCACCCGGGCGTCGGGCACGAGCATGAGGCTCGTCTTTTGCACCAGGCCGTCGGCCGCGATGGTGGCGGCGGTCCCGTCGGTGGCAGTGATGCGCATGGGTATGGCGAGGCACATGGGATCAGCGCTCCAGCGAGTCGGGCGAGGGATCGAGCAGACCGCGTCTGCGCAGCACAGTATAGCCCGCCACGACAGCCTGCCCAAACGAGAGCCCGCCGTCGTTGGCCGGCAGGCGCGCGTGCGTCAGCACGGTGAAGCGCTCGGCGGTCAGGACGTCCTCGCAGAGGTCGGTGAGCAGGCGGTTCTGAAAGACTCCGCCCGACAGGGCGACCATGGAGAGGCCGGTGTCGCGGCGCGCCGCCCGGCACGACTCGAGGGCGATCGCCGCCACGGTGGCGTGCAGGCGCGAGCCGATCGTGCCGGGCGAGACGTGGGCCTCGAGGTCGGTAAGCACGCCGTCGAAGAGCGCGGCGAGCCGCACGACGTGCGGCGCGCCGCGCTCCCCCGCCGCGGCAAGCTCGAAGCCGTACGGCGCCGCGCCCGCCGCCGAGATCATCTCGAGCTCGATGGCGGCCTGGCCTTCGTAGGTCACGGCGGCGCGGCCGCCGGCCAGCGCCGCCACGGCGTCAAAGAGCCGGCCGGCGCTCGAGGTGAGCGGCGCGTTCAGGCCCGAGTCGACCTGGGCGGTCACGGCGGCAAGCTCGTCGTCGTCGATCGCAAACCCGGCCCGCCGCGCGCGCTCGACACCCGGCGAGCCCAGCAGCGCGAGCAGGAAGCCGGCGGCGGTGCGCACCGGTCGCGTGATGGCCAGCGCGCCGCCGGCCAGCGGCAGGTACTCGAGATGGGCGAAGCGCCGCGAGTGCTCGAGGTCGCAGATCAGGATCTCGCCGCCCCAGAGCGCGCCGTCGTCGCCGTAGCCCAGACCGTCCAGGCTCACGCCGATGGCCGGCCCGGAATGCCCGTTCTCGGCCAGACACGACACGATGTGAGCATGATGGTGCTGCACGCCGACCGCCTCGAGCGGCGCCGCCTCGCCCCGTGCGGCGGGGCCCGCGACAGGCGCCGCCTGGGCCCCTCGAGCGATGCGCGCCAGCGCGTACTTGGTCGCCAGGTACTCGGGGTGCAGATCGTAGGCCACGGCCTCGGGTGTAAGGCGAAAGAGGCGCTCGTAGAGCGCGATGCTCGCCTCGAAGTGCTCGAGCGTCTCCAGGTTCTCGAGGTCGCCGATGTGCTGCGACAGAAACGCGTTGCGCTCGCGCGTAAGGCAGAACGTGTTCTTCAGCTCGGCGCCGCAGGCCAGCACCTGGGGCAGCTCGCGCGGCAGCTCCAGCGGGAACGGCGCGTAGCCCCGCGAGCGTCTGACCAGGCGGGGACGCTCGCGCCGCACGATGGCCACCGAGTCGTCGTAGCGGGCCACGATCTCGCGGTCGTGCACGAGGTGGTAGTCGGGGATGCCGGCGAGGCGTCCGATGTCGGCGATGTCGGCCACGATCGGCTCCTCGGCCAGATTGCCGCTGGTCATGACCAGCGGCCGGCCGGCCGCCTCAAGCAGCAGGATGTGCAGGGGTGTGTAGGGCAGCATGACGCCGAGATAGCGCTGATTTACGGCGACCTCGGGTCCGATCGCGCCCGCTTGCCACTCGACCAGCACGATGGGATGCTCGACCGCGGCCAGCAGCTCCCGTTCGGCGGCGGTCGGGCGGCAATGAGCGGCGACCTGCTCGAGGTCGCGAAACATCACGGCCAGCGGCTTGTGGGGGCGGCGCTTGCGCTCCTTCAGGCGCCGCACGGCCGCCTCGTCGGTGGCGTCGCAAGCCAGGTGGAACCCGCCGAGGCCCTTGACGGCCACGATCGCGCCGTCGCACAGCAGCCGGGCTGTCCGAGCGATGGGCTCGTACCCGCCGCTGGCCAGCACGATGCCGCCCTCCCCGCCGGAGCGCACGTCGACAAGGGTCACCTGCGGCCCGCAGACCGGGCAGGCGTTGGGCTCGGCGTGAAAGCGCCGGTCGGTCGGGTCGCCGTACTCTCGCAGGCAGGCCGGGCACATCGGGAAGGCCCGCATGGAGGTGCGCCGGCGGTCGTAGGGCAGGTCGTCGATGATCGTGATCCGCGGACCGCAGTTGGTGCAGTTGGTGAACGGATAGCGGTAGCGGCGGTCGGACGGCTCGAGCAGCTCGCGGCGGCAGTCGTCGCAGGTGGCGATGTCGGGCGAGACGAGCTGGTAGGCCGAAGGATCGGCGGCGCTTTCCAGTATGGAGAACTGAGCGGCGCCCTCGGCCGTGGCCGGCTCGTCGTCGAGGGCGGCGATGAAGGCGCGTGGCGGCGTTTCGCGCGGCAGAGCCGCGCGAAACGCCGCCACGCGCTCGGCGCCGCCCTCGATCTGGATCTCCACTCCGGCCGAGGTGTTTCGCACCCAGCCGTTCACGCCGCAGCGCAGCGCCAGGTTGTAGACGAACGGCCGAAAGCCGACTCCCTGTACCACGCCGCGCACGCGCAGTCGGCGCGCGCTCGCCTCGCCCGGCGCACCCTCTCCGCGCGCCGCGGGCGTCACGTCGGACATCGGAACTGGTGATCCTCTTCGAAGCGCAGAGCGTGGCAGCCGGCGCAGCGCAGGGTGTAGGTGTAGCCGACCGGCACGTCGTGGGCCGCGCAAAAGTCGATCTGCGCCGCCAGGACCTCGAACTCCTCGTCGTCGCAGGCCGCGCAGGGCGTGAGGACCTCTTCGCCCAGACGGTAGCTCTGCTGCAGCCGCGCCATCGCTTCGCGTTCGCCCGGGTGAAAGGCAAGGTCGGCTTCGAGCTCGGCGCCCGACGGCCCCGGAGTCAGACGCCCGCCCGCGGCGAGCTGGCCGGGCAGGTAGGCGATCCGGTAACCGAGCTGGCGCAGCCGCAGCTGGAACCGGCAGCCGTCGGCGCAACGGTCGCCCTTGAGCTCGCTCATGTGCTCGCGCAGCAGCGTCTGGGTGACGGCGAAGGCGCGCAGGTCGACGTGGTCGACGTCTTCAGGCGCCCGTATCTTGGGTGGCCGGCCGCGGCGCCGCGGTTCGTCGTCGAGCACGAGTCCCAGCATGCCGATGTCGGGATTGGCCTGCATCGCCCCGACCACCGCGTCGAGCCAGCCGGGCGCGAAGGCGAGATCGTCCTGCACGCGCACGAGGATCTCGCCGCCGGACATCTGGAAGGCCGTGTCGATGCCGCAGTGGGCCATCTCGCGTTCGGAAGCTTCGAGGGCCATGGCCGACACGTCGCCGCTCAGGTAGTGGCGGGTGATGTAGGCCACGACGTCTTCGGCGTGCTGGGCGGCCAGAACGACGACTTCGACGTCGTGCCCGGTCGTCTCGCGCAGGCGGTGCAGCGTGGCCCGCAGCGCCGCGACACCGTGCGTCGAGACGACGGCCACGCTGACCGCGGCGCGCGTCGCGACACCGCCGGAGACCCGGCTGCCCAGCATCGCGCTCACGAGGCCGCCGCGAGACTCGCCGGGCAGACGCCGGTGGCAAGCTCGTCGCCGATCAGGTCGACGAGCCGCCCGGCGGCGGCGGCCACCGGCTCGGACAGTTGTTCGCCAAAGGTCTCGACGTCGAGCGCCTCGACCGTGTAGACGACCACCTCGGCCGGCATGGGCAGACCGAGCTCCCGACCGAGCTCGAGAACGGTGCCCAGATGGATGCTGTGAGCAGAGCCGTAGCGGTGGCCGCCACGGAACTCGTCGGCGTCGAGGCGCTTGATCTCGCCGGGCGCGCCGCCGCTGCGCAGAGCGTCGATAATGACGACCTTCGTGAAGCCGCGCACGAGTTCGAGCAGGCGCAGGCCGCCGACCTCGCTTTCGGCGACCTCCACGTCCTGCGGCATGGGGAGCTCCCGAAGCCGACGGGCTACGACCAGGCCGAGCCCGTCATCGGAGAGGATCGGATTCCCCATGCCGAGGACGAGAGTCGTCATCTGCCTACATGTTCCGCTGGGCCGTCGCGACGACGTCGTGGGTCGTCTCGTTGCGGACGGTGATCTGGAGCGGCATCTCGCCGGGCAGCGTGTGCGTGGCGCAGCCGAAGCACGGATCGTAGGCGCGGAAGGCCATCTCGATCATGTTGAGCGTGCCTTCCTTGATCTCCTTGCCGCCCGTCAGCAGGCCCTCGGCTGCCTTTTTGAGCGACATCGAGATGGCGGCGTTGTTGTTGGTCGTGCCGACGATCAGGTTGACGGCCGTGACCATGCCCTTCTCGTCGGTCTTGTAGTGATGGTAGAGCGTGCCGCGCGGCGCTTCGACCACACCGACGCCCTCGCCGACGATGCCTGTGGGGATGTTGCGCACGTCGGGGTTGATGATGTCGGGGTCAGTGGCCAGCTCGTGGGCCCGCTCGGCCGCGTAGAGCAGCTCGACGAGGCGCGCCCAGTGGGTCGCCAGGGTGGCGTGGACCGGCTTGCCGCCGAGCGTCTCATAGAAGCGCTCGTATTCGGCCTGGGCAAGCGGTGTGGCCATGCCGTCGGAGGCGTTCAGGCGGCTCAGCGGCGAGGCGCGATAGACGCCCGAGTCCTTGCCGTCGACGAAGCCCTTCCAGCCCACCGACTTGAGGTACGGATAGACGAGGTAGCTGTAGGGCTCGACGTGCTCGGCCAGGTGAGCGAGGTAGTCCTTGCCCTCGAACTTCTCGAGCTCGGCGCCGTCGGGGCCCACGACCCGCACTTTGCCGTCGTAGAAGTTGACCTTGTTGTTCTCGTCGACCAGACCCATGTAGTAGGTCTCGTGGGTGAAGGCGTCGCTCTTGATGAGGTCAACGTAGTCGTTGTTGCCCAGCACCACGTCGTTGAACAGCCCCATGGTGAACTTGGCGAACTCGACCTGCTCGGCGGTGATCTGCACCATGCGGTCGCGCTGCTCGGCCGTGATGGCCTGGCTCACGCCGCCGGGCAGGCCCATGACCGGGTGGATCTGCTTGCCGCCGATCATGCTGATCAGCTCGGCGGCGTCGGCGCGCAGCTTGATGACCGCGCCGCCGATCTCGAGGCCCACCTTGTTGATGACGCCGAGGATGTTGCGCTTCGCCGGGTCGGATTCGGGGCCCATGATGAAGTCGGGGCCGGCGAGAATGTAGAAGTGAGTGGTGTGGTCGGTGACGTAGAAGGCGTTGTAGAGCAGCTCGCGCAGCATGCGCCCGGTGGGCGCCACCTCGACCCAAGACCTGGTCGATGGCCTTGGTGGCGGCCATGTGGTGGGCCTCGGGACACACGCCGCAGATACGCGGCGTGATACGCGCCAGCTCTTCGACCGGACGCCCGAGGCAGAAGCGCTCGAAGCCGCGCAGCTCGGGGACCTGGAAGTAGACGTTCTGCACCTTGTTGTCGTCGTCGACGAAGATCTCGATCTTGCCGTGACCTTCGAGCCGGGTGATGGGATCGACGCTTACCTTTCTCATCAGACTCTCGCCCTCCTGAGCAGCGAACTGGCGAGACCGAAACGGTAGAACGTGCCTACCGGGTCGGGCACGGTGGCCGCGATGCGGGCGATCTCGTCGGGGTCGGGCGCATCGATGATGGAGGCCAGGGTGCTGAGCATCTTGGCGCCCTGATCGACCACGCCCTCGGGCGGGCCGTAGCAGCCGCGACAGGCCATGCCCACGCTGGTACAGCGCGCGCCGCAGCCGGCGGCGGTCGCCGGACCCATGCAGATGACGCCCTGTTCGAGCAGGCACTTCTCGCAATCCGGGAAGAACTCCCAGATGCGCCTGAAGCCGGCGATCTTCTTTTCGTCTTTGACGCGCTCGCATTCGTCGCAGCACGACTTGGGCGCGACGCCGATGGTCGCCCCCTTGGGCGGCAGCTCGCCCTCACCCTTGAGGGCGGCGGTGACGACGTCGAGCACGCCCGCGATCTGGTGGGCTTCGGGTGGGCAGCCGGGCATGAAGTAGTCGACGTCGACCGTCTGCTCGAGCGTCTTGACGGTGTCGTACATGTGCGGCAGGTCGAGCTCGCCCTCGGGCACCGTGAAGCGCTCCTGCGGATAGACCTTGTCGGGGTTGTCGACCGACGGCGTCTGCGTGTAGACGAGGTCTTTGATCTCCTGGGCGCTCGACAGGTTGGCGAGGCCCGGGATGCCGCCCATGGTGGCGCAGGCGCCAAAGGCGACCAGCACCTTGCTCTTGGCGCGCAGCAGGTTGGCGAGGTGCTCGTTCTCGGAGTTGCGGATGCAGCCGTTGAACAGGCAGACGTCGATGTAGCCGTCGTCGAAGCCTTCGACGTCTTTGTACTTGAAGTCGGCGGCCGCCGGCCAGAACACGACGTCGTAGTTCTGGTCGACCTCGATGATCTTGGCCTGGATCTCGAGCAGGGCGATCTCGCAGCCGCCGCAACTGCCCGCCCAGTACATGGCGAACTTGAACTTGCTCATGCGGTCACCGCCTCCGGGGCCACTGCGGCGGCCTCGTCTTTGAACTGTTCGCTCCAGCCCAGCGGGCCGAGCGCCCGGATCTCCTCGGTGAACTCGCCGACGACGCGGGCGAACTTGTCGCCCTCGGCGGCCGAGACCCACTCGAGACGCACGCGGCCGTGTTCGAGGCCGAGCTGCTCGAGCAGCTTCTCCATGAGCGGGTAGCGACCCGCCGTGCGGTAGTTGCCGTTGATGTAGTGGCAGTCGCCGGGGTGGCAGCCGGCGATGATCACGCCGTCGGCACCGTCGGCAAAGGCCTTCATGATGTGAGTGGGTTCGACGCGCCCGGAGCAGTTGGTCTTGATGGGCACCATGTTCGGCGGGTACTTGAGACGTGCCGTGCCGGCCAGATCGGCGCCGTTGTAGCTGCACCAACGGCACAGGAACCCGATCAGCCGTGGTTCGAATCCGTTGTCACTCACTGTCGTCTCCTTACGGTCGCGCCCGCCTAGACGGCGAGCGCCCCTT
>Ga0182014_10004396_pt1 | contig 16211 bp, 17 predicted proteins | sample 612S2DmetaG_FD_120489 | JGI IMG/M metagenome (GOLD analysis project Ga0182014, IMG submission 120489) | Permafrost microbial communities from Stordalen Mire, Sweden - 612S2D metaG | ecosystem: Environmental > Terrestrial > Soil > Wetlands > Permafrost | place: Sweden: Stordalen | collected... | reverse complement strand
GTGAATGTCCTGAGTTGGCTCTGGGGCGTTTAGCGCGCTTCCGAATCCCTTTTTCGATCGCCTCCCTCAATACGCAACCGTTAGACGAGAGATTTATGGCAGACCAAAGACAAAAGCACCGCACAAATCGAGTCTTCAAGAGCCTCCATAAGCCTCTTACCTACCTGGGCGTGGAACGCACGCTGTTCTACTTCGTCTGTGTTGGCGCGGTGGGGGCCTTCAATCTCTTCAATTCCATCCTCGCCGGCATCGCCGTTTTCATTGGCGGTTTCGCCTTCGGACATTGGGTGACGAACAGCGACCCGGTATTCCTTCGCATCCTGGCAAAATCCGAACGCTACAACGTGCGTTATGACGCAGCGAAGCAGCAAGTCCCTCACGTGGAGGTGCTGTGATGCTGCGAGTCGATAAAGTGATCAAGCCCTGGAAGGACAGCGCGGCCCTCAACGACCACATCAGCTTGTACGGCTTCTGGAATGAGACCGCCTTCCTCACAAAGTCCGGCGATGTGGGCATGGTGCTCAGTGTTCCCGGCGTGGACTACGAGAGCCTCGACCGCTCGGAGCAGGAGTATGCGGTGAAACGGTTAGAAGCCGCTCTGAAAGCCTTCGGCCCAGGCTTCCATGTTTACCAATACCTCTTCAAATCGAACCGCCCCGACATACCGTTCGCAAAATACGAAGACCCGATTGTGGAAGCGGCCATCGAGCAGCGGCGCACGTTCTTTGAGGCGAAGCGCGACCATCTTTATCAGGTCGAGATCTTCTACTGCATTCTGCTCGAAGGCGCGCGGTCGAAAACCGGCGTGGGCGCGGCATTTAGCCGGATGTTTCGCGATCCTGCCGGTGCCATCGACGAACTGAAAGCGCAGTTCACCGACGATAACATGAAAACTCTGCTGCGCAGCCAGATCGAGCGCGATGTTGCGCAACTCGACCAGCGCGTGCAGGCATTCGCCCGGCAACTCGCGGACTTCATGCGAATCGAGGTCTTGGACAGGCAACGGCAGTTCGCGTTCTTCCGCCGGTTGTTGAACTTCGAAGATTGGCGCGTTGCGGGTAAGCCCCAGTCCACGGAGTTTCTCGACTATCAAGTCGTCAACTCGAACATCGAGGCTGAACGCGATCATCTGCGCGTGGGAGATCACATCGTGCGGGTCCTGACCATGAAAGAGGCCATCACCGAAACTCGGCCATTGGCGCTCGATGCGCTGCTGAAGATCCCAGCCAACTTCCGAGTCATTACGGAATGGACACCGCTCGCGGCGGACAAAGCCCGCAAGGAAGTTAACAAACGCCGCCGCCACTTCAACATGTCGAAGACCGGGTTTGTCTCGCAGATGGGCAATGATGCGACGAAGACGAGCCCTCGCGACGTGCTGGTGGACGAATCCAAGCAGGCTGACATTGAGAATCTTGGCGATTGCCTGCGTGCCTTGGGCGACGGCCAATCGCTCGGCGATTTCTCGCTCACGATTGTGCTGTACGGCCACTCAAAATCCGAATTGGAGCAACTCGGGGCCGAGTTCGCTGGCATCTTCACCAACGCCGACGGCAATCTATTTTCGGAGACCTACAACCAGCTCAACGCGTACTTCGCCACTGTACCCGGCAACTATGCACTCAACCTGCGCAAGCTGTATCTGCTGAACACAAACTACGCCGACCTGTCGTTTCTCTTTACCATCCTTCCGGGCGAGAAGACGAACACCCATCTCGGAACCGAATACCTGGCCGTACTCGAAACCGACAACAGCACCCCGTATTTTCTGAACCTGCATAACGGAGAGGTCGCCCACACGCTGATCCTTGGAATGACGGGTAGCGGGAAGTCCTATTTGGCTAATTTTCTGTTGCAGAATGCGCAGAAATACACGCCGCTCACCTTCATCTTTGATATCGGCGGCAGCTTTGAGTCGCTCACCACGATCTTCGGCGGCTCATATCTCAACGCTGGCCAGGAGGCCCGCGACTTCACTATCAATCCATTTTCGCTGCCTCAGACAAAAGAGAACCTGCAATTCTTGTTCAGTTTTTTCCGCGTGCTCATTGAGGGTAACGAGCAGCGTTACCGGCTCGACTTCAAGGAAGAGCGCCGCCTGTGGGACGCCATTGAGCGCATGTACATGCTGGAGCCGACGCAGCGCACGGTCTCAAATTTCACAAACATCGTCGGCGAACTGAAGGAGCGCCTGCACCGCTGGACGCGCGGCGGGCAGTACGGATTCCTCTTCGACAACGTCGAAGACACTCTGTCGTTCTCGCGCTTTCAGACGTTCAATTTCCACGGCTGGAACGATGCGCCCGACGTTTTGGAGCCTTTACTGTTTTACGTCTTACATCGCGCATCGAATGAGATCGCCGATCCAACGAAACTCGCGACCTTCAAGATCTTCCTGCTGGACGAGGCGTGGCTCTTCATCAAGAACGAGACGATCCGCAATTACGTGGTCCAGGCGCAGAAGACCTGGCGCAAGCACAACGCGGCAATGATCCTGGCGACGCAATCCATCAAAGAGCTAGAAGAGTCGGGGATGCTGGCAATTGTGGCCGAGAGCTGCCCGACGAAGATCTTTCTGGCCAACCCGGAGATGAACCGCGAAGTGTACCGGGAAGCGTTTCATCTAAATGACACCGAACTCGATCTTGTCGGCGGCCTTGTTCCGCCCGGCCAGATGCTCATTCGCAAGGCACAGACCTCAAAGAAAGTGCAATTGAACGTCGATTCGGTCTCGCACTGGATGGCGACCAACAATGCCCGCGACAACTTGAAGAAGCGCGATTACTTCGCGCGTTTCGGCATTGCCGATGGGCTGCGCCATCTCGCCGAAGACTATCCCTTCCAGCCGCGCACGCTGGCTTTATCAACCGTCAACACGAACCACTGAGGAGATACGAATGCGATTCATCAAAATTATCGTCACTGTTGTTTTCGCCGTCCCGTCCATCGCTGCCTTCGGTCAGGAGTCCGCACGCACGGTGCAGTATCACTCGCAGGACATCGTTGCCATCCGCGCCAAGGTCAAATACACAACCCTGATTGAACTGCCCGCGGCCGAGAAGATCATGCAGGCAGCCACGGGCGACAAGGATTTCTGGATTGTCGACGTGGTCGGCAACTTCTGCTTTGTGCATCCGGCGAAGCAAGGCATCGGCTCCAACCTCAATCTGATTACGGACAAAGGAAACATCTACAGCTTCACCCTCCAGGATATTTCGGGTTCTTCCGCCGAGCCCGACCTGAAAGTGATCATCGAACCCGCCGACAGCTCCGCGATCGTGGCGGCGAGCGGCCCCGCGCAATTCGTGTCCGCCGCGCAGCTCGAACAAGCGAAACAGCAAGTCACCGCTCTGCAATCGCACGTCGAGCAGGCAGTTGACGAGTACAAGAGCAGCTATCCGACGCAACTCAAGTTCGACTACGTCTACAAGACGAACCAAGCTCCCTTCGACATCCAGTCGATCTACCACGACGACAAGTTCACCTACATCAAGACGAATGCGCCCGAAAAGTTCAGCGTCTACGAGATGAAGGACGGCAAGCCGAATCTCGTTACCTATGACCTCCGGGAAGGGACGTACATCATCCCGAAGGTGATGGATGACGGATACGTAGAACTCGGCAAAAAGAAGATGAGTTTTACCCGCAAAGGATAACTGCCATGACCGAGAACGACCGCACTTCTCACACCGAACCGCAAGTCGAACCCACGCTGCGCGGGCTTTTGGAGCAGCCCAAGGGCGTCTTGCAGAAGAACGTCAAGACGTTCGTCTATTTAGGCGCGGCGTTGCTGGTGATCGTGGCAGCGCTTTTCAGTTCCTCGGGGAAGAAAACGCCCGCGCAGCAGGCTGCCGCCAAAGGGCAGCCACCGCAACCCACGTTGCAGGACAACACCGATAACAACGTGCAGGACTTGAAGAACCAGCTGCAGGCCGAACGCGAGAAGGAACAGCAGGCGGCAATGGCCGCCACTGCCGGGCAAGATCCAGCGCTTGCGTCTGCGACGCCCGCGCAACAAGCCGCCGCCGCGGCCTTCGGCCCAAGCGGCGAAGCGTCCACTTCGTGCGGTCCAGGCCGACCCTGTGGCCAAGCCCAGCAAGGCGCCATGCCTCCGCAACTAACTCCTGCGCAGCAACAAGCGCAGCTCATTGCCGCGAAAGAGCGCGAGCGGGCCGACAACTCCCGATTTGCTTCCAATCTTGTGTTCTCCCGTGTTGCCGAGCAACAGCCACAGCAGCCGCAACCCCAAAGTCAGACGATGCCGCCCGCCCAGTATGACCACACCGAGCGGCAGGCGAAGACGAATCTCGCTGACCCACAGCCTGAAAAAGAACAGGAAGAGCCCCGCGGAAGCTATAAACGGCCTCTGGAAGCGAACATTGATTCGGCTGTCGGTCAGCCCTTCCTCATTTACGAAGGCTCGGTGCTCGACACGGTGCTCATGAATCGCCTGGATGGCGACGCCGTAGGCCCGGTCAAAGTTCTTGTCTCAAATCCCCTTTATTCCCACGACCACCAACACGTCATCATCCCCGAAGGAACGGTGGCGCTGGGCGAAGCGAAGAAGATTGGAGCTGCGGGCTTCGGCCAACAGCGGCGGATGGCTGTCACATTTCATCGGCTGATTATGCCCGATGGTTACTCCGTCGACCTCAACCAGTTCCACGGCCTCGACCAGATTGGCGAAGAAGGACTCAAAGACAAGGTCAACAACCACTACCTCGAAATCTTCGGCACCTCGATCGCTTTGGGAGTCATTGCCGGAGCCGGCGAGATCACGCAAGGCGGCGGCACGATTACCACCAGCGGCTCGCAGGCATTCACCAACGGAACTGCGGCCAGCGTCTCGCAATCCGCGACCAGCATTCTCGACCGCTTTCTGCAGATACCACCCACCATCACGATTCGGGAGGGCCACCGCGTGAAAGTGTATTTCACGCAGGACATGCTTCTTCCTGCGTATTCAAACCACACCATTCCACAAACGTTTTAAGGAGGTTTTCGATGCGATCCGTTGCCCTCTCCCTCTTACTCCTATCGACTCTCGCCTTTGTGGGTTGTCAGAGCAAAGCTGAAAAGGTGAAGAAGTTGCAGGACCAGTACAACGCCGAATACCCGGCCTATGCCAAGGAGTGCCTCGATGAGACCTCCGACTCCGCACGAATGCTGACCGGAGAAAAGCTGACAGCGGAGCAGATGGCGACCCTCGAAGCGAGGAAAAAAGAACGAGATGCACGGTGCAAACCAGAGGCCGACCGTCTTGCAGAGATCCAGAAACAGATTCTTGCTGCACAGCAGTAACGCGGTATCGCTGTGAAAGCACTAGGACCCCAACCGCAAAGCGAAAGGACAAACAAATGAAGAAACTGATTCTCACTGCGTTTGCCGTCGGAATTGCTACAGCGTTGCAACCTGCAGCACACGCGCAGTTCGGTTCTGGCATCGTCTACGACCCGACGCAATCAGCCCACGCCGTTGTGCAGATCGAACACGAAGAACGATCCATTTCCAACCAGTTTCAGCAGATCGAACAGGGACAACAAATCTTCAGTAACACGGTCAAAATTGCGACCACGGCGCTACAGGCCTACAACGTTGCCAAGCAGCAGTACAACCTTGTGCACCAGATGATTCTCGCGCCGTCGATGCTTTATCGCCGGTTCTTGTCTCCCACCACCGATCTACGGATGCTGCAACAGATCTCGAACACTTACGGCAACTCGATGGGCTGGCTCAATTCGGCCAACACCGGCACTGGGGCCGTAGCCTCTTACCAGCAGGTCAGCGTCCCGAATACCAACAACATAATTCCCGGCTATGGCAACGTCAGCATTCCCGGCCAACTGCAGATCGCCGCGCAGGGGGCCACGATCGATCTCGGCGATTCCGTCATGACAAACAACCTGCAAATGCTGGGGACCATGCGCGCCAATCAGGCCACTCGACAAACCGACATCGCCACACTGGAGAGCGCAACGCAGAGCCAGGACCCCTCACAGCAGACCATCATGGCTACGCTCCAACGCATCAATCAAGCCCTGCTCTTGCAACTGCGAACCGAGCAGGACGCCAACCAAATGAATGCCAATTTCGCCCTGCAGCAGATCGTTGCCCAAAAGCAGCAACAGGACGCGATGAAGTCGGCATTTCGCGACTCATCGGGATACGAAAGCTACTACAACTCGAACGTCACCACGACCAGCGGCGGCGCAGCCAGTCTCCTTACGCAAGCGTACTGAATAGCCGCAAGCGGAAGGAATTTAGAAGAAAGCAGAAGAAAGAACGAAGGTGAGAAACATGGGTACAGGTCTCTTCGACTTTATCGCTCAGGCGTGCCAGTCGCTCGCAGCCACGGTGGCGCCCTCGGTTACGGCGATGGGGATTCACATTGTCCTCGCGTTAGCAACCATCGTTTTGGTTTGGTTTGGCGTACAGGAGGCGCTCGCATCGGCGCACGGAGAGGCCGGCTTCAGCATGGGGAGGTTTCTCAACCTCTTCATGCTGCTCACCTTCGCTTATGCGATGGTGAACTACTACGACAGCGCCATTCCTGGACTTGGCTTTTCCCTTAAGAGCTTCATCGACGGCGGCACCATCAATCTTGTCAACCTTATTGGGTCCGATGGTTCCACCACGATGCTGAACGAAATCCACGCGGCATCCTCGAAGACAGGGCCGTCGCTTCTGAGCAGCATGATGTCGCCCTATTACTCCATTGTGTACTTTGTCGTGCAGTTCCTTTTGGCACTGCTCGCAGCCATCGTTTCGGCCATTCTCGCCTACGGCGCAATCGCCGCAACCATCATCGGATTGCTGGGGCCGATCTTTATTCCGTTTCTTGTTTTCGACAAGCTGGATTGGCTGTTTTGGGGATGGCTCAAGGCATACCTCGGATTCAGCTTTTACAAGGTCATCGCCGCCGCCACGATGAATGTTCTATCCCACGTTCTGACGAACTATTACATTCAGCTCGGCCAGAGCATTTCGGACCCGTCAACGATCGTTCAGACCCTCCCTCTTCTGATCCTTCTGGTGCTGGTCAATGTCTACATTCTCTTCAAAATTCCATCCATGTCGCACAGCTTATTCGGCGGCAGTGGTGGCGGGCATGGCGGCCTGACCGCAGCGGTGATGGCAGCACGGGCCATCCTGTAAACCACGTCACGAAAGGCCAGAAACGAGGTTCGGAGATGAACGAAGAAACAACAACGATGAGCGAAGGAACCAAGGCGACGCCGGAAATCACTCGCGCCGCGGAACGGTACCTGGAACAGTACGGCGATCCGCTTGTGATGAATACCTATCTGAAGGTGACCATTCTGGTGCTCGCCGCCGTTTGTTTCACGCTGGCAGCGTTGACCTTCAAAAGCCAAAAGGCGCTCGCCGACATGCACCCCATGATTGTGCGAATCAACGACGTAGGCCACGCCGAAGCCATCGACTATCGCAACTTCCAATACCGACCGCAAGAAGCGGAGAACAAGTATTACCTCACCCGCTGGGCCGAACTGTATTTCAGCCGCAACCGCTTCACCATCGAGCGCGACCAGACCAGTTCGCTCTACTTCCTCAACAGCGACGTGCAACGCGCCGTAATCGACCAGGAGCGGCGGGACAACATCATTCAGACATACATCAAGGACAGCACTCTTCCCTATGTAGATGTGGAGATCAAGAACGTCATCCTTGACGACCTACGCCAGTCGCCCTATTCGGCACGAATCGAGTTCGAGAAGGTCTATAGCAATCCAGCGGATCACTCCGAACTCAAGCGGGAGCGATGGACAGCCAGCGTTACCTATGTCTTCCGCGAGAACGTGAAGAACAATGAGCTGGCCGTGAACCCCCTCGGCTTGACTATCGTGCGCTTCCGGGCCGACCAGGCGTTTAGCTAAGGATAAAGACGAACCGGCAATCTCAAGGACTCATTCATGTCGTTTCTTGCTGCCAATCCGGCTGGCTTTTCCCAACTGTCCCCGTGCCTTGTCGCACGGGCCATCGCGGACCTTTCGACGCGCAATGATGGTGGCGAATTACGTCCCTCTTGCGGCGGACATGCCTGCTCGAATCGCACTGCCATCACGGTGGCCTTCCGCAGCCAACATACCGATGGCAACTCTGCTCTAGCGCGTGTCTGCCGTTATGTATCCCGTCTTTTGCTTGGTCACCGCTTCGGGGTTTTCCCGGCGCCCGGCGGCACTCGGTCTTCTGCTTCGCATTTTGCGCCCCTTCGGGGTCTCGGTTCCTCCCAAAACAAGTTTGCAAACGACGGCACAAAGCGCCGCGCAAACTTCTTTCGAGCCCCTCCGAGAAAGCAGACCTTCGGCCTTGGGAGCCGGACCCACTCGCTAGGCTTCGCCCAGTGTGACCCGAGCAACAACGGGAAATTCAACAAACGGAGACACGATTATGTACCAGAACAGAGTAACCCTCATCGGCTTTGTCGGCAGTGACGCAAAAGCCCACACGAATGACAATCGCAGCCTAACCACGCTCTCGCTGGCAACCAAGTCCTCCTACAAGAAGGATGGCAAATACATTTCGCACACCGAATGGCATCGTTGCGTCGTCTTCGGCAAGCTCGCGGAGTTCGCCAAGACGCTCACCAAAGGCGCGCATATCCAGGTGGAAGGCGAACTGCGAAGCCGGGAGTACGACAGCAAGAAGACGGACGCGAAAGAGCGCGTCTGGGAAATTCGGGTCGCTTCGATCCTGAAGCTGGACCGCGCTGAGAAAGCCGCTTCGGAAGATCCGGAACCCGATGACAGTCCCGCCGAGGAAACGGCCGCATAGTCCATTGTTTTTCGCCCCCGGAAGCCCAGCTACACGCTGGGCTTCCACGCTGTGAGGTTTTCGCTATGAGTTTTGAGTTGATCCTTCCGTTCCTTCGCCCGATAGAGCCGCTGTTGCTCGACGACAGCATCAGCGAGATCATGGGCAATCCCGACGCCTCATGGTGGTACGAACGCGACGGCATCATTCGCCGCGAAGCGACTATCTCCTTCGCTGCCGGCAAACTCCGAACGGGCCTGGAAGTCATTGCCAACCAACTCGGAAAGAAGCTCGACGAAGACAACCCCATACTCCATGCCCAACTCCCGGATGGAAGCCGGCTTGCCGCCGTCATTCCGCCGGTTGTCCGGCTCACTCCGGCGCTCGTTATTCGAAAATTCACCAGCCGCCACTACACGGTCGATGACCTCATTGCTCGCGGCACGCTATCGCGTCCGCTCGCGGACTTCCTGGCCGAGCAGATTCGCGGTGGAAAGACGCTGCTGATCAGTGGCGGAACGGGTACAGGAAAGACGACGCTTCTCCGCATACTGGCTGACTTCATTCCAGAACAGGAACGACTCGTCGTGATCGAAGATACCTCGGAGCTACAAATCCAGAAGCCCAACATTCTGGCCGTCGAATGCCTGGAAATGGTAGACACCGTTCCGAAATCGCTTGAGTAGCTCCAGATTTGATGATGCGAGAAGGCCGTCAATCTCTGAGTCGGCCAACTTCAAGTCCTGCCAACCCTCGCAAACCACAAACAGTCCGGCGTACCAGTAGCTCAGATACATGAACGCCCGACCCGCATCCTCATTGTCGAAGAAAGAGGGTGTTGGCGAGAACTGTTTGCCCATTTGCTGGAAGTGCTCTCGCATCTCAATACTCCAGATGAAGTAGCGGTGGAGGCTGAAAATCTTAAACACTTCTGGGACTTGCGTGCTCATGGATGCCTATATCGAAGAACTGTCGAGAATTTTCCAATCGGCAAGGTGCGGCTTTAGTTTGACCAGATATCCGTGTGCCGTAACATCGACAGCGTCGTCAACGTAGAACAGACGACGCTTGTTCGAGGGGTCACGTTGTTCTTTTATCTTACCCGGCGTGTTCTTCCAGATGTCGAAGTCTGCTCTCAGCCACTCGTCCAGAATTTGCGTCCGCAAAATGTAAAACTGTGGGAACTCGTCTTGGCTTGCAGGGATGTCAACTAAGATCGTGAAGTCATTGACCCCGAGGTCGGGAAATATCTCTCCGTTCTCTTTAGCATTCCATTGAAACACTCGGGCGTCTGATGTCTTTGTCTTGACCCGTATACCGACCTGACGTGCATCTTTCCGAGCCAGAATGTCGAAGACTCTCGTGTTCCTCGCCGTCTGTGCGGCTGTCCAACCTCGACGACTGAGTTCGGCGAGAGCGTAGAACTCTCCTGTGTTCCCCTTCATCACACTGTTCATGCCGGACTTGGTGCGTTTTGGCAGTGCATCGGCAGTCTTCGACATGCTTCCCTCCTCGCGTTATCGCACGCGTACAGGAATGTTATGTTGAGCGAGAATCCCGACAAGAGTGTTTCCATCGAGATGCTTCTTTCTTTTAGCATCAGGATGCTCCGTGACGGTTACAGGTATCCACGTTGACTTCATCGCGGCATCGACCACAGCTTCGACGGCAGCCCAATGAGTGTCGAGCATCGTTTTGGTTTTTGTGCTGATGCTCTGCCACATGTCTCCGCCGGAGTTCGGGGGGAAGTGTTGTTGCACAATGTCGGAGAAATTCTTTACATCTTGCTGTCCACCCCGAAATTCGGAATCGGGAAACTGCTTCAATTGTGCCAATTGTCCAGCACGCAATGCCGTCAGAATATCTGTCCATTGCTGGTTATCTTCCCAATAGAAGGCCCATCCATCTGCGACATCTTCGACTTCGTAAATCACGATACCTTTAGGTCGAAGGTCCAGACCGACCGCACCAGCGATGACGATGTGTCCAGCTTCATGGTAGGCGGTCTCTTCCATCGTGTTTCCAATCAGTATTCGCCCCATTCGTCCCTCCTGCTTCTCCGCGATTCTATCCTCGACGCGGTGCTACCACTGCTCGGGAAGGTTGGACAGGCTTTCATGAGTCTAGCAATCAAGGACAAAATGTACGGGCTGATGTCGGAAGGTCTGCACAACGTCACAATCACGAATGTTCAATGGTTCTCAGGCCTTCGGTACAAGATCGGTACAACTGAGCGAGAGGAAGAATGGTTTCTGACCCCTAAGCGACACCAGATAAAGCACTTGGAGTTTGTGATTTCATGGTTCGGGACTAGGGGGTCGGAGGTCCAAAATCCTCTCTCCCCGACCAATTCCTTCAGCTGAATCGGACGGATGGTTTCGCTGCCGGCTTCGTACTTGACGAGCGCCCTGCAATCCGATCCGAAGCGTTCTTTGCACAACCAGCACTCTCTCCGCCGCGTTCGCGGGATTTAGTCGGCAACTCGACTGTGTTCGCGACGCCCGAGGAGGGCCCCCGATCCTTTCATAGTGTCGAATTGTGTCTGGACTCACCCCCGTCGCCTTCGCCAAGGCGCCGGACCGAAGAGCTTTGGAACCGCTGCTTTGCACCATGAGGAGTATGAATCCTGGAATGCATTCCAGAGTCAAGACATTTTTGTGGACCAACTCGAAGCGGAGATCGCGAATATGTGTCTCAGGCGCGACATGGCCCGAGATTCAGTGACCGATGGGGTGTGATGAATGCCATTGACTTCGGTAGGTATTTCTTGCTGTACTTGAACTGTTAACCACGGTGAAGGAGTTCACCGCCAACCGCTGTCCCAATTCTTAAGCCGGAACAGCTGATGACTCCTGACAAGCGGATTGTTTTGTCACGGAATCATAGTGCCGGCACGATCCGCAGAAACAGTCGAGGTGGTGCTTCATGGAGAACGTGTGGGTAATGGCCGCCGTTTGGGTCGGTCTCGCCTTGATCGCGACGCTGGTTGCCATTTGGTTCCGGATCTCCACTGCTTTAAGCGAAATTGTCGTCGGCACCGTGGCGCAGTTGGTGATCGGTGCGCTGTTCGTGCATGCTGAACTTGGCGGGAAGACGAGCTGGATTAGCTTTCTAGCCGGCACGGGCGCAATCGTTCTCACGTTTCTGGCCGGAGCAGAGCTCGACCCCCAGATCTTCCGGACGAAATGGAAAGAAGCCACAGTTGTGGGACTCGTCGGCTTCTTCGGACCGTTCTTCGGGTGCACAGCAGTTGCCCACTACATTTTGCATTGGCCGGGACGATCGAGTTGGCTGGCGGGCGTCGCCCTCTCGACCACTTCGGTGGCGGTGGTCTATGCGGTGATGTTGGAACTCGGGTTCAACGTCACCGATTTCGGGAAGGCGGTGCTGGCAGCCTGCTTCGTTAACGATCTGGGAACGGTGATTGCTCTTGGACTGATCTTCTCCCCTTTCACTTTGAAGACTTTGGTCTTCATAGGAGTGAGTGTCGTGGTGTTCGCGGTTCTCCCCTTTCTCACACCCCGATTCTTCAAGAAGTATGGAGGGCGAGTCTCCGAGCTGGAGGCGAAGTACATCCTGTTTCTACTATTCGCAATGGGGGGACTGGCGGTCTGGTCCGGCAGCGAAGCGGTCTTGCCAGCCTACATCATCGGCATGGTCTTGGCGGGAACCGTGGGAAAGGACCACAGTCTCATAAGGCGTCTTCGCACCCTGACGTTTGGATTGCTCACGCCGTTTTACTTCATTCGGGCGGGATCGTTTGTATCCCTGCCTGCTCTAATCGCGGCACCGCTGGTATTTACCGCGTTGTTTTTCGCCAAGATGCTGTCCAAAGTCATTCCGCTGTATCCCACGGTGAAAGCATTTGACTACAAGAAGGAAGAGGGACTGTACTTCACGTTGATGATGTCTACCGGCCTGACGTTCGGGACCATTTCCGCGCTGTTCGGGCTGAATCACGGTGTCATCACCCAGGCGCAGTATTCATATTTGGTCGCCACGGTGATTGGGAGTGCCGTGATCCCCACTATGATCGCCAACGCTTGGTTCATGCCGAGGCACTTGTTGGCCCGTAAGGCAAAGGAAGAGTCGGTGTTACCTCAGCCTGTAAGCCAAAACGCAAACTAGGAGGGAGCATGACGGGAAAACGACAGAACGCGTATTTTCGGAAACTGTTGGTCGGATACGACGGGTCACCGCAATCAGAAAAAGCAGTGGATGTGGCTTTCTCGTTGGCAGAGTGCCTGGATGCGACGGTGCTTATTTTTGCGGTTGCGCGGCCCCCGGAACCGTCGACTTCGGTCGAATTAGAAGCTGTATTGGACGATGCGAAGGAACACTTTGAAGAGGGATTCAAGAAGCTCATGGAAAAAGCCCACGGGCGCGACCTCCACGTGAGCACCGCCATGGCGGTGGGCCATCCGGCAGAACAAATCATTCACAGGGCTGAGCTGGACGGCATTGACCTCATCGTTTTGGGTCGCCGAGGACGATCCAGCATTTCCAGAATGATGTTAGGTTCGGTCTCCGAACGAGCTTTGAGATATGCGCACTGTCCAGTGATGGTAGTTCACTAGTTGGACTGCGGAGTATGCCCCTGGAGTGGACGACAACGAATGGAGATCGTCGATGTACGTCTGCTAAAGGGCGTGTGATCAAGAAGGAAAAGCCTTGAAGATTGTCATCATCACCGACTTGCATGGCAACTACGAAGCTTTGCGCTGCCTACCGGAAGCATACGACGAACTCTGGGTGCTGGGAGATTTAGTCAACTACGGACCGGACCCTGCTGCAATCGTTGATTTTGTGAAAGCCAAGAGCGTCGTCACGGTGCGCGGCAACCACGATCACTCCATCGGCTACGAAGTAGATCCGCGCTGTGGGGCGCGCTACCAAAACATGGCCGAAACCACTCGCCAGTACACGGCTTCCGTGTTGAACAAAAGCCAAAAGGAATTCTTGCGGAAGTTGCCACTTCACGTGGAGCTTCAAAGACAGGACAAGCGTTTTTATCTCTGCCATGCGAAGCCGTCCGACCCTCTCTATGGCTATTGCCCCGAGGATTCCGACGACTGGATTCGCGAAGTAGACAGCGTCCCGGCAGATGTGTTGCTTGTCGGGCATGCGCACACTCCGTTTATACGGCGGATTGGGGATCGTGTCGTGGTCAATCCCGGTAGCCTTGGTCAGCCGAAAACCGGCAAACCGGACGCATGCTATGCGGTTTGGCAAGATGGCACTTTTGAACTGAAGTCATTTTCTTATCCCGTGGACGAAACTGTGGGGAAACTGCAAGCTTTGTCGTTCCCCCAAGATGTAGAGAAAGACTTGATCACCGTACTCCGGACTGGTTCTGTTTGATGAACTCATTTAACTCATACAAAGGAGACTTATGTCGACGATAAAGAGTATTGATGCGCTGGAGATTCTGGACTCGCGTGGAAATCCTACGATTCAAGTGAGCGTGACGCTGGAAAGTGGGGCGACAGGGGTAGCCAAGGTTCCCTCGGGGGCTTCAACCGGAAAACACGAGGCTGTAGAACTCCGTGATGGTGACAAAGGTCGCTATAACGGGAAAGGTGTTTTGAAGACGGTTCATAACGTTATCAGTGTGATTCAACCCGCGGTGAAGGGACTCAACGCGGCAGACCAGAAATCCCTGGACGAAAAACTGATCGCGCTCGACGGGACACCGAACAAGTCCAAACTCGGGGCGAACGCCATGCTCGGGGTGTCGATCGCGGCAGCCAAGGCCGATGCGGCAGAAAAGAAAATTCCTCTTTATCGTCAGTTTGTCCCGCGCGACGAGTATCTGTTACCTGTGCCCCAGCTAAACGTACTCAACGGCGGAAGGCACGCCGACAACAACGTGGACTTTCAGGAATTCATGATCGTCCCGGCCGGCGCACCCAGCTTCAGCGAGGCGCTGCGAGCGGCAGCGGAAACCTTTCACGCGTTGAAAGAGGTTTTGCACCAGAAAGGCTATGAAACCAGCGTTGGTGATGAAGGCGGTTTTGCTCCTCGTCTGCGATCGAACGAGGAGCCAATGGAGCTGATATCCGCCGCGGTGCAGAAGGCCGGCTACAAACTCGGCAGCGATGTCGGCATCAACCTAGATCCCGCTGCCAGTGAATTCTACGAGGATGGCAAGTATGTATTTCGCAAGTCCGATAAGTCCCACAAGAGTTCCGATGACATGATTTCGCTCTGGACCGATTGGCTTAAGAAATATCCCGCACTCTACTCCCTCGAAGATGGGCTTGCCGAGGATGATTGGGCCGGTTGGAAGAAACTGACTTCCACGCTTGGGGGACAGGTGCAACTGGTGGCCGACGACATCTTTGTCACCAATCCTGAAATCTTTGCCAAAGGTATCAAGGAAGGCGTAGGCAATTCCATTCTGATCAAACTGAATCAGATCGGAACCGTGACCGAAACGCTGCGCTGCATAGAGATGGCGAAGCAGAACAATTACACGGCTGTCGTGTCCCACCGCTCAGGTGAAACGGACGACACGACGATCGCCGATTTCTGCGTTGCCACGGGTGTCGGCCAGCTGAAGACCGGCTCAGCGTGCCGCGGGGAACGGATTGCCAAGTACAACCGCCTCCTGGAGATCGAAAAAGAGCTCGGACGAAGCGCGAAGTATGCCGGCCGTTCTGCCTATGCAAGATGGAGAAAGTGAGGAGTTTTGAACATCGCAGTATCGCTCGAGCCGCGCTGGACCTGGCGGGGCCGTAGCGTGTCAACGCGCGCATTGGTAAGGGATAACATGATGGCGGAATCTATCTTTGACCGTGAAGACGAAAGACATGCCATCAGGCAGCGCCTCGCGAAGAGGCGCCCCTTCCTTATTCATGGACCCACTGGTGTTGGCAAGACTCTGCTGTTGCGCAGCTTGCTGCCGGAATTCCCGACAGTCCTTTACTGTGAACATTCCGCCACCACACACGTGGTGTTTCGCAGTCTAGCGAATAGCTTGCTGCGCCTCCGTAGCCCACGCGCGCGGAGTGCCTTTCGGAACGAGGAGGTCATCAAGACAAAATCGGCAGTCTCCTTGAAAGGAATTGTGATGGATGCCTTAAATGAGGGGCAATACGCGATTGTCTTGGACCACCTCGTGCATCCTTCACACTCCTTCGCGTCAGCTGTTCGCGAAATGATGAGCTGGGGATCGACGCCCGTAAATGCGGTAGCCCTCTCAAGTCACATGGAGGACACCGGCTTTCTCCAGCCTCTTTACTCAGACCGTTCCGAGAAATACGAAATCCGAAACTTTGAGAAGTCGGTGGCAGAGCAGTTCGCTCGCGAGGTGGTCAAGCGCACAAATCTCACGGCGTCGAACATGAATGAGTTCCTCGACAAGATCTTGCAGTTCAGCGAGGGAAACCCAGGAGCAATTGTGGCGCTGGTGGAGACGGCGAAGCACCCAAAATATC
>Ga0182014_10004394_pt1 | contig 16217 bp, 12 predicted proteins | sample 612S2DmetaG_FD_120489 | JGI IMG/M metagenome (GOLD analysis project Ga0182014, IMG submission 120489) | Permafrost microbial communities from Stordalen Mire, Sweden - 612S2D metaG | ecosystem: Environmental > Terrestrial > Soil > Wetlands > Permafrost | place: Sweden: Stordalen | collected... | reverse complement strand
GGTGGTTCTTCTAATAGCACTCTACATTTGCCGGCAATAGCTTATGAGTTACTGGATCAGGGAGTTAAAGTAGATTTGGATTTATTCGAGGATTTCAGTAGGAAAATTCCACATATTGCTAGTATAAGTCCTGCAGGAGAGCATAGCATGCTTGATTTGGATAAAGCTGGTGGTATTCCTGCCGTATTAACTGTACTTGGGGATAATATTAATCAAAATGTAGTTACTTGTACTGGAAAAAGCCTTAAAGAAAATATTGAAAATGTAAAGGTTATGGATCATACCGTTATAAGAACTTTGGATAATCCGGTTCATCAAGAAGGAGGATTAGCTATTTTGAAGGGTAATTTAGCTCCTAAGGGCAGTGTAGTTAAACAAAGTGCGGTTGATCAGAATATGATGATCCATGAAGGCCCTGCTCGAGTTTTTGATAGTGAAGAAGAATGTGTAAAAGCCATTTTCCAAGGCGAAATTCAAGAAGGCGATGTAATTATTATAAGATATGAAGGTCCTAAGGGAGGGCCTGGAATGAGGGAAATGCTAAATCCCACTTCAGCCATATCTGGGATGGAAATTAAATCTGTAGTCCTCATAACTGATGGGAGATTTTCAGGAGGTACTAGAGGTCCTTGTATTGGTCATGTGTCACCGGAAGCTGCAGCAAACGGGCCCATATCAGTTGTTCGTGATAGTGATATTATCAGGATAGATATTCCAAAGAGAAAGCTGGAATTTGTAGTATCAGATGAAGAAATTGAAAAAAGGCTTAAAGAAGTGGTTAAACCTCAAAGGAATGTTAAAGGCTGGTTATCGAGGTATATGAGAATGGCTAGTTCTGCAGATGAAGGAGCAGTCCTAAAATAGGTGGTTTTAATGACTCAGACTCAAGAAATAATAGGTTATGTAGCTATCATAATTATTGGAATAATTTTAGCTCAGCATTTGAACGTGGTGGTTTCTGGAAGTATGGAACCTGTTTTTTATAGGGGAGATGTAGTAGTTATTGAGAAAGCCGATTTTTTAGGCTTACAAGAATTTAACACCAGCGATGTAAATGTTGGAGATATAGTAGTATATGATGCTACATGGTTCCCTGAACCGGTTATTCACCGTGTTATATTTAAGGGCACAAGTCCTGAAGGACAGTTATACTATGTTACAAAGGGAGATAATAACCCCGGACCCGATCCGGTGGTGGTTTATCCAAACCAAATAGAGGCTAAAGTGGTTTCACTGGGTAGTACTCCAGGTATGAATCCTATAAAGATACCATATGTAGGTTATATCACCATTTGGATCAGAGGAATTCCTGCGTCGAGTTAAATAAATTGTAATTTGAATTTAAAGTAATTTTTTTGAGCATAAAATAAATGTTCTTTTATATTACTTTTTTTATATATTATATTATAAATTGATAAAAGTAATCCGTAGAATAATATCATAATTCAATAAATGCTTTTTAGGGGATTTTATGTATAGAAAATTAGAATTAGAGATTATAAAATCAATTAAAGATGCTATTAAAACTCTAAACTGGGAAATTCCGGATAACATTCCAATAGAGCAACCTCCCCGTGATAATATGGGAGATATCGCTACATCAGTTTCATTCGAATTAGCAAGACAACTCAAAAGATCTCCAATGGAAATAAATCAAGAGATTCTACAAGTGATGGATAAGCCAGATATATTCAAACAGGTTGAATCTATAGGTCCTTACTTAAACTTCAGAATAGATTATCAAAAATTCTCTATACTGGTTTTAAAATCGATTAATGAAAATTATGGAGAATTAGAGAATAAAAATTTAAAGATAATATTGGAACATACTTCAGCAAATCCTAACGGCCCATTACACATTGGTCATATTAGAAATTCTATAATTGGCGATTCATTAGCACGTATATTAATATCCGCAGGATATAATGTGGAAACTCAGTATTACGTTAATGATATGGGTCGCCAAATAGCCATGATAGTATGGGGACTTATAAAACAGGGATATGAGATAAATGAATCAGAAAAATCAGATCATGCCATTGGAAAAACCTATTTACAAGTTAATAAGGATCTGAAAGCTAATCCTAAATTTAGAAATGAAGTAGATAAATTGATGAATATATATGAAGAAGGTAATGATCCTGAAGTTGAAAACAAGTTTAAAATGGTAGTTAATAACTGTTTAGATGGAATCGAAGCCACTTCAAAGCGTCTGAAAATAAGTCATGATGCTTTCATATGGGAAAGTACCTTGATAAAGGATGGATCTGTAGATGAAATATTAAAATTACTAGAAGAACACTTACAAAAAAATGAAGTATTGTATCTCAATTTAGAGGATTATGGAGTAGAAAAGGAACTTATATTGACTAGATCTAATGGAACATCTCTTTATTCCACACGTGATATTGCATATCATCTTGAAAAATCAAATAACGCCGATATAATAATAGATGTTCTTGGTTCAGATCATAAGTTAGCTATTGAACAGTTAAAGATTGCATTAGAGTTGATAGGTGGAAAAAAACCTGAAGTTATATTTTATGAATTTATAACTCTACCTGAAGGTTCTATGTCTACTAGACGAGGCATATTTATCAGCGTTGATGAATTAATGGAAGAATCCGTAGAGAGAGCTCATAACGAAATAAGGAAAAGACGAGAAGACATAGATCCTTTAATAGCTGCAGAAATAGCTGAAAAAATTGGTATTGGAGCTATAAGATATTATATCGCACGTCTTTCACCGGAAAAACATATAGTTTTTAAATGGGATGAAGCTTTGAGCTTTGAAAGAGGCTGTGCATCTATACAGTATGCTCATGCTCGGGCTTGTAAATTACTAGAGAAAGCTGGTGAATTCAAATTCTCTGGAGTTGATTTAGAAAATTTTCTATCGAATTATGATTTAGAGAGCTTTGAAATGGATTTGATCAAAATTTTATCTCGTTTTACTTCTATAATTGAGGAATCCGCTGAAAGCAGGAAAGTACATAGATTGGCACAATACAGCTTAGATTTGGCTAGTGCTTTTAACAAATTTTATAAATCAATGCCAGTAATAGGATCCGATGAGGAAGCTTTCAGACTCCTTTTAGTTGATAAATCAAGGATAACTATCAGAAACTCACTGGATCTTCTAGGTATTGATGCACCGGAATCAATGTAAAAAAGCTTTCAATAAAGAAATTAAAGAATATTTGTAAAAATAGTTCTTTAGATGCTTTTTATTTCATGCATATGCTGAATTCTTTTTTCTATCAGCTTTAAAGTACCAACATCTCGGCGATGGTAGACTTCTCCCTTCACATATTGCGTTGATGCTTCACAAACCTTTTCCGCATCTGCTATATTATCATCCATCGCTACTAAAGCTAAAGCTCTTGAAGAAGAAGTATAAATTTCATTATTATTCTGATTTACGGCAGCGTAATAAATCAAAGCTCCTAACTCATTTATTTTATTTTCATTAATATTTAAAACTTGATTAGAGCCTTCAGCATTTAAAGGATATCCGTTAGGGACTATATATTTACATACCGTGGCTAAAGGCTTAAAATTAGCTGTTCGTAAAGTACCATCAACTATATCTTCACATAAATCTACAAAACTGGAATTAATAAGAGGTAAGACATTCATAGCTTCAGGATCTCCAAATCTAGCATTGTATTCCACTAAACGAGGTCCATCATTACAGAGCATAAATTGACCGTAGAGTATACCTTTATAAGGTCCTACTTCGGTTTTAATTGCTTTTATAGTCTCTTCCATTATTTTAACAGATTCTAAATAACTTTTTTTATCTAAAAAAGGTAATAATCCGTTTTTATCAGAATAAGATCCCATTCCCCCAGTTATGGGTCCTATGTCCCCTTCATATGCATGAGGATGATCCTGAGCTGCAGGCATAGGAATAAGATGATCACCATCAACCAAAGCTTGGACAGTGAATTCTTCACCAATTAATCTCTCCTCGATTACTACTCGAGCGTGTCCTCCAATTTTATTATCGATGACTTCTTTAGCATAGTTTTTAGCATCTTCAGCATCTTTTAAATGTTCTCCAACAATCTTAACACCTTTTCCACCAGTTAATCCAATGGGTTTTACTACAACATCCTTGTCGAAATCTTTTATAAATTTTCCTGCATCTTGAACGTTGTCGAATACCTTATAAACTAGTGAGCCGTTGATATTATAATCTTGGAAGAGGTTTCGCATGAATTCTTTATCAGTTTCAATACGAGCTGCTTCCTTAGTTGGCCCCACACATTTTATGCCTTTTTTTTCCAATGAATTAACTATACCTTTTTCCAATGGTGCTTCTGGTCCTATGATGGCCATATCCACCTTATTTTCCAATGCATATTTCTCGACGCTAGGTATATCATTTTCATTTGAAATATGAAATTTTGATATCCTAGATATTCCGGGATTGTGTTTACTCATAATAGAATATAATTCTGCATCTTTAGCTATAGACTGGCAAATGGCATGTTCTCTGGCTCCAGTTCCCACTACAAGAATTCTCATAAATAAATCCTCCTACAACGTCTTTTTGATTGAGATTTCTATTGTGAAATATTTATTCTCACATATTTATAAAGAAGAATTTTAAGTGAATACATTATATCACTACAGTACAATAAATTTAGGAATATAAAAATTATTTTATTTTATTATTTTAACTTAATTTAACTTAATTAATTATATTAATTAGATCAATTATGAAGAATAAAAAAATTATAGAATTAATGTGCTTTTCGAGTTTTAATTAGAGAAAATACGTGGATAGGTTTTTATTAATCATTAAGGCGTCCTTTATCTAAATAGATAAGTATGTTTTATTTTATATAAAATTTAAAAAAATTTTTTTTAGAATATCGTAATTAATTAATACTATTAATAAAAACAATATTTCTCTATTATATTTAATAAATGATTATATACTGTTCATTGCATGTAAAAAGATGATAAAAGAAGATTTAAATTAATTTTCAGCTTCTTTGGATCAGACGGAGGATTTTATAATATATCTTGAGATGAAGAAGTAGTTTTTTGATAAAAATTAATTCTATTCAAAATAGAGAATTTTGTCAACAATTATGTAAAACCAAAAAAAATTTGATTGTAGAAAAAAATAAACATTATAGTAAGATTATGATAAATTCTATTAAAAAAAGTTTAAAGAAATTTATATGTTCCAACAGTAATAATCATGAATGTAGTGCTAAAGTAGTAGATGAAATAGTTATATAATTGATATTTATTTCACCGATTAAAAAAATAAATATTATTTAAGGTGTTTTTTATGAAAGGCGGCGAAGCTATAATCAAATCATTGCAAGATCACGGAGTAGACGTAGTTTTCGGATATCCGGGAGGAGTACTTCTTCCTTTATATGATGTGATCTATGATTCTGACTTGAAACATATATTAGTAAGACATGAACAATGTGCTGCTCATGCAGCAGATGGTTATGCTCGAGCATCAGGAAAAGTTGGTGTATGCATCGGTACTTCAGGTCCAGGAGCCACGAATCTTGTTACTGGAATTGCAACTGCTTATATGGATTCTTCACCAATAATAGCCATTGCTGGGCAGGTTGGAACTAGTTTAATTGGTAAAGATGCATTTCAAGAAGTAGACACTCTAGGAATAACTATGCCTATTACCAAACATAACTTCCAAGCTATGAAAGCGGATGAAATACCCGGAATGATAAAAGCAGGTTTCTACATAGCCAAAACGGGTAGACCCGGCCCAATAGTTTTGGATCTTCCTAAAGATGTACAGGAGGAGGAATTTGATTATAAAAAGGATCTTAAGATAGATCTACCGGGATACAAACCAACAAAAAAAGGACATACCTTACAAATAAAAAAAGCTGCAAATTTAATTCTAGAGTCTAAAAAACCAGTAATATTAGCAGGTGGCGGTGTAATCCATTCAAAATCTTCTGCAGAACTTTTAAAACTTTCAGAACTTATAAGAGCACCTGTAACCACTACCCTAATGGGTAAAGGATCCTTCCCTGAAGATCATAAATTATCTTTGGGTATGTTAGGAATGCACGGTAGAAAGGTTGCAAATATTGTAGTGGATGAATGTGACTGCCTAATTGCGATAGGATGTCGTTTTTCGGATAGAACCACGGGTAATGTTGAAGAATTCGCAAGTAAAGCTAAAATAATCCATATTGATGTTGATCCTGCTGAAATTGGGAAGAATATTGATGTTAATGTGCCTATCGTGGGTGATGCTAAAAATACATTGACCAGTCTCATCAGGAACATTACTAATATTAAAATAAGTGCTGAAAATGTAACTAAAGCTAAAAAATGGACAGATTATATCTTTGATTTCAAAAATAATTGTATGCCACGTCTTTCATTTGAAGATGTTCCCCTAAAACCGCAGCAGGTTATAAAAGAAATAATGGAATCAGTTGATAAAGACACCATAGTTACAACCGATGTAGGTCAAAATCAGATGTGGATGGCTCATTACTTTACATCTAAGATCCCCAGAACTTTTTTATCATCAGGAGGACTGGGAACTATGGGTTTCGGATTTCCAGCGGCCATGGGAGCTAAAGTAGCATTGCCGGAAAGTGATGTGGTTTCCGTATGTGGCGACGGGGGCTTCCTGATGGTCTGCCAAGAATTAGCTACAATAAAAGAATATGACATACCCATAGTGGTCTGCGTTTTAGACAACCGCTACTTGGGAATGGTAGCACAGTGGCAAAAACTCTTTTATGATGGTAGAATATCTCACACTCGCCTAGGAGATGTGCCTGACTTTGTTAAATTAGCAGAAGCCTTTGGAGTTAAAGGTGAGAAAGTGGAAAGACCAGGTGAGATGAAGGAAACTCTAAAAAATGCTTTAAATTCTGGAGAGCCTACTATTATTGATGTTATCATTGATCCGGATGAAATTTTACCGATGGTGCCCCCCGGATGTGGACTTACCGAGATAGTAGGTGAATATAAAGTGGAAAGGGAATTTTCAGGTGAAATACCCTATGTTAAACCAGCCCATGGTGGTGGGGGTGATTGATATGGATGAGCAGCGTAGCCATATAATAAGTGCTTTGGTATTACATAGACCTGGTGTTTTACAACGAGTAGCGGGTCTTTTTACTAGAAGGGGGTTTAATATAGAAACTATTACAGTAGGAACTTCGGAACAGGATGATATGGCCCGGATGACCATAATTGCTCGGGGAGATGGGAAAGTCTTAGAGCAGATAACTAAACAACTGAATAAATTAATTGATGTCATCAAAGTACGAGATTTAGAGCCTGAAAATACTGTAGAACGAGAATTATGCTTAATCAAAGTGCATGCTCCTGCAGAGCATGTAAGATCTGAAGTTATACAATACGCCAATATTTTCAGGGGTAGAATAATTGATGTTGGTATAGAAACTCTTACCATAGAGATAACAGGAACACCGGATAAAATAGAAGCTCTTATAGATTTGTTAAGAGTATTTGGAATTAAAGAAATTGCAAGAACCGGCCCCACAGCTATATCAAGAGGAACTAAAATTATTTAACATTCTTTTAGATTAATATTAAACTTAAAAAAAAAATTCGTGCTATAAAGAAAAATTTAATGGAGTAAAATAAAATGTATTATGAAAATGATGTGAATATGAAAATCTTGAAGGATAAAATCATTGCCGTAATAGGATATGGAAGCCAAGGAATGGCTCAAGCTAGAAACATGGCGGATAGTGAATTAAATATAATAGTTGGATTAAGAAAAGAGGGTGCCTCATGGAATGCAGCAAAAAATGATGGGATGAATGTTTTATCTGTCGAAGGTGCTGCCGAAGAAGCAGACATAATACATATGCTTATACCGGATGAAATTCAGTCCAAAGTCTATCATGATTCAATTAAAGATGGATTAGAGGAAAGTAACACTTTATCCTTTTCACATGGTTACAACATTCACTATGGATACATCAAACCACCTGAAAACATTAACATCACCATGATAGCTCCTAAAGGGCCAGGAGCAATGGTTAGACAAACTTATATTGAGGGTTTTGGTATACCTGGTTTAGTTGCAGTAGAACAGGATTTCACTAAAAACGCCCTTGATATAGCCCTTGCTATGGGTCAAGGATGTGGACTTACCCGTGCCGGAGTACTGGAGACAACATTTAAAGAAGAAACCGAAACCGATCTATTCGGAGAGCAGGCCGTACTCTGTGGAGGAGCTACAGAGCTTATAAAGGCAGGATTTGAAACCCTAGTTGATGCAGGATATCAACCCGAGTTAGCGTATTTTGAGACTTGTCATGAATTAAAACTCATAATAGACCTGATTTACAATAATGGATTTGCAGGTATGTGGGATAATGTAAGTAACACCGCTGAATTTGGTGGATTGAGTAGGCGAGAAAGAATTATAAATCCTGAAGCTAAACAGGAGATGAAAAAGATTCTGATAGAGATTCAACAGGGAAAATTTGCTAAGGAATGGGCTTTAGAAAATCAGGCTGGAAAACCTATGTTTAATCGTTTAAGGGATATTGAAGGAGATCTATTAATTGAAAAGGTGGGTGCCAAGTTAAGAAAACTGTGTGGACTCCAAAAATAATTCTTAACGTCTAAAACTATTTTCATATTATATAAGAGAGGAATCATGGTTTTCGTAGGTATGGATCATGGAACTACTGGAATTTCATTTACTATATTAAGCGAAGAAATGATCCATTTTAAAATTGGGCGGGAAAAACTTTCCAACAAAAAAGTATCAGCAATGGAAGAACTTTCAAATAGAGTTGACATTGGTGATATAAAGCTTATGGCTATAACTTATGCTATGGGTGATGGAATAAGTGCCATTACTCCGCTGGAAATGGTGAAAAATCGGGGAGTTATATCTTTAGGTGGTGCGGGTAAAGTTACTGGTGGCGGGACCGCTGTTTACGATGAAATAAATGATTCATGCATTCCTACAGTTTTAATTCCCGGAATCCATAGGGGTCTGCCTTCTTTAGATCTCTGCTTTAAATCCGCCTATTCACACCATGCCAGTGCAGAGAAGATTAGTATTTCTTATAATGCCTATTTAGAAACTGGTTTTAGAAATATGATAATTTCTGATATCAGTTCTAATACAGTTAGTATCCTTATTGAGGATGGTAGAATTAGAGGAGCCATGGATGCCTGCATTGGAGCTATGGGGATAATACATGGTCCTCTGGATCTAGAAATGATTCGAAATATAGATGACGGACTTAAAACAGCTAACGAATGTTTTTCTCATGCTGGAGCTGTTAAAGTGGCAGAATTATATACTAAAGTCGATTTTGCCAAAGATAAATTGTTAAAAAGTTATCAATCAGGTGACCCTAAAGCTGAATTAGCCTTTCGCACTATGATAATGACGATAATAATGGAAATATGGGGTTTAGCTGGAATAGCAAATAAAATTGACGGAATAGTATTAACCGGCTCTATTGGTTCTATGAATGATCCTTATAATTTTTTTGATAGTATAAAGAATAAAGTAGAAGTTCTTGCTCCTGTAGTGAAGTTACCATCCACATCGGGTAGTGTTGGAAGTTCACAAATAGCCAAAGCTGTTTATGAAGGCGAAAAAGAGATTCTAGGCATTAAAGTACTTGATTTTTAAATAATATTTGATATAAAATCTTAATTTTTTCTACAGTTGAAAATTATTTCCATTTTTTAGTTGATTTTTTTTATACAGTAGAATAAAAAATCGTTAATTAACTAATTATTTCTAATTATAATATTAAATTCCTTATTATAATACTTTAAATATTTAAATAATTCTAAATATTTATTTATATCAACCATTTTTTCATCAAATCCATATCAGAAGTTGAATTTAAAGTGATAGGAGTTAAAGTGGCACACTTTTCCCTTTTAAGAGTGTGCACATCGGTACCAAGATCATCATTCTCAACAGGATCACCATCAATCCAGTAATAAGGTCTCCCCCGTGGATCTAATCTTTTTTGTATATGTATTTTATACATTCTTTTACCCAATTTAGTTAATTTAATATTATTACTGTCAGGGGTAGATGGTATATTCAAGTTTAGAAAATCTACTCCATCTGGAAGGCCTTTATTAATTATAGTCTTAGAAACCTTTCTAGTAATTTTCTGAGCGTGAGAAAAATCTAAATCCACATGACCATCATGGAATTTAATATCACCCCTAGTAACCTGAAGAGATACAGAAAGTGCAGGTACTCCATGGGCAGCAGCTTCCATAGCTGCACCAATAGTTCCAGAAGTGGTTAACTCTGACATCCCAAGATTTTCACCAATATTAATTCCAGATATCAATAAATCAGGTTTTTCTCTGACAATCTCGAATATTCCAATAATCACTGCATCAGTAGGCGTTCCGGAAACTGAATAAGCTTCACTTCCATCCATAAGCTTAGTAGGTGTTACTCTTATAGGTTCAAAAAGTGATAGAGCATGCCCAATACCGCTTTGTTGAGTTGCTGGGGCCACTACATTGATCTGACCCAGATCATCCGCTGCTTTCTTAGCGGCCAGGATTCCTGACGAGTTAACACCATCGTCATTAGTAATGAGAATTCTCATGAATGAATGTATATCCTTATCCTTCAAAAAGTTTATGTGGTATAAAATAGGAACAGTTTTATGTATAAAGAACTATTAAAGAAATAATAAAGATATTCATGACCATTAAAATGAGATTACATTTAATAAATTCATCATTCACCTCTATTCTAAGGTGAGCAAATTGGAAAAAACCAGACTAGTTAATTTCGTGGCCAAGATAATGGAAGAATCCGGGTTCAAAGCCTATAAGAACTTTCAAACATCTCGTCATATAATAGATATTTACGGTGTCCTACCAACAATTTTAGGAGATATCGGTGTTGTAGTGGCGGTTAAAAATTATGATGAAAGATGGGAAGTTGGACTCGATGTTTTGAAAGAAATGGAAATGGTAGCCAAAACCGTGAAAGCATCCAAGATTGTAATATTTAGCAGCTCATATTTTACCGAGAGTGCAGCTGAGTATGCAGATAAAAGAAATATAAACTTGATAAATAAAGATGGGCTGATGAAGCTTGCCAAAAAATTCTCCAAAAGAAATTCAGAAGTAGAAGGAGTTGATGAAGAAGATGAAAACACCGAAACAAGTTATATACCTTCATCATCAAGTCCTATAAATTTTTTTAACGGTAAAAAAAAGAGTTTAAATAAAGGAGGTTCTAGTAAAGGAAGTATAAACATTAGTTTAGGACCTTCTAAAGCAATTTTAAGCAATACAATAGCCCTTATTATAATCGTTTTACTTATATCTTCTTTGTTGACATATATCGTAAGCTTGAATTATAAGAATACAGCCTATCTTGGCATGACCAAAATAATTTCTTCAGCTATATTATCATATGGACTGGTTTTACTTTTACAAAGAGATTTAATGTCATTATTAGTGAAAGGAACAATGGTATTCTTTGCATCTCTTATAATATACGTAATCCTAATTTTAATTGGAGTCTAAAAAAAATCTTTAATAATATTTAATTTTTCCTAATGAACTTTAGAATTGTTTAAAAAAGTTATAGTGGGCTCGAGGAGATTCGAACTCCTGATCACCTCGGTGTGAGCGAGGTATCATACCCCTAGACCACGAGCCCTTATTAATAAATTCACAAACTAAAAAAAATCAAATTTAATTATTATAAAAAATTTATAAATAAATTGAAATGGGCCGGAGGAGATTCGAACTCCTGATCACCTCGTTGTAAGCGAGGTATCATACCCCTAGACCACCGGCCCTATCATTTCAGTTATGGTGTGGAAGGATATATAAAGTTTTTCCAAAAAAAATTGAACTTATAAGAAATATTTTTTTTCTTTTTACATCTATCTTTATATGTTTTGATTAATTAATTATTGAAAATATGGTTAGTTATTATTAGTTTATGTTATTAATAATTAAATTTCTATAAATGTTAAGATGAATCTATTTATGGAATAAATTCTAATCCTATTATATTATGATTATTCTACTTATGAGTTGATAATTTATGGCATTTGATGAATCAGGAAAAATATGGTTTAATGGAGAATTTGTTGATTGGATGGATGCTAATGTACACGTTTTATCTCATGTGATACATTATGGTTCCAGTGTCTTTGAAGGTATGAGGTGCTACCGTACTCAGAAAGGATCCGCAGTTTTCCGAATGAAAGAGCATGTTAAACGTCTTTTTAACTCTGCCAAGATTTATCGTATGGAACTGGATTATTCAATGGAAGAATTCTCCCAGGCCATTATCGATACTATAAAGATTAATGAACTAGAAGAATGCTACATCCGACCAATTATATTTAGAGGATATAATGAATTAGGTATTCATCCTTTGAATAATCCGTTAGAATCTATAATAGCAGTTTGGAGTTGGGGTGAATATTTAGGTGAAGAAGCTTTAGATAAAGGAGTGGATGTAGGAGTTTCTACTTGGCGACGTATGGCTCCTGACACCTTACCCAACATGGCTAAAGCGGGTGCGAACTATATGAACTCCCAGCTGGCTAAAATGGAATCTGTACTGAATGATTATCAGGAAGCTATAATGCTGGATTATCAGGGAATGGTAAGTGAAGGAAGTGGAGAAAACGTATTCTTAGTGAATGATGGTGTTTTATTTACCCCACCCACCTCAACATCCATACTTCCAGGTATAACAAGAAATTCAGTAATTGCACTAGCGAACGATTTAGGATTAGAAGTAAAAGAAGAGCAAATACCCAGAGAAATGCTTTACATCGCTGATGAAGTTTTTCTAACCGGTACTGCTGCTGAAATTACCCCAGTAAACTCAATTGATAAAATATTAGTTGGAGATGGATTAAAGGGAGAAATAACAAAGAAATTACAGAACACATTTTTTGATGTCATTAGCGGCACAGTACCTGATAATCATAATTGGTTGACTGTTGTGGATTGATTTAGTCATATAATAGTAATTTTATTAAATCCAAATTAACATTCCATATTTTTTTTTATATTGTAGCTCAAATTTATTGAATAAATTTAATAAAAATGCTAAAAAAACAGTTTTCGCTTAATTATCAAATTATTTAGTACACTATTTTCTCATTTAACATGTTTATTTTGTGGAAATTAATATTTTTAATAAAAAAAAACATATCATATTTTAAATAATGTAAGATAATTTGTTTAAAATAATTCCCGGCAAAATTCCTCGGTTTTAATTCGGATATCATCAACAGAAATCCCTTTAAGAATGGACGCCATCATTGCACCTCCGGCCCCTACACCTTCCTTGACTGATCCTTTAAGATAATTTTTGAGTCCTTCACTCTGGCATTTTTCAAATTGTGGATCCACAGCAAATATTGGTGTATCAGCAATCTGTCTTGATATATAGTTTATATCGGATGTTTCATCCTCCGCTACAAATCTGGTGGTAGCTATGGAAAGATTACTCCAATTAAATCTAGGTAACACTTCTTTAATAATCGCACATACTGCGGTCATCTGAGTACCACCAGCCAAAGTTACGGGTATAGTGCAACCAGCTACAATTCCCGCCACAGCTGGGATCATGGGATCTCCCACAACTTCTACAGCTTTAAAAGGGTTTGATTTCAGTTCGCCTGCTTTAAATCCTGAAGCCTTTAATCCTGACGCTACAATATTCTGTTTCAGTTTATGTGGATTATTAGGCATGCTTCCGCTAACTTTATAATTTCCATCATAGCCCATAGCAGTTAGAACGCCCAATGCAGTGGTGGTTCCGGCGGGTGTACTTTCACCTATAAAAAGATGATCAGTTAGTTGAGAGATGGTTTCTCCCAGAATTTCACCGTTAATAAATATTTCTTCAACATTAGAAACCGCAATTCCAGTTTCTATGTTTCCACCAGGTTCAGAATTAATATTCATGTAATTTATATCCGGTTTAATTGCAGCACCCGCATCAGCCACTAAAAAAGGTATATCAGCCAGTTCTAGCGAAGCTTTAGTTATCACAGCCGGAGTTGGGGCTACTACCCCGTCAATTATGGTTCGAGGTATCTCCTTAAGACATCGGGTTTCTCCATGCATTACTAACTCCACATCAGCTGCAGGAGTGTAATCAGTGAGCTCTGGCGTAACACCAGCACCAGTAATTCCAGGAATATGAGAAGTTCTAGTACTAGCTATTACACATAAAAAGAGAATATCCACATTTTCTAATTCAGGAAGATTACTTGATGGGCCAAATTGTTTTATAATGTCTCTCATAACTATTAACACCAAATAAAAATTATTCAGATTTTATGGTAATAAGATAAACAAATATTCTAAGATATAAATTTGCTATAAGTTCACCGTAATATAAAATTTATTCCATTTATTTAAGTCTCAAGATTATAAAAAAATTTTTGAAAATAACAATTTGGGTGATTTTTGATGATCTGTATTGGAATTGAAGGCACTGCTGAGAAAACCGGAGTTGGAATAGTTGATTCATCAGGCGAAATCCTAACGTCGCTAGGAAATTCACTCATACCTGTCAGTGGCGGAATACACCCCCGGGAAGCAGCTGAACACCATGCTGATGCCATTGTCCCACTTATTAAAGATGCTCTCCTTGAATCTAATCTTCAATTGGAGGATATAGATTTGGTGGCATTTTCTCAAGGCCCTGGATTGGGACCAGCTCTGCGTACAGTGGCAACTGCTGCTCGTTCTCTTTCTCTGTCTTTGAAAATTCCAATTGTAGGGGTTAATCATTGTATAGGTCATGTGGAAATTGGCCGCCTCACCACAGGCGCTCAAGATCCCGTGACTCTTTATGTAAGCGGTGGAAACAGTCAAATAATCGCCTTTGATGGGGGAAGATACCGTGTTTTTGGGGAAACCCTTGACATTGCTTTAGGTAACTGTTTAGATCAGTTCGCCAGATCAGTGCATCTCGGACATCCCGGAGGACCTTTAATAGAAGAATTAGCTCATAATTCAAATAACTACATTAAAATCCCTTACACAGTGAAAGGAATGGATTTATCCTTTTCAGGTCTTTTAACGGCTGCATTGAGAAAATATGAGGGTGGGGAAAGTTTAGAGGATGTCTGCTATAGTCTCCAGGAGACTGCTTTTTCAATGGTAGTGGAGGTTACAGAAAGGGCTTTAGCTCACGCCCAAAAGCGGGAAATTATGCTTTGTGGTGGTGTTGCTGCTAACCGCCGGCTTAGAGAAATGGTATCTGTAATGGCAGAGGAGCACTATGCAGAATTTTATCAACCGCCTATTAAATATTGCGGAGATAATGGGGCTATGATCGCATGGATGGGTCAGTTAATGTTCCATTATGGATTACTGCAGAAAATAGAGGATACTATGGTTATTCAACGTTATCGCACCGATCAGGTGAATGTACCTTGGATGAAAACATCAACACAATTTTTAAAACTTCCACTAGAATTGTTAAATAAGGGTGCTGAGGCTAACATTTATAAAGAGGAATGGTTGAGTCATGATGTTTTACGGAAGGAAAGGATTCAAAAAAATTATCGAATAAAAGAAATAGATTATTATTTAAGGAAAAAAAGAACAAAAAGTGAAGTTAAACTCCTGAATGATGCAAAACGTTGCGGAGTATTAACTCCACTAGTATATGATATTGATAAAAAAGGAAAATCAATAGTTATTGAGAATATTGATGGAATTATTTTAAAGGATGTCTTTGATGAAGCAGAAGTTAAGGAAATAAAATTATTCTGTGAAAAAATTGGGGATAACATTGCGAAACTCCATAACTGTGGAATAATTCATGGAGACCTCACAACCAGTAATATGATACTCCTTGGTGATGATATTGTTTTTATAGATTTCGGTTTAGGTAAGATTTCTGATTTAATAGAGGATAAAGGAGTGGATCTATTAGTATTTAAAAAAGCTCTTTATGGAATTCATTATAATGTTGCTAGAGAATGTTTCCAATCTATTCTAAAAGGGTATATTAATGCTAATGATTATGATAAAATATTAGCTAAGTTGAAGAATATTGAAGAACGTGGACGTTATATTATGAATAATTCATTTTAAATATATTATAATAAATTGTTCAAAGAAGATTTTAATCCTTAAATTAATTCTATAAAAGTTAAAATGTACTGGTGTGATCATTGAAGATAACATTTATAACTAGTAAT
>Ga0182014_10004393_pt1 | contig 16221 bp, 15 predicted proteins | sample 612S2DmetaG_FD_120489 | JGI IMG/M metagenome (GOLD analysis project Ga0182014, IMG submission 120489) | Permafrost microbial communities from Stordalen Mire, Sweden - 612S2D metaG | ecosystem: Environmental > Terrestrial > Soil > Wetlands > Permafrost | place: Sweden: Stordalen | collected... | reverse complement strand
GGCGGACACTGGAAAAGATTCAGCCCGGTTGCACCAGTCCCCGGCGCCGAAAAAAACGAAGGAAATAGCTGTCCATCTATTTCGTGGACACTGCACTAGATCTCGCCACCAGGAAGGTCCGCAACATCACGAACCACGCCGGAGGCCACTTCCGGCCCACCTGGTCGCCGGACGGACAGTGGATCGCCATCTCGTCCGACCGCGATTCCCCCCAGCCGCACCGCCCCGACGGATTCGAGCTGATTCAGCAAACCGAGATCTACATACTGCATCCCGACGGCTCCGGCTTGCGGCGGCTCACGCACACGAATTCCTATGCCGGCAGCCCCAGTTGGTCGCCGGATGGAAAGCATATCGTGTTTTACAAGGCCAGTTTTGAAGACGTGATTCGCATCTCGGACCCCAGGCATTTGCGCGCTACCACGCAAATCGCCGTGGTAGATGTAGCGTCCGTCCAGGAGAAGGAGCTGACGCAAGGCAAGGGCGAAAAGTGGTCGCCACGCTGGCTCGCGGATGGCCGCATCGGATATTTCAGCGGCGGCCCCGAAGGCGGCGTCGAGTTCACCAGGGGCGATGCCGGCGCGCGCGGCGAATTCAACAGCCCGGACTGGTCTCCGGACGGCCGCAAGATGATTTATTACCGGGACATCGGGCAGAACTGGCCGCCGGTGATGGAGACGCCGAGCAAGGACTCGCGGTTCCGGCTGTTGCGGACAGGCATTTTCCCGAGCTTCTCGCCCTCGGGCGACCGGCTGGCGTTTACCAACGGGCAGGCTGCGCTCTCCCACAATGGCCTGATGGAGACGAGCGCGGATGGATCGAACCGCTGGTTAATCTTCGACGATCTGCAACGCAACACCACGGCCCCCAACTGGTCTCCGGCAGGCGATTGGATCGCGTTCGGTCCGGGCGGCGCGTTTCAAGGCTTTCTCGGCACTGGACGCGTAAATTCGACCATCGCACTAATCCGTCCGGACGGCTCCGGCCCCAGGGAACTTACGCATGGGGAGCGCAACGACGGATTTCCGAGTTGGTCTCCGGACGGGAAACGCCTGGTATTCCGCACCGCGGACAAGGCCAGCAAGGGATTGCGGATCGCGGAGGTCGAAACCGGTGAGATCAAAGTGCTGACCGAGGGAGATCACACGGACAATTTTCCGGATTGGTCACCCAAAGGGGATTGGATCTGCTTCACCAGTAATCGCGAGGATAAGGACTACGAGATCTACCTCATCCGCCCGGACGATACGGGTCTGAAGCGGCTGACCCGTCTACCCGGCAACGACGGACACTCGACATGGTCGCCGGACGGCGAGTGGATCGCGTTTTCATCGGGTCGCGCCGGGTTCAAGGACGAGATGGCACTCCATCCGCATAACCCGCAGTCTTACGGCGAGATCACGGTGATGCGCGCGGATGGCTCCCAGATCACGGCTCTAACGGACAACCCGTGGGAGGACGCGACCCCACGCTGGGCCCCGCTCAAAAGGAAATGAAATCAGTCTCCGGCGCCGCGCTGCCATCCGGCGTTAGCCGTGAATCACCCGTTAACCGGAACTTGAGCGGCGCGATGCCGACTTTCCGGTCCTAATCCCGCCCAATTTCCGGGTTGCCGACCACCCGCCCGGTGTAGATCTACACCCCGTGCCCGCATGGCGGTCGAAGGATCGCGATGGGCCGGGGCACGGGCCGGAACCGGGGTCTCCCCGTCCTAGATAGCGGAGCCGGACCGCCAACTGGAGCTCCGCCCAAACACCTTGATGGCCTTCTCGCTCAACGTTTCCCCGTCTGACTCGGTAACATTGTAGATTCCACGCTCGCCTCGTGTGACGGCCAGTTCGGCCGCCTTGGCGGCAGCATCAACATGCACGGACCCAGGTGCGATGGGGGCATCAAATCCCGTACCGGGCCCGTAAATCAAACCATAGCGGAGGACGAGCCCTTCGAGCGGCGCCTCAGTGACCTGGCGTTCCAGGCTGAGCACTCCCCGCACCGTCTCGCCATAGACCGGATGTGTCACCGGCAGCAATGGGTCCGTCTCCCGGTTTGGTTTTGCACCCTCGTCATAGATGAAAGAGATGCTCTGGGCGATCAATCGTCTGGCGCCGGCACGCAGGGCGGCGGCAACAAGATTATGGGTGCCAACGTCCCGAAGGCGAGCATTGCGCGCAAGTGCGGCCGTCATTTTGCTCGCTTCCAGCGCATGGGGCAGGTCGGTGAGCTGGTGGATCACCACGTCCGGCCGGATCTCGTACAGATGGTTCCGCAGGGCATCCGCGTCGAACACATCGACCACGATCGGCCCGACTCCAGCCTTCTTCAATTCCGCAGCCTTTTCCACGGATCGAGTGGAGCCGAACACACGCCATCCGTTCTCCAGAAGGAGGGGGGCGAGGCGCCGGCCGATGGCGCCGGAAGCGCCGGCAAGGAAGACACACGCAGTCATAGTCATTCTCCGTATCGCGGGCTGTTGTCCACTTCAAGTCTGGCACCTACGGAGGGGGGCCTCCATGAGGCGCGAGCGCTAGCGGCACGTTTTGCATCCAGGCGATTCCCGCCCTACGCCGTCCGCTCCATCGCTCGTACCAACATACCTGTACCAGGCCCCTACTTCGTTCTGCAGCGCAACCGGCATGTGTTAACGACCTTGAGCGAGTGGCCCGGGCAGTTTTCTACGATCTTTCTGTGTCTACCGGGCCCTTGTGGACCAGAAACGGCAGATCCGAGCGTATCACGGCGCATCCGGTAGCTACTTCTTCAAAAACTAGCGGAAGAGTGGCTGACTATCCATCCGGACCTCAGGGTTGCAACTGCCCGTGCTTGCGCAAGACCTGTTGCAGTTGATCGTGTGGCAACGCCGGGATCGTCCAATAGTCTGCGCCCGTCATCGTCTTTGCCGCGACAAGCGCGTTAATAACGGACTCCTCAGTGGCCTGTACCACGGCGGTGAACAGGGCATCCATCTTCCAGCTTTGCACTCGCTCAATTGTGACGTTCGGCCCAGCGAAGAGAGGTTGAGTGCTGTTGCCCTCGTCGGCACCGGCGTTAGCCGTCGAGAATGCCAGGAAGATATCGCCTGACTCTGTCCCTTCAATGGCTCCAACCCTTCCAAGACCGACGGAGAAGCGCCTTGCAAGGCGCTTCAGTTGGTCGGAGTCAGCGGCGCATCGGTGGCGACGATCACGATAATGGAACCTTCCTCTGGAGCACGCACACCATCGGCGGTGGCGGCCAGCTTTGGGTCGCAGACCAGAGCGGGTTTTCCGTCAAACCCGAGCACCGGAGGGTCGAGCAACTTCTCGACACAAGGCCGCTGTAGTTTCATTTCCCTGGCAACAGCGATGCCTGCAACTCGCAATTGCTGCGATCCGCCATAATTGCACTGCACGAGCACCCCGACCGTGTATCCGCCTGCCTCGGCGCTGAGGCGGCGCGACGAAGTTCCAGTTCCACCTTTGAAGCCGTTGCAGATCATCCCGGTGCCACCTCCGACATTGCCTTCGAGCAGTGGGCCGGCAGTGGCGGAGTTCAGCGCGTCCCAAGCATCCTGCGCGGTGACATGCTGGCCCTTGATGTCGTTGAGCGGGACATCCGCGGTTTCGGCAGTGACCGGGTACCAGAAGTCGCCCGGCCGTTTCTGCTGCACCATCCACGCGACCGCTGCGTCGCGCACGACGCCCACACTTCCCGTGTTGCTGATGAGGATCGGTGTTTAAAGCAGACCGCTCTCTTCGATCCAGTGCGTGCCGGTCATATCGCCATTTCCGTTCCCGGCGAAGTAGCCCGCGAATAAGCTCTTGGTGCCCTGCTTTCCACGGGGCAGGATGGCGGTTACGCCCGTACGAACAGGACCCTTTCCAATGACGAGGCGGCCCTCGCCGGAGATAAGCGTTTTGTAGCCCACCTCGACTCCGGCAACGTCAGTGATGGCATTCAACGGTGCCGGAGTCCCATCGAAGGCCACCCCGAGGTCACGGGCGCGCACCGGCGGGTTGCGCTGCGCGAACCCAGACCTGGAGACGAGCGGTGTTGCTGCGAATAAGCAAAGCATTGTCACGTGGATTCGTTTCACGGGAGCTCCTTTTTGAGGGGCGCTTACGATACAGGACCAGTTTACTCGATTAGAAGCGAATAGATCCTGGATCACGCACGACTCGTAGAATGCCGCGGACGCTGCCGGCCCGAGGCGGCCTTTCTACGAGTCGCCGACGGCTCGCCCAGACCGCTCTGGCGCGCTCCACAACAGGGTGCCGGCGGAGCAGTCACGGCGGCCTTGCTTCAGCGCTGATAAGACGTGATCACCTCGGCTAACGAGAATTGACCCAGGCGGCCGGAGGGAGATTCTCGAGCGGGTGGGAGTAAAGGTCCAAGCTACCTGATTCGTTCACCTGTCGGGAAAGTGGCGATCACCTTTCCAAGAAGAAGCTCTTCGGATACCGGCCCGAACTCGCGCGAATCCGCGCTGTCGTCGCGATTGTCTCCAAGTACAAAGTACTGTCGATCTGAGAGGCGGACTGGCGGGTGAATGCGGCGCTCACTTTTCCCCGGAGTAAATGTAATCCAATGGCCATCCTCATCCTGCACGACAGATCCAATCGGATGCGCTTTAGGGACCCACGCAAAGTCAGCCAGATTCAACTCGCGAACGGGAATCGGGCGGCCGTTGATGATGACCCGGTTCTCTCGTATTTCGATGACTTCTCCAGGGAGTCCGATGAGCCGTTTGAGAAACGCTGATTTCAGCCGCGGATGATTGTTGAGGCACAACAGGACGAAGTCGCCACGTTTTGGCAGGCCAGTCCGAAACAGCGTGGCATGCGAATATGGCAGCTTCAGTTCGTAAGCGGCGGTATTGACGACAACCTTGTCACCGAGCAAAACGGTCGGTATATCGGAGGGGCCGGCCAGGGCATACGCGTGCAGATAAGCGGGGATGAGACTCAGGCCGCCCAAAGCAGGCAAAAGCCACCGAGAGCGTCTTCGCAAGGAAGCCAACATACGCTCACTATGCTCACTATAGCGAATGGATGGTCGAGATGAACATTGGCTACCCCGCCTCGGGAATCGCGCGATTATGGGCTCCGGCCGCATCACGCGCGACTCGGACAGAGCAGCGTTATTGCGTGTTATCGGTAGCCTCGCGCGCCGACGGTTCGGCCGCGTGTAGTCCTTCGCCGCGTGTTGCGCTAAGCATGCGCGGTCGCCCGCAAAGTGGTCTGACGGCCGGATTCGTCTCAAATTGCTGGGAGCGCTCACTGGAGTACCATTTCTAGCGGGAGGACCGCATGCTGAGCAAGATGAGTTACTTGATTCTCGCGGCGGCCGCGTTGCTCCAGGCGGCGGAGCCGGCGATCGAGAAAGCGGACCTTTGGACAGGCGGCGGAGGCGGTTACAAGATGTACCGCATCCCCGGTATCGTCGCAACCGCGAAGGGCACGGTGCTGGCCTACGCCGAGGCGCGGCGGAATTCCGGCAACGACTGGGACACGATCGAGATCGTGATGCGCCGTAGCGTGGATGACGGGCGGACGTTCGATCCGCAGAGAGTGATCGCGCAAGTAGCCGGCCCGATTCAGCGCAACCCAGTCGCCAGCGAGCGGAAGCAGGCAACGCCCGACGACCGCACCTTCAATAACCCGGTCGCCATCGCGGACCGCGACGGCGCTGTGCACTTCCTGTTCTGCTTGGAATATATGCGCGTGTTCTACATGCGCAGCGACGACGACGGGCAGACATTCACGGCGCCTGTGGAAATCACTTGCGTCTTCGACGCATTTCGCCCGGCGTACGCGTGGCGCGTGGTCGCGACCGGGCCGGGACATGGAATCCAACTTGCGAACGGACGGCTGCTCGTTCCAATCTGGCTCTCGCTGGGCACGGGCGGCAACGGGCACCACCCTTCGGTCGCCGCCGCCATCTATAGCGACGACCGTGGCGTGACATGGCATGCAGGCGCCATTACGATGCCCGATACGCCGGAATTCCCTGATCCTAACGAGACCACCGCCGTGCAGCTGGCGGATGGCCGCGTGATGCTGAACATCCGAACTGAGGCCAAGGCGAACCGCCGGACGATCGTTACCAGCAGGGACGGCGTGACCGGATGGTCACAGCCGCGCCTTCAGCAGGACCTGCCGGACCCGATCTGCTTCGCGAGCCTGATGCGGCTCTCCACGAAAAAGAGGGGCGGACGCAACCGTCTTCTCTTCTCCAATCCAGATAGTCTCACCCGCGCTGACGGGCGGGACATCTTATCGAAGGACCGCAAGAACCTGACGGTCTACCTGAGCTACGACGAGGGCGATAGCTGGCCCGTGAAGCGCACGCTCGAGGATGGCTCTTCGGGCTACTCCGATCTGACGGTACTTCTCGATGGCACGATCCTCTGTCTTTACGAAACGGGCGGTGGCCCGGGCTCGTTCCCGAACCGCAAGCTTCTGCTCGCCCGGTTTAACCTGGAATGGCTGACGAGCGGCAAGGACTCCCTTCCCAAGCAGGGGCACCGATGAACCCCGCTGAGTACCTTGTTCCAAATGTTTGCCTACCAGCGCCAGTTGTTACCCGACTGGCGCCGGCAGCGCCTCGATATTCGTTATTATCGGTAGCCGTTGCCGGACCAGTGGTTTCGCGCTTTCTGGGGCAGAACCCCGCATTCACGGAGGATCTCTATGCACCTGTCCTCATCAAGGCGATTCGGCACTCGACCCTGGACACTACTAATAGAAGCGGCGGTTCGCTCTCCACGGTGCCGAACTGCTTCTCCAGCTTTGCGATCCGTCTGACGCGGTTGTACATCACCAAGCCCTCCGCCCCAGTGCTTCCCTCAGCGCTTGGCGGTGTTCTTCAAACCCAGGTCCGCGCTCTGGTGGCTGATGTTCTCCCCTCTCCTCCGCCTCTTTCCGGCGACGCGCCGCTGCGTCAAGCCGCGCCATCAGCCACCGGTCGTGTTCCGTTTCTTCCGGCGGTCCAAACCGGTCCTCCAGCTTGCGCAGCCGTCTTTCGAGGATCTTCATCGTCGCTGCTCTCCGTTTGCTGCGGCTGCTTCCAGTGCCGTCACGCGTGCGTCGATATCCTCGATCTCAATCGCCTTGGCCGCATGATTGAAGATCGCCTCTGCCGCCCGCACCTTGACGGACGCTGGCGTACCGGGGTCAATCATCGTTTTCAGCAGAGTGGTCGCCGCCGCCGAGGTTCCTTTGCTGCAGCCGAGCGACGGACTGCGAAAACGCGTCGTGGCGATCGCCTCTTCCTTTTGCGCCCGAATCTCCCGCCGGGAGGCTTCATTTTCCCCCAATTTCCACCATTCGGGCGGCCCGGATGGCCGTGAATGCCAGAAGACCATGGGATGGCAGAAACACACCGTCCGCGGCTTCATGGCTGGCGCGATGAAGAAAGCCGGGTACACTGTCGAATCCTTCAAGCCGGACGGAGGCGAGCGCACCTACCGGATCAAAGCGTAGCATCGCCCTCCCTCCTTGGCCCGCCCGGCTCCGGCCGCGGCGGGCTTCTCTGCTTAGTGCCCCCATTCCAGCCCACCCCGCCACGCCGTGGCTGCCAAGCCGTCGCCCCGCGAGTGAACGTGGGTCAAACGTGGCGCACCGGTGTCCCAACGTCGGCGGTTCAACCGAGCGTTGCGCGAACGGTGGGGAAATGTCCGCGTGGGGCGTATCCATCCCCACCTTCACCGGCACTCCCAGTTCATACTCAGGTGCAGTTGTTATCTGCACGCCTGCCCGTGCAGACATTAACTCAACACGACCTTAACCGGGAGTGCCGGGCGACCAACCCCTTGTCCGTCATGCACCCTTCTTCGTCAGTTCCTCGTAGACGACTTGGGTAAAGCTGGCAAATCCCGGTCCCCGGCCACCACCGCCCGGCCCGCGGCCCCGCGCCGGCGGCGGATCGCCAACGGCGGCTCTGATCTGATCGAGCGATTTGCCCTGCGCCACCAGATCCTTGATCTTCGCCCACTTGGCTTCCGTATCGGCCAGCCGCTTTTGAATGGCAGCTTTCGTCTGGAGATCCCCATGGCCCGGGACGAAGTGATCGGCATTGAGAGCGACCATCCCTTTTGTGGTCGTGATCCAGCCTTCCGACGAGCCGTTCTTCGCAAGATGGATGAGCGGATCGGGCATTTGCGTGGCGATGATGTCTCCGGTGAACACGATCTTCTCGCTGGGCAGGTAGACCACCAGATCGCCACTTGTGTGCGCTGGCGCCCAGTGATAGAGCTCCAGCTTCACGCCGTTGATTTTGAGACTCTCTTTGTTCTTCGAGACTACCTGCGAGGGGAGATGATCAGCCGGAGGCGCGCCCCGGCCGCCCGCGGCGAGCGCCGCTTCCTGCTCCTTCTTGTTGTTCTCGTGCGCGATGACCTTGACGCTAGCGGGGAACGAAGCCAGTCCGTTGACGTGGTCTCCGTCGCTGTGCGTGAGAATGACGGTCGTGACTGGCTTCGGCGTGATCTTTGCGATATCGTCCAGCAGTTCCTTGCCGCCCGCCGCGCTCGTCTTGGCGTCGACAACGATCACGCCTTGGTCGCCAACGATGACGCCGCTGTTTCCGCCGCCGCCCTCAATCCAGTAAACGTTGGGCTTCAATTGATGGACCACGAACGCCGCGGCTGGCTGTTCCCGGCCCGGATCCTGCGCCATAGCCAGGGTAGCCAGTGCGCTTAGGCCCGCGAATGCGAATCCCATGGCCGAACCTTTTCGATCATGCATATGCCACACTTCCCTTTCTCCAAGAAATCTGTCACGCCCGGACTCCAGCGAAGCGATGGCAAGTAACGCTGGATCACAGTGTCCTGCCCAGGCCACCACAGGCGCAGTGCGGTGGAAGCTTCGGCAGCAGCGCGCGCAAAAGCCTCGGGCGTAGCCAGGTCTTCCGGTTTGTACCCGCGCCAAAGACCGGTTTCGCCTCGAAAGGTGGGCACACCGCTCTCTGCGGAGATGCGCGCGCCGGTTAAGATGGCCACCGATCCGGCGGCTACGATCCATTCCCGCGCCTGCTGCACGCCTCCATTCTAACTTTCAAAAAATCGGCTGGCTTGTGGCGGCGCGCCGCGCTGGCCGCCGAACCCTACATGTCCTTGGACGCAGCCGCGGCAAGCCAGATGGTGAGCCTGTTCATCATGAATTTTGCCCCCGGCGGGACGAACATCCCTCACCATCATGAGATGGAAGAAGAGATCTACTACATTCTCCGCGGACACGGCGACATGGTGGCGGGTGGCGGCGCGGACGGCAACGAAGGGCGCTACCCGGCCAGGGAGGGCGACGCATTTTTCATCCGGCTGAATGCGACGGTTGGATTCTACCGCGGCTCACAGGATGGGGAACACGATCTGGTTCTCGCCGTGCGGTCGCGGTTCCCGTTCCAGCGAACGAGAGAGTAGCCGCTCGGATCACTGGCCTGAGACAGCGCGCGACCGGCGCCGCGATCGGATAAAATCGCCAGGCAAGGGGGATTCGATGACTTTACGCAGTTTATCCCGGCGCTCATTTCTGGGCGCCGCCGCCGTGCCGTTCCTAAGCCGCTACTATCAGCTTGCTGCAGCCGAGCGGAAGCGCTTCAAAATCCGCGATGTCCGCACCATGACGCTCCAGGGGCCCTCCCGCACCTATGTGCTGGTGAAGGTGCTTGCCGATGACGGCCTCTATGGCATAGCCGAAGCATACGGAACGCCGGGGATCGGCGTCAAAGAACAGGTCCTGTCGATGAAGCCGGGGTTGGTGGGCAAGGATCCGCTGGAAATCGACGCCATCTACACGCTGCTCGACGAGCACGTGAAGGACCTCAGCGGCACCCGCACCGATGGCTCGGCGCACGACCTGATGCGCGCCGCCAGTGGCATCGAGATGGCGTTGTGGGATCTCGCTGGAAAGGCACTCGGTGTGCCCACCGCGACTCTGTTGGGCGGTCGCTTCCGGCAGAAAGTGCGGGTCTACGACCATGCTGCGCCGCGCAACATGTTGGATAAGGCCTCCTGCCGCGAATGGGCGCAGAAAGTCAAGGCCGACCCCGCCGGTTTCACCGCGCATAAATTCGGATTTCCGCACACCAATCCCAAGACCGACTTGGCGCGCGACACTGCCAACCGCGTGCTCACCACCAAGGAACTGATCCAGGTGCGGCAGGGCTTCGAGAATTGCCGCGAGGCGCTGGGCTGGGACCACGACATCATGGTCCATTGCCACTGGGAATACGACCTGCGAACCGCCATAGAGATCGCCGAGGCGGTGGAGCCGGTCAAGCCGCTCTGGTTCGAGGACCCGTTGCAAGTGGAGTACTCCGAGGAGTGGTCGCAGCTGTGCCAGAGCGCGCGCGTCCCGATTTGCACGGGCGAGAACCTGGCACGCCGGCAGGGCTTCCGCGATTTCATCATTCACCATGGATGCGATATCCTGAACCCGGATCTGCGCAATAGCGGCGGCTTCCTCGAAACCAAGCGAATCGCCGATATGGCCGATGTCTTCGGGCTACCCATCGCTAACCACAACACCGGCAGCCAGCTTCACACCTGGGCCACCTGCCAGTGGGCGGCATCGATTCGGGACTACACGACGTGCGAGACCATCACCGGCACTGGCGACTGGATGGACCAGTTGCTGCTACTGGACGGCCCTTATATAAAGGACGGCTTCGTGCAGGTGACGGACAAACCCGGGCTTGGCGCGGAGTTGAATCCGGACGTGGCCAGAACCCATCTGGCGGCCGGCGAGAGCTGGTGGGGCTAGGGCGCATCCAAGACCCAGAGCCTGTGTTACGCAGTGTGGAATTCCAAAACGTCTTCATCCTCCACGGCGTGGGTGCGCTCCACCATTAGCCCATCCTGCTCGCGGGATTTCCGGGTGCGCCTCAACGGCGCAGATCACCAGTGGGGGAAGGCAACTCAGCCACCCAATGTCATTGTGGGTGTAGTATGGATCACTGCATCACCTTTGCGGTGGAAGAATCGAGGTAAATCAAGTAACATGCCTACAGCAAGGCTTACGCCTGAGATTATGAATGCTGCGATTTTGGGAATGGGAGCCCAGAAAGAGAAGCTGGACGCCAAGATTGCCGAACTCAAAGCTCTGCTTTCCGGTGGTCCCGCTGAACCCGCTGTCACGCCGGAAGCCGCTCCCCAGAAGCGCCGCAGGATCAGCGCCGCTGGCAGAAGAGCGATTGCCGAAGCACAGCGCAAGAGATGGGCTGCGTCCAAGAAGGCGGCTCAACCCTCAGCCCCAAAGGCTGCAGCGAAGCCCAAACGGAGACTCAGCGCGGCTGGCAGGAGGGCGATCATCGCCGCCACCAAGAAACGGTGGGCCGCAGTGCGCGCGGCCAAAGCGGCTACCGCCTCTAGCCAGTAACAAAAGGTCACAATCCGGCGAATTGCCAACCCTTCGCAAGCGGCCGGCCGGCACGCGACCTTGAACACTGCGCGAGATTGACGGGCCAAGGACCTTATTGCTTTAGGTTTGCGACGCGGATTTACCTGGCGGCACCTCAGGCACTGGAAAGAACGGAGCGTCGAGAAGGCTGGTGCCGCCTGGCAGCATTTCACTGCAGCCCGAAGCTATGACTTCGGGCGACGGACAATGGCAGGCGCCCCCAGGTAAATGAATGTCAAATGAAACGAGCTCCGCATGAAAAACATCACCCGTCGTGAAGTCCTGCAGCAATCCGCCATGCTTGCCGCCGCCGCGCGGCTGGGCATGGGACGATCCCAAGCCGCGCCCGCCGGGATGTCCACCTATGAATGGATTCGCAGCACTCGCATTCTGATCGCCGAAGCCTACAACCCACCCTTCTATCCCGCACTCGACTACCGGACGGAGAAGGCCGTCGGTATCGCGCGCGAGCTCAACGCTGACGCCCTGCGCTACCCCTCCGCCTCCTACTTCGCCTACTTCCCGACCAGGTCCGGATATCCGATCCACCCCGAACTCAAAGGCGACCCCATGCGCGAAACCGTCGATCTGTGCAAGCAGGCCGGACTCCGCGTAGTCGCCTACGTACCGTTCAATCACCCCTTCATGGACTCCACTTCGAAGGACCCCCGCTATGCGGATTGGAGCAAGAGATTCGCGAACGGCAAGCCCATGATCACCAGCCACTACGGCTACGCGACTTTCTTCGAAGGCTGTCTCAATTCGCCTCTGCGCGAGGTGATCCGCACACTGGTACGTGAGGTGCTCACCCAGTACGGCGTCGACGTGATGTACTTCGACGGCCCTTATCAGGGCATGAATCACGGCCACGATTTCTGCCACTGCAAATACTGCCAGGCGGCCTACCAGAAGAAGTTCGGCAAGGCCATTCCCAATCAGGACGAAGGCATTTCGCTTGGCGACGACATCCAGTACCAGAACTGGATGGCCAATGACGTCGCGATCGGCTTCTTCCGCGAGATCCGCGAGATGATTCGCCAGACGCGCGATGTCCCGGTGCTGTTCAACGACACCTCGTTGCTTAGCCGCCGCGAATGGCGCAGCCGTGCCATCCCAGTGACCGACGGCTTCATGTTCGAAGCCGCCGAAACGCCCGAAGAGAAGTTGTTCAACATGCAACTCGGCCAGTCCACCGGCAAAGTGACCTGGACCTATGTCGGCAGCCACACGGAATACAATCGCGAGCACATGAAAGACACCACCGTACGCGGCTGGTACAGTTATCCGGTCGAGAGCCAGGAACTCCTGATCGATGGCGCGACCGCCATTGCCGCGGGCGTGGGACTCGTCTACTGGAGCATGTCCCGCTTCTTCTACAACCAACAAGGTCCGCTGGCGTACGAGAGCGGACGCTATGTCAAAGAGGTCTTCGACTTCCAACAAAAGCATGACGCCCTGCTGCGCACGCTAAGATCGCAGCCGCAAGTCGGCATCATGGTTGGCGGCCAGACCCTCGACTGGTACACCGGCAAGCATTTCGTCGGCCGAGCCTACCCCAATTACTCTCATGGCGCATACCAGTTGCTCAAAGCCAACAGCTATGAGGCCGAACCGTTTCTCGACTGGAACATGTCGCCCGAGCTTCTCTCGAAGTACCAGATGATCTACGCGCCCAACTGCGCCTGCCTCAGCGCAGACCAGTGCGGCATGCTGCGCGACTATGTCCGGAAAGGTGGCGCCCTCATCGCTACCCACCTCACATCCGTCGCCGACGAATACGGCCGCGTGCGCCCGGACTTCGGACTCGCGGACGTGTACAGCTCGTCCTTCCTCGACCCCGAGCCCCTGGAGATGCCCGACCTCTACATGAATGCCGGCGCCGGTGACGTCATACCACAAGATCCCCAAGTCATGCGGATTCGCGAAAACGGCGGCAGGGTGCTCGCCGAAACCATTGATCGCGGACACCGCGCCACCATCGGACCCGCCTGCGTCGGCAACACCTTTGGCGATGGCGAAGTGATCTACATCGCCTCGGGCTTCGAAGCGATCTACGAGGAGACCGAAATGTCCATCCTGCGGACCTGGTTCGCCAAGCTGTTCGAGCCCTATCTCGGGGCGAAGCGCTCCTATCAGATCGAGTACCAGCCCGGTCTCACGCCCCATCTCATGGCCTCGAAAAACACCATCGTGCTGCACCTCCTCGCAGACACCGGCAACAAAAACAAGCATCTCCGCCCGCGAGAAGGCTTCCTCCCGGTCGTCGATGTCAAGGTGCGAATCAAAGTCCCGTCGCAGCCGAAATCGGTATCGCTCCTGCACTCCGGCGACAGAATCGCCGTCACGCAGAATAGTGGCTGGATCGAACTCACCGTCCCTCGCGTCTTGATCCACGAAGCCGTTCGGGTTGATCTCGGATGAGCCCTTGCGTCACGCCCACGCTCGACCGCCGTCGTTGGCTTATGATCTCCTTCGCCTTCCTGGCGACCCTGATCAACTATCTCGACCGCCAAGCGCTCTCCGTCGCGGCGCCGGTGGTCATCGATCAATTCCACATGAGCAGCGTGACCTACTGGCGCGTAGTGTCGGCGTTCCTGCTGGCGTACACCATCTCCAACGGCCTTTCCGGGCCCCTGATCGATCGCCTCGGCACGCACCTCGGATATGCGCTCTGCATCGGCTGGTGGTCCGCTGCGTCGCTACTCCACGCCCTGACCCGCGGACCGCTCAGCCTGCGGCAGGCTGGTCAAGCACGCCCGATACTACTGGCTGATGCTGGCCGAGAGCCATCTCACACGGCGCCTGTTCGGGAGCATGGTAAGGCGGATCGATGCGCTGGCGGTGGCGACCGGGTAGCGGGCGGGCGATGGTACAGCGAAACCGGGCAACTAAGGACGCGAGGGCCGGAGGGGTGTTTGTGGAAGGCGGTGAAAAGACGGGAGTTCGCGATTTTCGATTTTGCGGGCAGCGCGGGAGCCCCGTCTTGCGGGGTCGAAAACGGCTCCCGGAAGAATGCGGCCGGCGGCCGAACCGTCTGCGCGGGCGGCTACCGATAACACGTAATAACGCTGCTGTACGAGTGGCGCGTCTTCCGGACGGAGCTTCCCAGAACGGGACCGCTGGCCTGGGGTTGAGGTCAATTTTACGGGGAGCCCGGCTTTCTGCCATTGGCACTGGCTCGGGCGCCCGTGCGCGAAAAAAAAGGCGGCACGCTCCATTACCCAAGTCGTTACTTATAGGTCCGGAACAGTGAGGCCTTTTTGCGCTAGAGTCGAGCCCATTGTAGATTTGCAAGGAATCGGTGCTAACGATGACGATGGAAGTACGCGGAGGGTCACATAGCCACTGGGAGAGGTGTACTCTACGGGGATGGGCGGGCCGCAGGTTTCCACAGTCCCGCTCGCGGCCGTATAGTTTGGCTGGTAGGAAGCGGGAGTCGTTGGGTAACCGGGCGCACTGGTTGTGCCGGCGATCAAGACGTTGCCCTGGGCATCAACAGCAAGGTACGCAGGCACGGCGCCGTATTTTGCTGTGACGTAAGTCAGGAAGCGCGTTTGACTCAAGTCTCCAGTGAGGCTTGCCACGAATTGGTCGTCCCCGCAGCGCGGGGATATATCTTGCCGGGCAGGCTGGTTCCGTGGATTTGCCGGGGTTCGACGGCGCAGTCCCGTCTCAATGCGCCCCAGTCGGCTTCGTGACCCGTATTGCGCTGGATGGCTCGGCCATATCGTCAAGTCGCACGCCGGCCGGAACTCCCGTGGCATACGATTCCACGACCGGAACGCTGCTAATGGCCTCCGGAAACGACCTGCTCCGCTTCGACCCTTCCGAGGCCACCCCAATCGCTTGTGTGCTTGACGCAGCCGATATCAGTCCAGTAACGGCGGTCGCGCCGGGAGAGCTCCTGGCAATGTTTGGGCGTTTCCTATATTTCGAGACCAACCCGTTCGCAGTCGCGATAAACCCTATAAATGGATCGTTTCCCGTAATGTCCCAAGGGCTTGGCATCGTGGCCAACCAGACTCCTGCGCCGTTGCTGTACGTCTCCGAGCAGCAAGTTAACGTCCAGGTGCCATATGAAATTGCAGGCAGTCCGCAAACGAACGTAACCCTGACGTACTCCGACGTCAACGGGAACAGTGTTTCCGACTCTAGAACGCTCGGAGTGGTCGCAAGCAATCCGGTCGCGTTTCTTTCCCAGCCGTCAACCGTCAATCAGACTTTTCCTCTGACGCTCAACACGGACGGAACCGTCAATTCCCCAACCAATCCGGCGGCTGCGGGGTCTGTCGTCACCATCTTCGTCGACGGCCTGGGGCTCACCAGTCCTCCGCCCATCACGGGCTTGGTCAATACAAGTCCCGTGGCTCCGCAGAGCTTACCGCTGGTAGTCACGTCTTATTGCAGCGGCACATCCTGTTACCCCGCGCCCACCTTTGTTTCTGCAGGCTCGGCGACCGGCTCGATTTCCGGTGTCACACAAGTTCAATTGCTTGCCCCAGCCAACCCGCATCCTGGGGGCGCATTCCAGGCCATATTCTCGCTGTCCGCGGGTTCCACTGCCGTACGGGATATGAATTTGTCGTTCTGGGTGGAATAACCTGTCCGACCGAATAACTCCCGGCCTGCCGTTTGGCTTTTCTCGGACATATGGTCGCCCACTCGGAGAAAGTCGGGCTCACTAGGCTCGACGGCCGAAGCCTACCGATATCACGCCATAACGCTGTCCACTACCCGCGGCCTCGATGCCAGTCGTTACGTACGCGAGGAATAGACGGCGTGCTGAAAATCGTTCAATAATCCGACGGCCTCTTTGTCGGCGAAGGGAAGAAACTGCATCATGATC
>Ga0182014_10004392_pt1 | contig 16222 bp, 18 predicted proteins | sample 612S2DmetaG_FD_120489 | JGI IMG/M metagenome (GOLD analysis project Ga0182014, IMG submission 120489) | Permafrost microbial communities from Stordalen Mire, Sweden - 612S2D metaG | ecosystem: Environmental > Terrestrial > Soil > Wetlands > Permafrost | place: Sweden: Stordalen | collected... | reverse complement strand
GACCCCGAGGACCAGCAGCAAGCTCTCAAGGAGTTCTATGCCTTGCTCCTCCACACCAGTTCCACCCACGCCGGTTTCGAGTTCGCGATCCTCCCGTGGGGCGACCGCAATTTTCAGGACAACCTCGCCCCTCACGGCTGGTTTGCCGCCGAATACCGCACGCTGCTGCGCACCATGCTCGTCCGCGAAGAAGCCGGCCAGCTCCACCTGCTCTCGGTCGTCTCCCCGGAGTGGATTGGCAAGGGCAAGGCGATCATTGTGAACAACGCCCCTACCAACCTCGGCAAGGTCGATTTCAGGTTGGAGCAGCCGTCGGCGAATGAGGCGATTCTCTTCCTCAAAACAGACTTTACCGATGATCCCCACGACATCGTCGTCCACCTTCCCTGGTTCGTCGATCTGAAGAGCGCTTCCGCCGACGGCAAACCCGTCCAGCCCGCCAGCGGAACCCTGGCCGTCGCTCCCACGACAAAAGAACTCCGCCTTCACTGGACCGTCAAGCCCAGCACACCGCCCCTGAGCTACGCACGCGCCGTCGAGGACTACAAAGCCGAGTACGCCCGCCGTTACCAGACGCTGATGCGTGGCGAACCGGCAGCCAAAAATAGTCCCTGATCCCTGTTCCCTTTTTTTCGCTACTCCAGATTCTGCGTCTGGGTCCCATCGGGAACCTTCACCACGAACTGGTCGTCCGTAAGTATCTGGTTCTCCTTCACATTCTCGACCGTGAGAACGATCTGGTACTCCTCAAGCGGGCGCTTGATGGTGACCGTGGAAGGGTACATGCTGGAATCGAAATCCCGGTAGGCCGCATACGTGACCTGGGTCTCCAGGTTGCCCTCACTGTCATAGATATCTTGTTGATAAGGAAGGAGATTGTCGCGAGTAATGGTCACCACGCGCACCGGCGTCTCTTTCTGGCTTCCCGGTTCGCGGCGCGTGATGCTCAGTATGTATTCCGGTACCGTGTATAGGTGCTTTTTGGCCGCGTCCTCCAGCGTTTCGGTATCCGCGATGACCGAGTAAAAATCGTCCGGCTCCAGCCCCCGCACTACCATGGCGTCGAAAAAGAACCCCGGCCGCATGTTCTCCAACGCATTAACCGACTTTTTCTTCAATGAGTTGGAACCCCTGAAGGCCTTGCCCTTGGGCGGGATCGATAGCGTGAAGCTCTTGCCGTCGCTGGCCATGTCGAACATGCGCATCCCAAGATACTGTCCCACGACCCGCAGCATTTCGGGTTTGCGCATCAGAATGTGTCCGCGAAGGGTGGTATAGTCCTTGGCCACGCCTTCTTTGCTTTTGAGCACGCTGGCCTGAATCTCGACGGTGGCAGTCAGGGTATCGAGCGCGGCCCAGCGCTGGTTGAGCCGCGCAACCAATTCCTCCGGCGTGACCGTCTGCTTGATCGACGGAGCCTTGGGCACCGGCAGCTTGCGCGTAGTGAAAAGGCAACCCGAAAGCAGAAGAGGAAGAAACAGCGCTGCAACGGACGCCGGACGACAGCGTGCCTTCATTGGACACCTGCCTTCTTCACGGCGTGGCGGTAGCCCGCTACGTTGTGGTTTTGCTCATCCAGAGTGCGGGCAAACAGCGACCGTCCCTGGGGATTGGCTCCGGCGGCCACAAAATAGAGATAGTCGGTCCTGGCCGGCTCCATGGCCGCCCGCAGAGACCGAGCGCCAGGATTCCCCACCGGGCCCGGCGGCAGGCCGGTGTGCAGATAGGTGTTGTAGGCAGTATCGTGGCTCAAATCGCTCTCGTATATTGCGCCCCGCCACCGGCCCTCAAGCTGCAGTCCGTAGATCACGGCGGGGTCGGTCATCAGCGGCATGTTTTTGGCCAGCCTGTTTTCGAAGACGCTGGCCACCAGCGGCCGTTCCGCATCCACTGCCGTCTCCCGCTCCACCAGCGAAGCCATGGTCACCACTGCGTGCATGTTTCCCTTCAATCCCAGTTCGCTGGCCACCGTCCGGAAGCGCCGCACCATCGTGGCAGCAATCTGTGCCGAACTTGCCTTGCGCTCAAATTGATACGTGTCTGGAAACAGGTAACCCTCCAGGCTCCTTGCATCGGGGTCGAGATCGGCCACCAGTCCTGCCTGCTTCACCGCGGCGTCCAGAAAGTCCTGGCGCGCACCAAGCCCTGCCTCCTCCAGCCGTGCGGCGATCTCAAAGATGCTCGCGCCCTCGGGAATGGTTACCGCCCTGGCAATAACATCCCCGCGCTCGATCCGCGCATAAACCTCGGTCGCCGGGACCGGGTGATCGAACCGGTACTCGCCGGCGTGGAGCGTTCCCCCCTTCCACAACCGGAGCAGATCGAAGGCAAACTGGCTGCGCACCACGCCCGCCGCTTCCAATTGCTGGCCGATCCGTGCCGTGGAAGAACCGGGCGCCAACTCGACAAACGTCTCGCTCTTCGGCCCAAACGGCGCCAGAATCAGCCAAGCCGCCGCGCCAGCCGCAAGAAGCGCTACGAGAAAAGCCGCCTGCAAGACTCCCGCCGCGCCAGAACTCTTCTTCTTCCTGCTCTCTCGTCTGCGGCCTATCATTCAGTTGCTATCGACCCTTCATTCATTAAAGACGAGAGAATTCCTTGTGAGGATTCTCTACCTTTCCGATTGTATCGGGTGCGAATCGGCAGAGGTGGGCATTTCTCCTGAGGCTCTCGAGCTTTAAGCTGGAAGGCAGGAACTGAAAGCTGGAAACGAAATCTCTACCCCGATACCTCGGCCTCGACGTCGGCAACCGGCGCATCGGGGTGGCTGTGTCGGACGAACTGGGGCTGACGGCGCAGCCAGTGCTCACGTTGGAGCGGCGCCACAACCGCCGGGAAGACCTGCGCTCACTGGCGCGGCTGGCGCGGCGATTTGCGGTGGTGGGCATCGTGGTGGGCAATCCTATGCACTTGTCGGGCGACGTGAGCCCTCAGGCCGCCAAGACCCAGGCCTTTGCCGCCGAATTGGGCGAACTGACCGGTCTGCCCATCCATCTGTGGGATGAGCGGCTGACCACGCGCGAGGCCCGCCAGATTCTGTATGAGGCCGGCCACGCCCGCCAGGAGCACCGCCGGGTGGTGGATCAGGTGGCCGCTACGCTCATCCTGCAGTCGTTCATGGAAGAACAGGGGTCAGGGATCAGAGGTCAGGGATCAGGGGACGAGGAAACAGGGAGCTGCGGGCCGGGCTGAGCGGGGAGTCTCAGGTCTCAAAAGCGAGATCTGGGGCACCCAGATTTGGGCTTCTGCGCGGATGCCTCCGGCTGTTCCCTGACCCCTGATCTCCGATCCCTGTTCCTTTCCCCCCGCGTATAATGAGAATTCAAGTTCTTTCATCTCTCGCGGATTGAGCAATCCCGCTCGCCGCCACGGACCATGGATGCCCGAGCACATCAAAAAGCAGCTTCTCGCCGAGATTAAACTCCTTGAGCACGAGCTCTCCCACGAGCTTCCCGCCGAAATCAAGAAGGCCGTGGCCATGGGAGATCTCTCGGAGAACGCCGAATATCACATGGCGAAGCAGCGGCAGGACTTTGTCAATGCGCGCCTGGGACAGCTCAAGAGGCGCATGGCCGAGCTTTCCCTGGTGAACCTGGCCAACATTCCCAGGGACAAGGCCGGATTCGGTTCCACGGTGGTGGTCTATGACTCGACCAAGGACGAGGAGATCGTCTACCGCCTGGTGACCAGCGAGGAGTCCGACGTTTCCAAGGGCCTGATCTCGACGACCTCGCCCATCGGCCGCGGTCTCGTTGGCAAGCGGGTGGGCGAGATCGCCAACATCGTCACCCCGAACGGCAAGCGCGAGCTTGAGGTTCTGAAACTGACCACCATTCACGATGAAGCGGACGAAGACGGCACGGAAAACGGAGCCGCCGCCTCCCCCGGTACAGAAGAGCAAGGAAGATTGGAATGACCTGGACCAGCGCTTTCGGCCGCGCCTGCGGCTGGCTTCTCGACCACATTGTGCATGGCCTGGCGCTCACCCGCATCTCCCCCAACGTGCTCACGTTCATCGGCCTGGTCATCAACATCGTGGCCGCGTTTCTGTTTGGCCACGCCAACGCCACCAACTCCGGCCGCATGTTTTTCTACGCAGGCCTGGTGATCTTCGGCGCCGGCATCTTCGACATGGTGGACGGCCGCGTGGCCCGCCGCAACAACCTGGTCACCGTCTTCGGCTCCTTCTTCGACTCGGTGATCGACCGCTACTCGGATGTGGTGCTGTTCTTCGGTCTGCTGGTCTACTACGGTCGGATCAACCGCTTCCGCTACGTGGTGCTTGTGGCCTTCGTGATGGTGACCTCGCTGATGGTCAGCTACACGCGCGCCCGCGCCGAAGCCCTCATCGGCCAGTGCAAGGTGGGCTTCATGGAGCGGCCGGAGCGCGTGGTGCTCATTATCCTGGGGGCCCTGTTCAACCACTGGGGCGCGATGGCCCCGGTGCTGTGGGTGCTGGCCGCGCTCTCCACCATCACCGTCGCCCACCGCATCATCTACACCTACCAGAACACCAAGCACCTGGCGCCGCTGAACTGAACGGGCGCGGGCGTTTGAGCGAGCCGCGGGGATCGCCTGTTTTGAAAAGGCGTGGCTTTACAGGCTGCGGAAAAACCCGGTTTTGTAACAGGGCACGACTTTAGTCGTGCCGGAAGTGCCATAGAATCAATACGGGCTTTAGCCCATGCGGTATGCCTTTCGGGTATTTCGGCCAAATGCAGGCCTTTTTCCGCAGCCTGTTTAGCCCCCGAGGGAATCCCGATGCGGGCAACTCCATCTTTCCCATGCGGTTGAGGTAAAGTGATACCGTACAAGCGTTTTCCGAAAAGGAGGAGGCGCAGCCATGGCCCAACAACCGTTCTTGAAGTCCATCCGCCCGGTCAACCTGCTCTCCTTCGGGCCGAATACGGAAGAGATTGAGCTGCGGCGCGAACTCAACATCCTCATCGGGCCAAACGGCTCCGGGAAGTCGAATCTGATAGAGATTCTTGGATTATTGAGAAATCTCACAGAGAAGAAGCCCTGGGGGCACATCACGGAAACAGGAGGGGTAAAGGAATGGGTATGGAAAGACACGAAACAGCGTGTTTCATCCAATACTCCATCTAGGTCTGCACTTGATGTGGTCTCCACCGTATATTCCGATGAGGAGATGGAGTATGCATATCAAATCAGGCTTGCCACCTACGATTGGTCGACTACATTTTCTATCGAGAACGAGGGGATCCAACCTCATCCAATATCATCCAAGAGACTCGAACCCCACGAGGCAATATCGAGAGAGAATGACCGGGTTGTTTATTGGCCATTGGAGGAAAGAGGTTCGAGTTCTGACGGCCTGAATTCCCAACGCGCACAGGTCACCGATCAAATATCGATTCTCTCCCTACCTTTGGGGATTGTCGGTGCCAACGCATTAGCACATGACCTTTTCCAGCGAATTGCCCTATATCGAAATTGGACCTTCGGCTTCAAGTCTTCACCCAGAACCCTGGAACAGGCGGGAAAAGAGAATACATATCTTGAGGAGGAAAGTGGCAATCTAGCTCATGTGCTTAACTTTTTATTGACCCATCCGACCCCCGAGCCTGGACAAAAGCTACTAGAAGCATTCAAAAAGTTCTGCGGAGACGTAGAGGATATTCAGACGCGTGTACAGGAGGGGTTTGTACAGCTAAGGGTTCGCGAAATCTCTGGTATCAGCATCCCTGCAATACGCCTTTCCGATGGCACTCTTCGTTGGCTAGCATTACTCACGATTCTCCTGAACCCGACTCCAGCCCCCGTCACCTGCATTGACGAGCCTGAGCTCGGTCTTCACCCCGATGTCATTCCCACCCTAGCGGATTTGTTGGTCGATGCCGCCAAACGCACGCAGTTGATCGTCACTACACACTCCTCGGCGCTCATTGATGCATTTTCTGACGATCCGGAGGCGGTATGCATCTGCGAAAAGGTTGAGGGCTCGACCGTAATCCGAAGGCTAGACAAGAATCGATTGAAGGTTTGGCTCAAGGACTATTCGCTTGGACATCTTTGGGCAAGCGGTGAGATTGGGGGGAATCGCTGGTGAGCGTCCGAATTTACGTTGAGGGCGGCGGAGACAACAAGGACACGATCAAACGGTGCAAGGAAGGTTTTGCCAGCTATTGCCAGAAGCTGGCGGCTCCGAATCGCCGTCCCAGCATAGTGGCTTGCGGCGGGCGCCAGCAGGCATTCGATCGATTCAGCACGGCTGTTCTGGACAGCCGCGCCGGCGAAACCTGTGTCCTTATGGTCGATGCCGAAGGCCCCATTGGTGCGCAGACGCCAACGGAGCACCTTCGCGCGCGAGACAAATGGGATTTTCCTTCGTTACAAAACCACCGCGTCTTTCTGATGGTGCAGGCCATGGAAGCGTGGTTCCTCGCCGACCGGGAGGCTCTGGCTGCGTTCTACGATGGCGGGTTCCTGGCGAAGAGCCTTCCGGGCAGCCCAACCAACATCGAAGCCGTTCCCAAGGACGATCTGGAACCCAAATTCAAACACGCGTCGAGGCCAACCAAGACAAAGGGCGAGTACCACAAGATCAAACATGGATTCGCCTTGCTGGCTCTGATCGACCCTGTCAAGCTGGAAAGTGCCTCATCCCACGCAAAGTGCTTCAACGAGTTCCTTCGCGGCCTGTAGGCATCGGCCCTCAGCCGCTCAAGCGCAACAGGACGCACCCACCCCTCAGCAATTCACCATCAGCGCCGAGCAGCCGGGCTTGGCGGGCTGCCATTGCACCAGGAACCTGGTCACGGCCGAGGAATCCATGCGGCGCATGGCTTCGAACTCGCCGCCACGTTGGCTGTAGAGCAGTTCGCCCTTGTCGCTGAGGACGGCCAGCGCGGGTACGCCCTTCTCCAGCGGGACATCGTACTGGCTGGCGATGTCCTGGTTGGCGTCCATGTGCCCGATGTTCACGTGGACGAGGACGAAGTTATCCTCCAGAATGGGCCGGTTCGCGGGGTCGTGGAAATAGATGTCAAGCACCTGGCAGTCGCCGCACCAGTTGCCGCCAAAGTCGAGCAGGATGCGCTTGTGGGTCTGTGCGGCGGTCTTGAGGGCGTCGGCAAGGTCGGTCCTGGCCTGCGCCGGATCGGGATAGAGAGCGCGGCTGGTGGTGGTTGTAGTGGGAGGGGCTTTGCAGGCGGCCAGAGTCAACGCGGCGGCAAGGGCCAATGCGGCGGCAAGGGCGAGGAGCTTGACTGTCTTCAAAATGGGGACCTCCATTACTGCTCTCAGTCTGCCACAAACGTGTGAGGCAGTGCCATTTTAATGCCTCATTTCGGGGGCATTGGGATGTACTCTGGAGTGTGGCAAGCGATCTGCGCAAACGACTGGAATCGGCGGCCTACCCCGACCTGGGAGCGATGATGGAGGGCTACGCGCAAGCGGCGGCGGAACTGGCCAAGCGCGACTTCCGGCAGAAGCTGGACTTTACCTCGGAATCGATCGACAGCCTGGACGATATCCTGGTCCTGGTGGGCGAAAGCCCGGAACTTGACCTGGACTTCGAGGTGCGGCTTTGGGGCAGCTACCTGGGCGAGGTGCTGCGGCGGCGCTATGCCGGCGGTTGGGAGATGACCCCGTATCCCGGCGGTGCGATCGCGGTTCCGGCGGTCGACGTGCGCGGATCGCGGGTGTTTCCGCTGACGAAGGTCTACCGCAGGCTGACCGTGGGTGAAGAGGAGGATCTCCGCGCCTTTTTCGCCATGGTGACGGAGCGGCTGGGCAAGCCGGCGCAGGTGAACTGACTGTTGGCCCGCAGATCCGCCGGGTGGGCTCAAGCCATTCAAGTTGACATCCCTGCGCAGGGATACGGCTTTGTGCGACAATAACAATCAATAGTGTGCGTCAGCTCAGCGCGGCGCGCGGAGGATGAAACAATGGGCGATCTACTTCAGCCATGGCACCTGGTGGTGCTGGGCGTGGTTGCATTCCTGCTGTTCGGCGCCAAACGGCTGCCGGAGTTGGGCAAGGGATTGGGCGAGGGATTGAAGGGCTTCAAGGAAGGCATCAAGGGCGTGACCGATCCCACTCCTCCCGCGCCGACTGTGCAGCAGAACGCGGCTCCCGCGCCGCCGACTTCGACGCCGATCGAGCCTAAGTAAGGCTCGCAACGGAAGCAATTCGCGCCGCAGGTGGCTCTGGGCCGGGTTTCGAGCCGGACCTGCAATTGCCGGTTCCGGTGGCGCGGTCTTTGATTTCAGGACAAATTGAGAGGCCTGTGCCGATGCACAGGCCTTTTGTGCGTTCAATGCGTGCGGGCAGACCTTACACGCTGAGCAGTACCACGGCAGCCAGGGCCAGCGCCATGCCGGCCATCTGGCGGCGTGTGGGCCACTCGCGCAACACCAACGCGGCCAGCAGGATGGTGCCGGCGGGGTAGAGCGAGCAGACCAGCGCGGCCACATCCAGCCGTCCAAACCGGGTGGCCTGGAGATAGAACAGATTGCCGATCGTGTCCAGCGCTCCGGCCAGGATGCCGGTGAGCCAGAAGCCGCGCCATGGCGCTTTGGGCGGCATCGCAAGGAGAGACAAGAGCATTGCCGCAACACCCGCGGCGCGGGCAGAGGTCATGACCCACAACATGCCGCCTCCGCTGGCCATTTTGAAGAGAATCAACTGCGTGCCGAATCCAATCCCCGCGAGCATACCCAGCAGGAGCGCGGCTGGCGGTGTGGGCATTCCTTTCATTCCGGGGGACTTGGCGGAGGGTATGTGGGTAATCATCCAGATAGCGGTCAAGCCCATCGCCAATCCTACGGCGGTCGACGGGTTGGGCAGGCCGTCCTGAAAGAGAGAAAAGGTGACAGGAACGAGGGCTGTGAGCAGGCCGGTGAGGGCTGCGGTCAATCCCATGGCGCCCATGGCCAGGGCGCGATAAAAGACGGCCAGCGCCAGCGAACCCTCAAAGCCGCCCAAAGCGGCATAGAAGAGATAGTGCGGGCCGGGCACGGCAAGCCGAATTCCCAGGCACACGGCCAAAAGCACGAGCAGAGAGAAGATGTGGCCGGAAACGACCACCAGCAGGGCGGGAGCGCGGCGTGCGCCCACGCCGCCTACGAAATCCGAGCCGCCCCAGGTAGCGGCCGACATCAATCCCAGGCCTGCCGCGGCTCCCGACGATGTCACGGGCTAGTGAGCATCCTGCCCGGAGGGGTAATAGCCGGTCTTCGCGATCACTTCGACGCCGGGCCGGTCGACGCGCACTTCGATCTTGCGGAACTTGCTGTCGTAGATCGACTCATGGCTGAGGTAGCCCAGCGTGTACTGGGTCCGCGCCTCCTCGGCGATCTTGGCGTAGCTCTTCTCAATGCCGTCCGTGCCGCGCTCGGAGTCCAGGGTGCCGCCGGTGGCCAGGGTGTACTTGGCCAGAATGTTGTCGTACATGGTGAAGGGCAGGTGGATGCGGCTCACGTAGCCTTCGCCCCAGCGGGCGGAGTCGCCCACCGCCGTGCCATAGACGGCGATCTTGTTGGTCTCAAGATAGCGCACCACCTCGCGGAAAGTGGCCTTGCTGCCGTACTCCTTGCCGTCGGAGACGACGTAGATAATGCGGCGGCGGCCCTTGGGGCGGGTGGACAGCTCCTTGGCTGCGGCCAGAATCGCATCGTTGAGTGTGTGAATCTCCTTGGGGATGGTGATGAACGAGCCACCGCCGGCCGAGCGTCCTGGCTGCAGGTTGGGGTCGACGCAGTTGCCGTTCTCGCGGATGTTGCAACCGGCCAGAGGACCGCTGTTGACCGGCACCAGTTCCTCGCTGCCGGTCTCCTTGGTCAGGGCCAGCACCGCGGGCAGACGGCTGCTCTGGGCGCCGGTGAAGCCGGTCCGTTCCTGGGACCCGTTGCTGTAAGAAAAGACCGCAACTTCGTCATAGGGAGTGAGCGCGCCCTGGATGGCGCCGAGGGAATTGTTCACCTTGGCCATCACGTCGGAGGTCAGGCTTTGGTCGATGACGAAGGCGACGGAAAGCGGGGCAGGATCCACGGTGAACAGTTGCAGCCGCACACGCGTGTCGTTCTCAAAGACCTTGAAGTCGCGGAAGGTGAGGCCGGCCACCAGCTTTCCCTTCGAATCCTTGACGGTGACTGGAACCTCGACGAAGTTCACGTTCACGACCAAATGCGTGAGTGCCGCCATTCCTTCTCCGGCCGCGGGCATCTCCGGGGGAGTAGTCTGGACCTCGTCCCTGCCCTGATTGGAGGGCGCCAGGCTGCTGGGCGGAGCCTGGTCCAGGGCTGGAGAGGTCGAAGACGAATTGGGCGCCGTCGGTTCATTCCCCGCTCCCTTGCCAGGCGTAATCGGGGTGCCGTCCGCGCCAGACAACGGCGGGGGCGCCTGGGGTGTAGGGGCATCCGGCACTGCGGGTTGCTGCTGTTGGGCCAGAGCCGCCGGACTCATATTTGGGCTCAAGTTCAGAAGCGCCGCCAGCGCCATTGCTGTCAAACCAAGCTTCACAGGTATTCCGTCCTCCCCGAACGCCGCATCCTGCCGATTTCAGAGATCGAAGATCGGAGATCAGAGATCGGGGATCGGTTTTAGCTGACCCCTGACCCCCGATCTCTGACCGCTGACCCCTGATGAACAGCTAGCGGAAGCACTCCTCACAAGCCGAAAACCGGCATGGTGGGCCGCACTCGTCAGAGTATCAGACGCGCCAGCGCCGCGCAGGTTGCCCGCTAGCCCAGAAAGAGTTCATGTATGCTTTCCTCGGGGTTCCAATTCCGTCTAAGTGACCAGAATGCGCGTCCGATTGGGAATTGCCGCTTTGGTGCTTGGCTTGCCAGCGTTGTCCGCGGCGGGATGGGCTCAGCTTGCCCCTTCGCCAGACGCGCCCCCTGTGAGCACTGCGCCACCCCCGTCGCCCGAGGAAGAATCGGTGGCGACGTTCAAGCTCAATGTAAATTTGGTGGACGTGTTCTTCACTGTCAAGGACAAGGCGGGGAACCTGGTTCCCCACCTGACCAAGGACGATTGCACCGTTACAGAAAACAAGGAACCGCAAAAGCTCAAGAGTTTTGTGGCCGAAACCAACCAGCCGCTGACGTTGGGGATTCTGCTGGATACTTCGGGCAGCCAGTACCGCGTGTTGCCGCTGGAGCAGGAAGTGGGAAGCCAGTTTCTTGAACGTGTGCTGAGGCAGAAGGACGAAGCCTTCCTGATCTCGTTCGACGTGGACGTGGATCTGATGCAGGACTACACCAACAGCGCCCGGCAACTGTCGCGGGCCATGAGCAAGGCGGAGATCAACACCGCGGGGGGCAATGGAGCGGCGGGCATTCCGGGAGCCGGCGGGGGAACCGTTCCCACGATCGGAACGCCCAAGGGAACGGTGCTCTACGATGCGGTCTACCTGGCCTCGAACACAAAGCTGAACCAGGAGTCGGGCCGCAAGGCGATGATCCTGCTGACCGACGGCGAGGATGAGGGCAGCAACCACAAAATCGGCGAGGCGATTGCCGCGGCGCAAAAGTCGAACGTCCTCGTCTACGTAATCCTGATCGCCGACCGGGGCTTCTACGGGGGCTTTGGCTATAGCGGCTACTCGGCCATGAAAAGGGTGACCGAGGAGACAGGTGGCCGCCTGATCGACGTGGGCAACAACGGCAAGAAGCTCGAGGCCGCCTTCCAGCAGATAGAAGATGAGCTGCGTACCCAATATGTGGCCAGCTATACGCCAAGCAACATCAAGTTGGACGGCACCTTCCGGAAGCTCGGAGTGGAATGCCGAGGGGATGGAATGAAGGTACAGGTACGCAAGGGCTATTACGCCACGCCGCCGCAGAACTAGCGAAAGATACAAGCTGAAGAATTGGATAAGCTGTGCAAAAGGCCGGGGCAAGCCCCGGAACTGTCCTTTTTGCGGACAGTTCGTTACGTTAGTCTCGCTCGACGGTAATCTGGCGCTCGGAGTTAGTCTTCTCTAATATCGACACAAGCGGGAAAAACTTGAGGCCGCTCATGAATTATTCTTTAGCCTCAAGAATCCCGCCCCGAGGAGCCTGCCATGATCACCAACTGCGCCGCCAATGAAGGCTTTGAAATCAGTCCCCGGTTTCGCCGCACCATCGAAGAGCGGATCGCCCGGCTGGAGAGAGATGCCAAGCAAGACGAGGCTCAGGTGGCCCTGCTCGACAACGGCGACCATATTTGCAGGCAGATGCGGCTGGTGGCCATTCAACGGTCCGAGGCCCTGCGCATGAGGCTGTTCCTCGACCGTTCGAAGACGCGCATGCCGCGGCCCCTGATCGCGCTCTGAGGCTTCTGTATCCTGCGTGCAAGATTGGTAACAAAAGGGCCGCCGCCTCTTGTCGTGAGGCGGCGGCCCTTTGTCTTATTCGGAATTCTGGAGCACCGGGCGGGAATTGAACCCGCGTATACAGGTTTTGCAGACCTGCGCGTTAGCCACTTCGCCACCGGTGCTTGTGAAGCAGTGTTCAGAGATCAGGGGTCAGTATTGGTTGACGGCTGTCTGCCTTTCCTGATCTCAGATCTCTGAAAACTAAAAACCCACCGCGCCTTTTGGCGGGTGGGTCGTCTGGAGATTCATTGCTTTCGGAATCTATCCCGGAGAACACGCCCGCGCACGGCAGCCCTGACAGCAGCAGGACAGACACGTGAGGCAGATCGCGGGAGTGGAGAAGCTGGTCATCGAATCCTTTGCCGGGGAGAGCGCACTCACCAAGCCGCGGCTCACCGGATATCCGTAGACTAGAGCCAGAGTGGAGGACTGTCAAGCGATGCCTGGGCAGGGACCTGTGGAACTGGATTATTTTGTGGTGGATGTTTTCACCGATACGGCGCTGGGGGGCAACCCGCTGGCGGTCGCGATGAACACCGGACCGGGTGATGGGGGCAGCCTTGCAACCGAACGGATGCAGGCGATTGCGCGGGAGTTCAATCTGCCTGAAACGTCGTTTGTGGAGCGGCGGGCGGCCGCGGCGGAGCGGGCCGAGGGTGTGCGGGTGCGCATCTTCACCACGCAGGAGGAGCTTCCCTTTGCCGGGCATCCCACGCTGGGGACGGCCAGTGTGCTCAAGCTCTTCGCGCCCGAGACCGTGCAGGCAGACGCTGTGAAGTTGGCGCTCAAAGTGGGCCCGGCGCCGGTGCGGTTTACCGGGGAAGGTTTGTTCGGCGAGATGACGCAGCGGGATCCGGAGTTTGGCGCGGAACTGGACCCGGCTGAGGTGGCCCGGCTGACCGGGCTGGCCCAGGAGGACCTGGACCCCAGGCTGCCGCCGCAGATCGTTTCCACCGGAACTGCGTTCGCCATCGTTCCGTTGCGGTCGCAGGAGGCCTCGGCGCGGCTCAAGGTGCGCCAAGAAGAGGCCACGGCCTGGCTGCGCGAGCGCGGGGCACGGTGGTTCTAAGTCTTGGCGCCAACGGGCAACACAACGCCGGCGTGGCGCGCCCGCATGCAGTTCAACGGCGGGGAGGATCCGGCCACGGGATCGGCGGCGGGGTGCGCTATCGGCTATCTGGTTGGGCGGGGCGCCGCAGCGCCGGGCAAACGCACAGCTCTGCGCCAGGGCGTAGAGATCGGCCGCCAAAGCGGAATGTTCCTTTTTGCTCAGGTGCAATCGGCGAGGGTCACCGATGTGCGCGTGGCAGGCAGCACCGTTTTTGTAGCAAAAGGACGGCTTTTCCTGCTGTGATTCACATGCTTTCAACAGGAATTCATCGTTGCAAGTAACGGTCAGTGTTAAGCCTAGCCAACTTTCACTTGTTTCATGGGGATTTTCAGGTTGGATTTCGCTAGTCTTTCTCTCTTCCCAGGGGCCTCCAAGCCTCGTACTGTTGGCGCGTTCATTGAAACAATTCTAACCAGCACCTAAGCCGGTTATTGGCCCCCAGGCCTGATACACAAACTGATTGCGAGCGAAGGTTAGCCTCCTGGGCTATCGAATGTCGGATGCAGCTATGCGTGAACGCCGCCCCCGGGGTGGAGTCACACCACGCAAGGCTACTCGGACAGCGAGATTTACAGGATGCGGCAGCCTCATCTCCGGTCGGTGGTCCCCGGCAATCATTCACGCCAGCCAGCCACAAGAGCGGGCAAGGGCGAAGTGTTGCCAGGCGGATGGACAAGAGAGTTGAACCACTGAAATTGAGCGAAGGAGCTATCCCCAAATCATGCGGCCAAAGAAAGTTATTCTCTGCGTAGACGACAATGAGCAAGAGCTTTCCGTGCTCAGGTTCATGCTGGCAACCAACGGATACCGGGTGGTTTCGGCCTCGACCGGGCAGGAGGCGATCGGCATTTTTGCCGAGATCCAGGTGGACCTGGTGCTGGCCGACTTTGCGATGCCCCAGATGAATGGAAATCAACTGGTGGACCGGTTGAAGCAGATCGCGCCGCATATCCCCATGATTCTATTGGGGGATCCGCAGAAGATGGGATGCGAGATGCATGCGGCCGATGCGCTGCTGGCCAAGAAGAACTGCTCGGCGCAGGAGTTGCTGGAACGCATCAAGGTGATGAGCGCGCGCAAGCGCGGCCCGCGCAAGGGCGCTCTGCGGCTGGCGCCCGTGGCGGAGCTGGCGGTGGCTTCGTGAGCGAAGCAGGGAGCCGGTGGATCTTGATGATGGTGGCTTAATAGGCAATACTGCTCACTTAAGCGATCCAATGGCCTTGCGGATGTCGATCGGAGGCAGGGGCTTGATCTGTCGCGAGCGCAGCGGGAAACTGCTCATCTCGTTTCCGGGCAGATATACAGCAGGCGATTCGATGATTTCTGCCGCCATTTCAGTATTCTTACAGTCAATGAAGAAACGGCTCTTTTTTCTGGTCCTGTTGGCCGCCGGCGTTTCGGCTTGCTGCGCTCAGGCGACTCCCATGGCGCCGGATGCGCCGATTGTCGATAGCAGCTTTGTTTCGACTACAGTGGCATCGCTTCAATCATTGATTGAACAAAAGTATTTCGATGAGGCGGCGATTCCGCGAATCAACGCCTCGCTTGGAGCTGCTCTTGCAAGAGGAGATTTTTCGCGGGAGAAGGATCTGAGTGACTTTGCAGCGCAGTTGACGGCCACTCTATATCAAGCTAGCCACGACAAGCACCTGTTCGTTGCCGTGTCCGGGCCTTCAAACTCCGGCTCAGATAAGGTTCAAATGACTCGGGCGGAAAGCGCCCGCTTAAGGAACTACGGGGTGAAGAGTGCAAGAGTCCTGGACGGAAACGTCGGCTACCTCGAGATTACCGGGTTCTACCGGGCAGACGAGGGAGCCGAAACGGTAGACGCAGCTATGCGATTTCTTGCACATACAGATGCCCTGATACTCGACTTTCGTGTGAACGGCGGCGGCTCTCCAGACACGGCGTTGCAGCTTTTAAGCTATTTCTTTTCTGAATCCAATCTGTCTCTTTTTTCAATAGTTCCCCGGTCTGGCGCGCCCATTATCGAGCGCACAGTGCAGACGGGAGTCGCATACAGAGACGAGACACGGCCTGTTTATGCTCTTGTGTCAGCACAGACCTGGTCTGCCGGAGAGGGCGTACCGTTCATTTTGCAAGAAAGGCATCGAGCGAAGGTCATCGGCGAGAAAACCGCCGGAGCCGCGAATCCCGCGGCGCCATGGACCATCAACCAGGCTTTGACTGTTACTATTCCGTTCGGCCATATCAAGAGTTCGGTGGAAGGGAAAAACTGGGAAGGTACAGGCGTCGTGCCGGACACGATCGTCTCTCCGGAAAAGGCCATTCAAGCCGCCTACGTGCAAGCGCTTGAGGGTCTACTTGCCCGAACTGCAAGTATTCCTCAACGACAGATGATTTCTAACGCGCTTGCAAATGCTAGAAAGTGAAGCTCCGTGGGCCGGGCCTATCCGCGCCTGCATGGTTCCGGCGCTAAACGGCTGCGAGGCCGCCTGGGCTCGCCGAAGTCGATCGGGTCGCGACGAGAATCAAGGATGCGGACCGTCCAATGAGCTTCGATTTTCTCCTGCACAGAGAAGTCCGCTCCGACGCAAAACTCGCACGAGCGGACCTCTCTTGAAGTTACTTGGCCTGCATCGCTACTTCTTGTCGGTCTCCGCCGGGGCAACTGCGCCGGGGAAGACACCCTCGATGGGAGCGCGCTTCTTTTCGTCCAGGTCGGGTTGCGGCAGCGGCTTGCGGGGCAGCATCCGGTCGCGCTGCGCTGCGTTGTAGATAGTCGATCCTGAAAAAGTGCTTCTCAGGCATATTGAAGT
>Ga0182014_10004389_pt1 | contig 16226 bp, 10 predicted proteins | sample 612S2DmetaG_FD_120489 | JGI IMG/M metagenome (GOLD analysis project Ga0182014, IMG submission 120489) | Permafrost microbial communities from Stordalen Mire, Sweden - 612S2D metaG | ecosystem: Environmental > Terrestrial > Soil > Wetlands > Permafrost | place: Sweden: Stordalen | collected... | reverse complement strand
CCGACGAGATCGGCCGCTACAGCTACCCCGTCGACATCCACGCCGCCAAACCCGACCTGGCCAGCTACCATCAATACGCCAAGGACTTCCACGAGCTGCGCTACGGCAAGGGAGAAAGCTACGGTATTCCTTATCGCAGCCTGGTGCCGCGGCAGCTCCGCAACGTGCTCGTGGCCGGCCGCTGCATCAGCACCGACCGCTACGTGCAGAGCTCGATCCGGGTAATGCCCGGCTGTTTCATCACGGGCCAGGCCGTCGGCGTGGCGGCCGCCATTGCCGCAAAGCAAGGCTGCGAGGCCCGCCATGTTCCCATCCTCGAGTTGCAGCGCCGCTTGAAGGCGATGGGCGCCTACTTGCCAAACGGTTGAGCTTGCTGCGCTGGCGGTGCCGAGTTCCTCTGACGGTTCTGCCGAGAAGCGGTAGCGGACAGCCCTTCCTTTTCCGGCAACAGGGGTCGCATTTGCGCCGCTCGCACACTTCTAATGGTCTCCTAGTTATCGCCTCATTCCTCTGTGCTAGGCTGAAAGGTGAGGAGCACCTGGTTCCGGGTTGGTAGACCGGGCGTGGCAAGAGAGGATTCTAAGGGAGGTGACAACATGAGTGCCTGTTTGGAATCATCCGTTGACCGGGGAGAGCAATGGTTGCGGCAAGCCGCCGAAGACGGTCATGCTCCGGCGATGCACGCGCTGGCGTTGCAGTGCGATAGCCACGATGAGCGAAAGCGTTGGCTGCGCGAGGCCGCCCACGAAGGCTATATCCCGGCCATGTACGATTACGGGCTGAGTTGCGGCAATCCCACGCAGAAAAGCCATTGGCTGAGGATGGCTGCCGAGGAAGGGCATGTGCAGGCCATGTATCTGCTGGGCATGGACTGCGACGATCCCGGCGAACGCCGACGGTGGTTGCGAATGGCTGCCGAGGAGGGCCATGTCGTAGCCATGTACGTGTTGGGGTTGGCCTGTGACAAGCCAACCGAGAAACGACGTTGGCTGGACGAAGCCGCCCGGAATGGCTCGCAAGCAGCGCGGTTGGAGTTGGCGGAATTGGGGTACTGAAATCGACTTCTTACAGGGAGGGTAAGCAGATGTTGGTTCTTAGCCGCAAATCGGGTGAACGAGTGTTCCTGGGCGACGACATCGAGATCGTGGTGGTCGAAGTGCGGGGAAAGCGGGTGAAACTCGGCTTCCACGCTCCCGACTATTTGCCCATTCAACGAGGAGAACTTCACGAGACGGAGCGTTGGCTTCCGGCCCTGGAAGAAGCCGAGTGTGCATAGCCTCACCGCTGCGGACCAGCGCGCGGACCGGCAAGTTGCGTTGGCGCAGCGCCTCGACCACGGCCCCGCCCACTCCGCCGAGGCGTCCGGCCGCGCCGGTGACCAAAATCGGAGCGTCAACAGGCATGAGTGCTCCTCCAACGCTGGCGGCACCGAACAAACTACGCGAGCAGCGGCAGCGAGCCGTCGCTGACGATCAATTTGTGACTGAGCTGAACGGGCGGGCCCCCGTCTGCTCGATGCTGTGGTCATCCGTTCGTGTACGCACTGTATTTGGTTCCCGTGCGACCACAAAACGCTTTCACTTTTTCCTCGGGAATAGTGGGCCCCACGCTGAGCGGGCACATAGCGTCACATGCATCATACCACTGGAGAATCATGCCATCCTTAGTATACACGTGGCAATGGTCCGCTATCTCGGGGTTTACGTGATGCGACGCCAAGTCTTCGAGGCCACTCAAAACCTGCGATGAAGTTGGCAAACTGAAGATCGACGGCTTTGGCCAAACAGTGCCCGGATAGACTTCGTGCCACGGTGTTACTGAATGCTGCTCCAAGAACCTCCTGACGTCAGACGAAATCGTTGTCCCCTCCAAATAGACGACTGTCGGGGATTCCGGCAGTAGCTGATCAAGATTACGGAAGAACGGTTCGAACGCGGAGAGTCCGTGGACGACCCAACGCGCGTTCGTACCTAAACAAATCCCCTTAAGGTTGTCGAAGAGGCTCATCGCGAAAATGGATTACAGGAATTCGACCGCCGAAGAGCACTAAGACTTTGTGGCATTGTTTCCATCTGAGTGTCGTGTTCTCAATCTTGATGGATCATATCGAGAAACCAAAATACGATATGCGTTTCCCACCAAATGCTGTGAACGCCCCTTTTGTCCCGCCCCCGTATTTTGCTTAGGCACGCTTTGTACTTGCGGCGGTTTCCACCGCCCGGCGGATGGCGTGCAGATTCGCCGCCGGAACCTGCTGGGGATCATAGGTGCAGCCCGGGGCAATCATGATCGGACGACCGTTCGCCTGCTCCATCGCATCGGCTACCTGCCGCGCACAGTCCTCCGGCGAGCCGACCACCATCGTTTCCAGGTTGTCCAAGCCGGCGCACAGCGCGGGCTGGACCCAGTCGGCCACCTCGGCGATGGCGGGCCCCGCGTAGCGGTCCGCCCAATTGATCACCTGCACCGGGTAGCCCGCAAACCGTCGGAAGTCCAGCGGCCGGCCGCAGACGTGCAACATGTTGAACTTCCCCGCCTGCGCGGCGGCAAGGATCGCCAGATCGCCGGGCTGGACCAAGCGGCGGTAGGTTTCCGGACCATTTTCCGGGCTGTCGACCCAATCGTCGCGGGCCGAGAGAAACACGCCGTCGGCGCCGGCCGCAAGGCAATGGCGGGCAAAGTTCGCCAAGGACTGGGCCACCACCTCCAACGCGCGGCCCAGCGCCTCCGGAGCCTCGCGAAGCAATCGCGACATCGCCGCGTCCTGGGGATCCGCCCCGCCGTCCACGCTGGGCGGACCGTGGGCGCCGCTGTCCGGGATCGTCATCTGTCGCAGCGTACTCCACGAGTTGAAGATCGTGGTCGTCATGCAAAACTCACCGGCCGCATGTCGGGCCAGTTCTCCGATGAGATCCAGTTGCCGCCCGAAGGTATCCTCATCGCCATGCAGGACCGAGAGCCTTTCCAAATCCCGGACCTCGGCAACCACGCCGCTCGGCAGCGCCTGGCGCGGATAGCGGTTGTCGTTCATGAGTTTGAGGAAGTCGAGGTCGTAGGTCTCGACGTGGCGAAGGTGCGCCTCGACGGCCTCCGGCCCCGCGGCGGCCTCCGGGCTGAAGTGGTGCCAGAACGAAACGGGCGGGCGATCGGGATGCCGCCCTTCCACGACGGCGGTGACGCGTTCGATTTTATTCATAGCCATCCTCCCCGCACAATTATAGCAATGGCTGGGGCGGGGGACAGCCGTCTCGGCCGATGCTTGGATGAACGGCGCAGGACGGCCGCGGATAATTGACACCACCGTATGCCCGTGGTAAAAACAGTGGTCGTTCCGCCTCGGATGGAAGGACGCCCCCCCGTCCCACCGACGCCGATACTTCGCGCTTGCCGGCGCCGTCGTGTGACTCTCCGGGCCTGCCCGCCGAATCTGCTTTTTTTGAGAGGTTGCCATGAACGTGCGTCTCTCCACGATGGTGCTCGCGTTCTGTTTGCTGGCGCCCCAGTTTCTCCGCGCCGGCGAGCAGCCGGCAACGACCTCGGTCAAATTGCTGGACGGTACCTGGTTGCTGGCGACCGATGCGAAGAATGTCGGGCGCAGGGAGGGTTGGTTTTCCCAACCGGCGCCGGGGGCCAAGCCGGCCAAGGTGCCATGGATCATGCAGGGGAATTTTCCCGGCTATCATGGCGTGGCTTGGTATTGGCGGCAGTTCGACGCTCCGGCCAATCCGCATCGCCACGGGCGTTATCTCTTGCGATTCTGGCAAGTGGACTACCTGGCCGAGGTCTGGCTGAACGGCGCCCCGGTCGGCAGGCACGAGGGCGGCGAGACCCCTTTCGTGCTGGACGTGACCGATCACATCCGGCCCGGCCAGGGCAATCGCCTGGCGGTTCGCGTGCTGAATCCCACGCACGAGATGATCGACGGCATCTGCCTGAACCAGACGGCACACCGCTGCAAGGTGATTCCGTTCGTCGCGGGCGCCACCTTCGATCACGGCGGAATCACGCAGTCCGTGGAATTGATGTGTACGCCGGCCTTGTACGTCGACGATCTCTATGCCATGCCGCGGCCGGGCCAAAGGGCCGATAACCTGCACGTGACGGCCGTCGTGCACAACGCCACGAAGAAATCCCAAAAAGGCTGCCTGAACCTCGCGGTTTCCTCGGCTCGAAGCGGCGAAACGACGGCTGCCCTCGGCCTGGAACGGGAGTTTTCGCCCGGCGTCTCGTCGTTCGAGGCCGACCTGACGATCGACAACCCGCACCTCTGGCAATTGAACGATCCCTACCTGTACCGCGTCGCGGCCCGGGTGGAAGAGAGCGGCTCGCCTTCGTTCGACGAGCGGTCGACGCGCTGCGGCTTCCGCGACTTTCGCTTCCGCGACGGCTATTTCCGGCTCAATGGGCGGCGGATCTTCCTCCGCTGCACCCACACTTGCAACCATTATCCCATCGGGCAGCAGTTCCCGCACGATCCCGATCTCTTGCGGCGCGATCTGCTCAATTTGAAGGTGATGGGCTTCAACGCCGTGCGTTTCATTTGGGGCGGGGCAACGCCCTTGCAACTCGACCTCTGCGACGAGATCGGCCTGATGGTCTACGAGGAGTCGTATGCCTCGTGGCCGCTCGACCCCTCGCCCAAAATGGCCGAACGCTTCGATAGCGGCGTGTCGGAACTGGTTCGCCGCGACCGAAACCATCCGAGCATCGTGATGTGGGGATTGCTGAACGAGTCGGGGAACTCGCCGGCATTTCAACATGCCGTCGAGATGTTGCCGTTGGTGCGTTCGCTGGACGACGCCCGCATGGTCATGCTCAATAGCGGCCGTTTCGACGTGACCTCGGGCATCGGCGGCGTCAGCGGCATCAACGCCTGGAAAGGAGCGACCGACGAGCCCTGGGTGGCCGTCAACGCCACGAGCCACACCATCACGGCCTTGGGAATTACCTGGCCTTCGGGCCACCTGGCCCTGCACCCCGGGCTGAAGGGCGAGTTTAGCGCCGTGCGGTGGACCGCGCCGGCCGCCGGGGCGGTCGACGTGATCGCCACCTTCACCGGACTGGCCGAGCGGGCCACGACCGACGTGCACGTCCTCCACCGTGGCCGGGCGCTGTTCGACGGACTGCTGAATCTCAGCGGCGCAGCGAACGAAGCCCGCTTCCACAAGACCGTCTCCGTGGCGGCCGGCGAGACGATCGACTGCGTTGTCGGCTGGGGCAACGGCAGCCACGGCGGCGATACGACCGGGCTCACCTTTACGCTCAAAACCGCGGATAAGCTCCACGACGCCACCGCCCAGTTTTCGGCCAAGAACAATCCCCACGGCGCGTGGAGTTACGGAACGATGAGGCCGGGCGCCGCCCCCAACGCCGCCACCTTCGCCCGCTACCCCGGCACCGAGATCACGAGCCAGCTCGGCAGCCTGTCGAATCCCGGTTCCAACGTGTGGGAAGACGTCGTCAGCGATCGCCACGTCTATCCACGCGTACCGCATACGGGCGACACCATCCGTTCGCTCCGCGAACTCGAGGCCCATGGCCAGCCGGTGTTTCTCTCGGAATACGGCATCGGCAGCGCGGTCGACCTGTGGCGCGGCGTTCGGCATTACGAACAGCAGGGCGCGACGGGCTTGGAAGATGCCCAATATCTCCGCGCCAAGCTCGACAGCTACCTGGCCGACTGGCGGCAATGGCGTCTGGACGAATTGTACGCCCGGCCGGAAGATTTCTTCATGGAAAGCCTGAAAAAGATGGCCGGGCAGCGAGCCCTGGGGCTCACGGCCATCCGCTCGAATCCGCACATCGTCGGCCACAGCATGACCGGCGCGATCGACCACGTCATGTGCGGCGAGGGGCTCACCACCTTGTTCCGCGAGCTGAAACCGGGCACCATCGACGCGCTCTTCGAGGGCTGGGCGCCGTTGCGCTGGTGCCTGTTCGCCGAACCGGTTCATATTCGCCGCGGCAGCAAGATCCACCTGGAAGCCGTCTTGGCCAACGAGGACGTGTTGGCCCCCGGCGAATATCCCGCGCGATTCCAAGTCGTCGGACCGAACGCCACGCACATTCTGGATCGAGAAATCAAGGTCCGCGTCCTTCCCCCTGACGCAAAGCACGAGCGGCCGTTTGCCCAGTTCTGTTTTGCCGCCGACACGATTGTCGACGGGCCCTCGGGTAAGTATCGCTTTTTGGCCACGTTCCAGCAGGGAGCGGCCGCGGCTGCCGGAGAGACGGAGTTCTACGTGACCGATCCGGCCGACATGCCGGCCGTGGAAACCGAGGTCGTGCTTTGGGGCGACGATCCCGAGCTGGCCCGCTGGCTTGCCGAGCACCATATCCGCACGCGGCCGTTTGTCGAGACGGCGCCGACCCATCGCGAATTGATCTTGGCGTCGCGCACGCCGCCCGCACCGGGCGGTGCGGCGGCGATGGCCGTGTTGGCGCGTCGCATTGCCGCCGGCTCCGCGGTAGTCTTCCTCGCGCCGGAGGTCTTTGCCAAGGGCGATCAGCCGACCGCCTGGCTGCCGTTGGCCCACAAAGGCACGATCGTCCCCATTTGGGGCTGGCTCTATTTGAAAGACGAATGGTGCAAGCGGCATCCGATTTTCGACGGTTTGCCCTGCGGCGGCCTGATGGATTATGCCTACTATCGCGAGCTCATTCCCGATCTGGTGGGCCAAGGGCAAGACCCGCCCGCCGAGGCCGTGGCCGGGGCCATCAAGGCCTCGCAAGATTACTCGTCGGGGCTGATGGTGGCCGTTTACGAGCTTGGCGCCGGGCGGTTCGTCGTCAATACGCTGCACGTTCGCAACAACTTGGCCCGTCATCCGGCCGCGGAACGGCTGCTGCGGAACATGTTGCGTTATGCGGCCCGCGACGTGGCCAAGCCCCCGGCAAGCCTGCCGGCGGATTTCGATCGGCAACTCCGCGACATGGGGCTAGGAAATCCGTGATGGCAACCGTTTCGTCCGCCGGCCATGCCGGAGGGCCGGCCCCGCCGGGCTGATGCCGCGTGCGTTTGGACCGTAGTGGGAGAGGGAAGTAAAGGCCGCTGAGCAACGCTGTCAACATTCGGAGGAGTGCGGCGTTCGCACCCCGCGTTGCAGCACCACGATCAAGGAGATGGTATCATGTTCGTTTCCACCGCACTGACAATGGGTCTTTGGCTCGCGGCCGCCAACCTCGAAACGCCGCTGGTGACGGTTCCCAATCCGCAGGCCGCTCTGAAGCCGGAAACCGAACACGAGCGGCAGGCCCGGCACGCCAGCGTGGCCAAGGCTCGCGCCGGTACGGTTATCATCCTGCATCGCGCGGCCTGGCAATACGCGCCGGAGAATACGCTCTCGGGCATTCGCGCCGCGGCGGAGTTGGGCGCGGCCGGCGTGGAACTCGATTTCCATCGCACGCTGGACGGCGTCATCGTGCTCTTTCACGACGACCGGCTCGAACGGCTGCTCGACGGCATGGGCCGCGTCGATGAATACTATTACGAAGAGTTGCTGCTATATACCTACAACGCGTTGCCGGCCCTGGCAGCCGAAACCGAGCGCGTGCCCACGCTGCGCGACCTGCTCCAGACGCTCCGCTGCCACGCCTTGGTGGTGCAGCTCGATCTGAAAATCCCCGGCATGGACGGTGAAATCCTGGCAGAACTCCGCAAAGCGGACATGCTCGACCAGGTGGCCGGCTACAGCGACTACAACTCGGAGACAATCAAGAAAGCAAACCTCGTCGGGTTGCCGTGGAAGGGCTCGCTGATGAACCACGATACGGACCCCCGGGAAGCCAGTGCCGTGCTGAAACAGCCCGGCAGCGGGCTGATAATGGACGATCCGCGGGCCACGTTGACGGCGATGGGTAAACCGCCCGTCCGGATCTCGCCCCAGCCCTGGGCTCCGCTGGCCGAAGCGTCGCCTCCGCCGCTGGCCACGCTGGAAGCGGTCCTTCGCGGCGCGTCGAACCAGATGCCGGCGCGACTGGCCGCGGTCCGTCTGGCAACTTGCGCGCCGCGGCGTTTTTCCGAGATGGCAGGCGAGCTATGCCGGAATGGCAACGCCGAACTGCGCCGCGCCACGGCTTGGAACCTGGGAATGATTGCCAAACATCGCCCGGGGTTGATGTCCGACTCGGTCCGAACGGCGCTGCGGCAACTTCTCGACGATGCAGATGCGGGCGTTCGGGCGGAAGCGGCCGTCGCCTGCGGTCGAGCGGGCATTCAGGCCGCCGTGCCGGTCCTCGTCAAGCTGCTAACCGACCGGCCCGCCGATTATGAGCAATGGACGGAAGACAAGAACCGTCTCGCGGAGAGGCGGACGATCATGGAAGCCCGCGCCCACTACGCCTTTGCACTGGGACTGCTGGGCGTGAAAACCCCCGCGGTGACTCGGACGCTCATCGAGGCCATGAAGCATCGGGCGGTGTATCAAGACTGGATGCTCGCGGGCTGCGACGGGGCCACGGCGGCCTCGGCGCTCGGCAAGCTGCACGCCGCCGAGGCGGTCGGCGATTTGCGGGACATTTTGGTCCACGAGTCGCCCGCGATGGCTGCGTTCATCCGCTCCACGAGCAGCGACAAGACGGCCACTCCCTTCAAATCATTGGATTTGCGGACACGGGCCTCGATCATTTCGGACTTCCGCATGAGGTTCGCAATCCTGCCCGCGCTGGCCGAGATCGGCAGCAAGGAGGCCGTGGCAGCCCTCGACGCCATCATCGACGGGCCGCAGAAAGAATTGGAAGGAACGAGGCAGGCCTATGCGCGCGCTCAAGCTGCCGAGGCCTTGATGAAATATCCATCGCGCGACTCCGCCTCGATTTGCGCAAGGTTCCTGGCCCACCGAGTACCCGAAGTGCGACGGACGGCGATCCTCGCCTGCCTGAAAACTCCGGACCCGCAATATCGAAAGCTGCTGGAGTCCGCTGCCCCGTGGGCAGCGCCTTGGTGGGACGCACAGTATCGTCCGAAAAGTCGATGAACGGCGGGAGCCGTCGTGCCGGACAACGGTTGCGTCTCACTCGGATCCACGGTAAAGTGCCAGTCCCATGGATAATGGAAACCAACACCTCCAAGCGTAGTCGCAAAGGAGACCTGTGACATGCAAAAGACAGTCTGTCGCTGGGGCATCTTGGGAACGGCGGAAATCGCCCACAAAAATTGGCAGGCCATCCGCAACGCGTCGAACTGTTCCTTGACGGCGGTTGCCAGCCGCGATCTCGACCGCTGCCAGGCGTTTATCCGCGATTGTCAACGACACACGTCCTTTGATCCGCCTCCGACCGCGTTCGGCAGCTACGAAGAGCTGCTGGCCAGCGACGCGGTGGATGCCGTGTACATGCCCTTGCCGACGGGGATTCGCAAGGCGTGGGTCATCCGCGCGGCAGAAGCCGGAAAGCACGTGCTCGCGGAAAAGCCCTCCGGCGTCACCGCCCAGGACGTGCAGGAGATGCTCGCCGCGTGCCGGCAGAACGGCGTCCAATTCATGGACGGCGTGATGTTCATGCACAGCCGGCGTTTGGAGAGCATCCGGCAGATTCTCGCCGACGGCCAAACGATCGGCCCGCTCAAAAGGATCACTTCGCATTTCACCTTCGGCGCCGGCAGCGAGTTTTTCGCCAGCAACATCCGCGCCCGCGGCAATCTCGAACCGCTCGGTTGCCTCGGCGACCTGGGCTGGTACAACATTCGCTTCATGTTGTGGGCCATGGACGGGAAACTGCCGGCACGTGTGACCGGCCACATGCTGGCCGAGCATCGCCTCCCGGACAGCGCGGCCGTCCCCACCGATTTTTCGGCCGAACTGTTCTACGCCGACGGCGTCTCGGCCAGTTTCTACTGCTCGTTTTTGACCGAGATCCAGCAGTGGGCCAGCTTGGGGGGAACGAAGGGATCGATTTACGTGCCCGACTTCGTGCTTCCCCGCTATGGCGCGGAAGCGGCTTTCGAGGTGTCGAACCCCATCTACAACATCACGGGCTGCGACTTCAACATGGAAGAACACAGGCAGCGGTTCGCGGTCCGCGAGTATAGCAACAGTGCGGAAAACGCCCAGGAGACCAACATGTTCCGCCGCTTCGCCGAGTTGGTGCTCTCGGGCCAGCCGGATCTTTCCTGGGGCGAGATGGCGCTGAAGACTCAGCAAGTTCTGGATGCCTGCCTTCGCTCGGCGCGCTCGGGCGGCGCCATCGTCGACTTGCCCGGCTGAGATTGGCCCCTGATAGACAAGAATTGGATGGCTTATTGGGAATCAGAAGAGTAATGTCGTGTTTAGCCGCCGCGTCCACGCGGCGTGAATTGCCAAATCGGCCGTTTGGCCGGCGTGCCGCCGGCCGCTAAACGACGTTAATTTGCTGACCCTCAATAGCCGGCGTGCTTGCACGCCGTGTGCAGTGGAGAACGTGCGCCATTTTCGCGGCGTGCAAGCACGCCGGCTAAACAGGGCCTGATGGCTGCGCACTTAGCTATTCCTGCCCTTTGCCGATGCAGTACAGCTTGCGCGTCGTACGGAGAAACAACTGGCCATGCGCGGCGATGATCGACGCGCGAACCATTTCGCCATCGGCGGGCCGGTCCATGGCGATCACGCGCAGCACTTTGCCGCTGGCCGCACTAATGACCGAAACTTCCCCGTCGAAATTGACGAGGTAGATCTTCCCGTCCCCGGCCAAGGGCGAGGCTTCGTACTTGGCGTGGCCGGGCGCAGCAATCAGCCATTTGACCTTGCCCGTGTCCGACGCCATGCGGGCCAGGGACTTCCGCGAGTCGCTCAGCACGAAGAAATCGCCGTCGTAAAAGGCCGGCGTCGGCACCTCGGAGGTTATTCGTTTGGTCTCGCGGCTGCTCCATGACACGGCCCGATCGTCCAGCGTGCCGGACGCGCCCGGCGCGATGGCATACACGGGCTGGCCCTTGGGAACGCATACCACCGCCACGCCATTGCCGGCGACGGGAGAAGCAATCAGCGGCCAATGGGGCGCGCGTGCGGGGTTCCACCGGTCCCAACGCCACAGCTCCGCGCCGGTGGCCGCATCATGGCCGCTCAGCGCGTCGCCGCCGGCGAGCAAGAGTTGCCTCTGGCCCTTGTAGAGCCAAGGGATCGGCGTCGTGTGCGACTCGCGCGATTCCACCGCCGCTTGACTCGCGCGAACGTGCCGCCACAGCGTCTTGCCCGTCGGGGGATCGATGGCCAATAGATACGCCTCGTTCGGGCGATCCTTCAGTCCCCGACCCTCCACGGGTACGTTGCGCTGCAACACTTGCACGTACAACTTGCCTTCATACAGCAAGGGACTGGTGCCGATCGTCCAGTAGAAGGCGAACGGTCCGTAGTCCTTCTGCAGGTTACGCGCCCAGCGGCGGCCACCGGCGAAGTCGAAGCACACGAGGTCTCCGTTGCCGTAGAGGAAAATGGCGAACTGGCCATCGGTCACCGGCGAGGCGGAGGCATAATTGCTGCCGCTGTCGCGACGGATGCCCTTGGCCACCTCGTGGTTCCAGAGCATTTTTCCTCGGAGGCGGTCGAAACACATGGCCTGGAGCGTGTCTTTGGCCTCGTCGACGCCGGAGAGAAAAATCCGGTCTTCCCAAACGATGGGCGTGGCGGCCGCGGCGCCTGCCAAAGCGGCGCTCCAGGCGACGTTTTCCGTCTGGCTCCAATCGAAGGGCAGGTTTTTCTCAGCGGTCGCGCCGTTGAACGAGGGACCTCGCCAATGCGGCCAATTCGCGGCTTGCGCCCCCGCAGTGGCCGTCAATGCCAGGGCCAGGAGAACCCAGTTGCATTTCATCGTCAGCTCACCCTCAACATTTCCCTGCTGGAGCCCAACGTAAGATACTATGCCGGAGAGCGGGGAGCAAGGAGGCAAACGAAAAGGCAAACGGGAAAGGTCTAATCCTGTCCGGCACGAGATATGGCGTATTGATTCCAGGGCCGTTCACGGTCCTTGACCGCCGCAGGCGGTGTTAGGCCCGGCGTTTACGCCGGGTTCTGGCGGCCAATTTCCCTCCTTTGTTCTTCTCCATTCGTATTTGTCACGCCCGTTCACGGGCGTCCTTCGCGTCGCGCCAAACGAGGCCCGTGAAGAGTCCGTCCGCCTTTGGAGTGCGGCGGTTTTTTGGAGTGCGGCGATTTATCGCCGCTTTTGGGTTCCCATGTGGACGCGATGTGTTTTGCCGAAAAGACTCACCAATGATGGGCCACGCGTCCAGTCGGCACGGGCAAAAAGCGGCGATAAATCGCCGCACTCCAAAGTCCGCAAAAGGCGAACGGGCTCTGAACGGGCCTGACAGTCTGCGCGCGTGGCCTTTGCTCCTGCCGCATGGCTGGAAAGACCTTGTCAATCAGCCGCAAACGGAAGTCGAGTTGGAGGCGACTGGTCGCAGCGTCGCCAGAGGCCAGCCCTATGGTGGCGACGGTTGGCGAAAGCAAACCGCGCTGGATTTGGGGCTCGCCAGCGGCACGCTAAATAGTGCCCTCAAACAACAGCGTTAAACGCTCATTGCTTGTTCTCCCCTGAAATGGCACAAAAACGTATCTTGAATCCACCGCGCCGTCGCGATATATATCGTGTGTTTCCGGCAAGCGTGTAAAATGTTTGGCGTTGGGCCGGCAAACCCACGTTCAACGGCTCATTCTGGCCGCTTAACGCTCGATTTGACCACGCCTGGCGGGGCACACTGCCTTAACGGACTTTTCGTATCGCGAGCGACACATCAGGAACGATGGTCATGCCCGTGGCCGCTTTAACTAGCCTAAAGCTCCATTTCATGAGGCTCTTAACCGGCGAGTACTCTCTCCCATAGTCCGGGCCGTGGCCGCTGCCCGCCTTGCTCCATCTCGTGAGGCTCTTAACCAGCGAGTTCTCTACTACGATGACTGAACACTTGTACCAAAGATCGATGCGATCTTTCACCCCTAAGTGGGAAGGTTCTAGGAATTCAGCCCTTCCTCCCCCTCGGTTCAGAATCGTCATGATCTCTCGCGGAGTGCCCCCGCGTACTCCCCTCCGTAATAGTTCAGACCACGATACGTCGCGATTCACTCGCTTGGAAAATCGACGGGCGTAGTAGAGCGCAAGCCCGTCTGGAAGATAGTTAATGAGTGGCAGATTGGTCGTGTGCAGGTCGATAGGGAACCAGCGGTAGGGTGTCCCGATAAGAAACATGATGCCGCCCTGCTTCAAATGCGACCAAACGAGTTTCAGGACTGTGTGCCGTTCTGTTGGCAGAAGATGTTCGTATACCCCTACGAGTAGAACGTAGTCAAAACTACCGATATCTGGCGGCAAGCTGTTCGAATCCGGCGAGCGCCGAAAACAGACTCGATCTTCTATGCCGTGGTATTTCGCCCGGCGCTGCGCGAGTTCCAAGAACTCAGGCACTAGTTCCACACCCACGATCTTGACATCCGGAAACATCCGCGCGAGCACCATACTTGAGGCTCCGCACCCCGAGCCGAAGTCCAGCACTTGTTTGCCCGAGAAGTCCTCCTTTCCAGCGTAGCTTAAGATACTCCAATACAAATCGTGCTGAACGTAGTTCGGGTCCTCGTCCCGCATGATTTCGTCGCATAAATGGGCTGGTGTTTTTACGCGGAGGATATGTTCGATGAGTTCAAGCGGGTAGTCTGTCGCGCATTCCCTTATGTGAATAAAAAGATCGCCTCTCGGTTCGACTGAGATCAAACGCTTCCCATTGCTTTGCTGGACAACGATGGAAGCATCCGGGTGAGCCAGGGCCGTTCGCATACCCCCTCCTACGGTTTACGAAAAACAAAGAAGCGAAAACAGTGGTAATGGAACGCTGAAGTTATCCGACTCACCCCACGGCGGACTGTGAAGCCCAGGCGGGGGAAATAAACGGGACAGGTCTAATTGATGACCTGCTGCCACCTCTGAGCTAGTGACCATATTCTGATTCTATGAAAGAGCGGTCCTCCTGGTGCTATACATGGTGTAGTAGTCGTTTTTACTCACCCAAAAGCACAGACAGGAGGACCGAGAGATGTTATACCTCGCCATCGACCAGCACCGCAAGCAGTTGACTGTGAATCTTCGCAATGAACAGGGCGACGTGCTCGTGAAACGTCAGGTCAGCACGGAATGGCCGCGGGTGCGGAGTTTTCTGGAAGAAGTACGGAAGACGAGCGTGCCTGAAGGAGGGTTTATAGCGATCCTGGAGGTCTGCGGCTTCAACGACTGGCTGTTGAAACTCCTGACCGGGAGGGGGACACAATACTCAATTGGGAATACCGGACCCGCTCCCGAAAACCCGGAACGTGTCGTCGAGAACCAATTGCCTAAAGAGGAGAGATAAAGGGGACAGTCGCATCTATTGGGTAAGATGCGTGGGTGAGTGATTCACGCATGCTTCGTCTGAGGACGACCACGGCCCCCCCTCCCAGCGTCCCTCTCTGCTCGATCTTCCTTCACCGCAAACCGGCCCGAATTAACCTCGCGCCCACCGGTTAATTAGCGCGGCACACCGCGCTACGTAACCTGGGTGCAACTCCGACTTGCGCCCACTCTACGGCAAACAGCTCGGCACGGAACCTCGGCAAAAATAGGTACTTGCGGCAATCGGCCACGCCAACCATTTCGTCGTAAGTGAAACTTCCGCACTAGCGACAAATTTACCCATTGAATCCCGACCCCGAAAACTCAAAAAAAGCCCTATTTTCAAGCACTCGGCTAAGTTTCCGCCCCATGGAATTCGCTAACCTGCACGCCCGTGGGTGGTTCGCACCGCGCGATCGATCATACCACGAACCGGCACTGTTTCAAGGCATTTTTTGGACAGTGCGGCATCGCCCCGACATTTGCAAACACCACGGGCTTGCGCGATTCCCCTTTTCCGGCAAAAATCGCCGGACCGCAACAGACCGTTGAAAAAGAGTGCCACTGGCTTTGCCAGTGCTGAGTTTTCCAGCATATCCAGGCACTGGCAGAGCCAGTGGCACCCAAAAATCACTTTTTCACCGGGCCGGTAACCGCCGTCGAAGAAACTGGGGTGGCCAATTCTTCGGCTTGAAAGTCGACCGGCCAAGCTGCTATGATACGTGCCAACCGCGGGTTGGTGCGAGTATCCTGCTTCCGGCGAAAATCACCGCAGGGACGGCGGCGTAACCCGCGCTGAAAACGGAAGACCGAAAGACACGAATGTTTCCGACGAGCGGTGTTCTATATCTGTGCGTAGCGATAGACGCCGCGTGGCGGCCCAGTTCGACTGATGTTTGACAAGTTGCTCGTGACGGTTGCCGCAGGTGGGCCCGTCGTTCGTCAGCGAACCGCCGGCCAGCCGGTCCGCCCTCTTTTTTGCTCTCCACCCAGTCTCAGGAGCACGCAACGATCTGAAATTGGGTAACTGAAGACTTGATGTCCAACTCCAGGACTGCCGAAAAATCCTGAAATTGGAAATCCGGCGATGTGATGGCCAACTGGCTCCGCCCTCACCCCCGGCCCCTCTCCCGAAACGGGCGAGGGGAGACCTGAAATTGGAAAATTGAAGACTTGATGACCAACTCGTCGAGGGCCTCGCAACCGCGCGCCGCGAACCTTGGGCCAGTTTGCCTCACGCGGTTTCCGGCAGGAACGTGGGCAGGTTGACTCCGCGAAACGGCAGAGCGGGCCCACGCACCTGGCTGAAGTGCGTCTCGCAGTTTCGGGCGCCCCATTGGTACGCCTCATGGACCAATTCCGGACAATCGACCGGCACCAGGAACACCGGCCGGCGGCCGCGGTGATGGTCCAACTCGGCCAGCAGCAGCGACGCCGCCTGGTCGGGCCGGCGGGCCAAGCCCGGCCCAATCATGTTGCAGCCAAAATGGGCGCAGGAGGCCATGAACCCCTCCAGCCGGCCGCCTTCGCCCTCGCACACCGAAAGCCGCCAGAAGCCGGCGCGGTTCTCGATGAAGTGGCGGAAGTCGCCGGCGCGGCGAATGCCGCACAGTTCCATCTCCAGCGCCGCAATGCCTTCCACGTCGGCAGAACTCGCCGGGCGGATGCCGGCCATGGTGGGCCGGTGGCCGAGCCCCGACTCGGGCACCGCCAGAAACATGTCTTGATAGGCGCGGCGGGGCACGAAGCCGGCCCGCGTGTACAGCGAGTAGGAATCCAGGTTCATGGTGCTGGAGACGAGCCGGACGGGCTGGTGGCGGCGGTCGGCGAAGTCGGTGACGTGCTGCAACAGCCCGCGGGCCACGCCCTGGCCGAAGTAGTTGGGGTGCACGTTCATG
>Ga0182014_10004386_pt1 | contig 16242 bp, 10 predicted proteins | sample 612S2DmetaG_FD_120489 | JGI IMG/M metagenome (GOLD analysis project Ga0182014, IMG submission 120489) | Permafrost microbial communities from Stordalen Mire, Sweden - 612S2D metaG | ecosystem: Environmental > Terrestrial > Soil > Wetlands > Permafrost | place: Sweden: Stordalen | collected... | reverse complement strand
TACGGCCGCATCTGCCCGATCGAAACGCCGGAAGGCCCGAACATCGGTCTGATCGGTTCGCTCGCGACCTTCGCGCGCGTCAACCGCTACGGCTTCATCGAAACGCCGTACCGCGTCGTCAAAGACGGTATCGTCACCGAAGAGATCCGCTATTTCACGGCGGATCGAGAAGACGACTATATCGTCGCGCAAGCCAACACCACGATGGATGCCAAGGGCAAGATCACGGCGTCCTCCGTCATCGCGCGCTACGCCGAAGAATACGTCGAAGAGCCCCCGGACAAGATCCAGCTCATGGACGTTTCGCCGAAACAGATCGTCTCGGTAGCAACGGCGCTGATCCCGTTCCTCGAGCATGACGACGCCAACCGCGCCTTGATGGGCGCGAACATGCAGCGTCAGGCCGTGCCGCTGCTCCGTCCCCAGTCGCCGATCATCGGCACCGGCATGGAGTATCGCGCCGCCAAGGATTCCGGCGGTTGCGTGCTCGCACGCGCCAACGGCGAAGTGGTTGCCGTCGACTCCAAGTCGATCGCGCTCAAGCACGACGAGGACGGCCTCGATCACGAGTACGACCTGCTCAAGTTCACGCGCTCGAACGCGGGCACGTGCATCAACCAGCGTCCGATCGTGAAGGTCGGCGACCGGGTGGTGCGCGGCCAGATCCTCGCCGACGGTCCGTCATCGGACGTCGGTGAGCTTGCCCTCGGCCAGAACGTGTTCGTCGCGTTCATGCCGTGGGAAGGGTATAATTATGAAGATGCCATCCTCATAAGTGAGCGGATGGTCAAGGATGATCGCTTCACGTCGATCCACATCGAAGAGTACGAGTGCGAAGCCCGCGATACCAAACTCGGGCCGGAAGAAATCACGCGCGACATCCCCAACGTCGGCGAAGATTCGCTCAAGGATCTCGATGAGAATGGCATCGTGCGCATCGGCGCCGAGGTTCGTCCGGAAGACATCCTCGTCGGCAAAGTCACGCCCAAGGGCGAGACCGAGCTCACGGCGGAAGAGCGCCTGCTGCGCGCGATCTTCGGAGAGAAGTCGCGCGAAGTGCGCGACACCTCGCTGAAAGTTCCGCACGGCGAAAAAGGCAAGATCATCGACGTCAAGCGCTTCTCGCGCGAGAACGGCGACGAGCTCTCGCCCGGCGTCAACCACCTCGTTCGCGTCTACGTCGCGCAGAAGCGTAAGATTCTGCAAGGCGACAAGATGGCCGGCCGTCACGGCAACAAGGGCGTCATCGCCAAGGTGCTGCCCGAAGAAGACATGCCGTATACGGAAGACGGCCGTCCGGTCGACATCGTCCTGAATCCGCTGGGCGTGCCCTCGCGCATGAACCTCGGTCAGATCATGGAGACGCATCTCGGCTGGGCCGCATCGATGCTCGGCTTCCACATCGCAACGCCGGTCTTCGACGGTGCGCATGCGGAAGATATCGCCGAGTGGCTGATGGACGCCGGACTTCCGCCCGACGGCAAGACCTGGCTGCGCGACGGGCGCACCGGCGACCGCTTCGGCCGTCCGATCACCGTCGGCTACATCTACATGCTCAAGCTCGCGCATCTCGTGGACGACAAGATCCACGCGCGTTCCACCGGTCCATACTCGATGATCACGCAGCAGCCCCTCGGCGGTAAAGCGCAGTTCGGCGGCCAGCGGTTCGGCGAGATGGAAGTCTGGGCGCTCGAAGCGTACGGCGCGGCGTACACGCTGCAAGAACTCCTCACGGTCAAGTCCGACGACGTCGTCGGCCGCGTGAAGACGTACGAAGCGATCGTCAAGGGCGAGAACGTGCTCGAGCCCGGCGTGCCGGAATCGTTCAAGGTTCTCATCAAGGAGCTCCAATCGCTGGCGCTCGACGTCAAGGTGCTCACCGAGACGCGCGAAGAGGTCGAGATCCGCATTGCGGACGACGACATGGCGGAGCGCGCGCAAGAGATCGGTCTGCTCATGGGCGACGAAGATCCGCGTCTTTCGCAGACGGCGCTCGCCGAACGCGAAGCGGAAGTCGAACGTATCCCCGTACCGGGTGTGCCGGTCGAGGGCGAAGAGCCGGCCGAAGGCGATGCCGTCGGCGAAGTCGAGGAAATCGAAGAAGAAGAGGAAGAGCTCGATGATTCGGCTCCGCTCGTGTCGCCTTCGGCGAAGCGCGGCGGTGACGAAGATCTGATCCCGACCTCGCCGCTGGGCGGACTTCGTGCAACGATGACCGATGACGGCGAAATCGTGGTCGATGAAGTCATCGATGACGAGATCCCGGTCGCCGGCGTTGTCGAAGAAGAGGAAGAAGATCAGGGCTACGTTCTCGAGGAAGACGACGAAGAGATTTCGGAAGAGGAAGAAGAGGACGAAGGTCCGCTCGCTCACTCAACCGACGACGACTACTAACATGCAGGCCGATGGGCGCATCGGCGTCTACATGATCGGCGGGCGAGACGGGTGTTCTCCAGTAGGTCTCCCGGATCGCCTCATCGGCGACATGTTCAACGTCTTCTTCGAGGCTGACGAGACCGCGATACCCCAAATACTCCAGCGGAACGACCCGGCCAAAAGCCGGGTCTTTCCTTATTGCCTCTCCGAGCGGAACGGGCCGGGCACGTTCTACCTCAACTACGATCCGTTCACGTCGTCCTTGCTGCGGCCGTCGACGGAGTTCGACATCACGGCTTGGCACGCGAGCCGCGATTACCAGCACGCGGTGACGTGCCGCCCCGTGCGCGAGATCCCGGTCGAACTGCGCACGCTCGACTCGCTGCACTTGCTCGACGATCCGGCCGTCGCACCGCCGACGGTGATGGTGCTCGACACCCAGGGTACCGAGCTCGCGATCATGCGCGGCGGCTGGAACCTGATCGCCGAACATACGATGGCGATCGTGACCGAAGCGGAGTTCATCCGTTTCTACGAAGGCCAACCGCTCTTCGGCGATATCTGCGCGGCGCTCGAGAAACTCGGCTTCATGTTCGTCGACTTCACGTCGGGCTTGCACCGCGCCGATCTGCATCGCGCGCCGCTCGGCTTGCGCAGCCGCTCGACGGTCGCGTACTGCGACGCGCTCTTCCTGCGCAAGCCGGCGTCGATATCGCAGCCGCTGCATCTCGCGCAACTGGCCTTCGTGTCGCAGCTCTATGCGCAGATGGGCTACGGCTTCCATTGCCTCGACCTGCTGCTGAAGACCGACCCGCAGCTCACCGTCATCCCGGCCGAGCGCGCATATCGCGGCTTTTTGCTCGAACTCGATGCGGCGCGTCAGGCGATGCCGATCGTGTTCGCACCGGGGTTCAAGGATCTCTATCCAACCTTCGAGCGCAGCAACGAACGCTTCGATGCCGCGGTGACGGTCGAGACGCAGATCGAACACCGCGACGCGGAGTACGCGAAGATCCAGGCGCGACTGGCCGCGCAGCAAGCCGACGTCGTGGCGCTCCTCTCGTCGAACGACACGCCGGTGGAAGCGGTGATTCGCAAGTACGGTTTGATCTATCTCGCGCAGGCGTGCAAGGACCGGCGCATCGCCGAAATGACGGAAATGCTCGCCGAGCTGGGCGTGCAGGTCGAGCGGCAACCATAGAAGACGGCGGAGTATGGCCGGTGTCGCGCCGGCGGCGCGCGTATGCCGCGCTGATCCTGGGGACGATTCTCACGGCACTCGATTCATCGATCGCGAACATCGCGTTACCGACGATCGGGCGTGAACTGCACGTAGCGCCGGCGCAGATCGTGTGGGTGGCGAGTGCCTATCTGCTCGCCATCACGATGTCGCTGTTCGTGGTTTCCTCGCTCGGTCAGTCGCGCGGGCCGACGCGCGTGTGGGGAATGGGTGTCGCGCTCTTCACCTTCGGATCGCTCTTGTGTGCGCTCAGCCAGGCGTTCCCGGTGCTGATCGCTGCGCGAGTCGTGCAAGGTTGCGGTGCGGCCGCGATCATGTCGCTCTCACCGGCGCTCGTGCGCGACGTCTACCCGCGGTCGCTGCTGGGCCATGCGTTTGGTTTGAATGCGATGTACACGAGCATCGCGGCCGCCATGGGGCCGACGCTCGGCGGGTTGATGCTCGCGATCTTGCCGTGGCAGTGGCTGTTCGCGATCAACGTGCCGCTCGCTTTCTTGATCGTGCTGCTCGCGCGGGACGCGTTGCCGAACGTCGTCGGAACGGGCGCGCGGATCGATCCGATCAGCGCGGTGACGAGCGCGATCGGGTTCAGCGCGATCATCTACGGACTCGACGGTTTTGCGCGTCGCGATCCGCTGCCGCTCGTCCTCACCGAGATCGTCGTGGGCGCCGCGATGTTCGGCTGGTTTGCGCGACGCCAATTCACGCTGGCCGTGCCGATGATCTCGCTCGATCTGTTCCGGCTGCCGCGGTTTTCCGTGGCTGCGCAGGCGAGCTTCAGCGGCTGGTCGGCGTGGAGCATCGGCGTGATTGCGCTGCCGTTTTTCTTGCAGCTCGAACTCGGGCTCTCGCCCTTGCAGTCGGGCTTGCTCATGACGTCCTGGCCGATCGCGAACGCGATCGTCGCACCGATCACAGGCCACTGGTCCGATCGCTACGCCGTCGGCTGGATCGCCACCGGCGGGCTTGCCGGGTTCACGCTCTCGCTCTTGGTGTTCTGCTATGCGGTCATGCATCCGAGCGTCGGGCTCTTGTTCGTCGCCGGGCTCACGGCCGGGGGCAGCTGGGGAATCTTCCAAACGCCGAACAACCGCGAGCTGATGGGTGCCGGGCCGCCGGAAAAATCCGGGAGCACGGCCGCGATCTTTGCCTCACTGCGCGTGGCCGGTCAAACGTTCGGCGCGTCGCTCGCCGCGATCGTCTTCGCATCGTTCGCGCCGTCGATCGGCGCTCACGTCGCGCCCGCGGCGCTGCATGTGGCCGTCTTGGCGGCGCTCAGCTTAGCGAGTGCGCTGAGCGTGCTCGCGACGTTCGTCAGCGCGCAGCGCGCGTTTCGGGACGGCTTCCACTACCATCCCGCCTAGGTGGATTCACGTTCCGTGAATCCACTTATTCGGTGTGCTGCGGATCGCGCGAGATCAGGCGCAGATACTTGCGCGGCTCGAACGACGAGTCGGCTTCGATGCGCTTGAACGTCTCTTCGCGCACTTGGCCCGCGACTTCGCGCCGCGCCCGCACGGCCGCTTCGAGTTCGCGGAACGTGCGCTCGAATTCATCGCCTTCGAGCGTCGCGATCGCGCCTTTGAGGCGGCTGATGTCGTGGTTGATCTGCCCTTGCAGTTCGCTCGACACCGCGCGCTCGACGCTTGCGATGCGGCTGAGCAGGCTGTTGAGCTCCTCGACGGTCGGCAGACCGAACGCGCTACGCGACGGCTCCGGGCGCCGGGCGGGAGTGCGTGCTCCGCGCAGGGGCTGCGGGGCGTTGAAGTCGGCGTAGAGGCGGATGATCGAGGCGATCTTCTGCGGTCCCTTGGGTGACTGCAGCCCCTCGGCCATGCCGGCCATGATCAAGCGCGAACGCAGCGCCGTGTCCTTGATGACGCGCAGATGCTGCGGGTCGACGCCGTGCGGGCGGCGGTGCGTTCCATAGAAGTCATTCTCCGAAGCCAACGGCAACGCCATGGCTTTCTCCCAAAGTGACATGCGAGCGCGAGCGGTTGTATCCACGAGAAAGCGGTTACGCGACGAGAGTTAACTCACCTCTGCGCAAAGCTACGTATGAGTTGCCGGATAGGTGCGGTAGTCCGATCCCGTCGATCGGGCGCGGCCTTCGGCGAGCAGCAGCAGCCCATCGAAGCTCGCGCCGTCGTGCGGCGCCTGCGCGATCGCGATACGTGCGGAGACGTGGACCGAGTGCTTGCCTTCGCGGTCGCCGATGCCCATCGGATCGTCGAACGCAGCCCCAAAACGGGCGAAGTTCGCGTCGAGCGCCGCGCGCGAGGGCACCTTCGGGAAGAAGATCGCGAACGAGTTTCCGCCCGTGCGCGCGATGATCTCGCCTTCCTGCCCGCGGGTCGCAAGCGCGGCCGCAGCTTCCACCAGCAGCGCGTCGCCGGTTAGGTGACCGTGCGCTTCGTTGAGTGCGTGGAATCCGGCCAAGTTGACGACCGCGATCGCGGGCGACTCCCCGGTGCCGAATGCCGCCCGTCCGAGCGAGCGAAAGCGGCTGCGGTTCCACAGACCCGTCAGCGAATCGTGCTCCAGCTGGTGCCCCAGGCGCGTCGATTGCCAACGCTGCTGATAGTGTGCGGCGAAGAACGAGGCCAACACCTCGACGTAGGCCTTGTCTTGCGGTCCGAACGGCTTCGCCGGCGTTTGCCGCGATGCGAACGCCAGAACGTAGGTCTCGCCGCCGGCGGTAAACGACGTCACGATCATCGCCTGCCACGAGCGCTGCTTCACAAATTCGGTGACGTACTCCGTGGCCGCAATATCGTCGAACGCATGCGTTCCGCCGCCCAGCTGCAACATTCGCCCGGCAATGGTATCACTGAGCAAGACGAGTGAACCCGAAGCCTCGCTCTGCGGGGGAACGGCGCTCTCGTAGCCGAGCGCGTCGGCCATGGAGACGACCCGCATGTGGGTGCCGTTTTCAATGCGTCCGAGCACGCCGCGATAGGGCTGTCCGGAACGGATCGCCGCCGCTCCGCGCTGCAGCATCGCGAGCATCAGCTCCTCATCCCGCAGGTTGGGATTGTTGGCGATGCCCCAAAGGGCTTCGAGGCGTTCCGCGTGTTCGCGAGAGCGCTCCTCCGAGTCGAGTAGCGACTGCGAGAGCGAGTCGACTTGCATCGCGAGTTTCTTCTGTGCGGAGCGCAGGGCGAGCAGCGTCGTCAGGCGCGCCAGCATCTCGCGATAGTCGACCGGCTTCTGCAAGAAGTCGTTGGCGCCGAGGTCCAGTGCTTGGTAGCGCACTTCACGCTCGTGCGCCCCGGTGACGATGACGATGGGAACGTGCCGGAATTCGGGCAGCGCGCGGACGAGCGCGATCATCTGCATGCCGTTGGGCAGCGGCATGTTGTAGTCGAAGACGAAGCAGTCGACCTCTTTGCCGTGATACCAATCGATCGCTTCGGTCGATGACAGAAACGGATGGACCACCACGTCGGGAATCTCCGACGCGATGCCCGCGAAGAGCTTCAGCGTCAAATCGTCATCATCGACGATGACGACGTGTTGCGTCACGCAGTCCCTTCCTTGAGCGGGGAAAAGCGGCGGCTGATGTCGTCGGCCGGTGCCGGCCGCGCGATCAGGTAACCCTGACCGCTGATCGCGCCGCGCGTGACCAAGGCCGCAAGCTGGGCTTCGGTCTCGATGCCCTCGGCCACGACGTCCATGCGGAAGGCGCCGGCGAGGGCCAGGATCGCATCGACGATGATGCCGGCATCCTCCGAGTGCAGCATGTCGTTGACGAACGACTTGTCGATCTTCAGCGTGGAGAACGGCAACGATCGCAACTGCATCATCGAGGAGTAGCCGATGCCGAAATCGTCGATCGCGAGCTTGAACCCCTTGAGACGGATGCGCGAGAGGATCGCCTTGAGCCGCATCGTGTCGCGCGACGTCGCGGTCTCGGTGAGTTCGAGGTGAATCTGGTTCGGCTGCACGCCGCACTCGCGGCACAGCTGCGCGAGTTTGTCCGGAAAGGCTTCGTCGTTGAGGTTGGTCGCGGAGAGGTTGATCGCGATCGGCACCGCGATCGTGAGCGCCCAGCGCGCCGCCTGTTCGACGGCGAGGCGAACGACGGTCCAGGTGAGATCGTCGATCATGCCGCGCTCTTCCGCCAGCGGAATGAAGAAGTCGGGCTGGATCAAGCCTTCGGTCGGGTGATTCCAGCGCACCAGCGCTTCGAAGCCGATCAGCTCGCGTGAGGCCAGCCGGATCACCGGCTGATAGTGCAGCACGAGCTGGCCGCCCGCGATCGCGTCGCGCAGCTCGTCGGCGCGGTTGTTCCCGGCGGGCGCCGCGTCCTCTTCCAGCGTGCGCCGGAGCGTCTCCATGCGAATCGGTTTCGCCAGTACGCCGCGCATGTTCAAGCCGAGATCGGTGCCCAAGTCACCGACGGTCCGCAGCACCTTGTCTTCGACGCCGCTCATCAGGATGATCGGTGCCCGCAGCTGTTCCGCCGCCATGGCGCGCAGCAGTTCGACGCCGTCGACGTCGGGCATCTGCAGGTCCATTAGGACGAGGGTCGGCTGCCACTCCCGCGTTTGCTGCAAGAAGAAGTCCGGATCGCTCGTCGTGACGACGTCGTAACCCGCCGTCTGTGCGATCTCTTGCACGACGGCGAGCAGTCCTTTCTCATCGTCGATTGCGAGTAGCCGTCGGTCGCCCACGATTAATGTTGCTCCACAGGGTTGAGTAGGTCGCGCAGACGTTTCGCAAGATCGATCTGCCGGTAGGGTTTGCTGAGGATGTGCCCCGCGAAATCGGCCGAGATCGATGCGGCGAGCGTGCTCTCAGTGAAGCCGGAGGTGAAGAGGACGTTGAGTTGCGGGCGCAGCTCGCGCGCCCGCAATGCCAGCTCGCGGCCATCGAGCTGACCCGGCATCACGATGTCGGTCAAGAGCAGATCGACGTTGCGCGGCGAGCGCAGAACGTCGAGTGCGTCGTTCGGCGTCTCCGCGACGATCACATCGTAGCCGAGCGTGTGGAGTTGCAAGGCGGCGACTTCGCGCATGGCGTCGTTATCGTCGACGACGAGAATCGTTTCCTTGACGCGATCGCCGTCGACCGGTGCGGCCTTACGCGGCGCCGCGGCGACGGCCGCCTCGGTGCCGGCCGGCGGCAAGTAGAGACGGAACGTCGTGCCGATCCCGACTTCGCTGTACACGCTGACGTGGCCGCCGGATTGTTTCGCAAATCCGAAAACCTGGCTCAGACCGAGACCCGTGCCGTTCGCTCCCTTCGTGGTGAAGAAGGGCTCGAACACTTTCGCCTGCGTTTCGGGCGGCATACCGATGCCGGTGTCGGAGACGGCGATCATCACGTACGCGCCGGGCTTGACGTCGACGCGGGTGGTGGCGTAGTCCTCGTCGAGCGTCACGTTCGTGCACTCGATCGTGAGCGTCCCGCCGCTGGGCATGGCGTCGCGCGCATTGACGGCGAGGTTGAGCAGCGCCGCTTCCAGCTGCGCGCGGTCGGCGACGATCTCCATCGTTTCGGTGTCGACCGAATGCTGGATCTTGATCTTGCCGCCGAGCACGCTTTCGAGCAAGCTCACCGTTTTGAGCGAGCGCTCTTGCACGCTGATCCGTTCGGGCTGCAGCGGCTGCTTGCGGGCAAAGGCCAGCAGCTGTTTCACGAGCATCGCGCCGCGGTCGGCCGCTTCGAGCGCGTTCTCGACGAACGTCTGGACGTCGGGAATCTTGCGGGCCGCGATGACGTCGAGGTTCCCGATGATGACGCCCAGCAGGTTGTTGAAGTCGTGCGCGAGGCCACCGGTCAACTGCCCCATCGCGTCGATGCGGTGGGCGTGGCGCAACTGCTCTTCCATCTGCAGGCGCTCGGTCACGTCGCGGACCGCCGTGATCACCACCGTTCCCTCGGGCGTCTTGTGCGCGCTCTGGGTCGTCTCGATCGGAAAGGTGCTGCCGTCCTTGCGCGTGCCGCACAGTTCGGGCCCTCCGGGAACCGGTGCCGCTGCCATGTCGATGAGCTTCGCAAACGGTTGACCGACCAGCTCGTCGGGCGTGTATCCGAAGAGCGGTTCGATGCGCTCGCTCGTGAGCACGATGTTCATCGATTCGTCGACGACGATCACGGCGTCGGGGCTGGCGGTGAGGAAGCCGCGGAATTTCTCTTCGGAGAGGATGACGCGCCCTTCGAGCGCGCGCGCGTACTCCTCGAGTTTGATCTTGGCCGCGGCCAGCTCGGCCCGGTGGCGCTGCAGTTCCCGGTTTGCCTGAACCGTGTCTTCGAACGTCGAGATCAAGAGATCGAGAATCTGTTCCTTTTCCGAAGTAATGGTAAAGGTACGGCCGAGGAACGAGATCTCGACCCCGAACACGGCCGAGCGCGTGCGCAGGCTGCGGTTCTGGAGGATCATCCGCGCGCGCGCGACGACTTGTTCGGGTTTGTAGGGCTTCGTGAGAAAGTTGTCCGCGCCGGACTCGAGGCCGCGGATGATGTCCATCGGTTCGTTGAGCGTTGAGAGCAACATCACAGGAATCTGCGAGTGCTCGCCCGAGCTCTTGATGCGCCGGCACAAGTCGTAGCCCGAGATGCCCGGCATCACGATGTCGGAGATCACCAAGTCGACCGTGTGCCGTTCGAGCAGGTCGAGCGCGCTCTCCGCGTCGCGTGCGACGAGAACCGAGAAGCCCGCGTCCTCTACTGTGGAGCGGAGCAGTTCGGCTTGGGTCGGGCTGTCTTCGACGATGAGCAATTGATGCATGATGTTTGTCCTACGAGGAGGCGACGGCATCCGCGATATGCCGTGAGATGGCGTCCAGCGGGAGGATGAAATCGACGACGCCGGCTTCGATGGCGGCTCTCGGCATACCGAAAACGGCGCAACTCGCCTCGTCTTGCGCGCACACGGTCCCGCCCGCGTGATGGATGTACTCGAGGCCGTCAACGCCGTCGCGGCCCATCCCCGAGAGGATCACCGCCAAAGCTCCGGCACCGTAGCGCTCCGCGGCCGAACGGAACATCACGCTCGCCGACGGGCGATGGCCGCCGCTCGGCGGCGCGTGACTGATGGCAACGGCGTAATCCGGCGCGATCGTGAGGTGACCGCCGTCGGGTGCAACGTAGATCGTTCCGCTGCACAGCGGTTCGCCGTCTTCGGCGATCTTCGCGTGCAGCGGCCCGGCGGCGTTCCACCAATCGACCATGCCTTCGCTGAACCCGGTCGAGATATGCTGCGTGACGAGAATCGGCGCTTCGAAGCCGGCCGGGATCGCGGCGAAGATGCCGCGCAGCGCGGCCGGTCCGCCGGTCGACGCGCCGATGCTTACGCAGGTTGCGCCGCGCCGCTTGGCATGCGCGGGTGCCGGGCGGCGCGGTACGTGCGCTTTCCGTTCGGGCCGGCGGCGCACCACTTTAACGCCGGCCATCGCGCGCACCAGATCGATGAGCTCGAAGGCGTTGGCGGAATACGGCACCGCGGCCAAGGCGCCGGCTTCGAGGGCGCGCGCACGCACGCGCACGCGTTCGGCGTCGGTGCTGTTCGCATCGATGACCACGACCACCGGCGTCGGCGCGACGGTCATGATCTCGCGCGTGGCATCGAAGGCGTTGACCCCGAGCACGTTCGATGAGATCAAGATCGCCTCGGGGTGCAGCCGCTTCGTCAGCGCGATCGCTTGCAGACCGGTGGCGCCCACCCCCGCAAGTTCGGTCGTGGGCTCGTTCGTGATCGCGTCCGCCAACCGCCGCTCGCCGGTATTTTCCACGACCAGCACGCGCAGGGCGTTCACGTGAGCGCACCGATGGCGTCGAGCAGTTCTTCCTGGCGGAAACTGCTCTTCACGATGTAGGCATCCGCGCCGATCTCGAGTCCGCGTTGGCGGTCGCTTTCGTTTTCGCGGGCAGTGACCAGGATGACCGGCAATTCGCGCAGGGTCGTGGAGGCGCGCATGGCTTCGACCAGTGCGAAGCCGTTCATGTGCGGCATGTCGACGTCCGAGACGACGAGATCGACGGTTTGTTCGCCGAGCAGCGTCCACGCCGCCGCGCCGTCGGAGGCGGTGAGCACGTCGTAGCCGGCCGCTTCGAGAATGCTGCGTTCGAGCGTGCGCGTGGTGATCGAATCGTCGACCAGCAGCACGCGCTTCGCCGCCGGCGCCGCTTCGGTTGCCGGCGATGCAACGCGGGCGGAGCGCATCTCGAGCGCGCGCTCGACGACGTTCGACGCGCGCAGGATCAGCGCGATCGATCCGTCGGTTGCGATCGCGGCGCCGCTCACGAGCGGCAGCGCCGCCAGGCGCGGCCCCAGCCTGCGCAAATAGATCTCGCGCTCGTCGATCAGGCTATCGACCGCGAGCGCGACGGCCTGTGCGCCGCCGCGGCGCAGGATCAGCGCGATCTGCGGCGGCTCCGCGGACGCTTCGGCACCGATCACCGCAGCGAGCGGAACGAGCGGAATCACGCCGTTGTCCAGCAGCAGCACTTGCCGGCCCTCGACCGAGGCTATCGTGCCGGGATCGATGCGGATCACGCGGTCGATCGAGGTCAGGTTGAGTCCGAACGTATGCGCCCCGGTCGATACCAGCATCACGCGATAGGTCGTGATCGTGAGCGGCAAATTCAACACGAAGGCGGTGCCGTTCGGCGAGGACCGCACCTCGACGTTGCCGCTCATCGCTTCGACTTCGGCGCGCACGACGTCGAGGCCGACGCCGCGACCCGAGAGGTGCGTCACGTTCGCGGCCGTCGAAACGCCCGGCAGGAAGACCGCCTGCGGAAGTTCCTCTTCGCTGAGGTCGATGCCGCGTTCGCGCACGCGTTGCCGCAGCTGCTCGCGATTGAGGCCGCAGCCGTCGTCGCTGATGCGCACTTCGAGCGAGCGCAGCTTCGGCACGGCCGACACCCGCACCGTGCCTTCGGGCCGCTTACCGCAGCGGGCGCGTTCCTCGGGCGATTCGATCCCGTGATCGACGGCGTTGCGGATGAGGTGCACCAGCGGATCGCGCAGCCGGTCGGCGATCACGCGATCGATCCCCACCTCGGCGCCGCCGATCTCGAGCCGCACGCGTTTGCCGGTAGCTTGCGCGACGTCTTGCGCCACGCGGTCGAGTCCGGCGCACGTTTCGCCGAACGGCAGCAAGCGGATCGAACGGATGCCTTCGTCCAACTCCGCTGCGGCGCGCTGCAACTGCGTCCGTTCGGCTTGCATCGCCGTCGCGATCCGTTCGAGCGAGGCGTGCAGGTCGCGCAGTTCTTCGCGGTGGCGTTTGCGACCGCCGCCGGCCGGTGCCGTGCGCAGGCGTTGGATTGCAATCCCGGCTTCGTCCACCTCGCGCACGAGGTCGCTGATGCGATGATGGGACGCCAGCAGCTCGCCGCTTTGTTCGAGCAGCGTGTCGATCGTATCGGCCGGAACGCGCAGGGTGTTGTCGTTCACGTGCACGCGGGTCGATACGGTTCGCGGCATCCCGGACGCCCGTGCCGTCGCGGGCGGGGGCGCCGGCGGCGTGGCGGCGGGAGCAACGTCACCCGCGAGCTTGCGGCCGGCATCGCGCAACTCGGCCGCCGCCGTCGCCAGCATCTCGCTGCGAGCGGCGTCCAGTTCGAGCGCCCCGTCGCGCATCTGCGCCAGCACGTCTTCGAGCTGCTGACAGACCAGTTCGATACCGCTCGCGCCGATCGACGCCGCAGCACCCTTCAGGCTGTGTGCCCCGCGAAAGAGACGTGTCACGGCTTCGGCCCGGTCGGCTTCGGCCGACGGCGCCGCGAGCGCGTTCAAGTCGGCGTCGAAATCGTTCAGACGCTCGTCGAGTTCGCTCAAGAAGACGCGGATCAACCGCGCCGGGGCGCCGCTCGTGCTCACGATGTCTACGCGGTTGCTCCCCGGAGGAGCTCCGCAAGCCGGCTGCCGACCGCATCGAGGTCGCGCGCGGCTTGTTCGGTTTGCCGGGTGGAGGCGAGGCTCTGCGCCGTGGTGTCGCTGATGTCGCGCATCGCCCGCTGAATTTGGGCCATGCCGATGCTCTGCTGGTTGGCCGACGCGCTGATCTGCGTCGCCGAACGCGCCGCATCGGAGACGATGTCGGTGAGCGCGCGAATCGCCTCGTCGGCTTGGTGGACCGTGTGCAGCGCTTCGTCGACGGTCTTCGCGCCATGTTCGGTCGCGATGACCGCGCTATTGGTCGCGCGCTGAATCTCGCCCAGAATCTGGCGCACTTGCACGGTCGCTTTCTTCGACTGCTCGGCCAGCGACTTGATCTCGCTCGCCACGACGCCGAAGCCCTTGCCCTGTTCGCCCGCCCGCGATGCTTCGATCGCCGCGTTGAAGGCGAGAATGTTCGTTTGATCCGCGACGTTGTTCACGACCGCGATGATCTCGCCGATCGCTTGCGCTTGTTCGGCCAGCGCCAGAATGCTGTTGGCGATCGACTCGGTGCGCGTCTTCACGTCGCCCATCACCGTAACGGTTTCATCGACGGCACGCCGGCCCGCAACGCCGTTGTCCACGGCGCGCAACGACGATTCGGCAACGGCCTTGGCCCGGTCGTTGGAACTCTCGGCGGTTTGCGAGATCTGTTCGATCGTCGCGACCGTCTCCGTTACGGCGGCCGCCTGCTCTTGGACGCCGCTCGCCTGTTGCGTCGTTCCGGCCAGGATCTCGGCGCTCGCGGAGGTCAGCGCCAATACGGCCTCTTCGAGCGGGCCGCTCACGGTGCGCGTCAAGAGAACGCCCGCCACGCAAAGGATGACGACGATGACCAAGGTGCCGTAAATCGTCACGCCGAGCGACCACGCGGCGGCGCGCGCGTCGTCGGCGTAGCGCTGCTGTTCGATGCGCCGTTGTTCGGCGAGCGCGTCGTTGAACTGGCCGCGAATCTGTTCCATGATCGACTCGCCCCGGTTGGAGCGCACGAGCGCAATCGCCGCTCCGAGACTGCGCGTGTGCGCGAAGTTGAGCGTTTCGGCTAACTCCGCCAGTTTTTGGTTGCTCAGGCTGCGAATCGTGGCGGCGCGGCCTTCCTGTTGCGGCTCCCCGGCTACCGCCTTATCCAACGCGTCCATCGAGCCGCCCACGGCCGACTGTGCCTGCTGGTAGGGTTTCAAGTAGTCGGCCTTACCGGTGAGGAGGTAGCCGCGCTGCCCCGACTCGGCGTTCACCAGATCGATCTCGACTCGGTGCAGCGCGTTGCGCACGGCATACGTGTTGGCGACGATCCTTTGGGTGGCGAGCATCCGGTTCGTATTGGTGTAGGAGATCAGGCCGATGACGATCAGCGCAATCGGCCCGAGTGCGAAACCAAGCATGATCTTCCGGGCAATGCTCCAGCGCTGAATCATCGGACATTCTCCTCGTGAGTGAGTCGCGGGTCGGCAATCAATGCCGCGCCGTCGATGACGGCGATGCCGTCGGCAGTGATGTGCCGCACGATCGGGCGAGGTGCCGGCGTCGATGCGGCGAGCGTATCGCGCGGGATCTCGCGCATCTCGATCAGCGCTTGCGCGACGATGCCGATCTCCGCCCGCGCGCCGCCCAGAATGATGGCGAATGTTGGTTCCGCACACGGCGGCGTGCCGATCAATATTCCGAGATCGATCAGCGGAACGATCTGACCGTGGACGTTCACGATGCCGGTGAACTGCTGCGCGGCACCGGGCAGCGGCGTGATGCGCGCACAGCGCTCGAGCCGGTAGACGTACGTTACGTCAATCGCGTAGCGTTCGTTGCCGGTAGCGAATGCCAGCAACGTCGCCATCGGCACGGCGCTGACGACGTCCGGCCGCCGGGCCAGCAGACGCGCGCGCTCGGCGAGCACCGCCTCGATCTCCGTGCGATTCGAGAGTGCGGTCACGACGGCGGTCCCACGAGCGGCGCGGTCATGACGGGGCTCCGACGAGCAGCTCGAACTCGGCGGCGGCAACCGCGCTCAGCGTACCGGCCGACGCGCCGCCGGCCCCGCGTACAGCATCATCGGGAGCGTGGGCTTCGAGCAGTGCGGCACCGCGTCGCAGCGCACGCTGCGCGGCCGACCGGCTTCCCGTCAGGCGCAAGGCGCGCGCCAGCGTGAGATGCGCGACCGCGAGCGAGCGGTCGAGAAACAGCGCCCGCCGCGCCGAAGCCGCAGCCTGATGCGGCTGACTCGCGTCAAGAAACCCCAACGCCCGCTCAACATACGCTTCAGCATCGACCCGCACGCGCGACCCCGCCCGACGAACAGCGTGAACGTCACCCCGAGCCCCGATGTCATGATGAGCAGCCCCCATGTCATGATGAGAACCTATGTCATCCCGAGCTTGTCGAGGGACAGCGACCGGCTCGGCACGCGGCGGTAACGGCTGCGCAACCACAACGGTTTCCGCGGGCCGGCGGAAGATGATCCCGGCCGGCGTGAGCACGCTTTCGAGCCCGAGTTCGTTCGGTAACGGCGGATCCGTGGGGCTCATCAATAGCCAGCCGCCGGGCGCAAGCGCGTCGACCAGCAGTTGGGCTGCGCGCTCTACGGTCTTACGATCGAAATACAGCAGGACGTTGCGGCACACGATGAGGTCGAAGCCGCCGCCGGCGACGATGCCGGCCGGGGCCGGTTGCATCAGGTTGTGCACCATGAACGCGATGCGCCGGTGCTCCGGGGCGATCGTCCAGCGTTTGCCGTTGC
>Ga0182014_10004383_pt1 | contig 16258 bp, 15 predicted proteins | sample 612S2DmetaG_FD_120489 | JGI IMG/M metagenome (GOLD analysis project Ga0182014, IMG submission 120489) | Permafrost microbial communities from Stordalen Mire, Sweden - 612S2D metaG | ecosystem: Environmental > Terrestrial > Soil > Wetlands > Permafrost | place: Sweden: Stordalen | collected... | reverse complement strand
CCAGCCCCGCGATCTTCTCGGTTACCGATTTGAAGGTCTCTCCAGGCGCAATGACGCGGTATTCTCCCGTTGCCGGGTCAATCCTCCGCTGGAGATCGGGATTCTGCGGTTTCAGGTCGCTGGTCGCCATCGTGGCTCTAACCCTTCGCCGGGGAGTGCTCCACCGGCGCTGCTTCGAGTTCGTGGTTGGGATTCAGCACCGCGGCAACATACTTCGTCCGCGGACGCGTATTCAGATCGGCAAGCACCTGGTAGCTGCGCTCGTCGGCTTGCAACTTCGCTACCCGGCTCTGCTTGTCGTTGATGTTGCCGAAGGTGATGGCCGAGGCCGGGCAGGCCTGTTGGCACGCGGTCACGATCTCGCCGTCGCGAATGCCGCGATTCTCCTTGTCGGCCTCAATCTTCGCCGCCGAAATTCGCTGCACGCAGTAGGTGCACTTCTCCATCACGCCACGGGATCGCACCGACACATCGGGATTGCGCATCAGCTTCAGGCTCTCAGTCTCGTAATCGGAGTAGAGCAGGAAGTTGAAGCGCCGCACCTTGTACGGACAGTTGTTGGAGCAATAGCGGGTGCCCACGCAGCGGTTGTACACCATCGTGTTCAGCCCCTCGGGCGTATGCACCGTGGCGCCCACCGGGCAAACCTGCTCGCAGGGAGCGTTCTCGCAGTGCTGGCAGGCCATCGGCTGGAAGTGCGCGCGCGGCGCCGCCAGATCGCCCTCAAAATAAGTATCGATGCGCAGCCACTGCATGTTGCGCCCAATGCGCACCTGCTGCTTGCCCACCACCGCGATGTTGTTTTCCGCATAACAGCTCACGATGCACGCATTGCAGCCCGTGCAACTGTTCATGTCGATCGACATGCCCCACGCATTGTCAGGGTAGGTCCAATTGGGGAACAGCGATGTCCCCATGTCGGTCTTTTCGTGCCCCTCACCTTCGTTCGCAAACCCCGGATGAGACTTGAACTCATCCAGCGTGGCGTAGCGAATGATGCCGCGCTCGCCGATCGCCTCATCGGCCTCAAGCGAGTTATTGCCGTTGCCCTGCCCGCTGAATAACTTCGGCCGGTGGTCCTGGTAGTGGCTCTTGGTCACCGCTACGCCCCACTTGCCGTCGAGTTTCTTGATAGCCCCCGCGGCGTAAAACGGGGAAGCCGCGGTGCGAATTAGATAAGCGTTGAAGCCAGCGCCCGAACCCACGCGGCCCGCAAACTCGCGTCCATAGCCCAGGTAAACCGTCACTGAATTGTCCGGATGGCCCGGCGCCACAATCACCGGCGCATTCACCTTGCGCCCATTCGCGCTCAGCTCGACAATATCGTCCTCTTCGAGGCCCAGCTTGGTCAGCGTCGCGCCGGACATGATCGCCGCATTGTCCCAGCTCAGATTGGTCACCGGCTTGGGCAGCTCTTGCAGCCAGCCCACGTTCGACCACCGCCCGTCGTAAATGTTCGGGTCGGGGCGGAAGATGATTTCGAGCGAATCCTTCGACGAAGGCGCGGGAATCTTCAACTTATCCAGATTTGCAACCTGGCCGATGCGATACGGCGGAAAGGCCGTTCCCTCGATCCAGCCCGCATGCAGCGCCTTCCGCCAGCCCGTCTCAAAGTCGCCCTTGATGACCGGCTTCCACGTCTCGCGGACCGCCTCATACGCGCTCAGCCCCGGCTCATTCAGGAGCACCTGGAAAACATCGTGCGCCGTCTTGCCGCCGTAGAGCGGATCGATCATCGGCTGCACAATCGAAACCGTGCCGTCGTAGGCCCGCGCGTCCGACCAGGACTCCAGAAAATGTGCCGCTGGAATGTGCCAGTGCGAAATCTGTCCGGTCTCATCCACGTGCGAGCCCAGGTGCGCCACCGTCTTCGCTTTGTCGAAAGCCCCCGCGAAATCCAGATCCGCAGGAGAGGAGTAGATTGGGTTGGCGTTCAGAATCACCAGCCAATCCACTTTGCCCGCATTCAGGTCGGCAACTAGCGCCTTCAAGTCTTCCGTTTGATGAGAAGGCAGCGGATTCACAGGCTCTTCGGAGTTGAAGACGGTCTTGTCTGCATTTCCCAGCGCGATATTGATTGCCGCGGCCAGCAATGCCACCGCCGGGTCCTGATAGAGTCCCGGGATTACCACGCTCTTGCCCGCATGAGCCTTCAAATCCTTCGCCAGCGCGGCCAGAAACTTCTTCTGCTCTTCGGTCCACGCATACGCCGGAGCCTCAACGCCCGCAACCCCCACATTCTTGGCCAGTTCGGCAGTAAAGGCTGGAATCTCGCTGGCACGAAGACCCAAGCGGTGCTCAGCCTTCAGCCCCGTAGTGGTCGGCGTACTCTCAATCGAATACAGCCGGTTCAGCTTTTCCGGATCTTTGCGCCGCTCCGCGTACTCGCGCACCAGCTTGTGGAATCCCGGAAACGCCGCGCCCGACAGGAAGTCCGCGTCGAGCGAGACGATCACATCGGCGTCGCTCAGCGAGTAACGGAAGTCCAGCCCCTGCGCTACTGCCGGGTCATACTGCACCAGCTTCGCCTTGGGGTAAGCCGCCTGCGCCGCCTTCCACTGCCGCGCCAGCGTTGGCGAGGTAACGGTCGCGCTCAGGAAGTAGATGCCGGTCCCATCCTTGGTCTCGGCCAGCTTTACCCGCAGACCCTCGGCAAACTCCGCCCACTCCCGGTTCTCGCCGCGATAGGTCACGTGCAGCGAGCGGTCCGGATCGTAAAGGTCCAGCAGCGTCCCCTGCGTAAACGGGTCAGAAGAGCCCAGGTTGTAAGGGTGTTCCGGATTGCCGTCCACCTTGATCGGCCGGAACTGGTCGCTCTTCACCAGCAACGGCACCGCACCGGTCACAAACGGATGCGCGGTCGCAAAATAGTTCGGCTTGCCCAGAATCAAATCTTCCGGCTGCTTCACATAGGGATAAATCGGTTCGTCGGGCTGCTTGGTGCATCCAGCCAGCCCCGCCAGCGCCAGCGAAGCGCCCATCAGCTTCATAAAGCCGCGCCGCGAGACCGGATCGACCCACTCCTGCGCCGAGTGAGGAAACTCCCGCTCCACCGCCGCCTGGAACTCCGCCGTATCGGCAAGCTCGTCCACCGACCGCCAGTAGCGCTTGCCCTTCACGCCCTTCAGCTCCTGGCGGACCTGGGCCAGCGTCATCGGCGGCTCGACGTTCCTCGTCTCGCGATCCACGGCAATTCCCGTCTCGTGCGTGCTTCCGTTCATCTGCCCACTCATCTTTTTGCTCATCGACGGCAGACCTCGCCGCTGGTCAAATCCTTCGGCGTGCGAATCTTGTAGTGGTCCACCAGAAAATGCCCCAGCTCATCCTGGCTGGTGAATTTGTCGTACCTCGGCAGCGGGGGAACGCTGCTCGCTGCATTCGCAGTTGCCTCCGCGCCGCCAACCGCTGGCAGCTCAAGCGACGCAACCTCCACGCCGCCCTGAGCCGGGTCTTTCGTCACACAGTTCACGCTTTGAGCCGTCGGCACACCGAACTTCTCATCGCCAACCGAACACCACATCGGCCTGTCCTCGGCCGGCGCTTCCCACGCCATGTTGTAGATCTCGCTCGTCGGCCGCAGATTTTTCGCTGGATTGCGATGGCAGTCCAGGCACCACTCCATCTGCAACGTGTTCTGCGCATACATCAGCGGCATCTGGTCCACGCGCCCGTGGCAGCTCGCGCAGCCCAACCCCTTGTTCACGTGAATCTCGTGGCTGAAGTAGACGTAATCGGGCAGATCGTGAACCTTGGTCCAAACCAGCGACTGGCCCGTCGCCCAGCTCGAACGCACCGGCTCCAGCAGTTGCGCGTTGGTCCAGATTTGTGCGTGGCAGTTCATGCAGGTCTTCGTAGGCGGGATTGCAGCGTAGCTCGACTTCTCCACAGTCACGTGACAGTACTGACATTGCAGCCCCAGTCCCTGCACGTGATGCTTGTGGCTGAAGGGTACCGGCTGGTCCGGGCGCTGGCCCTGCCGCGTCACCCAGGGCGAGCGCTGCAGTTGATCCAGCGTGACCCCCAGGGCGATCACGATCAGCCCCGTCAACACCAGGCTCGCGCGTGCCAGAGCATTGGAGCTGCGGTCAAATATCTGCGCCATGAATGCTTTCCCTGCTTGATTTTGGTTTTGGATGCGCCCGCCGTGACAGCGGTCACACAGGTTGTGTACAAAGACCGTTCTTGGGCAAGACTCACCGGAGAGGTGGAGAGCCCCGAAAATTCAATATAGCAGCCACAGACCGTTCCGCACCAGTATCCGACGCAAAATTTCAAAAAATGTTCACTTCGGAACAGATTTGCAATCCACTGAAAAGAAAACCGCTTGTGATAAGTGGGAATGCAGGGTAAACAGCCCCTTCCCCCTGGCTGCTTGCATACCAGAAGCTGGGATATTCCCTCGAAAATATCATGCGGATTCCAGAACCCGCCACTCCAGCGCAAACCTCAATCCAGCGAAATAGTCCAGCGAAACAACCCAGCGGACAATTCAAGGATTGGGGAATGTTCACAAGGTCTCGCTCACCCCTTCCAAAACGCAATCACCAGTCCGCCGGCCACAATCAGCGCCCCACCGGCATAAATCGGCGGCGTGGGCGACTGGCCGAAGCGCATTTTGGCCTGCAGTTGCGCCATCAGGAAAAACATCACCACGTACACGCCCAGCAGCTTGCCGAAGTCCCATCGCGGGACGTTGACCACTGCCCCATACAGGGCCAGCACTACTGTGCCGAACACAAACGGCAGCACCCGGCCAACTCCCGACGAACGGTAGAAGCCAACCTGGAAAAACGAGTCCCCATGGGCCTCAAGAAATGCGGCCAGGGCAAGAACGGCAAACGCGCCCAGCGGGTTCGAGACCAGCCGGTCGAGAACAGTATTCATCGATGAGACCTCCAGGAGAATGGGGAAGAATGCGGGGTATCGCAAGCAAGCCGGTTCACGAAGCGAACCCGGAAGCGCATCCGAATGCGCCGCGGCGCCCAAGTCCCGGCCTATATACACAAACCTAACAACGGAATGCTTTAGAATTCATAAAGACGGTTCATCCGGTTGCTCTCAGCGACAGACCAAACAGATGCGGACTCGGGGTCCGGAGGGCGGGCGTCCATCGAAGTTGAAGCCTGAAAAGGAAAGACCATGAAGTACGCCGGATTGCTGGTCATGCCAGCCGGATTCTTTCTGTCGATAGCCGCGCTCGTGCTCTTTCCAGCCCCAGCCCCGCGAGCGGCCTTCGTGGTCTGCGGCCTGGCCGTCGAGGTGCTCGGCCTGACCGTCGCCGTACGCGGCCACGTGGAAGCGCGTGGGGAAAGCCGCCCATGACTCCAATCGCGCCCTCACTTATCGCTCCCGTCATGACCGACGCTGCTTTTGCCCTTACCCTCGCACTTCTCTTGCTCGCCCCGCTGGCCATCGCCGGCGTAGCCCTCATCAACACCGGCCTGGGGCGCTCCCGCTCAGCCGCCCAGGCGCTCCTGGGCAACCTGGCCATTGTGGCCGTTACCGCCATCGTCTTCGCGCTCGTGGGCGCAACCCTCACCGGCAACCTGCCCGGGACTCCCGGTGGCGCAGGCCACATCTTTCACCTTGCCGGCAAGCCCTGGAACTGGCTCGGCGCCGGTCCGTTTCTGCTCGGCGGCCTCGCGGCTGCCCCGCCGCAGTCCCAACTCGCGCTACTCTTTGAGTTCCTGGCCGTAGCCCTGGCCGCCGTGATTCCGTGGGGCTCGGGAGCGGACCGCCTGCGCCTTACCGCCGGCTGCGCAGCTGCCGCAGTCCTGGCCGCAACCGTCTTTCCTCTTCTCGCGCATTGGGTATGGGCCGGCGGATGGCTGGCCCAGTTGGGCGTCAACTTCTCCCTCGGCGCCGGCTTTCTCGATCCCGGCGGCGCAGCCACCGTCCACGTCCTCGGCGGTCTCAGCGCTCTCGCCGTCATCTGGATCGCCGGCCCCCGCAAGGGCAAGTTCCCCAAGGAAGGCTTCGCCACCGCCCTCCCCGGCCACAACGCGGTCTATATCCTCTTCGGCTGCATGCTGGCCCTGGTCGGCTGGCTGGCCTGGAACGTCGCGGGCGCAGTCATCTGGCTCCATGCACCTCTGGCCGCTTTGCCGGCCACCGCCCTCAATACGCTGCTCTCCGCCTCCGGAGCCCTCGCGGCCACCTTCGCCGTCACCCGCATCCGCTTCGGCAAGCCCGACGCCAGCCTCTGCGCCAACGGCTGGCTCGCCGGACTCGTCGCATCCAGCGCCTGCGCGGCCCTGGTAACGCCGGGTCAGGCGCTCGCCGTCGGCTTCATCGCCGGCATCGTCACCCCGCTCCTGGTCGAGTTGTTCGAACTCGCCGCCTCCATCGACGATCCCTCCGGAGCCATCACCGTCCACGCCGCCGGCGGCCTATTGGGCCTTCTTGCCGCCGGCCTCTTCGCCCCTCAGCCCGGCCAACTCGTGGCCCAACTGGTTGGCAGCGCCACGCTGCTTGGCCTCGTGCTCCCTCTCGTCTACCTGCTCTTCTGGCTCCTCAATCGCGTAGTCCCTTTCCGCGTAGACCCCGACGGCGAGCGCATCGGCATGGACCTGCACGAATTAGGCGGCGGCGCCTACCCCGAATTCGTCATCCACCGCGACGAATCGTACCGGTAAGCGAAATGAGGGTATCACCGTGAGTATGGAGACGATCCACATCTCGGAAGCCGAAGCCGCCGGCGGCTTCGCTAGTCTGACGGCCCGTGTCCGCGCAGGCGCGGAGATCGTCATCGAAAAGGCGGCCTCGCCTGCCGTGGTGCTGCGCGTCGCCACCGGGCCGCGCGGACGCCTGCTCTCGGAACCCATCGCGCTTGCCGAACCCCTGCAAGAGAATTGGGCTATGAGCCGGTGATGGATGCCGAGTTCGCCGCCGACATGGAAGAGATCATTCGCAACCGCAAGCCTTGCGACACTTCGGCATGGGATTAATCCTCAATACCAGCGTCCTCGTCGCAAGCGAACAGCGCGGCGAGCCTGCCGGAGACATCCTTCGGCAGGCAAGGGCCAAGCATGGTGAATTCGATGTTGCTCTATCGGCAGTTAGCGTCGTGGAGCTGACGCACGGCATCTACCGGGCCAGGACGGACGCCGTCCGTGAGCGCCGCCGCATCTTCGCCGAGAGCCTCTTTCACGATCTGATCGTGCATCCGGTCTCGGTGGCCATCGCTCAGCTTGCCCGGCGCACCGAGGGCGAGCAAGCCGCCAGGGGAATCTCCCTCGCCATCGAGGACTTGGTCATCGGAGCCACAACGCTCCATCTGGGCTTCGACGTGGCCACACTGAACGTGAAGCACTTCCGTCATCCCCGGCCTCAAAACCGTCAAACTCTAGACCGTGTGTCCCAAGTCTCGCTCTTGAGCCCGGCGAGACGCCTCCGCTGACTCGCTGACTTGCTTCGTCTCACCGCCCCGCCAGCAGCAGCATCAACCCAAACAGCACCACCGGCACCAGTGCCAGCCCCGCGTACAGCAGCATCTTCCGCGCCCCCGGCAGCCGCAGCCCGCCCAAAGCCGGTCGCCGTTCGTCCTCCTCCACGCCCACCTGCTCCTGGTGCTCCAGCTCCCAGGCCATCTCGGCCGCCGTCGCGTAGCGGTGCCGCGGGTCCCTTTCCAGAGCGCGGTTCAGAATCTCCTGCAACTCCGGCGAAATCTCCGGCCTCAGCTTCCGCGCCGGCTTGGGGTCGTTCAGCACCCGCTCGTTCATCACCGCCAAAGGATTCGGTCCGCTGAAAGGCGTCTCGCCGGTCAGCATCTCATACAGCATGATCCCGAGCGCGTAGATGTCGCTCCGCTGGTCCCCGCGCTGCCCCTTCACCTGCTCCGGTGAAATATAGTCCGGCGTGCCCAGCGTAGCCGACATATTCACAAAGGTGAGCCTGCGCGCGTCTTCCTTCATCGCAATCCCGAAGTCGATCAGTTTGATGCGATCCTGCTCGTCGACCATGATGTTCTCCGGCTTCAGGTCGCGGTGTACCACGCCGTGCTTGTGCATGGTATCCAGCGCGTCGCAGATCTCGAGCGCAAAATGCACCGCCCGCTCGATCGGCAGCTTGCGCTCCTGGTTCAGGATCGACCGCAGCAGCCGCCCATCCACCCACTCGATCACCATGTAAAGGCGGCTGCGCTCTTCCCCGTCGTACGTCTTCACCACGCCGGGGTGGTCCAACTCCTGGCCGATCTCCTGCTCCCGTTTGAACCGCTCCACCAGTACCGGGTCGGCCTCCATCTCCGCATGGGGAACCTTGATGGCCACCTGCCTGCCGTCGTTCAAATCCGTAGCCCTGAACAGCGTCGACATACCGCTGCGCGCAACCGTCGCATCCAGGCGGTAGTGGTCCAGCGTGTCTCCGGTTTCCAGTGTGGTCATGAGCGCGTACTGCATAACAATCTAATTCTTTCATGCGAATCGTAAGAAAACCCTCAGGAAAATCGAAAGGAAACACTACGGCGTGCGGCAGGGACTTCAAAAACTGCCACATTGAAGGGTACGAGCTTCAGAGGCTGAGGGAAAACTCTTTTGGACGGTGAATTTGGTTGCACCTTCGGTCACCGATCAGGCACTTTCGAGGCTCCCCAATCAGAAAGCCCTGCCCCTTCCGGATATAGTTGTGATTGGGTTCCAGGATGTTCCGTTCTCTTCGATTCCTCGCAGTCTGTCTCTCGATCGCCTGGGCAATATCGCCGCAGATTGCCCGCGCTTCTGCGGCCGGTGCCCTCCCCGCCCGGCTGGAGCCCCAGCAAGAGACCGGTTTTCTCAATCGCAGGCTCGAACTGCACGGCGCCACCTACCGCTTCCAGGTCTACCTGCCGGAAGAATGGCGCCGCGACGACCGCAAGGAATGGCCGATCATTCTGTTCCTGCACGGCCGCGGCGAGCGCGGCTCCGAGGGCATGTGGCAGACCCAGATCGGCCTTCCGCAGGCAGTGCGCGACCACCCCGAGCGCTGGCCCTTCGTCATCGTCATGCCCCAGTGCCCGCTGCCCAATTACTGGACCGACCCCGATATGCTCGCCATGGCCATGGCCGCCCTCGACCAGGAAACGGCCGAGTTCCACGGCGACCCGGAGCGCACCTATCTCACCGGCGTGTCGCTGGGCGGATACGGCGCCTGGGAACTGGCCCGCCTCGATCCCCGCCGCTGGGCGGCGGTGGCCATTGCCGCGAGCGGCGTTTTCTGGAGCTATGCCCCGGAGCGCTGGCAAGAGGTCTCGACCTTGCCCGCGGAGTACGCCCATGCACTCGGTCGCACCCCAGTCTGGCTTTTCCATGGAACGGATGACAACGTAGTGACGCCGCGCGAGAGCGAATTGATGTTTGAGGCCTTCAAAGCCGCCGGCGGCCACATCCGGCTCTGGCTCTACCAGGGACTCAAGCACGACTGCTGGACCCGCGCCTACAACGAGCCGGAGTTGCCGCGCTGGCTGCTCGCGTTCCGTCGCGAAAACAGGCCCGCCCCCGAACCGGAACTGCCTGCCTTCGCGGAGCGCTACGTCATTCCACTCCACCCGCCCGCCATCAAGCTGGCCCCGGCCCAACTCGACGCTCTGACCGGGGAGTTCCGCGACCGAACCGGTCATACCGCGGTCACCGTCTTCCGCCAGGGCGATCAGCTCTACGAGAAGAACCGCGTGGGCGAGATCAACGAGCTGGCCCCAGAATCCCCGTCCACATTCTTTTATCCCAACGGCTTAAGCATTCCCCGGCTCATCTTCGAGCACGATCGCCACGGCCACGTCACCGCCCTCGTCCTCCACGACGACCGCCACGAAGAACGATGGGAAAAGCGTCCCCCAACTTCCGGCCGCTAGCGATAAGCTGGCAGGCCCCGTTCCCTGTTCCCTAATTCCCCGGAACCCACCGCACCGCCGCTGCGTAGTAATCTCTATACGGTTTCTTGAGGAGGCGCCATGTATTGCAGCGGATGTGGTCAAGCTTTAGCGCCGGGGCAGGGATTTTGCCCCCAGTGCGGCCGCCCGGTCGCGTCGCCGGTTCCCCCTGTGCCCGGCCTCCAATTCCAACTGGAAAGCTACGCCGGCAAGGTTAAAGCTCTCGGCATTCTCTGGTTTGCCTACGCGGCGTTGTCGCTGGCCTTGGGAGTGGCCGGCCTGGCCTTTGCCAATGCGTTCCTCTTCGGGCATTTCGGCCCCTGGATGAATGGACCTTGGGCGCACGGAGGGCTGCCTCCCGAGTGGCTCGGACCTGCGATCATGCATTTCGCGTGGGCGGTCCTCGTAGTCCGCACCGGCCTGGCTCTGGCTGCCGGATGGGGCCTGCTCGAACGCTCGCAGTGGGGGCGCGTCGTGGCCATCGTAGCCGCCTTCTTCAGCCTGTTGAAGTTCCCCTTCGGAACCGCCCTCGGCATCTGGACCCTCGTCGTGCTCCTCGGTTACCGCAACACAACGCTCTACGAGCAGTTGTAAAAAACAGCTCTCAGCTTCCAGCTTTTGGGCTTGCGGAGCAAACCCATTTCGGTGGAGGGCCGGGCAGGTGGGTCGGAGTTTTGGCCCCGAGACATAAACCCAGCAGAATCAACGCGAGCTTTAACCCCTAAGGGGTGCTTTTCGGCGAAACTGCCCGCATCCCTTTCCAGTTCCGCAGCTCCCTCAATTTCAAGAAGCCCCTGAACCCGCAGAATCCGCCTCCGCAAGCCCTTCTCAGTTCGAACTCCCAGAGCTGGAAGCTATAGGCCAGAAGCTAGCGGCTAAAGGCTTTCGTCTACAATCTGAATTATGAGTTTTCCTGAAACGCGGATGCGCCGCCTGCGGCGCAGCGAATCTATCCGTGCCCTCGTGCGTGAAACCACCCTTGAGCCCGGCGACCTGATCTACCCCCTGTTTCTCTGTCCCGGCGAGGGCGTCCGCCGTGAAGTCGGCTCCATGCCCGGCGTCTTCAACCTCTCCGTCGACGAGGCAGTGCGCGAAGCCGAAGCAGCCGCCCGCCTCGGCCTCGGCGGACTGCTCCTCTTCGGCCTGCCCGAGGCCAAGGACGAGAACGGCTCCGGCGCCTGGGACGAAAATGGCATCGTCCAGCAAGGCCTCCGCGCCCTCAAGCAATCCGCGACCGCCAAAAGCCTCGTCCTCATCGCCGACGTCTGCCTCTGCGAGTACACCAGCCACGGCCATTGCGGCATGGCGGTCGAAACCCCCGGCGGCTTTGAAGTCGAGAACGACTCCTCCCTCGATCTGCTCGCTCGAACCGCCGCCAGCCTCGCCCGAGCCGGAGCCGACGTCGTCGCTCCCAGCGACATGATGGACGGTCGCGTCTCCGCCATCCGCCGCGCACTCGACGACGAAGGATGCGCCGACACCCCCATCCTCAGTTACGCCTCCAAGTTCGCCTCCGCCTTCTACGGACCCTTCCGCGAGGCCGCCGACTCCGCCCCCCAATTCGGCGACCGCAAAACCTATCAGATGGATGGCGCCAACCTCCGCGAGGCTCTGCGCGAGATCGACCTCGACCTCGAAGAAGGCGCAGACATGATCCTCATGAAGCCCGCCATGCCCTACCTCGACGTCGTCCGCGCAGCTCGCGAGCGCGTCGGCGTCCCCATCGGCGCCTATCAAGTCTCAGGCGAGTACTCGATGCTCCAGGCCGCCTTCCAGAAAGGCTGGCTGGACCATGATCGCGCCATCCTCGAATCCCTCCTGGGCATCCGCCGCGCCGGCGCCGACTTCATCGTCACCTATTTCGCCAAGGAAGCCGCCAAGCTGCTCGGCTGACCCCGATCCGCGGCAATGCTCCGCAGAAACACCTTTGCGGGGGAAACGGGTCGAATGGCATTTGCGAACGGCGGGGTTTTGCAGAGTTTATGGGGTTATAGCAAGTTCTTGCTATAACCTCACCTTTGTCTGCCGCCGCCTACTTCCGAATGAACGCAAGCAGGTCAGCATTCACCTGGTTCTTGTGTGTCGAGCAAAGTCCGTGATCCGCCCCCGGATACACCTTCAGCGTAGATCCCTTCACAAGCGCGGCGGAGAGCAGGGCTGAATCGTTGATGGGCACAATCTGGTCGTCGTCGCCGTGGATGATCAGCGTCGGCACATCGATCTTCTTCAAATCTTCCGTAAAGTCCGTCTCAGAGAAGGCCTTGATGCAGTCCAGCACTGCCTTGAATCCCGCCTGCATCCCCTGCAGCCAGAACCAGTCCCGCAGACCTTGCGATACCGGAACTCCGGACCGGTTGGCGCCATAAAACGTCACCGTCAATTCCTTGAAAAACTGCGACCGGTCGTCCAGAACCCCTGCCCGGATTCCATCGAAAACCTTGATCGGCAATCCGCCCGGATTGGCCTCCGTCTTCAGCATCAGCGGCGGCACTGCGCCGATCAGCACGGCTTTGGCCACACGCTTCGTCCCGTGGCGGCCAATGTACCGGGCAACCTCGCCCCCGCCGGCCGAGTGGCCAACGTGGACCGCGTTTTCCAGCTCAAGCGCTTCAGTCAGCGCCGCAAGGTCATCGGCGTAGGTGTCCATATCGTTCCCATCCCAGGGCTGGCTCGATCGCCCATGGCCGCGCCTGTCATGCGCAATCGCACGATAACCGTTCCCGGCCAGAAACACCATCTGGTCGTCCCATGCGTCCGCGCTCAGCGGCCAGCCATGACTGAAGACCACGGGCTGACCCGTGCCCCAGTCCTTGTAATAGATTTCGGTTCCATCTTTGGTCCTGATCGTGGGCATATAGAACTCCTTGCTTCCGGTTGGGGAAGGTTCTCGGTGGAAGAAGATTGGAGGATTCGGCCTGCGCGCGGACTGAAACGGTTGCCGTCCGGCAAGCCTGAGCTTTTTCCGCTCTGCTGTATGGATGCCCTTTGAGGGTCTCAGGTTGTGATGGCCAGTGCGCGCAGCGCGTTGACCGAGCCCCCGGCTACAGGTTTTCGTCACTCGGAGCAGTCATCCATGCAGCCGCACCCGCCGCCAGGACTGGCTCCTCTACATCCTCGCCGCCCTCTTTTTAGCCCGCTTTGTCTACCTCGGAGCAAGCTGGGAGACCTGCTAACATTGGATTCGCAGCCGGAAGGGAGCAACCACGCGCTGGTACCACTATGTCGCGTACTTCTTCGGGGGCGCATTCCTCGCCAACACCCTGCCCCATCTCGGCAACGGGATCTCGGGACATGCCTTCCAGAGCCCCTTCGCATCTCCACCGGGGGTAGGCTTGTCCTCCTCGACGGTCAATGTCTTATGGGGCCTCTTCAACCTTGCCGTCGCCTACCTGCTCGTCTGTCGCGTCGGCAGCTTCAATCTGCGCAAGACCCAGCATGTGCTCGTCCTCGGGGCGGGTATCCTGCTCATGTCGCTCATGCTTGCCCACGCATTCGGGCGGTTCCACGGGGGACTGTGAGCCTGCAGATCCCCGGCCCATGCCTCCCGCGTTGCCAGCTTGAGTCTCCATTGGGTCGCCATGGCCAAAAAGTCGTAAACTCTTCCCATCCCCCGCCTGTACTATGAGTGGGAGGCTTGAGCTGCACTCTCGATAACGCGCGCCACGATGACGACCGCCATGAAGACAACCTGGTCTCGGTGGATGGATGAAGCCCGGGCGTTTACCCTGCCCAGCCTGACCATGGCGGCGGGCGCCTCGCTGGCCCTGGCGCTCTCGCTCACGGCCTGCGAGAACGTGGCCGGTTACACCCAACCCAGCCTGGTCCGCGTCATCGACGCTTCCTACATCGCCCCTGCCGTGAATGTAACCGTGGAAGGCACCTTGATTGCCGCCAACATCGGCCAGGGAACCATCACCAGCTATGGCACACTGCCGGCCTCCAACGACGCCGTCATCGATGTAACCGCCGCCACTGGCGGCGCTACGCTGGTCTCCTCCAACGGCACGTTGCTCGGCGGCCATCAGCACTCAGTCTTTCTCACCGACAACGGCGCGGCGCCCACCAGTTATGAAGTCACGGTCCTTGAAGACCAGCAGGTCGCCGCGGCCAGTGGCCACTCGGCCTTCCGCTTCCTCAATCAGGCCCCTAATACCGGCGCCGTTGACGTCTATATGATCCCCAGCGGCACCACCATGGCTAACTCCATTCCCCTGGTCACCGCTCTGCCCGTCGGCGGCACCGCCGGCTACATCAGCTTCACATCGCAGACCGTCACCATGGTCATCACGCCCACAGGCCTCACCACGCCCAAGTACACTTCTACCCCCCTGGCTCTCACCGGCGGCGAAGTGCGCACCGTGCTGATCGTCGATACCCAGTTCACCAGTAATCCCCCCGTCGAAGTCTTCATGGCCAACGACGTAAACTAAGCCCGTTCCCGCCAGCCGTCCCAGGGATCAAATTGGAACCGCCCCCTGTCCGCAGCGCCGCGGTCATAGCCCCGCAATCGTCCGCGCGCGTATACTCTCCGGCAAGGCAAGGCACTCAATGGACCCATCGTCAATCCTCCTCTCGAGTTCCCTGCAAAACGCGGCCGTCCTCACCGTCGTTCTCGCGTTTGCCGGCTATCTGGTCGCCTTCATGAGTTCCCGCATGTTGGCCCGGCGCACGGACATGCTGAACCTGGTCGACAAGCGCCTGAACGAGTTCTACGGCCCCCTCTACGTGGCCTCGCAGGCCGGCAATATCGCCTACCGATCGCTGCTCAAGAAGCAGGGCAAGACGCAGAGCTATCCGATCCTCGATGAGGAGATGAAGGAGTGGGTTCTGTGGATGACAACCATCTTTATGCCCCTCAACGACGTCCGCGAGAAGATCATTATTGAGAAGGCCTACCTCATCGTCGAGGAAGAGATGCCGCATTGTCTGCTCGACTTTGTGACTCACGTGGTGGGGTACAAGGCGGTGCTGGCCAAGTGGGCCGAAGGCGACTTCTCCGAGCGCCGCTCCACCATCGGCTGGCCGCCCGAGTTCGATGGCTACGTCGAGCGCTCCTACAAGGCCCTCAAAGCCGAGCAGACCCGCCTGCTGCACCCCCTGGCCTGGAGGCTCTACCACCGCCTCATCGATCGCAAACGGCGTTAAGCCAGCGGCCAGTAGTCAGCGATCAGTTGTCAGTGGTCGAAATGTTTTCTGACCATTGACCACTGATAACTGATAACTTTGTGAAGCTCAGTACCGGTAATGTTCCGGCTTGTACGGCCCTTCCACCGGCACGCCCAGATAGTCGGCCTGTTTCGGTGTTAGCGTTGTCAGCTTCACCCCGATCTTCTCCAGATGCAACCGTGCAACCTCTTCGTCCAGCCTCTTGGGCAAGACATAAACGCCGATCTTGTAACTGTCCCTTTTCTCCCATAGATCCAGTTGCGCCAGCGTCTGGTTGGCGAAGCTGTTGCTCATCACAAAGCTCGGATGTCCGGTCGCGCAACCGAGGTTTACCAGCCGGCCTTCGGCCAGCACAAACATGCTATGCCCGTCGGGGAAGGTGTATTGATCCACCTGCGGCTTGATGTTGAGCTTCGTCACGCCCGGCTCAGCGTTGAGCGGGTCCATCTGAATCTCATTGTCGAAATGGCCGATGTTGCAAACGATCGCCTGGTCCTTCATCCGCTTCATATGCTCGAGCGTGACGATGTCCACGTTGCCCGTGCAGGTGACGTAGATGTCCCCGCGCCCCAGCGTGTCTTCGATAGTCGTCACCTCGAAGCCCTCCATCGCCGCCTGCAGCTCGTTGATCGGGTCCACCTCCGTAACGATCACCCGGGCGCCCATCCCCCGCAGCGAGTGCGACGAGCCCTTGCCCACATCGCCGTATCCGCAGATCACGGCCACCTTGCCAGCAACCATCACATCGGTCGCGCGCTTGATCCCGTCGGCCAGCGATTCGCGGCAGCCGTAGAGGTTATCGAACTTCGACTTGGTCACCGAGTCGTTCACATTGATGGCCGGCACCAGCAGCTTGCCCTGTTCTAACATTTTGTACAACCGGTGTACGCCCGTCGTCGTTTCTTCCGAGACGCCGCGCCACTCCTTCACAACCTTGTGCCAGTGCTGCGGATCTTCCGCATGCACCTTCTTCAACAAATCTTTGATCACGTGCTCTTCGTGGCTCGACGCGGGCCCATCCACCCACTTATCGCCCTCTTCCAGCTCATAGCCCTTGTGGATCAGCAGAGTCACATCGCCGCCGTCGTCCACCACCAGTTCCGGCCCCTTGCCGCCCTTGTGGTTGAGCGCCTGGTAGGTACACCACCAGTAATCCTCCAGCGATTCGCCCTTCCATGCAAACACCGGCACGCCGGTTGCCGCGATAGCGGCGGCTGCATGATCCTGTGTGGAGAAAATGTTGCAGCT
>Ga0182014_10004381_pt1 | contig 16263 bp, 13 predicted proteins | sample 612S2DmetaG_FD_120489 | JGI IMG/M metagenome (GOLD analysis project Ga0182014, IMG submission 120489) | Permafrost microbial communities from Stordalen Mire, Sweden - 612S2D metaG | ecosystem: Environmental > Terrestrial > Soil > Wetlands > Permafrost | place: Sweden: Stordalen | collected... | reverse complement strand
GCGATCGCTGAAGTATCGTCCCAGCGAGATATAGACAACTGCCCCGGTGATTTCACCAAGAATGTCCCAGAACAGGAATCGGCGCCACGGGTAGCCGGCCGTGCCGCTGGCCAGATTGATCCAGGGTCCCAGGGGACTGAGCAGCCAGCGGGTGAGAAAGATGCCGGGGCCGCCCCAGGCTTGCGCTTTGGCTTGCATTGCCTGCAGGTCGGCGCGCGCTGCTAACAGGCCGCCGAGCTTTTTGACGACGCCCGCCCCGCCCCATCGGCCGATGGCGTAGCCGGCCTGATCGCCGAGGATGGAACCGGCGCCGGCCGCGCCAATAGCCCACCAGTAGTTCATGGCGCTTTGGGAGATCATCGAGCCGGCCACGATCAGCAGGAGCGTGATGGGCAGCGGCACTCCGACGGCGGCAATGGTCACGATTACGAAAAGGGCCGGCGCGCCGTACTGAGAAACCACCGAGAGGAGCTGATCGTTCATCGCGGTTGGCCGCCGGGTGGATGCGCGGCGGCGTCGATGGCGCGTTGCAGTTGGGCGATCACCTCGGGAACGGGACGATTCAGGTCGTAAGCGATATGGCGAACGGATCGCCGATCGTGCGGCTGCCGCGGTTGAACGCCAATGGCCTGAAACAGGACGGAGGCGGGGACGTGGTGGGCATGGGCGATAAATGGGACCGACATCCAGCCAAGGATGGGTTCATTTTCCGCGTGGATCCGCCGCACCTGCCGGCCGGCCCTGAAGGCGAAGACAAAAGTGCCCGCGATCGCCAACAAGAAGGCGAGCCCAACAATCAGCGTGCGGCGGCAGGTTTCTCGCACAATCCAATATAGCCGGATTCAGCTCCGAAACTCTGGCTGACCATGTGTCAGCCACACCAGGGCGGCCGATCGCGGATTGGCGATCGCCGAAAGCTTCCAGGCACCGAGGAAAATTGCCCGACTTGGGAATCGGCCGGTGGAAAACCCGTTTGACAGACGATCGCTTTTCGTGGTCTGCCGGGCGGTCGTCCACTGGGCAGGCATGACAGACGACAAAAGGCGATCGTCTGTCCCACCTCCGACCTCCAGCGGAGGTTACGCTTGCGTGGGCCCCTAGCCCGAAATCTCGCGCCACGCGCACAACGACTCGGTGTAGGCGGCGCTGCCGTCGCGGAGCCATGCATCGAGTTGGGCGGGCTCCTTCAGTTGCTGGCCGCGCATCCGCCCGACGGCCACGAAGCGGCAGTCCAGTTCGGGCAGGGCGGTCATGTCCCCCCAGAGTTTCTCGAACTGAGCCACCGGAAAGATATCTTCCTGTCCTTTCCCCCAGCGTTTCTTGACATCCTTGAGCGTGATGTAGGTCGGCATGCGCGCGGCAACGGCGCGTACCGCCTGGTTCACACGTTCCGCGTCCGGCAGCGCATCGCGGCTCAAACCGAACGCCGTGAGCAGACGGTCGATATCGATCCAGTAGGTCGCGCTGTTGTAGTAGCGCAGGCTGCTTTCCAGTTCATCGTTAGGAAGCGCCAGGCCTTCGATCAAACGAGCGCGGCCACCCACGCGGGCGAGGCCGCCACCGCGGTCTTCCAGGTGCCGGGCGATCACCTCCGTGGTGAGCGCCGCGCCGCTCGCGATGTGGTACCCGAGAATGGCCGCGTCGGCATCGGCGGCCACCGTGTCGATATTATGCACCATGAGATAGCGGAGGCGCGGGCGCATTTCGAGCAGGCGCAGGAGCGTGCCGTTGCGCAGCAGGTTGGGAATCTCATACCAGTGACCCACCGGGTGCAGGCACTGCATGGGCAGATTGGCGGTGTAGTCGGAACCCTCGCCGGCGCTTTGGGCCCACTCGATCAGCGCCGCGTGGAGGCCTTCGCGGACCTTCTGCGCCCGCTCGTCGAGCAACTGCTGCGGCATCTCCTCCCAGGCGAAGCGCAGGTCGCGCGCCATCGGGATCATGCGCAGGCCAATGCTGCGTCCGGGCGAAAGCAGCAGCGGACCGGGATAGCCGTAGTCGCGCTCGGCGGCGAGGTGCGCGGCGATGGCTTCATGGGTGAGATAGCTGGTGGTGATGACGTGCGGAAGCGCGGCGCCGCATTCGCGGCTCACCCGAAGGCTCTTGGCAAGGTGGACCTCGATGAAGTTGCGGTATCGTCCGCCGAGCCGGCAGAAAGGGTTCAGCGCTTTCACCACCCCGGCGCCGCGGGTCCAGCGGGTGCCCACCCCTCCCGCCAGCGAGACCACCGCGACGCGGCCTTCGGCCAGGGCCTCGATACCGCAGCCGCGATGGCGATCGTCGACGCGGTCCGCCTCCGCATCTTCAATCAGACTGGTAACGGGGAGACGGTTTTGCGCCAGGCCGATGCGGCCGGAACGGAGATCCTGCCGGATCTGTTCGTGCTGGAGGCGGTCGAAGCCGTAGCTGTCTAACAGGGTTTTGAGCGATCGGGCCTGGCCGTCTTCGGCGTCGTGGCCGGCGGGCAGCAGGTGATCGAACAGGGTGTGGATCATGCCGGCATAATCCGCCTTGGAACGGCATGCGGCGGTGAAGCGCTCCAGTTCGGCGCGGCGAACGGGCGACAAGCGGGACGCTTCGGCGCGGATCAGCGGAGGCACCTGAAGCGTGTAATAGCCGGCGGGCATCAGGGCGTCGGCGCCGCCGAACAAGGCCGCCTGGGTGCCGCGCTCGTCGATGGCGAAGTCGTAGACGACGGGCTCCATCGCGAATGGCACGCTCCGCTCCATTTGGCGCCTGGTTTCGCTCATGATGGCCTGCATGCGGACCAGGGCCCGCTCTTTGCGCTCGGGGCTGAAGAGGAACCCCATGCCGCCGCCGCTCATGCCGCCAAGCATCCAGAAGCCCCAGAAATCGCCGCCGAATTCCTGGCGGACGCGGTCGATAAGCGTGCTCGTGTAGAGATTGCCGGCCCACGGAACGATGGTCCGGATGGGGCCGTCGAAGTTGCGCTCGAGCGCGGCGCCCAGGGCGCGAATGTCACCCCGCTCGAGGTGACCGGCGATCTCATCCAGGATCCCGATCGCCTGCCGGCGGCCGAGCCATTCGGTTTCAGAGCGCAGCAGGTACTTCTCGGTAACCATCTCCAGGATGGGGCCGACATCCTGCGCCATGCCGCCGTGGACGAGCACCAGGCTTTGCTGCAGTTTGGCGCGGGTTTCGCGCGAGATCTCGACATCGGTGAAGATTTTGTGGTCCGGAAGCAGGCGCCCGCGGCTGATGCCGAACTCGGGATCGCCCTGCTGAGCTTGCGCCCCATGGATCAGCTTGATGCCGGGCCACACGCCACCGGAATCCTGCCAGCCGCCGCCGCTTCCGCCCAGCCATTCACCGAGAATGGCGCGCGCGGCCACCAGGCGGCGATCGTGTTCTTCCATACCTCCGGTGAGCGAACGGATCTGACCGGTGGCGCGCATGCATACCGCGATGACGCAGGCCAGCAGGCTGGTAGAGACAGCCAGCCGCGAGCCCCTGGGGATGTCGTTCACCCTGGTGACGACTTCAATGCCGTAGCCGGGCTTTCCGGTGAGGTGCGCCAGCAGACCGGCCAGCGGTTCAGTAGAGCCCTCGATTCCAGGAGGCACGATGCCGCTGGCGATGATGCCCGCCTTGACGAGGCCGAGGTAATCGCGGGGAAAGTCGAAGATCTCGGCGATGGAAGAAACCTCGGCCGAGGCGCGCAGGTCGACGCTGGTCAGGCGGATGACGGGCTGGTCGATCGCGCGGAGCCAGGCCTCGACCGGCGGCCTGGGCCCGGCGGATGGCTGGGCCGATGGTTGGGACGGCCCGCGGACCGCCAGGTCGATAGAGACGTTGATGACGCGCGCGCCCTCCGGGAAATCCATGCCGAGGAAGAAAATGTCGCTCCATCCGCTGTGGGTGAGGTCCATGCGGACGGGCGTGGCCTCGCGCAGGATGGGGAAGACCGGATCGCCGGCAAGAAGCTCGGAACGGAGGTGCAGCGGATAGTCGTCGGTGTGACCGGCGCGGAACATCCACTGGTTGCCGCGTACGCTGCGCACGCTGCGGCGGACCTGGTCGGCTAGGGTCTGGAAACCGAGCGCGCGGTAGCTGACGGCAAGCGCGCTGGAGATGGCGGCGCTCGGGCCTTGCGCGGCTTGGGCGGCGAGAAAAATCTCGATGGCCTCCTCGAAGCGGCGTTTCAGCAGCTTGTCGAAGCCGGCAAAGGGGATCAGCGCCGGCGCGGCGGAAGCCGAAAGCCGGGGAACGTGAAATCGATGGATGGCGTAAAGGAAGAAGAGCGCCCGGACGCGTTGGTAGAGATTGTCGCAGCTCCGGCGGAAGTTGTCGAGCGCCCGGCATTCGGCCAGAAGCCCAACGAGCGTGGCGCCCTGGCACAAGGCATCCAGCGAGCGGTCGCGCTCGGCGCCACTGGCCGTAATGACGCCGGTGAAGCGGCTCACGGGCGCTCGCCTCCGCCGGCGATTTCGCGATCGGCAAGCAGTTCGAGCATCTGCGCCAGCACCTGGCTGCGGTCGGGGCCGTTCAAAGCGAGCGCGAGCTGGGCAATGAACAGGCCGTAGGGGGAACCGAGATCGTAGCGCCGGCCCTCGTCCTCGACGGCGAGGTATTGTTCCTGGCGCGCGAGTTCGGCGAGGGCATCGGTAAGCGTGACGGGGGTGTCGGAGGAGGCCGCCAGCATGCGCCCGAGGATGTCCATCACCGTTGGAGTGAGCACGTGGATGCCGAAAAAGCAGAGATAGTAGCCGGCGCGAATGCCGGGGACGAGCAGGAGCCGCTCCGCTTCGGTGGGGGTGGGCTTTTCGATCACGGTATCGACGCGATACAGATCGCTGCGCGGCAGGACGCGGCGGCCGCCGACGGTTCCGTAGCGCGCGAGCAAGCTCTCGCGCGTGGCCTGGACACCACTGACCGAGCAGCTTTCTTTGCGGGCAAGTTCTACCAAACGCTCCGCCGATGGCTTCGGGGCGGTGCTGACGTAGAGATGGTCTCCCACCATGTGCAGAAAAGGGTCGGCGCCGGTAAAGGAACTGGCGCAATGGATGGCATGGCCGTAGCCGCGGGGCTCGGACTGCGGAATAAATCGAACCGATGAAGCGTGAGACCCGGCAGCCTGCGCATAGCGGGATTCATCGCCGGGCCAGACGACCACGGCGATCTCCTCGGCGCCGGCCGCGAACGCCTGTTCGATCAGAATCGAGAGCACCGGTTTCTCGGCGCCGTCGCGGTCGATGAGGGTCTGAAGAGGCAGCGCGCGCTGACGCCGCGCCGCGGCAGTAATAACAGCTTTCCTGACGAACACGTGGACTCCCCAGAACAGTGTAACGTGGATGGTTGGTCTTTTCGCTCCCCGTGGGAGGAGCCGTGGCAGGCCAAAGACCTACTCCGTACAAGGTCGTTGCTGTGACAACTGTGGAGCAGGCGGCCTGCGATCAGCCACAGGGCCGCTTCTACCACAGGCTGCCAGCGTAGTGTCCAACGAATAACCAGACAGAATGGTCCGGTTCGACGCACCCGGCGCAGGCCATCGCCTGGATTTCGGCGGCCCTGAGCGGGCTCTCGGCGAGCGCGGCGAAGATCGGCGAGCCAGGGCTGCTTCGGGCTAGCCGTGGACGCCGTATTTCAGGTGCGGGCCGGAACTTCGGCAGTTCGGGGGCTGCCGCAGTTTCCGCCGCTTTGGCACCTGAGGAAGTCTGCCAGCGCCTCCTGCCAGGGGCGCAGCGGCGGCAGTTGCGTATTCAGCAGGACCGCCCGCGCCGGGCGCTTCGCTTTGCGCGGAAAGCGGGTCGACGGCACTGGCAGCACCGTCGTGCTCTTCCCCGCGATGCGATAGATCTCCCGCGCGAAATCGTACCAACTGGCGCCGCCGCGGTTGGTCACATGATAGATGCCCGCGGGCGGCGCTGCCTCCAGCAGGCCGCGCGTGCTTGCGGCCAGGTCCGCCGCATACGTCACACTGTTGACCTCGTCGGCTACCGCCTCGATGGTATCCCGCTTCGCCGCCAGGTCCAGCATGAGGTCGACGAAGCTCTTCTTCGACAGCTCGCTGGCTCCTTTGGGCCCGAAAATCACCGCCGTGCGCACCACGTACCATCGGCCGCCGTTCTCGGCAACCAGTTGCTCTCCGCGCCACTTCGATCGCCCGTATGCGGACAGCGGCGCCGGCGCATCGGACTCGCGATATTCCCCTCGGGCTCCGTCGAACACGTAATTGGTGCTGTAGTGAACCAGCGGGACGCCCTTCCGCTTCGTCCAGCGCGCCAGCCGGCCCGGGAATTCGGCGTTCAGCGCGAAGGCCTGCTCCGGGCGATCTTCCGCGCCATCCACGTCGTTGAACGCGACGCAATTCACCACCGCGTCGGGCACGTACCCGAGCCCGTCCAGCCGCGCTCCCAGTGCGGCTGCGTCCAGCACATCCACGTCTTCGCGATCCCAGCCGGCCGCCTCGGGAAACAGCCGCATGAGTTGTCCGCCCAGCGTCCCCTTCGCACCCAGTACCAGCGCCTTCCCGATTTCCGCCATGCTCCCCTATTGTAGTTGACTGCCAAATGGCATCGCGATTGTCGAGGGGAGGGCGGACTCCGCTTCGATTGCCGGGATCTCGCCTCGACGCTTGCCTTCCGTCGCGCCCTGGTCTTGCCGGCAACGCTGGCGAATCTGCCGGGCACCACGGTCTATCGGCTCAATGGCCTTCAACTGCAAAAGCTACCTCAACACATTTCCGGAGTACCAGGCGTTCCGGGCCATCGACCTGGCGGAGCGGCTCGGCTACGAGCTTGACGACGAGGTCAAGGAGTTCATATCCCAGACCCTTCGTGCCGCCGGCGCCGGACGCTTCGAGCAGCAAGTACGCGAGCACCGGCCGGACATCGACGCGAGCTTACTGCGCGCTCGTTTCGACCGCTATTCCAGCGCGTAACCGGCACGGGAGACCGGAGATCCACAAACCCTACACCATCTCCGCCACCGAGAAGCCGGCACGCACGCCGGGGCCGACGCCGGTGGGCTTGCCGGTGGCGGCGTCGATGGGGCACCACAGAGTGCGGGCCTTCGCCAGGAGGCAGCGATCGCTGGCTCGCAGCAGTTCCGTATGCCGTTCGAACCGGATCCGGCTGGCGGTCCCTACCCATGTTTTGGCGATGATCCCATCGCCCAAATAGGCCGGATGTTTGTAATCGATCTCGTGGCGCACCACCACCCACCGGAGCTTGGTTTGGTCCAGGGCGGACGCGATGGCCCTCCAGTGGGCGACAGCGACGTCCTGCACCCAGCGCAGGTACGCGACGTTGTTGACATGGCCAAGCTCGTCGATATCGGCAGGTTCCACCGCAATCGTGAGTTCGAACGGCGATGGTTCCGTGTTCATCCCTTTTAGTATAGGGGTGGCGAAGGTTCGTGGCGCGCCTCCTAGTCAGGAGCCAGCCAGCACTACTCCGCGCCGGCGAGCTCAATCACGTAAGCTTCGGCGGGCGGAAGAGCGGCGGCCACCGATTCCGGGATGCGGAGCGCGATGCCGTTGCCGCGCGGGGTCCAGGCCAGCTTTTGACGGGTGTCGAGCAGTGTCGCGCTCATCTCCGCGCGCGGCGTCAGATCGGCGAGCGTCAACTCGCCCATCGGCTTGCGAGGCAGGATGGCGTACACGGTATTGCCCTTGGCGGTGAAGAAAACCTCCACGCGGGCGAAACCGGAGCGCGGGGTATCCACCAGGTCGCCGACCGGGTAGTCCGCCATGAACGCTTTTTCTTCCAGTTTGGGCACCTGGCCGGCGCTCCATTGGCGCGAGCGCTTCCAGGGCCGAGTGCCGTAGATGGCCGCACCGTTGGGCCGCAGCCAATCGCCGATCTGACCCAGGCGTTCCTCCATCACCAGCGGAATGCTGCCATCGGCGGTGGGCCCGATATCGAGCAGCAGGTTGCCGCCGCGGCTGACGATATCGAGCAGCATCAGCAGCAACTCGCGGCCGGTACGGTAATCGGCCAGCGTTTCGGCGCGGTTGTAACCATAGGAATAGCCCATGCCGCGGCTCTCCTCCCACGGGTGCGCGCTTTGCGACATTCCGGATGTGTACTCGGTGGTAAAGTACCCGCCGTGTTTGTGGCCGGTGTCTTTTCCCCAGCGGTCGTCCACCACCACGAGCTCGCGCGCGGGCGACTCGTTGAAGAGCCAGGCCAGCAGTTCGGGCGCGTGCCATTCGTCGCTCGAGAGGTCCCATTCGCCGTCGGAAAAAATGATATCGGGCCGCGCGTGGCTGACCACGTCCTTGAACTGCGGCGTCATGTGTTCGGCGACGTAGCGCGGGCGGTCGGACAACCAGAGCGGGTTGTACCATTCGTAAAGCGAATAGTAAATGCCCATGTGGAGACCGCGGCGGCGCCCGGCTTCGGTCAGATCGAGCAGCAGATCGCGGCGGGGCCCGATATCGACGGCGTTCCAGGGGCGTCCCCAGCTTCGGTTGGCTTCGGCGCTGCGCCACAAAGCGAAGCCCTCGTGATGTTTGGAGGTGAGCGCAACATAGCGCGCTCCGGAGCGGGAGATGACGTCGGCCCAGTGGTCGGGATCGAACAGTTCGGCGCGGAATAACGGGGCGAACTCGGGATACTCGAAATCGGCGCCGTAGACGCGCCGATGGAATTGCCAGGTATGGTAGCCGTCGTCGCCCGGCGCCTTGGCCTTTTTGCCTTCGGTCAGGGAGTGCCAATACCATTCGGCGTACGGGGTCTCGCCCTTCACCTTGGGCGGGGCGTAAGAGGGCACCGCGTAAAGGCCCCAGTGAATAAAGACGCCGAACTTGGATTCGGCATACCAGGGCGGGCTGGGCCGCCGGTCCAGAGAATTCCAATCGGCGGCGTAGCGGACCTCGGCACGGGCATAGCGGCTGGCGGCGAAGGCGAGCGGAGCCGACGCGAGAGTTTTGACGAATTCCCGTCTGGGCAGATGCTTCATGGCATGGACGATTGTAGCGCCCCGATCACGCACGGTATCATGAAGCATGCGGGCGCGAGGGGAGATCTTACTGGTGCTCGTGGCAGCCGCGGCGGCATGGGCCGAAGACCCGCGCGAGCTGGTGCGCCGCTCCATCTCCCAAGACCAGCTCGACTGGGTGCGCATGAAAGACTACACCTGGCAGGCGCGCTCGGTGGAGCGGCACTTCAACTCCCACGGCAAAGTGGAATCCACCAGGCGGGAAAACTGGGAGACGCTGATTCTGGACGGGCAGCCGCACCGCCGCATGCTGGAACGCGACGGCAAGCCGCTCAGCCCGGCGGAGCAACAGAGCGAGCAACGGAAGCTGGATGAGGCGGCTGGTAAACTGAGCGCCGAGACCCCAGCCGAAAAAGGGCACCGCCTGGAGGAAGCCGAAAAGCGGCGCCGACGCGAGTTCGCGTTCCTGTCCGAAATCCCCGATCTGTTCAACCTGCGGCTAGACGGCGAATCCACGGTGGATGGCCGGCCGGTATGGGTAGTGTCCGGCGTGCCGCGCCCCGGCGCCCAGGCGAAAAGCCGGGACGCCAAAGTGCTGCTCAAAGTGCGCGGCCGGATGTGGATCGACAAAGCCACTTACCAATGGGCCAAGGTGGAAGCGGAAACCACCGATACGATTTCCTGGGGTCTGTTCCTGGCTCGCCTGAATGCCGGCGCCAAGCTGACTTTCGAACAGATGGAAGTGAATTCCGAGATCTGGCTTCCCAAGCGCCTTTTTATGACCGGCAGCGGCCGCGTGGGCCTCATCAAGCGGCTGGCCGAAGACGAGCAAATCGACTGGAGCGGTTACCGGAAGTTTTCGGTGGATTCCAAGATGGTGACGGACCCGCCGCCGAGCCCCAAGAATTAATCCCGCATGCGGACCTCACCGGATCTTCGCGCCGCCCTGGCCGGGGCCCTCGCCATTGTGGTATGGGCAGCCGCCTATCCCGCCATTCGAGTGGGCTTGCGCGCTTATCCGCCCGGGGAGCTTGCCGCCCTGCGTTTTCTGGTCGCCTCCGCTGTCTTCGCGGTCTACCTGACGTGGCGCCGCCAGGTGTTGCCTCGCGGGCGCGACCTGTTTCTGGTTTTCATCGCCGGCGCCATCGGTATCTCCGCTTATAATCTTTTTCTCAACACGGGCGAGCTCACAGCCAGCGCCGGCGCCGCCAGCCTCATCATCAATTGCATGCCCGTGTTTGCCGCCCTGCTCTCGGTGTTGTTTCTGGGCGAGCGGCTCGGTCCCATCGGGTGGCTGGGGATTACGATCAGCTTCGGCGGAATCGCCGTCATCGCCCTGTGCAGTCCCGTCGGCGTACACTTCGGCTTCGGAGCCTTGCTCATTCTCTTCGCCGCGCTCTCGGCGGCGGTGATGGGATTGATCCAAAAACCGCTGCTGGCGCGATACAGTTCCACAGCCATTACCGCCTGCATCATGTGGAGTGGCGCCTTGCTGCTCTCTCCCTTTCTGCCGGCGGCCTTGCGCATCGCGGCGCACGGGCCGCCGGGGCCCACGCTCGCGGCGGTCTTCCTCGGCCTGTTTCCGGGCGCCCTGGGCTATTTGATGTGGGCCCTGGTCCTGTCGCGTCTGACTCTCTCCGAGACGGCGAGTATGCTCTATCTCATCCCGATCGGCGCGGTGACAATCTCTTACTTCTGGATAGGCGAAGTCCCCACTCCATCCAGCATCTGGGGCGGTGGGCTTGCCATCGCCGGCGTGGTGCTGCTGATGCAGTACGGCAAACGCGCCGGCGCCGGTTCGAAAGAAGCCGTAACCGAGGTGGAACGCTGCCGCGGCTGAGGGCGTGCCGGGGAATCCGCTCCCTCAGAAATCGCAGGCCGAAGGCCTACTCCACGTGGAGTAGGCGTTTACGCCTGCGATTTTAGCCTTACGGGTACAGGCCGCGGATGCGGTTGGCGTCGGCCACGCGGCTGATGCCGAGCATGTTGGCGGCCAGGCGCATGCTGACCTTGCGCTCCAGGTGAATCTTGAGCACGTCGTTGAAGGCGCGCGTCATCACCTTTTCCAGCCGGGAATTGACGTCCTGCTCGTCCCAGAAGAGATGGTTTTCATCCTGGACCCACTCGAAGTAGGACACGGTCACGCCACCGGCATTGCAGAGGATATCCGGGATCAGGAAAATGCCCTTCCGGTCGAGGATGCGATCGGCTTCGGGGGTCACCGGTCCGTTGGCCGCTTCGGCCACGATGCGGGCTCGCACGGCGGGGGCATTTTCCACGGTGATGGCGTTTTCGAGGGCCGCCGGGATGAGGATCTCACAATCCAGGGTGAGCAACTCGTCGGGCGGGATGGCCTCGGCTTCCGCGAAGCCTCGCAAGCTGCCGGTCCGCTCCTTGTACAGGATGAGGTTGGGAATATCCAGACCATGGCGGTTGTAGATGGCGGCGGTGGAATCGCTGGCCGCGACGACCGCGGCTTGAGCGCCGTAAAACAAGTTGGCCGCCAGCGACCCGGCATTGCCGAATCCCTGCACCGCTACGCGGGCGCCCTTCACCGGGATCTTCTGGTGCTGGCAACTACTGAGCACGGTGTAATAGCAGCCCCGGCCGGTGGCCTCGTTTCGGCCCAGCGACCCGCCCAGGCTGATGGGCTTGCCGGTGACCACGCCCATCACCGGATAACCCTTGTTCATGCTGAAGGTGTCCATAATCCACGCCATGATCTGCGGCGTGGTGTAGACGTCCGGCGCGGGGATGTCGCGTTCCGGGCCGATCATCGGCATGAGGGCGCTGGCGTAGCGCCGCGTGAGCCGCTCGAGCTCGCCCATGGACATCCGTTTGGGGTTGCAGGTGACCCCGCCTTTGGCTCCGCCAAAGGGGATGTTCACGACAGCGCACTTCCACGTCATCCAGGTGGCCAGAGCCTTGACCTCGTCCAGAGTGACGTTGGGATGGAAACGGATGCCGCCCTTGGACGGGCCGCGGCTGGTGCTGTGCTGTACGCGGTAGCCTTCAAAGCGGACGATGTTTCCGCCGTCCATGCGGACCGGCACGCTTACCGAGAGTATGCGCTCCGGGTACTTGATCATCGCCCGGACGTTCTCGTCGAGTTCGAGCGCATTTGCCGCCAGGTCGAAATTCTCGAGTGCGGCTTCGTATGGGTTCTTCACCACTTTTTCGATCGCGGTTGTCGACATGGAAAACCTCGTTTCGGTTCAGATCGGACTGGGATACTGATTTTGCAATTGCGGACACGACGGCCAGCGCACGTGGCTGGCCGAACTTGAGAGACGAGAGATTGCCGCCTGGCGGCGGAGCGGGTTTGCTACCAACGGCGGACATGGGTCATCGCACGGTGGCGAGTCTTTCCCAGCGCACGGAGACCCGCTTGATCCGGTCCATGGCTTCCAGGATGTTGGGGAGGGCGTTGGCGTAGCTGAAGCGAATATAACCTTCTCCGTATTCGCCGAAGCATCCGCCATCCACGCCGGCTACGCCCGCTTCCTGAAGCAAGAGGTCCGCCAATTCCTTCGACTCCATCCCAGTTCCGGTTACGTTGGCAAAGGCATAGAACGCGCCCGCGGGAACGGCGCACCGGAAACCGGGGATTCGATTCAGCTCGGCGCAGATCGCGTCGCGGCGGCGGCGGAATTCGGCGACCATGACGGCCACCGAATCCTGGGGGCCGGTGAGAGCCGCAAGGCCGGCGCGTTGGGTGAAGCTGGCGGTGCACGAATTCGAATTCACCATCAGTTTCGTCACGGCGTCCACCAACCAGGTGGGCATGACTCCGTACCCGATGCGCCAGCCGGTCATGGCATAGGTCTTGGAGAAACCGTCCAGAATAATGGTTTTTTCCAGCATGCCAGGGAAGCTGGAGATTGAGACCGGAGGCTCGCCCGCATACACAATCCGCGAATAGATTTCGTCGCTCAACACCATCAGGTCGCGGTCGCGCAACAGTTCGGCAATGCGGCCGATGTCTCCGGCTGGAATCATTCCTCCAGTGGGATTCTGGGGGGAATTCAGAATCACAAGCCTGGTTTTTGGCGTGAGGCGATCATGGAACAGGTTGAGATCGAAGGAAAACCCGCGCTTTTCCTCCAAGGGAACCGGCACCGGTCTGGCGCCGAGAAACCGGATCATGGATTCATAAATGGGGAAGCCCGGATTCGGGTAAATCACTTCGTCGCCTGGCTCGAGCAGCGCCAGCAAGGCAAAAAATATGATCGGTTTGCCGCCCGGCACAACGGAGACGTTCTGCGGCCCCACCGGAATGCCGCGGGTCCGTGAAACGCAGGCGGCGATGGCCTCCCGCAATTCCGGGAGTCCGGGTGTGGGTCCGTAATGGGTCCAGCCTTCGTCCAGCGCCTTTTTGGCGGCTTCGACAATATGCGCAGGCGTCGGAAAATCGGGCTCGCCTAGCTCCAAATGAATCACGCTTCGGCCTTGCGCTTCGAGTGCGCGCGCACGCAACAGGACGTCAAAGGCCGATTCGACGCCGAGTAGGCTCATGGAGCTTGCGAGTCTCATAAATAATCCGCCGGTCCCTTCCGGAGCTCGCCAGACTTTTTGTGGAAAGCGGCAGCTCTCGCGTAACCTACTTTAAGACTCTGCACTCGGATTTACAATCCCCCGGCTGGGCAGAGCTTCGGCAGTCACCGGACGCCTGCATGAGTTGTGGGGCGGGCAATCTTGCCTGCAGCCGCCCTTTAGGCGGCTCTTTCGGAGCGTGGGAGAGTCCGCCCTGCCGCGCGAGCGCCGGCTAAGAGCCGGCTGCAGGCAGAATCGGCTGCCCCAGCATCGATGCGGCGGACCCGACGAAGACACTTCACCCTGATGGCTTTCGATTGCCGATAAGCAGGCCGCTGCTGCCATCGCGGCAAACCAGAAGCGGCGCCGCCTCTACTTCAGACTGGCAATGCCGGTCAAGGCGTTTACGTAAGCTGCGTAGCCGGACGTTTGGTTTCCCCAGATCACCAGCCACACGGGTTGCGGGTACTTGGCCGAACTTCCGAGGACGAACGACGGCTTCTTATCCGGGTGGCTCTTCACCCAATCGCCTGCCAGAGCCAGGGCGGACTGATACGCCGCATCGGAATCGGTATGGAAATCGCTGTTCGCGAATGGCCTACTGTCGCGCGTGGCGCCGCTCCAAGCCTCCGCGCCTCCGGCGGTAACCCCCTTGTGAACGGCTACTCCATCGTCGGCGGCCGCCCAGGTGAAGGTCCGGGCCTGGCGCAGGCTGGGCGAAACGAAAACGGCGGTCCACAGCGCCGCCTTCCCGCCCTCGTTCTTCACGCTGGAAATCTCCTTGCTGGCCAGAAGGATCGGCTGGAGGTCGGTCGCCCAGGTGCGGGCAGGCTTGTACATCTCATAGAAGGCAGTCTGGCCCGTGACCGGTTCCGGCGCCTTGGGAGGCTCCTTCTTGGCTTCCGCCGCTTTGGTGTCTGCCGCCGTTGGCTCGGGAGCATTCGAACAAGCCGTCCAGGCGAGAACGGCAGCAACCATAGAAACAGTGATGAGAGTCTTCTTATCCATAAACATCAGTTCCATTCTACGCTCCTTTGGCGGCCGATACATGGGGGTTCACCGCATGGCGCGAGTTTTCCCGCCGGCAAAGCCATTTCGCCTGGATAGCTTTCCGGAACTCTCGGTAGAATAAGCCGATGCGGCGCCAGGCGTCTTCTCAGCGGGTATACGCGCTGCGCGGCGTACAGGTACAATACAGGCAGCACGCCGCCGGAGCGCCGAGGGGCTCCGGTGGGGCCATGCCGCGCGCCGTTCCGGCCAGCCAGGATTCCCGACAAGAAATCTGAAAGGAACAGTCTCATGCATAGAAGGTGCTTTTTGAGGTCGCTCGCCGCAGCTCAAGCTGCCGGCCTCGTTCATGTTCCTCTGGTATTGCCATGGGAGGCGATGGCGCAACAGCGAGGTGAGATCGCTCCGGTTGAACCCTTCAAGCCCAGCGAGGGGACCAACCATCCGATCGGCGCCGGAAAGGGGATTTACCCGGGCAGAGTGGCATGGGCGCGCGACGCGAACGCCACCAGTTGGGACGGCGTGACGGGCCACTGGTGGGATGACGCCAACACCAACCAAAAAGTAGTCCACGGCATGACTTCCGGGCTTCTCCAAAATCTGACTGGAAGGAAAAACGACAGACAGGCATGGGACGCGCTGTTCCGTAGTTTCAATAGTGCCCACAATCTAGGGAGCTCCGGATATCGCCCAGGCGAGCGAATCGCGATCAAGATCAACTGCAACCAGGATCGGTCGCCGGAGTGGGGCGTGGCGGCTGCTTCCCCGGGCGGGGGACCTCCCAGGGAACCGCAGAATGGCTTGCCGAGCCCTCACGCCGTCGTGGCCCTGGTGACGCAACTGATCGAAGCGGCCGGGGTGCGGGGCGAGGATATCGTCGTTTACGATGTCGCGGGTGGGCGCAATGTCGGTCAACCCATCTATACCCGGATCAGGGCGAATTCCAATGCGCAGTTCCAGGCGGTGAAGTTCCTGGTGGGCACCGACTTTAACCAGGGCGGGCGGATGTTCGCCACGCCGGACATGGCGAACCCGGTCCGATTCTCCAAAGTGGAAGTCCCTGTGGCTTATCTGGCGCAGCAGGTGACCGAGGCGAAGTACATGATCAATATGGCGCTGCTGCGGCCGCACGGGATGGCCGGCGTGACGCTGATCGGAAAGAACCACTTCGGCTCCGTCTATTTCCCCAAGGATGGCGGCTGGTCGCCAAGGGCGCTGCACGGCAGCGTGTTGCGGACTCAGCCCATGGGTTCTTACAATGCCCTGGTGGACCTGATCGGGCACCGGCACCTCGGCGGCAAGACTATGCTCTACATGCTGGACGGCCTGTATACCGCCGAGCACAATGAAAGCAACGTCTTTAAATGGGCCTCCTTCGACGACCATTGGGCTTCCAGCATATTGATATCGCAGGACCCCGTGGCGATCGACTCGGTAGCATTGGATATTCTCAGGAGCGAGCCCCGCGCTACCCAGGTGCGCGGCAACGCGGACAACTACCTCCACGAAGCGGCACAGGCCGGGAAACCCCCGTCCGGCACGACCTACAACCCCGATAGCGGCGGCACGCTGACCAGCCTCGGCGCGCACGAGCACTGGAACAACGCCGCCGCCCGCAAATACTCGCGTAATCTGGGCAGAAAAGAAGGCATCGAACTGATCGCCGCGGGCTAGGCTCAGGGTTGAGCCGGGTTAGTGCCCGGCGCGGGCGCTACCGTGTATGCTTATGGTTTGACGAGGCTCCAAGGGATTTTCACGCCACTGCTGGTGCCCCTCGACGAAGGGGGCCGGATCGATGAGGCGGAACTGCGCCGTTTC
>Ga0182014_10004378_pt1 | contig 16275 bp, 11 predicted proteins | sample 612S2DmetaG_FD_120489 | JGI IMG/M metagenome (GOLD analysis project Ga0182014, IMG submission 120489) | Permafrost microbial communities from Stordalen Mire, Sweden - 612S2D metaG | ecosystem: Environmental > Terrestrial > Soil > Wetlands > Permafrost | place: Sweden: Stordalen | collected... | reverse complement strand
CCTCAGGGTAGCCTCAGGGTAGCCTGCGGGTAGCCTCAGGGTGGCCTCGGGGTGCCTACCGGTTGGCTACCACATGGCCTGAGGGTAGCCTCGGGGTGGCCTCGGGGGCTGCCCGGCACGCTATTCCGCCCGTTCCACCGAAAACGGCCAAGAGTGGCCCGCTGCCTTCTAAGTCCGCTATTGAGAGTCATTTGAGATTTGCAGAATCCTTCCGTGTCCACGGACCTGTTTCCACGAGCGAATCCGCTGCCGTCTCGACTCCGCCCCCACGAAACAATTCGCTGCATTACACCAGGGCATCGCCAGGGAAAGAAGAAGGATGTAGAAAGGCCGGGCACCCGACTCGGGCGAAGAATGCAGAATGATGAAGGGGGATCCTTGCTGAGGCATCGCGGGGTTGGTGAGTGGGTCCCACGAAGCGGTCCGCGGGACTGGCTGAGGCGGTCAGCTCGCGGAAGCCATTATGGAGACAGGTGTTGGGAAGGCACAGGGCTCGGGTTCCATTGTGTCTGCGTCGTGGGCTGCCGCTTCGGCCTTGACGATGGCGTTGACCAGGTCTTCCGCATCGTCCGGCTTGCTGATAGCGGCCGGGCTCAGAGCGAGCCGGTCCAGCGCCCATTGGACGGTCGGGCTCGCAATGGCCAGCCGCGTGCCCGGGAACCGTGCCATCAAGCCCGGCAAGTCAAACCGCTCGTGAAAGTGCTCGATGGCGAGGCCACTGGCGAAGACAATCCAATCTGCGCCCCCCTCGACCAGTGCCGCAGCGCCGCCAGTCAGGTCTTCCGTCTCGGGCTCGACGGCGTAGCAGGGCACCACGTCCACCACCGCCCCGAGTTCCGAGAGCGCTTCGGGCACGTTCTCGAAGGCAGAGTCTCCCCGCAGCACCAGGAATCTCTGCCCCCGCACGCTGCCGCATTTCGTGATGGCCTCGATGATGAGCGGCGTTTTGTGGTCGGCGGCCACTGCGGCGGGCTGCAAGCGCCATTCCCTCAGCTTTTGACCTGTCCGGGGACCGTAGGCGCCCAACCGCGCCGGCCCCAGTTGGCGCAGGTCATTGTGCACCTGAAAGAACCGCTCGAAGAAGAACTCGATGCCCAGCGGATTGGTGAACAGAATCCAGTCGTACGACTCCAGCTCCCGCAGGGCCTTGTCCAACCGGGCCCGGTCGGGGTGCGGCACCCAACGGGTGGCCGGCACTTCGAGCACTTCCGCGCCGCGCTCCCGGAGGGCTGCCACCAGCGGGCGGGCCAGATCGAGCCGTTGAGTTACTGCCACGCGGCGGCCAAACAGCGGGCGCTGCTCGAACCAGTCCAACTGCTCCCGCAGGTTTACCACTTCGCCGATTACTGTGACGGCCGGCGGATTGATGCCCGACCGTCTAGCCAGTTCCGCAATCGTGTCGAGCGTGCCGACGACTGTCTGCTGACGCCCGGTGGTGCCGCGGCTGACCACGGCCACCGGGGTGTCCGACGAACGCCCATGCGCAATCAGTGTCGCGGCGATTGCCTGGATATTCTTCAATCCCATCAACACGACCAACGTGCCGGGGACCTTGGCCAGCGCGGCCCAGTCCACCGCATTGGTAGAGCGCGGTGTCCCCACCGCGCCGCGACTATCCGAGCTTGTCGCCGAAATCTCGATGGGAGGGCGAGCGTCCTCGCGAGCCCTGACTTTCGAAGGGTTGAGCGAGGTTTGGGCTCGCGAGGACGCTCGCCCTCCCGCCGAGGGGGCATCGTGGCCGGTGACGACGGTGACGGTGGACGCATAGTGGCGGTGCGTGAGCGGTATGCCAGCATAGCACGGCACCGAGTGCACTGCCGACACGCCGGGCACTACTTCGAAAGGGATGCCTGCCGCCGCCAGCACCTCGGCCTCCTCGCCGCCGCGGCCAAAGACGAAGGGATCGCCGCCCTTGAGGCGAACCACGCGCTTGCCTTCCATCGCCTTTTCCAGCAGCAGCGCATTCAACTCGACCTGGGACACACAGCGAGTGCGGTCGTGTTTGCCACCATAGATGACTTCCGCGGCAGGCGAGACGAAGCGCAGGAGTTCGTGGTTGACCAGACCATCGTAAATCACCACCTCGGCCCGCTCCAACAGTTCCTTCCCGCGCAATGTCAGCAGGCCGGCGTCACCGGGACCGGCTCCGACCAGGCAAACATGGCCGGGAGCCCAGGACTGCTTCTTATACGAGTCTAGGTGTTCACCCGCCGCGGCGCCTATTCCCTCTCCTCCTTTGGAGGAGAGGGGCAGGGAGAGGAGGTGGTCTTTTTCTCCTGACACGCTAGATGGATGGTCGCGGCTTTGCACAAGACCGTCACCAGGTGCCGCAGCACTGAGACTCGGCCTCCTCTCCCCAGCCCTCTCCTCCAGAGGAGGAGAGGGAGAGTCGCCCGCCCGTTGTTTATTCGGATCAGGAGATCTTGGGGCGTGAGCTGGGAGGTCAGATCGCAAAGTCACTGTATTCCGGTTTGAAGACCTCGGTGGGCGGGAAGAACATGCCAGCCCCGACGGTCGCGTTGGTGCCCGACTCAATCAGGATGAATGACCCGGTCAACCGGTTCGCGGCGTACCCGTCGAAGACGAGCGGCCCGGAGGTCTTGAGGCGGACTTCGCCGACGTCGTTGAGGGCCAGCTCGGGCGGGTTTGGCTCAGGTTCGAGCGTGGTCATATCGATGCGGTCTTCGACACTGGCGATGACGGCCTGCACCGTTTTCGTGGTGTGCCGAAGGAAGTATTTGCGCCCGGGCTGGAGCGGACGCGGGTGCATCCAGCAGACTTTGGCCCGCAGGTCGGTGCTGGCGCCCGGGAGATTGTCCGGGCCGATGATCATGTCGCCGCGGCTGATGTCAATGTCGTCTGCGAGCACGAGGGTGATGGATTGCGGGCAGAACGCTTCCTGGAGCGGGCCGTCGTAAGTCCAGATCTGTTTAACGGTGCTGACCAGCCCGCCCGGCAGCGCCATGACCTTCTGGCCGACGCGCACGATGCCCCCTGCAATCTGGCCGCTGAACCCGCGGAAGTCGTGCAACTGGGGATCAGTCGGGCGATTCGGGCGGTTGACCCATTGGACAGGCAGGCGCAGGCCGTTGAGGTTCCAGTCGCTGCCGATGTGGACGCTTTCCAGGTGGCCCAACAGCGTGGGGCCCGGATACCACGGGGTATGCCGGGATGGCTCGACGACATTGTCGCCGGTGAGCGCGCTGAGCGGGATAAACTGGACGTCCTTCACGTCCAGGCGCGGCAGGAACTCCTCGAACTGGTCACGGATTTCGATGAAGCGCTCTTCGCTCCAGTCCACGAGGTCCATCTTGTTCACGGCAATGACCAGATGCGGGATGCGCAGCAGCGCGGCGATGCAGGTATGGCGGCGGCTTTGCTCGGTGACGCCCAGGCGCGCGTCCACCAGCACAATGGAGAGGTTGGCGGCGGAGGCGCCGGTGACCATGTTGCGCGTGTATTGAACGTGGCCGGGGGTGTCGGCAATGATGAATCGCCGGCGCGGTGTGGCGAAGTAGCGATAGGCGACGTCAATGGTGATGCCCTGCTCGCGTTCGGCGCGGAGGCCGTCGGTAAGCGTCGAGAGGTCGATCCGGCCGCCGCCCGTGAGGTCGGCGGAGCGTTCGAGCGCTTCGATCTGATCCTCCATCAGCGACCGCGAATCGTAGAGCAGCCGGCCAATGAGAGTGGACTTGCCGTCATCCACCGAGCCGCAGGTGTTGAGGCGGAGGATATCGACGGGATGATGGATGGGGACGGGCATGGGGAACGGGCTAAAGGGTTAAATAGGTTACCTGGGTGACAGGAGTTGCAAGAGTTGCATCGGCCTGGGCTGTTCGTCGGATGGCCTGCTCCCCCTCACTCCAACCCTCTCCCTCGGAGCTCGTGTTTACCCACGAGTCCACAGGCTTTATCTCAATCCCAACGGGATTGCATCCTTCAGCCCAGGGTTGCGAGGCACGAGCTACCCTGGGTTGCATTCCCAAAGCGTGTTCAACCCTGAAAGGGTTGTAGCATCGCACGGATTTTGAGCGACCTCCGGGCATTAGGCTCAGGTGCTGCAACCCTTTCAGGGTTGGTGAATCCTCGCTTCGATCACACCCAGGATAGCTCGTCCCTCGCAACCCTGGGCTTAGAGACAGAATCCCTTTGGGATTCATGTCTTGCGGGCGCGAGATGTGCGTAATGGCAAGCCCATCGGGGAGAGTCGGGGCGAGGTGAAGGTACTGTGCAACCATGAAGGCGTCTGGGAACTTGTAGGTCATGGCGCTAGAAATACCCCGCCCGCTTGCGGTCTTCCATCGCGGCTTCGGAGGATTTGTCGTCGGCGCGGGAGCCGCGCTCGGTGACGCGGGCGGCGGCGATCTCGGCGATGATATCGTCCACAGTCCGGGCCGGCGATTCGATACAGCCGGTGCTGATGATGTCGCCAATGGTGCGGACGCGCACGACCAGATCCTTAACCAGCTCGCCGTCTTTCGGCGGAACGAGGTCGTTCGCCGGCAGCCATTGGCCCTGCCGGCGCACGCATTTGCGGGGATGGCTGAAGTAGATGCCCGGCACTTCGAGTCTCTCTTTGCGGATGTATTCCCACACGTCCATTTCGGTCCAATTGCTGAGCGGGAAGACGCGCATATTCTCGCCGGGGTTGAGGCGCGCGTTGTAGAGGTTCCAGATCTCGGGGCGCTGGTTCTTGGGGTCCCACTGGCCGAAGCTGTCGCGGAAGCTGAAGAAGCGCTCCTTTGCGCGGGCCTTCTCCTCGTCGCGCCGCGCGCCGCCGATGCAGCAGTCGAACCGGAACTCCTCGATGGCCGCCAGCAGCGTGGGGATCTGCAGGCGGTTGCGGCTGACCTCGCCAGGCGCGGGCACCGCTGTGCCGTTGGCGATGGCGCTCTCGACCGTGCGAATGATGAGCTTGCAGCCCAGCTCCGCGGCGCGCCGGTCCCGGAACTGATTCAGTTCCGGGAAGTGGTGCCCGGTGTCGATGTTGAGCAACGGCATCGGGATATCAGAGGGGCGAAAGGCCTTCTCCGCGAGGTGCAGCAGGCAGATGGAGTCTTTGCCGCCTGAGAAGAGCAGTGCAGGCCGCTCGAAGCTGGCGGCGACTTCGCGCATCACGTAGATGGCTTCCGACTCCAAATACTGGAGGTGGTCGAGATGGTAGCTGTGCACCGGGTGGGGTCGGATTAAGGAATCCAGGTCTCAGATTAGGACGGCGGCTTCTCCCTCGATGCCGGGCCGCGCCACAAACTTACCGCCCCAGGCGGCGTGCAGCCCGCACTCGCGTTTGTCGTCAGCCTTGGCTGGGTCGAAATAGTCCCACTCATTCGGCAGCTCATGTTCTTGGAGATAGGCTTCCATGTCAGCATCACTAAGGTAGAACACCGGGCTGACCTTCAGGGTGCCGAAGTTTGAGTCGGGCGACACGATGTCCAGGCCCGCGCGATTGGGGTTCTGCACTTTGCGCAAGGCGGTGATCCAGACTTTCGGCGCCAGCTCCGTCATGCCGCGCTGGAACGGCTCGAGCTTCATCAGCGCGCTGAACTGCTTCAGTCCCGCCTCGTTGTCCATGTCGGGAACTGGCCCCCAGACGGCGTCCCGGTGCGCGGCGGTGATGCGCGGCAGGGAGACCTTGAGGTTTAGCTTGAGCAGCGAACGCAGTTGCTCGGCGTGCTGGTAAGTCGCGGGGCGGTTATAGCCGTGATCGACCCAGAGCACTGGGATCTCGGGTTGAGCCTGCGCACAGAGGTGCAGAATCACGGCTTCATAGGGGCGGAAGTTGGTGGAGACAACCGCGCGCCCGCCTGCGTGCGCAATCGCCCAGCGGGTGACGTCGAGCGGCGACTTTGAGCGCAGCTCGGCGTTCCAGTATGCGAGTTGATCGGGAGTCATGGGGAATCAGTTGGCGGCGACCGGCTGCTCCGGCCACAGCACACGGGCAACCCAATCCCCAAATCGTTCGCCGGTCAGCCGCTCCTGCGCATAACGCGCGAATAATGGGCGCAGTTCAGCCACGATGTCCGGATCCTTGACCACGTCACGATAGAGCCGGTTGAGGCGCGTGCTGGCCTCATTGCCGCCGAGCCACACCTGGTAGCGCCCCGGCGCTTTGCCGACGAAGCCGATTTCGGCCATATAGGGCCGGGCACAGCCGTTCGGGCAGCCAGTCATGCGAATGGTAATTTCCTGGCCGCCTAGCCCCACTTCCGCGAGCAGCCCTTCGAGGCGTGTGATCAGCTCCGGCAGGTAACGTTCGGATTCCGCCAACCCCAGGCCGCACGTTGGCAGCGACACGCAAGCCATCGACGCGCGGCGCAGGATGCTGCCCTGTCGCTCCCGCTCGGTTTGAATCCCGTGTTCGGCAAATAGCCGCGTGATTTCCTCTCGGCGGGCAGCGTCCAGGTTGGCCAGGATGACGTTGTTGGCCGGAGTGAGATGGACTTCCGGCTGATGCTTCGTTACCGCCTCGCGCAAGGCCGTCTTCATCTGCCAGCCATCCCGATCCTTGATGCGGCCCGTCTCGATGAACAGGCCGAGGAACAGCCGCCCATCCGCCTGCCGGTTCCAGCCGAAGGCGTCGCCTTGCCGCTCGAATTTGAACGGCATCGGTTCCGCGAGGCTGAAATTCACCCGGCGCTGCAGCTCTTCCCGGAACCACTGCGCGCCTCGGTCTTCCAGGACATACTTCAACCGCGCGTGCTTCCGGTCGCCACGGTCGCTGAAATCGCGGTGGATCGTCAGCACCGCCTTGGCGACGTCCACCACCTTCTCTGGCGGGAGGAAGCCGATGAGGTCCGCCAGCCGCGGGAACGTCGCCACGTTGCCGTGGCTGCGGCCCATGCCACCCCCCGCCGTCAGATTGTAGCCGAACAGCTTGCCGCTGCCGTCGCCGATGGCGATAAAGCCGCAGCAGTTCGTGAAGATGTCAATGTCATTCAGGGGCGGGATGGCAAAGGCGATCTTGAATTTGCGCGGCAGATAGGTCTTGCCGTAGAGCGGATCGACAAAGTCCTTGTTGGCCGGGTCTTCGAGATTCAGCGGCGCCCCTTCAATCCAGATGGAATGATAGGCCCGCGTGCGCGGCAGGACCGCCGCCGCCGCCTGGCGCGCGTGTTCCTGCACTTGCTCGCCCAGCTTATTCATGGCTGGCGTGGGCGGGGCCATCACATTACGGTTGACGTCCCCGCATGCCGCCAGTGTGCCCAGCAGGGCGTCATTAATCTCCTTCACTAGCGCGCGCAAGCCGCCCTTCACCACGCCGTGAAACTGGAACCCCTGCCGTGACGTGACGCGCAGCGTGTTGTTGGCGTAGCGCGAAGACAAGTCGTCGCACGCCAGGTATTGAGCGGGCGTGAGGACGCCGCCGGGAATCCGGCAGCGCACCATGAAGATGTACTTCTTGCCCGTCTTGCGCAGGTCCCGATCGTCCTGTGGATAGACGCCGTGAAACTTCAGAAACTGCGCGTCATCCTCGACGAAATGGTCGGCCTGCGCGTCGGCTAGCGTTTGCGCGATGGTTCCCGACAGTGTCGGGTCCCTCTGTTTCAGCAATTCGTTAGCCGATAGCTTGGCTGCGCCAGTGCTTGTTGTCATGCTCACGACTGTACTTGTTTTCGTGCCTCGTCCGCCAGCGCGGTACTTAGATATCGCTCCCCGGTGCTGCAGCCGATCGTGACAATCAATTTGCCTTTGTTCTCGGGCAGTTTCGCCAACTGCAGCGCCGCCCAAACGTTCGCGCCCGTTGAGATGCCCGCCAAGATCCCATCTTCCAGTGCCAACCGCCGCGCTGTGGCAAACGAGTCCTCGTTGCTGACGGTGATGACGTCGTCCACGATCGCCAGGTTGAGATTCTTGGGGATGAACCCTGCCCCCGTGCCTTGAATCTTATGCGGACCCGGCTTAAGCGGTTCGCCCTTGCGCGTCTGCGTGATGACCGGCGAATCCTTCGGCTCGACCGCGACGGACCTAAAGCCCTTCTTGCGCGACTTAATCACCTCGCTGATGCCCGTAATCGTCCCGCCGGTACCGACGGCCGAGACTAGGATGTCCGCCCGGCCGTCGGTGTCCTTCCAGATTTCCTCGGCCGTCGTCCGCCGGTGAATCTCTGGGTTGGCTGGGTTATCGAACTGCTGCGGAATCCATGAGTCGGCGATTTCCTTGTGCAAGTCCTCCGCCCTTTTGATCGCCCCTTTCATGCCCTCGGTGGCCGGCGTCAGAACCAGCCTTGCCCCCAACAGCGCCAGCAAGGTACGCCGCTCCACGCTCATGCTCTCCGGCATCGTCAGGATGAGCTTGTAGCCCTTGGCCGCGGCCACGAAGGCCAGCGCGATCCCGGTATTGCCCGAAGTCGGCTCGATAATCGTGGTCTGAGGCGTGAGGATGCCGTCGCGCTCAGCGGCCGCAATCATTGCGTAGCCGATCCGGTCTTTCACGCTGCCCAGCGGGTTGAAGAACTCGCCTTTCACGGCGACGGTTGCGACCGCGCCATTGGCGATCCGGTTGAGTTTGATAAGCGGGGTCCGTCCCACTGTGCTGATTACGTCTGGATACACTGGCATGTTTGCTTTCCTTTCTCTATTGTTGACCTGTTTAGTTGATTGAACTCCCTTGCCTCATTGTTCGAGCTGTGATCTCGAGTCGAGCGATTTGCGCGCTGAACCATCGGCCGTTAACCTGGCTGGTGCCGAGCGAATCAACCATATTTGGCTTATCTGCAACCGATATGTTCATATTGACTATGCGCTAAACCTGAGTGCAAGATACGCATATACATATGTATGTCAATCAAGTTACATATGATTATATCCATACTGATTATATCACTGGTTCTGTGTGCCTCCCCCTTATCCCTGCCGATTATCTCTCAGCCCACCGCCGCCAGCGAATAGATGGCGTGGATAACGGCATTCGGGGCCGCGCAAGCGCAAAATGTCTAATATATGGACACGCCACCAAAGCCCCAATGGCATAAGCAAAACCGACTGCGGGGGCTGCGGAGCGTCAAGGGAGGCACGCAGTAGCCTCACCGTTACCTCGCCGTAGTACCTCTTATCGGGGATAAGAGGTACTACGGCGAGGCAACGATGGGGCTACGGGGGTGTGAGCGGGCGGCAAGTGACGCTGCTCCCACCATTAACCAAAACAGCGAAGAGCCGACTTTCTGCCCTGTCCTACAGCACGTATCTTTGTCTCCGTGCTGCCTACGTGTTTGACAGAGGACTTCCCAGCCTGCGATGCTCGCCAGAGTTGACCTTATGAAACATCCTGCTCTTACCCGCCGTGAGTTCCTCAAGAGTGCCGCCCTCGCCAGCGCGACGCTCGCACTTCCCACCATGGTCCCCTCTACCGTGTTCGGCCGGAACGCGCCGGGCAACCGCATCACCATGGGATTGATCGGCATGGGGCTGATGATGGGGGGGCATCATCAAATCATGCTTGGCCGCGAGGGAGTGCAGGTGCTTGCCGTGTGCGATGTAGATCGCACTAAGCGGGAGCGCGCCAAGGCGCAAACCGAGAAGTCCTACGCCGCGAAGATGGCCAGCGGCGCTTACAAAGGCTGCGACGCCTACAACGAATATGAACGCGTCATCGAGCGCAAGGACATCGATGCCGTGATGGTGGTGACGCCCGATCACTGGCATACCATGATCTCCCTCGCCGCGATGAAAAGCGGCAAGGACGTTTACGTGCAAAAGCCCATGACGCTCACCATTCACGAAGGCCGCCTCATGAGCGACGCCAATAGGCAATACGGCGCGATCCTGCAAGTGGGTTCCCAGCAGCGCTCCGAGCGCGCCTTCCGCAAGGCATGCGAGATCGTCCGCAACGGCTGGATCGGCAAGGTCCACACCATCTACACGGACTTGGGCGAGTTCCCCCCACCGCAGACGCTGCCCGAGGAACCCGTCCCGGACGGCTTTGACTACGACCGCTGGCTCGGCCCAACCCCGTGGTATCCATACAACAAGCGACGGGTCGAAGGCAATTACGGCGGCGGCTGGCGCTGCTTCTGGGACTACGGCTCCCGCAAGAATGGCGACTGGGGCGCCCACCACTTCGACATCATCCAATGGGCGCTCGGCATGGACCATTCCGGCCCCGTCGAGTTCCTCCCTAAAGGCCACCAGGGCGCTGAATACCAGTCGTACGTCTATGTCAACGGCACGAAAGTCTGGAAGAACCACCCGGTCAAGCACGGGCAGATGATTCAGTTCATCGGCGAGTCAGGCGAAGTGCTCGTCAGCCGCGGCGACCGCCTGGAGACTACCCCCGCCGCGCTCAAAGACCGCCCGCTCAGCCCGAGCGACATTCACCTCTACGAATCGTACGACCATGAGGGAAACTGGCTGGAGTGCATCAGGACACGCAAGCCGCCCATCTGCCCCGCCGAAATCGGCCATCGCACTGCCACCGTCTGTCACTTGAACGGCATCGCCGAGCGGCTCGGTCGCCCCATCAAGTGGGACCCGGTGAAGGAAGAGATCATTGGCGACGCCTACGCCAGCCGGTGGCTCGATCGCCCGCGCCGCACTCCGTATGTGATGTAACTTGGCGCCCACTTCCAATTCTCACTTTGCCATGAACACAAAAACCCTTCTCAGTACACTTTCCCTGTTTGCCCTTGCGCTGGCTGCCTTCGCCGGTGCCGAGCAAACCGTCAACGATCTGCTGCCCCGGCTCGCCGCTGACACCGTCCGAGACCGCTACAGCGCCCAGATGGAATTACAGAACCTCGCGCTCAGCGCCGCTCGCCCCGACGCCGAAGCTGAGCGCGCCGAACTGGCGACCATCCTCGCCGCCAAAGCCGCCGACTCGACCGTGCCGCAGCCGGCTCGCGTCTGGGTCGTGCGCCAATTGGAGTACATCGGCGCGGCGGAATCCGTCACAGCGCTGACGTCTTTGCTCAATGGCCAGGATGGAGAGCTAAAGGAATGCGCCCGCCGGGCGTTGGAGAAAAACCCCGCCCCAGCCGCCACGGAAGCTTTGCGGACCGCGCTTAAGCAAGGCGGAGAACCAGCCTGGAAAATCGGGCTCCTTCAGTCCCTTGGGGAGCGGCGGGACAGCGGTTCGGTCGAACTCATCAAGCTTCAATTGAGCAGGAAGGAGACGACGTTGGCCGCATCCTCCGCTTTGGCCAAGATCGCCGATCCTCAAGCAGTGGCAGCTCTGTGGGGGGCCTATGATGAAGGCATTGCGGGAGCCGCTGACGCACTGGTTGCCGCCGGCAATCGCCTGGTGTCGGCCGGTGATAAGGTCGCCGCGAAGGACCTCTTCAACCGGCTGTATCTGGCCGGCACCACGGGATTGGGCGCGCCGCCCCAGGCCGCGAAACAGCCGGTTGCGCCCGTGCAAGTTCGCTCTGCCGCCCTCATCGGCTTAGCCGCGGCTGATCCTGCTTCGGCCCGGTCCTTTATCAACGAGGCCCTTCAGCAGCAGGAGCCTACACTCCAATTCGCTGCGGTCACCGCGGCTGAGGCTGCGCACGGCAAGGCGGGTGTCACCGCCGCCCTCGTCCCCCTCCTCCCCAAACTCTCGCCCGGCGCCAAAGTCTTTGTCTTGCGCGTGTTCGATGCCTCCGCTGAAGCGCAGATCATCGCCGCTGCGGGCGACCCGGACGACGCGGTGCGCCTCTCCGCGTTCGAAGCCCTGAGCCGAGTCGGCAGCTCAGCCAGCGTGACGATTCTCGTGAAGGCCGCCGCCGAGAACGCTTCCGGCCCGCAAAAGGCGGCGGCCGCCGCGCTGGCGCGAATTTCCAGTCCCGGCGCTGACGCCGCCATCGCGAAAGCGGCGAGCGATGGCGACGCGAAGACCCGCGTTGTGGCGATTAACGCTTTGGCCCAACGCAATGACCAGTCGGCCTCGCCCGCGCTGGTGCAATACGCCGGCGAAGCCGACCCCGCGGTGAGCGCAGCCGCTTGCGCGGCCCTGGGGAAAATGGGAACCGACAAGGAACTGGAAGGACTGGTCCAGCTCGTTCTGACGCGAAAGACCCCCGACGCCGTCTCCGCCTTGCAAGCCGTGGCTAGCCGCGCCACCGACAAGGCCGCCGCCGCCCAAGAACTCATTGCGCTCACCAAGACGGCAGAGCCGCAGCAGTTGGCGTCGCTCTACGAGATACTCGCCCTGCTGGGGGGCAAGGAAGCCTCGACCGCGGTTTCCATTGCCGCCGGAAGCAGCAATGAGCAAGTCAAAGATGCGGCGACTCGCGCCCTGGCCAACTGGCCCGATTTCGCGGCTACCACACCACTGCTGGTGATTGCCTCGGATGTGCATGTCACACTCGTCCACAACGTGCTTGCGGTCCAGGCCGTCGCCCGGCTCGTGAAGTCCTTTGAACAAGAACCCGCTGCCAACCGCCTGAAGGCCGCGCTCGCTGCGATGAAAGCGGCCAAGCGCGACGAAGATAAGAAGTTGCTGCTGTCCGCGCTCGCATCGGTGCCCGACAAGGCTGCCGGCGAAGCCATCAAACCCTATCTGAGTGATCCCAAATACCAAGAAGAGGCCGGGCTCGCCGGGATCACGTTGGCGGAGACACTGCGGAGGACGGACAGGGTCGCCGCCAGGGATCTGGCTCAAGCCATCAAGAACGCCAGCCTTTCTGAGAATCTGACCCGCAGAGCCGACGCCATCCTGAGGAGGAACTAAGCGCCCGCTCGCGGCCAAGTCCCTTAGTTGAACCGCCTCCGCCCTGCTTCTTCGCCGACAGTTTTCGTTGGATAACCGTTTGCCGGGCCGTGATCGGTGGCCTGCGCCGCGGGATCAACGCAAGGCAACTGCCAAGGCCTCGCGCGATTAATAGGCTAGCTCCATGCTGCGCCTTGACTTTCTCGGCGCATTCCCCTGGCTCGAAGTGGCATTGGGGGCGCCTTGGGGTGCCTATCACAGTGGCCACGATCTGCAGGCCCCAAAGCCCACCTACTCTGCCGGTGATCCGGGCCTGCCCTTGGTGTGCCAGTGGATCAGCGGGAGGCGTAAAATTTTTGAATTGAATGGGTTAGAGCAGCGGGCCGGCGGGGGAACGGCGACTGGCGAGGATGGCGGCACCGAGGGCGCCAGTATATTGCGGGAGGGATGAGACACACACGGCACAGGACAAAGCCGTTTCCAGGGCGCGGACCATGCCGGATTGCAGCGCGACCCCGCCGGTAAAGCAGACGGGCGGTGTGACTGTCCTGCTGGCCAGTGTCGCGACGCGCAGGGCGATGGCGTTCTGGACGCCGGCGGCAATGTCGGCTGGCGAGATGCCTTCGGCGAGGAGCCCGATGATCTCGGTTTCCGCAAAGACCACGCACATGCTGCTGATGAGTGCGGCCTTTTGGCTATCACGGCTGAGGTCCCCCAGCGTGGAGAGATCGACGCCCAGACGGGTGGCGACGACTTCAAGGAACCGGCCACTGCCGGCGGCGCAGCGGTCGTTCATGGCGAAATCCCGCACGCGGCCGCCGTCTTCGAGGGTGATGAACTTGCTGTCCTGGCCGCCGATCTCGACGATGGTGCGAACTTCCGGCGCCAAGTGATGAACGCCCTGCGCATGGCAAGTGATTTCCGTAATGGTCGTATCCGCAAATCGGATGGCGTTGCGGCCATAGCCGGTGGCGACAATGGCTTTGACCGCGGCGCGGTCCACTTGCGCGCCCTGGCAGGCGCGTTCCAGCAACTCGGCGGCGAGGCGTTGTTGCTCCACGCCCTGATCGGCGAGGCTGGTGCCAATGATGCGCGACTGTTCGGAATCGAACAGCACGACTTTGGTCGCCCGCGACCCTGCATCTATGCCGGCGCAAATCATGCGAGTGGCGCGCTATATACCAGCGGGCACGGACCAGTGCGAGTGTCAAAGTGGGGTGCCCCACTGCCCCAAAAACAAATACGAGACTTGTCAGAGGGAACGGACGGAGACAACTGTCTCACAATAGGCGCCGAGTGCCTCAGAATGGCTCAATACCCGGTCCTGTTGGGGGGATGGAAATCGGGAGGGGCCCCATTTTGCGGTATGAAATATCGAGCGTGGGCGGGCTGCCAACCAGTTAATCACAGGACCTGACGACCGCCCCCGCGCGCCCACTGCATTTTTGTCCGCGCTGGCTGATTGTCACGCACCATTAACTCCAATCCTGCTTAAGTCGTGCCCGCGGAGCACCCGCGCGTTGGCTAATGGGAGTGATCGCCTCTCCTTGAAACGAACCAACGACACTGAGCAGCACCGGGCAACTATGCAAATTGTAAAACCAAATATGAAACGAAAGATCATCCCAATCATGAGCGCGTCCGTTCTAATGTGGCTTCCGATTTCCGGAAGCGGAGCCGCGCTGGGGACGCGCCAGCGCACGATCACGCCGACGCTCCTAACCAATGTCCCGGGGATCTTCGCGTCGGATCTCGCCCTGTATGCAACCAACGGCTACAGTTCATGGCAGTGGGGTCCCGGCTCGGATGGGGGCCAAAAATGGACCACCAACATGCCAGCCGGCTACACGGGAGCCACCAATGCGGCCAGGCTTCTGTCGTTCTTCTGCTTCAGCGACATCCATCTCACCGACAAGGAAACGCCCTCCTGGCCATACTGGTCCGCTTACAAAACCCAGCCCGGATTCACCAACCAAAACTCGCTCGCGCCCGGAGATACCAATTTCTCGCTCCCGCCCGGAGATGGCAATTCTTCGGCCTATTCACCGGTAATGCTTTATACGACTTACGTGCTCGACGCCGCCGTCCGGACCGCCAACGCCTTGCACCGCCTGACCCCATTCGATTTCGGCTTTTCGCTTGGCGATGATGTCAACAGCGCCCAATACAACGAACTGAGATGGTTTATTGATATCATGGATGGCCAGCACATCACCCCCAGCTCCGGCACCAATGCCGGCGCCACCACCATCGACTACCAAAAACCCTTCCAAGCTGCCGGACTCAGTCCTGACATCCCCTGGTATCAGGTGCTCGGCAACCACGATCATTTCTGGGCCGGGTCACTCGTTACGACCGAATACCTCCGGGAGTCTTATACCAACAACCAAATCCTCCTGTTTGGAGATCTGGATACGGACGGCATAAACAGCCGCAGCCATTTCATGGGCACCGTTGACGGTAGCACGCCTTACGGCAGCATCATAGGTGTGGGGCCCGTCGCGCACTTCATAGACCCGGTGACCGGCTTCACGAACGCTCCGATGATTGCGCTCGATACGAACCGCTATTACCTCGAGACCACCAACTACATGAAGGAATTCTTCACCACCAAATCAAAGCCGGTAGGACACGGTTTCAGCCAGTGGAACGTTACTAACGACTTGGCTTGTTACAGCTTCGAACCGAAGGCGAATCTGCCGCTCAAGATCATTGTGCTCGACGATACCATGACCGACCAGAATCTTGATTTTGCATACGGGCAGGGAGGTCTTAATACCAATCAGTTGAATTGGCTGGTCGGTGAACTTGAGGAGGGGCAGGCCCAAGAAAAGCTCATGATCATCGCGGCCCACATCCCGATTGAGCTGATCGGCATGGAGAAAAGCACCAATTCTGTCATCACCTCATCGAATTTGCTCCTCACACTTCATCAATATCCAAATCTCATCCTGTGGGTCGCAGGACATATGCATAGAAACAATGTGAAAGCACAACTGTCACATTATAATGACCCGGAATACGACTTCTGGGAGGTGGAATGCCCCTCCTTGAGGGATTTCCCGCAGGAGTTCCGCACCTTCGCGATCCTCCGCAACACCGACAATACCATTTCCATTGTGACTACCGATATTGATCCCGAAGAGGCCCCAGGGTCTTGTGCCGATAAATCACGCGGTTATGCCGTCGGCGCCGCGCGCATATTCGCTGCGACCGGCATCGCTCCCACGCCCAACAGCGTCAATCCCTCTAACTGGGACTTCACTGATACGAATTCATATACGACCAATCTTGAGATGATCAAGCTCCTGACCCCGGTGATGCGAGAGAAGATAGCCAATTGCGGAGAGCCCCTGGGTCATAAGGTGGCCATTGATCGTGACGGGACCGGCGTGACGATCAACTTCCTCGGTGAATTGCAGTCCGCCGACGCCCCCCTCGATCCGTGGAACAACGTGGCCACCAACAGCCCCTACGCGGTACCTGCGGCAAACGGTGTGAAGTTCTACCGCGCAGCCGAGTAATTAAGAATTAGACGTTTGACTAACACAAACAAATGCAATCGCCATGAATCCAACCACTCCAGATACCGCACCCAAGCCATCAACCCAACGCCGACAAGCAGTTGCCGGAAGTTCCCTTAAAATCGTT
>Ga0182014_10004377_pt1 | contig 16275 bp, 6 predicted proteins | sample 612S2DmetaG_FD_120489 | JGI IMG/M metagenome (GOLD analysis project Ga0182014, IMG submission 120489) | Permafrost microbial communities from Stordalen Mire, Sweden - 612S2D metaG | ecosystem: Environmental > Terrestrial > Soil > Wetlands > Permafrost | place: Sweden: Stordalen | collected... | reverse complement strand
TCTAATCCATTCGACTTTATACACACCGCTCCCATGGAGGTACAGACCCTGGAGAATGTGAAAAACGAACTGATAGGGGAAATCACCCGACTCAAAACAGAAAATGAAAACCAACAGCTCGAAATCCAACAACGAGAAAAAGTGTTCAACCGTTTACAAGCTGAAAATGGGATATTAAAAAAAGAAACAACAATAGCTACAGGTCAAAACAGAGGAACAATTGACACACTTGAAAAAAATCTTGCGATGCTGGAAATGGAGATTTTCGGAGTCCTGTATCCCATTTACTGTCGCAATTATTTCACATACAACTATATCATAAACGCCCAAAGTGTAGACCTCGCGGATGATGCACTTTTCAAAGCAGTCGACGGTTTAGCCCCGAAGACAAAAACAATAAACAATACACATGGCAAACCGTACAACCGTCGTTGGAGCGATCGATTGAACAATTCAATCAAAAACGATTGCGCCCTGGCGGTCCTGATTTATCAATGGATGATAAATCCGGACCTATCCCAGCAATACAACATCCCCCCCGCCAAAGAACAAGTCGCAGAGATAGCCAATAGATACTTCAACTCTATTGGAGGAGTCATTGCCAACGTCACACTTCCGCTGTCCATGGCTTTGGCGATGTACCGGTATCGGCACCACAATCCACAAGAAACCTTCAACGTCGCGCTGGATTTTTATCCAACTCTGGACTATTACGAATACACTTTCTTTTCCTACTATAACGTAATTGACAAGATGCCCAAGGGCTTCACCGAAAATATTCCCCACATATTCAACTATCAATGGCTAAAATAGTTCATGTAAGAATAACAACTCGGATTGAAACGGTCGTCGTCTTTTTAGGATACAAACAAATGCTGAACGGTTCTCAGAATCTTCCAGTACGGCGGCGTGGGACGATGTTTCAAATGCAGCCAAGTGATCAAAATACTCGCAAAAACTCGTGATGCCTCATGAACCGACTGCAAGTCGTCGGTTGTTAATAAACTCTGCTCCATGTTGCAAGCGAACGTCAGCCATTCATAGAGCGTCGGAGTGTCACGGAAAGATGCATCAGACAATGGAAACGTGGGGTTTGCATGATCTTGTTGTTGTTGTTGTGGTGACTGCGAATAGTGCCAAGGAAAATTGGCAGATGACACTCTCAGCGGATATCGATCGGGACTATTCGTAACATATTGCCCTCGAAAGGCCTCGGTCCAGTCGTCGTTTCCAATCGCCTCCTCATCAATGATCAATCCACATGTATAAAGTAGAACGGTCCACACTGCCGCCCACACCAGGTGACGATCGCAAAAGGCATCCAGTTCGGAAACCAAGTGCTTGTGGATTAGAAGCATTTCGACCAAATCCACCAATTCCGAGTCGCTGCCGAGCACAGTTTGCATGGTCGCGTTGAACCAACACATGATACCCGATTGCGGCATCTGACCCCAGCAGCTCATCCAAATTTCACCTTGAATTCTCTGTTGAACCACACGGAGCGAGGCGGTGGTGATGGAATGTTCCGTTGCGTGACGCAAAAACAATGGGTACCGTTCTTTCAATTGTTGATATTTCCGGAGCGCGCTCGTCAAATGCACGGAGCGATCCTTTTCCGTTCTCAACGACTCGATATCGCCCAGTGTGGGAGACTCGAGGAAGTCTTGAAAATTCAGGTCGCACGCCACGGATGTCGCCCACCGTTCCCTGATATACTCGACATTCGCCGCTGCTGCGTCATCAACACACGGTTCCATGGAGTGCAGACGTTGCAACGTCTCAAAGGAAGGAATGAATGAAAATCCTGGTCCGAACATGGGAAGCATGTATTTTTGCAGGTCGTTCGGGGACGATCTGATAATGTAGCCTGCGGGCTGTGCAGGCACATGTCGGGCGGAGGTGATGTGGCCGTGTTCGTCGACGTCTCCTGCCGCCTCCTCCTCCTCCTCCTCCTCCTGCTCATCATTCTCCGGAACAATTTCGGCACCAGCGATTTCAGTATTAATCTGTACGTTCACGGACGGGTAATAGTTTTTGGCGAACAAATTCCAGTACAGATCAAACACCGTGTTATTCTCAACGTCATGAAGACCACTGGATAAAATGTGACAGGCAATCATCACATGCAGCAATTCTTCGAACAAATACATAAATTTAAACTCCAGTCTGGAATATTGTCCGGGAAATACTTGGGCGTGACGCTCGTAGTAGGCATAAAACTCTAGAATCGGCGACGACGGACTGGCCAGCCCAATGTCCCAGTAATCTTGGAACCTGGAACTTTCAAAATACATCGGCCTCACGCGCAACACTTGCTTGAACAGCAAGCAGGCCGTGTGCATTGTAGCGGCGAAGATGCACGTATTGTTGATTATGGTGGCGTGTTCCGTACTGGTGTTTTGGTCTTGTTCGGCGGATCGGGCCTCATTGCGACATCTCTGGTTCCAGTCATCGCAAAAAGCCAAATAAATGATAATGATTTGCTGAACAAGAGACGTGGGAATGAGGCGGGCATTCGAAAGACAAATCGCCATTTGTCGTGCATGAGAAGACGAGTCGCCAGCAATGCAATCCTGCCATACACTCCATTTGGAAACATCAATCGTAGTGTTGACATTCGAGTTTTTGAGACGGTCGTACAGCAGGTGTTGGTGTTGGTCAATCGCGCAGGGTTTCCAGCCACGATTGGAGGATGCAACAAAGAGCAAAGAATCATCTGCCACCCATGTCTCGGCAGGTTGCTGAACGCTGTTGATCATCATTTGCCACACATTATTACGAAGAGATTGTCCAGGCCGCGCGAAACGCTGACGATACTCGGCTCGGCTTTGGACGATGTCGACTTGGTTTTCCATGCGGACGCCCGAGTGCGGCTGAGCGAGACGGTAAAAGCCGAATTGATGTCGTATTGCAAAGCGTTTTTCGCTCGATTTCGACTCATTCTCGCCCTTGGATGTGGTAATCTCTCGAATACAATCAAAAGGACGGATTGCGGGATGGCGAACGAGGTCGAGTGTCGTGTAGCGATCGGCCAGCGAGTACTGAATCATGCCCCTGACAAAATCGCTCAATAACAAAACTCGATGTCTAATATCGGCTTTGGGTCCAGTAATGGCCTGTTCGCTCCACCACTGGTCGAAATAATCGGAAAATAACGGCGCGCTCAACATATTGCCCAGGATGGCCGTTGGATAGATGTCCGAGGGAGAGTCCAACCCTTGAAAGCCCAGCGCTCCGCCAATCTGCGAAATGATATCCGAGCGCGTTTCGGCATAATTCGAGTCCTTAAAAACCTCATAGGTGACATACACAATCTTCGAGCGTTCATCTGGGGCGGGAGCGCGGGCCGTCATTTTTTTTTCGGCCATCATCTTTCGCGACATTTGATTCAGATTGTCCAAGTGCACCACTGCATCTCGATCCACCTCACCGTACACTTGAACGTTGGTGGTCTTTTGGATCTGGAGCATCAAGGTCAAGGTCACATTGGGATGCAGATATTTCAGAGCCTGTTGATCACGCATTGCCTGCAAAACATCTTCGCCGCAATTGAACTGCGATTTTCCAAGTAGTTTCTTGGGTTGGGATATGAGGCAAGGCAAATGGTGGGATATGGGAATGCGCACCTTTTTCGGCCCCCGGGCCGTCGAAGTCTGCGCGGCATTCCAATCGTCCGTAAATTGATCCAAAATCAACTGTCGATAATCGCTAAACAACAGGAATCTCCACAAGTAAAATTCCCAAACTCGCGACGGAGGTGCAGGTTGGCAAGAGTGACAACGAACTTGTGCTGCCACGGGGCACTCGTCGGCGGCGAGAGTAGGCCGAATGATTTGTGGTCTTTGACCAGTGTTGGATTTTTTGGACGATTTTTCCGACAGAGTAACGGTGGAGGGAACAGATGGGGCGGTCGATGTTGATGATGATGATGATGAGTTGGAAGAGGCTGGCGGCCGTGATTCGAGCTTGGCGTTTTTTGTCGTTCGATGTGTCTTGACCATGAGATTGTGCTGCAATTTGTCTGCCCTCGTCATGTCCAAGGTGCCCCAACTGGAGAGGGATCTGGGATTGACGCCGGAACGAAAGTCTGCCTTGTTCATTCGATCCATGATACATTGCGGGCACCAAATACGGGTGCAAAATAGAATACCATACTCATCGCGCGTGAGTTCAACGGCAGGATCAATCATTCTCCGCATCAAATTTCGATAGGGGAGCGAATTTTCAATGCTCGGCGAGCCGCAAAAATTAAAATTATCCAATAACGCAAACCATTTGGCGGTGCGGGTGAAAATACTAAAACGACCGACGAGAAGACCGGCAGCGGCGACGGCCAGACTCCAATTGTCACTCGTGTGAGCGTTTTCGAATTGAACTTGCTGCAAACTGACCTCGACCGCTCGCATATCGATTAGACCGAGCAATTGGGTGTAAAAATGGTAGGTCATCAAATGTTTCATCCGGCGCGGCACAAGCTCCTCCGGTTTTGCCGGTTTTTCGGCAAAAGATGCGCGCTTCGAGTCCACGAGGTCACCGTTATTCCATGTTTGCGGTTCAATGTTTGTGCCGGAGATTTGTTTCGAAAGGGCCTTGAGTGAGTGGCTGGTGGACGACGACGACGACGACGACGACGACGACGACGAATAGGCGGATGGGGTGGCAGTAGCGGCGTGGAATGACGGCGGCGAGCAAACTGGAGCCTGGAGCGATGGGGTTGTCTTTTTGTGCGCATCGTGCGAGGAAACCTTGGAATTTTTGACAGGAATCTTCCACTGCGTCGGTAACGATGGATTGCAATTGGGGTGCACGAACGTGTTCGATGGATCCGTCAAATAATTACTACTGTCCGTCTCGGACGCAATGCTCTTGTAATGCCACAAGGTGGACTTTGAAAAATGAACCACGGGCTCCATAAAGATCCAACGCGAAAGGCCAAAATCGATCATCTTGAGGTGACTCAGTTTACGAGCGTTCATCGACTCGGCATTCATGCTTCGTTCATATCCTCTCGGTGGGTTGCACCCGAGGACCATATTGTCCACCTTCATATCTCTGTAAGCAACGCCTCTAAAATGGAGGTAGTGCATCGCCCGCACCATTTGGGCCGTTTCGTTCATTTTGGTGTGCGCACTCGGCAGGCCATCAAAGGTCTCCCAACCTCGTTGCACTCTCGACCAACAATCCTCGGTTCCCACCTCCACAATGATGCCCGTGATGGAGAGAGTGTAAGGGTTCAAGTCGACGCCCACCAGGCGGATAATGTGAGGATGTTCATAGACCAATTGATCCAAAAAGTCATCGCTGCCGTCGTCATTTTCTACAGTAACCCCAGCCGATGACGACGACTGTTGTTCTCGTCTCCTCCTCCGTTTGGAATTGTAAATGGTCTTTCCGTTCAAAGTGACAACTTGTTCGTTTTGGACCCGGTTGGCTGCGTGCCGCTGCTCCACATGAGTTGAATAGGTTTTCATGACCGATTTGGGCACGGTGCCCATGTCCAAGCCGATGTCGAACGTCGTATCGCCCGTCGCCGCCGCCGCCCTTGGATGACGGTTTTTGAATATCCAGGAGGTCCATCCAGGCGGAAAGGGAGAATTCCTGAGATTGGTCTGCATCAATATCAAGCTAGAGACCTCGCGCACCGCATCGTTCTTGGTTTCAAACATGTACTTTTCCAAAAATGCTCCCGACGAATTATGGATGGCAACCAGACGATGGTCATCATTGGCATTGATCGGATGAGGCAACTGGGAGATATTTGCGGCGTACACGGGATGAATGTGATCGGATTGCGGCGGAAGGTCGGCGCGTCTCGCCGATACATCCCTCTGATTCGCCCAGTTCATCTTCAAATACGACTTCCACACATATTTGGTACTTTTGGGCCTGAAATAATCTTTGGATCGGGTTGTAAAATCTTCTCGCCATGGCAAAACGACAGGCGCGTTCGTGTGCGGATCGATTTTTGGAACCACCACAAACGCGCTGCCAAATCCACCAATCCCCAGCAATTTTTCAACGTTGAAGAAGCGGGCCAAGTCGGGTTGGATGGCAATGGCAGGCAAATGAGACCGGTCCATGCCGACCGGGCTAGAGACCAAAGTGCCAAAACAAGACTCTCTCTCACACAATCCAAAGGCCGCCCGCCGTTTTGACAAAATCACATTTTTCACCCGTCCGCGCCCGATCCTTCCTGTCATTTGGATTGGATTATCGCCCCGCACGAATCGTATTGGTGGGTAATCGTCTTTTGAATCTCGCCACAGAATCAGTTTTGGCCAGCCGGGGGTGCTTTGCAGATGGCAGAAGCAGCCCGTTTGCCCGCCGAGTGTGGAACCAGCACCGCCAGCACCACCGCCATGTCGTCGACCATCCCTCATCTTCGAAGCATCCCAAGGGGCAGTCCCGAAGACCAATATCTACAGTCGAGAATCCTACAATACTGGCCGTACAGTAGCTTGGCGCTGGATTATGTCCCCACGAGCGGGCCTGGCGCTTTCAAAAAGGTGCCGAATTCCGTGCTGCAAAATGACCCGAAATTTTTAGAATTTGCAGCGCGAACCGTCGGAGATAATGCCATGCCCAATCCTATTGGATTGGGCAATAGAGAATTTGACCAACTTTGCAAGGACCGTGCCAATTACGTGTGGAGTCTCAAAAATGATGGCACGCGTTACATGATTGCTTTTATCAAAAACCAATACAATCCGGAACAACATGGTGAGCGGCGGCCGTTGGAAAGATCCAAAATTAAGATTGTCCAAAATGAAACGTCGGCCAGGGCGCTAGAAAATTTGCCTCTTTTCATGAAGACGGATAATGATAATGTCGCCATCACTGCCCCTGCTGCGGCCACATCTCGTTCAATCGATGCCGAGCAGGCGACTCAAAAAATGTACGAAAAGTATCAGTGCATTGCCATGGACCGAACTGGTCAAAAATTTGAGCTGGAGTATTCAGAGTCGCCGGCCGTATTGTTTCGCGGAACGCTCATAGACGTGGAGTATGTCTTTGACGATCGGTTGCCGCCGGAGGACCAGCACTCCATAGTGTTACTGGATATTATGGTACTTTTTGGTTCCCATTATGTATCGGAGTTGAACTTTATCCAACGTTACACGTACCTGTTGGAGCAGATGCAAGGAACTTCTTTTGTGGCAGAAACGGTGCCGGCATTGTCACTTTTGAAAAAGCACGTCCCGATGCGTTTGTGCGGCAAAGATTGGCACAGTGTCGCCGAAACATTCAACCGCGACGCGCTGGCGGCCTATGGTTTGGAATTGATCGCCGGAAGGACGCCACACGAACCTGTCACCATACGATCCAATACATTCATGCCGGGGCCCAAGATGGACGGTTTGATTTTTATGCCAATCAGTCACGCAATCAGACAAGGCACCAATCACTTCATGTTCAAATGGAAACCCCATCACGAACTGGACCTGCAGGTGTTTGTGTGGACGACGAAATGCAAGAATCGCAAGTATTGTCCATGGTGTCAAAGAGGTTTAGAAATGCCGCAAACGCAAACCTCTGAGGCAAGCAGGGTACTACTTGCTATTTTGCCTCACATCCATCACTTTGTGACCTTTGATAACAGTCTGGCCAGTGTACTGGAATCGCCCAGTCCTGAAAATTGGCGTTTACTCTCCACGAACCACGGAATGTGTAGCATCCATGTGGATCACGAGATTTACCTCCATCACTTCCCTATGAATGTGTTTGTCGGGGAGGCGGCGCCGGATGAGTGCAACGACAACGACAACAACCTTCGAACGAGTGCAGGCGTTCCAAAACGACACGCGTCGCACTTTTCACTGCGTTTCTTTCCGATGACACCTGAATGGGAATGGCTTCAACTATCCCGTTATGACGCCGCGACAATGCTCATCCGCAAGTGGCTGGAGCAGATTCGTTCAGAGCTGCCGACCACGGGTGCAAATCCGAGTACATCGTCCAAACCATTCGATATTACCCCGAGTCATTCATCGCCCGCCGTCCAATTTCATTCGACGCACCGTATTGTCGAGTGTTCCTTGCATCGAGATGCGAACAAGTCTGGCGCGGACGGAATGATGCAGTTTTGGCAGGAGGACATTATGCTCAGAATGTATCGCTTTCGCCAGAACAAGACACAACCGAACAGCCACACGACGATTCGGGAAACTCTCATTCAATTGTGTGGCAATCCCATTGATTTTTCGAAACTCTGGACTGCCGACGGATGTCCTGAGTATTAAGCGCGCGTCGCCGCACGCGGTCCGCGTATATCCACATTGGTCGAGCACGAAGTAATCCATCGAGATTGAAACAAGAGGAGACTGGGATATTTTACGGGTCCACAACCGTGGAAGATTATTGCCGACATTATCACACTCGACTTGCCCACGACACGTGCCAGCCAGTCATATACATATACATAACATACATGCATGCATGCATTTGCAACCTCGTGTGTGCGACCTGAGAGGCCGATTTGTCGAACACGCCTCACGCAGCGGCATTGGAATTGTGGTCGAAAATTGGCGAATTGTTTTTTTTGTTCATTTTGCAGGGTGTAGGCGCGGCTTTTGTCAACAAAAAAAACACACGAAAACCGATGGAGTTTCAAAAAGCGAGGCGTTTCCGTCCGAATAGGGACACGGCCGCCTGTTCGAACCGAGGGATTCGAAAGAGCTAATTTTTAGTTTGGGGCGCCTGTGCGGCTCGATTCTCACACAGCCGACCCAGAGTTCGAATCGATTTTCGAAAAGCTATTCGCGTTCCGTCATAAAACTACTTTTTTCGCACTTTTCAAAAATAAACACAGCTAGGTCACTTTTTGTTCAAACGCGCTCTCCTCGGCTCGAAAAATGAAAAAAAACAGCGTTTCGGTGGCGGACGTTTTAAAACGCTGCGTCCCCTTGCCCACCAGCGCGACTGGCGAGGTTTTAAATGTCAAAGAAATATACCAAAAATATGCACAATCATCAAAGTTCCAAAACAACACTGGAACAGGAGGAGGAGGAGGAGAAGGGGATTTTTTGGCGCCCATTTCTGCAGCGTTTCAAAGTCAGGCACCCGCCAATTCTTTTTTGCCGGACCACGAATTTGTAGACTGCACTCCGAAGGATTTTTTCGTGACAACACAGCACGAATTGCTTCATGAAGGCCATATCGAGCAAATACAAGGGCAAGAGTCACGGTTGGATCATGGAATAGCGACCGACTTGATGGAGAAGGACCACGGTCTGGCTTTTCACCTGAAACGCTCGCTCCAAAAAAGCACCCCCGATTTTTACCCCGAGCCATCGTACGCGCAACTCTATTGGCTCAAAAAGCATTCATTCACACTTAATGGATCTGAAAAGTGGCCGTCCAAAGTGGAACGCACCTATTGTCTCAACCACCTCGGATTGATTCGTGGCACGCCGATTCCCGCCGTGTGGAACTGGAACCAAAACGACGACATTGTGATATTCTCCGGCGTCTTTTGTTCACTATCCTGCCTCATCACCTATGTGAATTCCAGAAATCTAGATGCCGACATTCTGACAAACACCGTTCGATTCATCACCCAAGTCATTCCGGGAATCGATATTAGTCGAAATCTGCCGGCACCCAGAACCGAAATGTTCAAGCCCATTGGGCCCCTGGATCCAAACACCTGGAGCGCCAATGAATGCAACGCCAATGGGATTGGCTACTTTACTTGCGATCACCCTAGTATCATGAGCGCTCCGTTGTACAGTCAGTTGTGCCAATTCAATGACCGCTTGGTGGATATCAACCGGCGACGTGTTGAATCCGGATTGGAACGCCTTCTACCCATAAGTACGGGCAGTTCTCAGATAAATCCGCGTCACGTGAATGTCGAGAAAAACCCTGAGGGGTGGCAAGATTTTTTGGATTCCGATTTGGAAGACACACAACAGACCACTGGATACGACGACGACGCGACAATGGAATTATTTGGTATGGACTCTTCCATCTCATCGGCAGCGCCACCGTCATCTGCGACAGGGGATCATGACGCGGCGCTTGCTTCAAAGATTTCATCGAACACGACTGCAGTGGTCGCAGACCATTCGGTTTCGCGTCACAACGACAAGAAAACGCAAAGGCGTGAAATGATGGAAGAATTTGGTTTTGACGAAGACGAATTGGTGGGTCAACGTTCGAACGAAGAAGAAGAAGATCCGACGCCCAGCACAGCCACGCATCAACATGTCACGGATCAATGTCACGCGACGATCGTTCGTAGCGATGACAAACATGTCGTGAGAAGTTTGAATAATGTGGAAAATAAGACGCTGGGCGCCGAACTACCGGCACTCTATTCCGTCAAGAAGAAAAAAGTGAGACTTTCAAAAGAAGATTCGAAAAATGCGCGCGCCTTGCCGGCGGAGCCAGTTGCTTCATCACTACAGAACGACGTGACACTTTTTGAGAAAATGCCTGCCGTAAAGAACGCTAATGATATTTTGCCCGACCAACGGGCGAAGAAGGCCAAGAGATCGAGGGACGAAATGGAAGGAACGACCCGAAACGAAAAGGACGCGATGGATCAAGACAAGGCGGCCGCACGGACTCGTTCCGATCAACCGGTGATCGACGGTCAAACGGGCCTGGCGACCGAAGCCTGTGATGATGTTCGTCCGACTAAAAAAGTGTGCGTCCACGAAAGGGACGGCGCGCCGAGCACGAACTCCAACACTTTGACACCGGACCCGTCGAGCGACCCAAAAGCCGAAACACATTCTCAAAAAACCAGGCGCAAGGATGAGAAGAAGAAAGCAAAGCACACAGGTGACGAGAGTGAGGCCGCGGCTGAGGCGTCGCCCGCCACGTCCGTCGAACCTTTGCAAAAATCAAAAAAGGCTGCACGCGATAAAACAAATGAGTCCGAGTCTGAGAGTCCCGCAAAGGGCAATCCCAAAGAGCAGAAGAATCAAGACGAAAAGAAGAAGAAGAACAAGGACAAGAAGAAGGAGCACGGGGACGAGCAAAAGAAGGCAAAGGAACATAAAGTGGTTGGCCTCAAAGACAAACCGCTCAAACCATCGTCCACTGGCACCACCACCACCACCACCACCATCGCCCCCGCTGCTGTTCAACGGGGGGAAGAAAAGGAAAAGCCAGCCGTAACAACTGCTGCTCTGGACGTGGTCGGCAAAAAAATTCCCAAACTGTTGCGAGAGTTAAACTCGAGCAGCAGCAAGATGGATCGCATGGCTACTCAAGCTTTGCCCCCCAGGAGACCCCGAGCCGTTCAAAACTAACATGTAGTAATGGCTCTAGAATCGGCAGCGCGAAAGCGTCAAAATAAAATCTTTCACTCAAAAAGTCCACGAGCTTGTGTCTTGTCCGTGCGTATGTATATATATATATATATATATATACATTCACCGATCGCATTGACGAATAGGGACCCGATCACGGTCGACGCAGGGCATTAGTCTCTACTTTAGACAAATAGCCGTCGTCGCCACTGACTTGCAAAACAAGATTTACAAATACTCCACGCTGCTCAGCGAGAGCTTGAATGAGTTCGCGAATCAGGTTTTGAACGTATTCGGCGGCTTGAATGTCGGAGAATAAGGAAAGTTCCAGGCGCTGCTCCTCTTGCATCCACAGGATGAGCGGTGACAGGGAGGACGATTGCAGGCGGGCACAGATGGTTTCCTCCTCGTTTTGGTCATCTCGGCGAGATTCCCACACAATCGATTGGCAAGCTGCACACCAGTCCATTTTGCAAGTATCACAGGTTTGAATGTCGCAAGACGACCAAGATGAATTCCTTACTTCTCCAGTGTGCCCAGTTGTCCGTATGGCACAAAACGGACACAAGCGCTTGCCACTCGTCGCATGTACCCAGCGAATTGCTCTTGAGTGACCATTTCGCTCAGGCGTCGCTTTGAGCAAATCGCGCAGGCGCACCTGCAAAAAGGACGGAATTTGAGCGCCCAGTTCGTCTTCATTTTGGAAACATCTGGCCAGCAAGTCCCCAATGCCAAACAAGAGCGGTTTCTGAAATGATTGGTGGTTGCAGTGGTGCTGGTGGTAATGGTCGCCGTGCTCGTCTTCCGACGCTACGATCAGTGTTTCCGACGCTTCATCTCGCGTCATTGTCCTGGTTCCACCCTCCGCTTCCCATTGTCGCGTCTTCAATAGCTGGTATTGCCGCACGCAGACCACGTGATAGGCCATTTCGTAATAGACATCCGCCTCGTTGGATGTCGGGGCGTTGCATCGCGTCAGACCAGAGCATTCCCGGAATAATTCGGCCGTTCTTCCGTCGCGCTCCTTTAAAATATCGCGTTGCACAACAATCTCGTTGAGCATTCCAATCCAATCCAAAGTGATGATTGGAAAATCTTCCGAAAATCGTTCCAACACCGGTCCGAAGCACTTTAATATCTCCGTGGATGTCCATTGTACATCGGCAGCGTCGACCGTTGATGATGGTGACGGGGGGGATTGTATTATCAGCGAAGGCAGGGGATGCACGAGCAGCACCGAGTCCGAGCTGGACGCACCGTCGTCGTCATCATCAACGCCATACTCCACAGGCTGAATGACAAGGTGCGGCGTGCAAGAAATTCTCTCCAGCCAGGATTCGAATTTGAGAACGAGCGGAATCCAAAACTGAATCCACCAATAGCAACGATTGACGAGCATGACCGTCTCTGAGAGTGTTTGGCACAGGTGAGCCGATGATTCCAGCGGCCATATCGGAGCCGACCACGTCGAAAGCATTTGAACGGCCTTTAGAGAACACAGTTTGTCGGTAATTTGTTGCAATCGTTGCTTGACCGTATTCAAAGCGTAAAACTGCCAAATTGCACGACATTGTTCCGTCGTAAAGCAAAAATTACAAAAGGGACATGTCGGACGCCATGTGGCCGGGTCGACGCATGTCACATTTCTGACGTTCAGATGAGGTTGTGGTTCCGTCGGAGAAAAGACGACCATGACCATTGAGTCCCAGTGTACGACCAAGCATTGTGCACAGGACAAGTGGCCGCGATCGCACACCAGGTGACTCAACATTTTCGAATGACTCCAAGGGATGTCGCATTCCAACTGCCGGCGAATAATGTGTTTTAAAAAGTCTGTGTTGATCATCGGTGATGGTGATGGTGGTGGTGGTGGTGCAGACGGTTGCGGTTGGATGCCATCTATCGTACGAGTCGTTGTGGCTGGTGCTGGCATCTTGCCGTCGTGCATACAAAAGAGCAAATCAGAGCATTGGATTTGGTCGCATGAGAAACATTTGATCCCCTCTGCTTCTGACACTGCGTATTCGTCCAGGAATGAAAGGCAATCCCAGTGTTTGAATATGTGAGGATACAGGGCGTGCCTCGAAAAGGAAGTATAGTACTGCAGGATGATGAGTCGTACCCATTCGGAAGCCGACGATGACAGTGTCAAACCGGTTTCCAGACAGGCCCGTCTCAGTTTTTGGTTCCACAACAGGTTTGAACTGGCAAAAAAGGGTTTTTGACCCGCAGACGCGAGAGTCAAAGGATGCTTGCCGGAGTGAAGGCCAGGCGCGGCGGTTGGGTCCTCTTCCGCTTCTGCCTTTTCATCATCGTCGTCGACTCCAAAATGACCTCCTGCAAAAAGAGCGACATCCCTCAGGGTCCAATGAAACAGTACCCTGGACATCATTGCATGACATAGTCTTTGAAGACATGCGATTGAGGCGATGGGATAGGCCTGATCGCGCCGCGGTGGAGGTGTGTTTGAATCACACGCGTCGGCAGTATCGACCACAATCTCGCAGTCTCCTTCCCGACCCCTTGCGGTCACCAATTGGAGATGCCATTGAAATCGATATTCAAAACATGAGATTTGCGGGTTGGATGGGTGGCGGTGGTGCCGATCGAGATCGATTTGTGAATGGGGCAGGTGAGCCGTTTTGGTTCGGTTTTTGACGGCGTGTTCCCGTCGAATGATAAAGTCGGAGAGTTTTGAAAACATCAATGGTCTCATCGCGCCGCCACGGTCATTTGGCTGTAGAGAAAATGTCGGATCGCAACACGACGAGGGATTGGGCGCCCAGTAAAAACGTGGTCCACGTGCATGTTCGTCCGTCCCATGGTCGGCCGACGACGACGACGAGGACTTTTGCAGGGCAATCCAACCAATGCTTTGAAATTCATTGTCTTGTAATTCGGGCGACGAAAAATCAAACCAAGTATCACGCCACCAGAGTCGAAAGGCGGTGCCGAGCTCTTTCTGCCTCGTGGCCATGGCACACACCAAGAGCACGCAAGCTTCCAATGTCGGTTGCGACCAAATTAACCACCAACAATGGGACAATGCGGTGTCAAAAAACCACAAGTCACGTCAGCAGTTAAAAAGGACGTCCGGGTTGGATCCAAAAGTCACCGCGGTACAAGGGAAAGTGCCGAGAAAGCCATTCGAGCCGGCGCTCGCGCGCTCCCTTCGGGGCGCCGCATTTCGCGCCCCATCGGCGTCTCACCCGGTCTCATTCATCGGCCACACAGTGGGCAGCGTTCGTCTTACATTTTCATCAAGTCCACATTTTCGCGCGCTGGAAGGAAGGCCGTTGAAATTTTCAGAGTTCCTTTGACGTGGAAAAAGAGCGACACCAGCCACGTGACTCAGAGCCACTGGAACTGGAGCAGTAGGTGAAAGAGTCTTAAGACGAGACAAACGCTTTTTTACTTTGAGTTGAAGAGATATCCTTGAACATGACGGCGACAGTGGGTTTGAAGGTTCGGCCTTTTAAAAATCGATCGCCCCACGCATATCAATGTGTCATGTGAAGCAGATTTGCGTAAAAAATTTCGGTGGTGGCAGCATGCGTTTTGGGAGGCCTTGGCCCGATATGAATTGGCAATGCCCCGTGCTGAAAAGTGGGCCGCTTGGCCCAACCGTGACACTCAAAATGCATGTGAAACAGAAAAAAAACGATTTTTAGTTGCTTGTTATCGAAGACATAGCAGTCGCCTTGAACAAATTCGAGACTCGAAAAATGGATTCGGACAGAGAAGCACAAATTTCAAACCGTGGTGGTATTTTCCATCGGGCAAAAAATCTCATCAAAGGCCACCCCGTCATTTCCGTGGCTATTTCGGCCGCCGCCCTGTTGTTGGTCTTGAAGGGCATCAATTATCTGATGAGAAGGTCTTGTAGCAAGGACGTGAATGGAACGCTCACCCTGGATCCCACTCAAAAAGATCGCACGCTTTGTAAGGTTCAGTCTTATTTCGACGTCGTTGCCAACATCGACAAGAGGTTCCTCGGCTTTTTGGCCCCGAACAGCCTCAACTATGATTTTAGCACGGGAACGCTTTCCCGCGTCAAAGACACAGCCCCCACCCCATCTTCCTGAAGCAGATCTGTGAATCCGGTGGAGAAAAGTTTTACAGACACTGTCGTCGAATAAAGTGCATTCGGAAAACATCGAGCGTGTTATTTTTTTCGGATTTTCAGAGGATTCGAGTTTGATTTTATCGCCATCAAGTTCCTGGAGCTCGGCTCGCACTGCACACGCATAGGCCATAGGGAGAGTTCCGCGCCCTGGGGATGCAAAAGGCACCGCACTCCGTGCCGGGCACCGACAGGCGCTCCAATGCTCTCCCGGAGGCATCATTTTTGGCGTCCGGTAGATTGACTCGTGCATATTGTCCTGGGTTTCGACACGAAGAAATGACATTATTACGTTTTCCATTGGCGGGCGAAATGCAAGCAATTTCGGAATCGGGTAGGGCCTTTGCAAAATCGAACGGGGTCGCGCTCGTGATGTGATTGAGGTCCGGGGTCATAAATGATGAAGCAGAAATATCGCTGGGCTGCAAAGTGGTGCTCACCGGCAGTGATGATGGTGGTGTCGTCGTAACGGCGCCGAGGGCCGCCGTATTTCCAACAATGGCGGCAGGTATGGCCGTCAAGGGCGTCAGCGCGACGCTAGAAGGCACGATTGTCATGTACAAATCGGGTCCGTAGATTAGAATGATGAGGTAGAACAACTGCATCAGTAAGCCCACTAGGGCACTCACAAAAAGACAGACGGCAATGTTGGAAATTCCCCAAATATGTCCCCTAGGATGATGATGATTATGATGATGATGATGGGAGTGCTTGTCCTTCTTGTCGTCGTCCGAGTCCGAATCGCGACCATTGCGGCGACGGTGTGCGTTCCTTCTCCTTCTCGAGCCTTCCTGAACTTCGGGGGCCCATTGGGCGTTCGGCCTAAAGAATATTGACATGACGTCACTCGACGCGGCGGCTCCGAAGACACTAAATCAAACGAAGAAATCT
>Ga0182014_10004374_pt1 | contig 16279 bp, 8 predicted proteins | sample 612S2DmetaG_FD_120489 | JGI IMG/M metagenome (GOLD analysis project Ga0182014, IMG submission 120489) | Permafrost microbial communities from Stordalen Mire, Sweden - 612S2D metaG | ecosystem: Environmental > Terrestrial > Soil > Wetlands > Permafrost | place: Sweden: Stordalen | collected... | reverse complement strand
GCGATGTACCACGACCAGGGACACATCCCGATGAAGCTCATCGACTTTGAGAAGACGGTCAACATCTCTCTCGGTATCCCCATCATCCGCACCTCGGTCGACCACGGCACCGCCTTCGATATCGCCGGTCAGGACCGCGCCGACTCCCGCAACATGCAGACCGCGATGCGCATGGCTGTAAAGATGGCCGCCGGCAGGCTGAGCACGACCGCACCCTTACAGGAGGTTCGCTGAGATGCGCACCTTCGACGTGATGGTGATCGTTGTTTACATGGCTGTGCTGGTCGGCGTCGGTGTGCGTCTGTCCCGCCGTCAGAACACAACCGACGAGTACTTTCTTGCAAAGCGCTCGGTTCCCGGATGGGCTATTGGTATGTCGCTTCTGGCGACTATCATCACCAGCGTCACCTTCATCGCTTATCCCGGGGCCTCCTACGCAGGCGACTGGTCGCTGCTGGTTCCGGGAATCATGTTCGTCCTGGTGATTGCCGGAATTGGCGTAGTCGTTGTGCCATTCTTCCGCCACGCCGTTGCCATGAGCGCATACGAATACTTCGGCAAGCGCTTTGGCCCAACGGTCCGAATGTATTCTTCCTTCGCCTTCGCCGTGGGCCACTTCTCCAAAATGAGCTTCGTCTTTTACCTGCTCGCACTCTCGGTCGGAGGCATTACGGGTTGGAGCCTCACGAGGATCATCGTGATCCTCGGTATCGTCACTATCTTCTACACTCTCATCGGCGGCCTCGAAACCGTCATCTGGACCGACGTCATTCAGGGCTTTGTTCTTTGGAGCGGAGTCGCGGTGTCGATTGGCCTGCTGCTCTTCTCGCCTCATGTCCATGCCGGCGATATGCTCCATCTCCTTGCGGTCAACCATAAGACGAGCCTCGGCGGCTTCAGCTTCAATCTGCACGCGCAGACCTTCTGGACGATGTCCCTCTACGGGTTGTTCTTCTATCTCCAGAAGTACACCGCGGACCAGACCGTGGTGCAGCGCTATCTTGCGGCAACCACGGATCGGGCCGCCCTTCGCGGCATCGGCATGGGCGCCGCTCTCTGTCTTCCAGTGTGGACGGCGTTCATGTTCATCGGCAGTCTGCTATGGGCCTTCTATCGCATCACCGGCGAGCATCTGCCCGCCTCTGTCACCAAGCCCGATCAGGTCTTTCCCCACTTCATGGTGACGCAAATGCCCCTGGGAGTGGCCGGCCTGTTTCTTGCGGCACTCTTCGGAGCGGCCATGTCCATGCTTGCTTCGGACCTCAACTGCCTCGGCGTAATTGTGGTCGAAGATTTCTATGGCCGGTTTGTGCCCGGAAGTACCGATGCGCAACGGCTCCGAATCGGCAAGCTGTCTGTTGCCGTTTGCGGAATTCTTGCCATCGCCGGCGCACTCCGCCTTTCGACGACGCAAGGCTCGGCTCTGGCGCTCTATTACTTACTGACTGCCATCGTCGCGGGAGGCCTCGCGGGTCTTTTTCTGCTTGCGTTCCTCATTTCGCGGGCGGGTCGCGGCGCAGCCATCCTGGCAATCGTCGTAAACCTCGTGTTCACCGCCTGGGCGACGCTGACCATGAATGGCGGCCAGACCTGGAACCTGCATCGCTGGAACTACCCGTGGCATGAGCTGACGATTGGCGCCGTCGGCAATACCCTGATGTTTCTTGTTGGTTGCCTTGCAAGTGTTGTGTTGCCGGCGGATCGTGTGGCTGGTCCTACCTTATGGGATTGGCTGGCAATAAGCCGGAGAGCGAAGCACGAAAAGATTTTAGGAGACTCAAATGAATCGATTGCTCAAAGCAGTTGAACAAAACGGCGGCCAAACCCTCCTTGGAGCGGCACTCTACTTCTACGATCCCATCTTTCTTGAGGTCGCGGCCCACCTTGGCTATCAGGCCATCTGGATCGAGATGGAGCACGCTCCGATTACCTTCGCTGAGGCCGCGGATCTATGCCGCATGGCAGCCGGGTCCGGAATGCTTACCATGATCCGCATTCCAGACTCGCGGCGGGAGAATATCCTGAAGGCTGCTGAGTGTGGCCCCGACATCATCGACGTCGCCATGGTCGACAGGCCGGCTCAGATGGACGAGATGCTCGAGTATGGGCGCTTCGCCCCCGCCGGTGGACGTGGCTATTTCAGCGTCTCTCGCGCGGTGCAATATGGCGTGCTCAACTCGGTCAACGAGACCCAGCAGAGCCTCAATCGCGAACTGTGCCTGATGGCGCAGATCGAAACTACTGAGGCGATGAAGAACCTCGACGAACTTGCAGCCGTTTCCGGCGTGGACCTGTTCGTCGGACCGGCCGACCTCGCGGCCAGCCTGGGCTATCCGGGCCAGACCTTGCACCCTTCTGTCCGCGATGCCGCCGCGCGTATCGTCAAGGCGGCAAGGGCCAACGGCAAGTGCGTCGCCTCCGCCTGCGGACCAAGCGACTTCAAGTTCTGGCTCGATCAGCGGATTGATCTTCTCTTCTGCACCAACGATATCGCCTGCCTTAAACGAGGCGCCAGTCTCGCACTCAACGAGGCAAGAGCACTTCTACCTCCGGCGCGCCAGGACGCAGAGTTGCGCAATGCGAGTGAAAAGGAACAAATCGACGACACCATCGGCGATACCGGGACATTGACTGCATAGTCGCCACATCAGGATGAGAGGGATGTATATGACCCACGTTCACGCATGGCCTCAAACGATCAAGATCCCTCTGATGGCTGCCTCCCTGGTTTGCGCCCTCACCGTGTCTGCCCAGACGCCCCGAAATCCTTCCGAACCTGCGGTGCTGAGGCCGGCTGACTATCATCACTACATCGATACGTTCCGCCAGCAGGAGCGCGAAGCCACCGGCAAGCTCTACGAGGGCGAAGGCGGCGAGGATTCCTGGACATGGATGCAACGCGAGATTCCGTGGTTCGATGCCTCCGACAAGCAATTTGAAGAGATGTATTACTTCCGCTGGTATGCCTGGAAGAAGCATCTGGTCAAGGCACCTCACGGCTACCTCATCACCGAGTGGTTGCCTAAGCCCGCGATGTCCGACTACGGCGGTCTGCCCGACGCCGCGCCCTTCCACATTGCCGAAGCCCGCTGGCTGCACGATCCTGCGATCGCGGAGGACGACGCGCATTACTGGCTCTCCCCCGGCGTCGACTCGCATAAGTACAGCGATGCCATGGCTGCAACCGTTCGCGACCTCACCCTCGTCAACGGCGACCGCGCTCTCGGTACAGCGCTGCTGCCCGCGATGAAGGCCAACTACAAGGCATGGGAGGATGCACAGCAGGATCCTAATGGCCTCTTCTGGTCGATCGACACCCGCGACGCCATGGAGAAGAGCATCAGCGGAGATGGCTATCGGCCTACCTTGAACAGTTACATGTACGCCGACGCGCGCGCCATCGCAGATATCGCTGCTTCCGCCGGCGACCGACAAGCGGTCGCCGAGTTCAACCACAAGGCCGATAACCTTCACGACCTCATCGAGACACGCCTCTGGAATCCGAAAGACCAGTTCTATGAGGTCGTCTCACCCGCGGCAGATTCCGGCATACGCAAACAGAAGAAGTTCATCGATCCCGGAACCAATCTGCAGTTCTCCGGAGTTCGCGAGCAGATCGGCTATATCCCCTGGATGTACGATATTCCGGCTGCTTCACATGCGGTGGCCTGGAAGCAACTCTTTGACCCTCAGGGCTTCGACGGCAAATATGGCGCCACCACCGCCGAGCGCCGCAGTCCGCGCTTCCGCTTCGCCAGTTCCGACCAATGCACCTGGAACGGCCCCGCGTGGCCCTTCGCTATGACCCAGACCCTCCTGGCCCTCGCCGAATATGAAGACACCTCCAGCACCTCCGTGATGTCGCACGTCGACTACCTGAAGCTCTTCTCGCGCTACATCCTCGCGCAGCACCAGACGCTCGCAAACGGCCACACCATCGACTGGATCGACGAAGACTATGACGCCGACACTGACGAGTGGATCGCCAAGAACATGCTCATCGCCAAGAACAATCAGATTGGCCGCGGAAATTACTACAACCACTCCGGCTTCGCCGATCCACTCATCACCGGGATCATCGGCTTGCGCCCTCGCGCGGACAATCGCATTGTTTTGCAACCGCTATTGCCCCCGGACCGGTGGAGCTACTTCGCTATCGATGCGCTGCCTTATCATCATCACCTGCTTACCGTCCTGTGGGATTCGACCGGCGCTCGCTATGGAAAAGGGAAGGGTATGACACTTCTGGTGGATGGCAAGCGGGCAGCGAACCGCAGAGATCTTGGCACACTCGAATACGAGCTGAAATAGCACGTAAGCGAGCGAAATAATTGCGTCACAAGGGAGAGAAGGATGCTCAGGGCACGCCTCACAGGGATAAGCGCACTGTGCTTCACGGTATTTGTCGCGATTGCGCAGAAGGATGGACGTCCCGCCGCGACCATGGGCGTCGCGCCTCCGCTCGCGATGGGCGGAGTGCCCGTGACCGTCAGTGTTCCCGCAGGCAGCTTCGTCATGGGTGCCGACGCGGTGACGCTGCCAGCCTCCGTGACCAAAGGCTTCGGCGTCATGTCGACTCGCCCCGAAGAGGGCGACTTCGACGAAGTCCCCGCGCATATTGTTCGCATCTCGCATGCCTTCAAAATGTCGGTCACAGAGATCAGTCCGGCCGAATTTCGACTTTTCGATCCGACCTATTTGCCCAGTGAAACCGCACCCGCCTACGCCGCAGGCATCAGTTGGCATCAGGCAACGGCCTACTGTGCCTGGCTCACGAAGAAAACCGGCAAGCCCTGGCGTCTGCCCACAGAGGCTGAGTGGGAATATTTCGCCCGCGCCGGTGGCAAGCAGATATTCGGCAATTCCGGCGATATGCCCAGGCCCGACACCGAAAACGCATTCGGCGTCGAAAACATGGGCGTTGGACGCCCCGAGTGGACCCTGGACTGGTACGCACCGTACCAACCCGGCGAGCAAACCGACCCCGTCGGCGCCGCTTCCGGATATACGAAAGTCGTGCGCGGCGGCGGGCTCGATTTCCGCAAGTCGGCGACCAAGACCACGCCAGACCTCAACGTGCCCGCGACCGCGCCTTACTTTGCCCGCGCTGCAAACCGCGCCAGCATGGCGCCCGCTTACGTGTCGAAGGACGGCAACATCGGCTTCCGTGTCGTCCAGGCCCCAATGCCGGCGACGAAACCGGGGCCGCCGCAAGCGTTCTTCTTCGAAACCGCCGTCAAGCAGCAGCCCATCGCCCCCGGCGCGCTCACTGCTGGACCCGACCCCACCAAGCCTTGGTACCACGTGCATGAGCTGTTCCCCAACCTCCAGGGCAAAGACATGCCGGCTGTCGGGTGGAAGCTTGGCCTTGCGCCAGGACTGGGCGTGAACTACCACAACTCTGCAATCCAGGTGCTGCCAAACGGCGACCTGCTCGCCGCCTACTACAACGCACCGGTCAGCGAGGACGATCCCGACCAGACCATCCTGATCATGCGCCGACGCGCCGGCACGGAGGACTGGGACATGCCTGAGCCGTTTCCCGTGTTCGCCGACGCTGCCCTCGCCGGACCGGTCATCTGGAACGACTCCGCGCATCCAGGCAAAATATGGATGTTCTGGGGATTTCCACGGCTGATTGGCGCGCCCCCGTTCTGCTTTGCCACATCGACCGACAACGGTGTCACTTGGTCGCAGGTGAAATTCCCATACTTCCCTCAGTCCATCGGCCGCTACGTCTCCCAGCCCATCGACAGCATCGTTCGAGCGAAGGACGGCACCATCTACCTCCCGACCGATTCCACCGGCAAAGACGACGACGGCAACGGATCGATTAGCGTAGTGTGGGCCACCAAAGACGAAGGCAAGACCTGGTACGACACCGGCGGCCGCACCGCGGGACGCCACACTACCATCGTCATCGCGAAGAACGGCGACCTGCTCGGCTTCGGCGGCAAGAACTCCGAGATCGACGGCCACATGCCGCTCGCGCGCAGTTCCGACGGCGGCAAGACCTGGAAGAAATCTGCGACGCCATTCGACGAACTGCTCAGCGGCGAGCGCCCCAGTGTTATCCGCCTCGCCAGCGGGCGGCTCTTCTTCGTCGCCGACTACAATCCGAAGCACGAAAAACATGTCCACACAGACGGCGCGTTCGTTGCGCTCTCCGACGACGATGGCGCGCACTGGACGATGAAGCGATTGCCGCCGGACATTCTCACCGTTGGTTACACCACCGCAACCCAGGGCCCGGACGGCATGATCCATGTCATCACTTCGAAGAACTCGCCGAACTATGAGATCGAACTCAACGAGGCGTGGGTGCTGGATAAAAACGCCTATGGCGATACCGACCAATGCTTCGGCGGCGCCAAACCCGCTGTCTGCCCGTTAGACCAACTCAGCGTCAGCCAGCAGATCGAGAATCCTCAGGGAAAGGCGATCGCGAATTGGTCGGTCACCGACTACGACGGACGCCGCCTGCTCCAGGGCTCGAACCAGTTCTTCTATTCCGACGGCAAACTGATGTACTCGGCGGACTTCTATCTCGGTCACAAGACCGGCGAGGAGCGCTACCTGCGCGAGGACGGAACACCGATCTGGGTGAAGCATTACGCGGACGACGGCACGTGGACCTGGGACAACTTCGATGCCGCCGGCAAACGCATTGCCACTTCGCATTGGCGCGGCAAGACGCTCCTCAGCAGCAATGTCCCCAAGCCTCCTGCCCGCAAGAAATCGGCCGACGAAAAGCCGATTGCCCCGGACGCCGAATGAGACGCCTATTCTGTCTTCTACTCCTCGCTTTTGCCGCCCCGGCGCTCGCACAGCGGGGCGAACAACTAGCAACTGACAGCCAGCAACCAGCGACTGGCCCCCATCGTCTTTGCCTACTTCAAGGAGCCCGGCAACCAGGGCATCTACTTCGCGCTTAGCCGCGATGGCTACACCTTCACCCCGCTCAATGACGGCCAACCCTGGCTCAAGCCCGACAAGCCCGGCGAGATCATGCGCGATATCTTCATCACCCGCGACCCATCGGGCGAAGGCTTCCGCGTCGTGTGGACGTGGGCTTGGCGCGGCAGCACGCTCGGGACGGCTTCATCTCCCGATCTCATGACGTGGTCGCACCAGACCGAAGTCCCGATCATGAAGGATGTCCCCGCCGTCCGAAACGTCTGGGCGCCTGAGACCTACTGGGACTCGGGCGCGAAACAGTGGCTCCTCATCTGGTCCTCAGCCGTCGACGGCATGACTGACGGCAACCGTATCTGGGCCGCGCGCACCGCCGACTTCACCACCTACTCCAAGCCGACCATCTTCTACGATCCCGGCTTCGTTGTCATCGACGCAACCATGTTCCACCGTCACCTCGACGGAAAAGACGTCGTCGTCTTTGTGGTCAAAGATCAGTCCATCGACCCACTCCGCTATCAGATCCGCTGGACGTCAGGTCCTGGGGTCGAAGGTTCCTGGGGTCCGCTTTCCGGCCCGATCACGGAGAGCTGGTCTGAAGGTCCTTCGGTCATCCAGGTCGGTGCGAAGTGGATCGTTTACTACGACCACTATCGCGCGCCGCGCGCCCGCTACGAAGGCGTGCAAACCGCCGACTGGATCCACTGGACCTCTGTCAACGGGAAGATGCATTTTCCCGACTACGCTAAGCACGGCAGCTTCTTCCGTGTCACCGATGCCGAGGCCGAGCGCCTCCTCAGCCGCCACGACCCACCCGTCGCTGCGACCCCGCTGCCGCAGAATAGTCAGCAGCCTAATCCTCGAACAGCCAATCCAGGTTGGGTAATTCACCATTCGCATTGGTGGTGCTGAAGTTGACGTGCGGCGTCACATGCGCGCTCTCGGGAATAAATCCAACGACCACATAGGCCCCCTTGCCGAGATCAAGGTCGTTCGCACCTGCCGGCAGCGGCTTCGTCCACACGGTCACGGGCAGGCCCTTCGCTGTTGCGATCGCGTCCGGCAGCAGGATGTTCCACTGCTCGGTCGACGGCGACACGTTCATCGCCTTCCTGGAGGAGGACTTGAAGAATCCGACCAGGATTTGCGCCGGCTGGCTGAGGGTGAAGTGGATGGGCGTTTCCTGCTGCGCCGATACGCGTATTCCAGTCAGCCCGTCTAACTCCGGCACGACGCTGGCGATCGGCGTCGCCGCGTCGGTGCACAGCTTCTCGCCGGAATGCACCGTAAACGTCTCTCCCTCGCCCGGCGCAAGCGTGAACGCTACCTGCGGAAGTCGCGCGGGAGTTGCCTCCGCCTTTGCCGGCTGTGTGGAACCGAGTGACGTCAGTCTGCTCTGAAACCTGGCCAACTCGTTGCGATAAACCGGCAGCAGATCGCGCCAGTGGTTTGTCTCCGGTCCGCCGCGCACGGGAATCTGCCGCTGCGAGGTCTGCATCCCCGCCGCGTTGCGATACGTTGTTTCGGTGAGTTGCGTAAGCCTCGCGAAGTCGTCGACGCTGGCGGACAGCAGCGGCTCAGCTTTCCGCAGGTCGGCGGGATCGCGATCGTATCCGAACTGCATCACCAGGGTCGCAGCCTGCGTTTTGTGGTTGTAGTACGACATCAGCGCAGCAATCGCGCGCATATCGTTGACGATCCGCTCATACTCCGGGCGCGCGTTGGCGCTGATTCCGGGCGCGGCTGCCTCGGCTTCGGCGACAGCTTTGGCCGAACTCGCCGCCACTTCAGCAGCGACGCCCAGCGGAGTCTCGCCATGATGCGGCTTGTGGTTCATCTCATTTGCGACGTACTCGTTCAGCCGCTCGCCATCCGGCGCGTCTCCCGTCCAAAGCGTCTCTGCCGGATTGAAGCGCGCTGCGTCGATCAACTGCGGCATCGTCATTCCGAGCGACAGTACCTCGCGATTGCCCTCGGTGATGCCGATTCGCGGCAGCAGCTTCGGCGCACAGATGCCGGATAGTTCATACGCGGCCAGAAGGTGCTGCGCCGCATCGGCCGTTCCAAACCGCTGCGCAAACTCTGCGACCCAGTATGCGTGTTCCTTTGCGGGATCGCGCTCGGGATTCCACGCGTAGCGTGCCCAGGCCTGATACCAGATCCAGTCGCGATCCATCTGCATCAGGCGCGGGGTGGTGTTGTCGGCCGTGTAGGGCCAGTCCCAGTAGCGCAGCGGATAGAGGTGCAGCCCTTCGATGCCGATGCGCACGAAGTTGGATTCCGTCTGCTGGATGAATTCGGGATCGCCCCAACGGAACGGTTCGAGGTTCGAAAGCAGATGGATGTTCGCGATCTCGACGTTGGAGGCGGCGACCAGTTTCTGGAACTCATCCTTCACCGGTCCGCGCACATCGGTCCAGGTCAGCGACTCGCCGTTCCACTTAAACATGGTGTCGATGTTCGAGTAGAGCGGCTTTGCCGCCGCCATCACATCGTAGATATCGGTCGCGTGCGCACGCACCACGATCGGCGGCTCGGGCACCGGATGCCCTACTGCCTTAGCCTGTTTGGCCAGACCATCCTTGACGCCAGGGATGATGGTTTTGGTCAGCCACTCCGGTCCGTAGTGTGGACCCATGGCCTCGCCCAGCGTCATAAAGATGCCAACGTTCGGATACTCGCGAATGAACTCCGAGATGCAGTAGCGCGTGTACTCGCTCGCCAGAGGCGTAGGCGCCGAAAGGTGCATCGGCACTCCGTGCGCCTTGGCAAAAGTGTGCGACAGATGAATGTTGTAGAAGCCTTGTAGTACCCAGATGCCGCGCTTGTCCGCGTCCGCTGTGAGCCAGCGGAACATCGCAATGTTCTGTTCGAGTTGAGCCGTCGGAAGTTCTTGCGCCTCAGGATATCTCGGCAGCTTCAGCAGGGAAGTGAATGGGTGGCCGCTCCAGAGGTACAGCGTGTTGATCCGTTCGTCGGCCAGCGTGTCGAGATACTTCGTCCACGCCGCTTTGTCGTAGAACCACGGAAACTCCTCGGGTGTGTAGCGATAGTCATACTCGGCGCCCTCATAGGTGATCTCCGGCCGCTGCAGTCCTAACGCTGTCCCGCGGAGTTTCAGTTGCGGATGATCCTGGAAATCGAGCGTGGCGGGCAACGCATGCGTCGCACGGATGCGGTCTGCCAGCTCCATCGCGCCGTAGAGAACGCCCGACGGATCATATCCCGCCACGATGACGGTATTCCCGAGCCGTCGCAGCAGGAATGCTTCCTTCGCATCCGGCCAGAAATCCGGGATCTGCTTGTCGTAAGGCTTCAACAGCGGATCGAGTCGCGTCGCCAGCAGGATCTGCTCGTCCCCCGGAAGGCCTGCGATCGCCTGCTCGAGCCGCTCCTCCGCGAACAACTCGCGCGGCGTCGGATTTGCCGACACGCGGATATGCGGAGCAGCCGGGGCGCTGGTCGATGCAAGGAACAGGAGGAAGAATGCAGTGCGTATTCTCATCGGATCTAACCCGGCTCGTTCGCAGGAACCTGCGGCTCATCTGTCGACTTCGGCTTTCCCTTCGCATCCGAGGTCTTCTGGAACAGTACCGCCTGATACGGTTTGCCCGTCAGCGCCAGTCGCGACTTGCCTGTAAACGATCCCGGCACCGGCGTCGCGGTCATCGCAAACGGATCGATCAGCGTCGCGGAGAAGTTCGCCGTTGTGGGAAGCGGGAAGTCATAGCGCGCAGGCCGATGGTAGTCCAGGTAATAGAGATACAGTTCACCCGGCGCGCCAGCCGAGAGATAGTAGGCGTCCTCGTATTCGTTGAGTCCAACTTTTGTGATCTTCTCGACCAGCCCACGCAGAAACGCGATTCGCGCCGGCGATTCGCCGTGCAGGCGGCCGGCGTCGGACCAACTCGACTCGCCGGTATCCGAGATGAAGACCTCGCCATGCGTGGCGTAGACGCCGCGGACTGCCGCAAGCCAGAATCGCCGCGTCATCTCCTCCGCGGAAAGATTGCCCCAGCGGCGATCGATGTCGCCCTCATACTGAATCTCGTCGTAGATGATTGGTTTATTCCACGCCGCGCGGCGATCCGCGGACTTCTCGAAGTCGTAGCTTTGCAGGCTGGCGTGCGTACACCACGGCTTCGAGTGGTCGTAGATGACACGGCTGTGGTGGATCGAGCGAAGATGGGAGTAAGGGTCTTCAGCTTGGGTAATGCGAAAGAATCGGTCCCAATCGCTCATCGTCTTCGACCTGACGAGGTCGTACTCGTTCGCAATCGACCACCACACGTTCCGGAATGCGGAAAGCCGGGCGATGGCGTAGCGCAGATAGAAGTCGTCGGCCTCCGCGCCTATCGCCTTGTATCCCCAGGCGTCGTACGGATGGAACAGAATCAGATCAGCCTCGATATTCGCCTTCTGCATCTCCTTCAAGCGCTGCTCCAGCAATTGAAAATACGCCGGATTGAAGCGCGTCAGGTCAGGTGCACCGCCGCGTCCCTTCGCGTCGGCCGTGGGATTGGGAAACGGCAGAATCTGCGGCCCTTCGCCCAGCGGCTTCGGCAGAACGCACACCCGGCTCTTATTGAAGCGAGCCTCTTTCATGCCGTCGATCGAAGCCTTCGCATTTTCGTCGGCAGTGAACAGATAGGCGTACGTAGTCGTGCCAAAAGGGAAGTAAGGAGTGCCGTCCGCATACTGGAAGTGGAACTGGTGCGCTGTCCCGACCGGACCGTGATTGCCGGGCGTTGTGGGCGGAGTGCAGAGGAAATCGCCGGCGCGGGCTGCAAGTTCCCGCGCCGAACTTTCCGTCACATAGCTCCATCGTCCAGGCGCATCCGGCATAAACCGCACCCGGTAGGTGCCATCGCCATCGTAAAACGCCGTCACTCGCACATTCCGGTGATCCATCGTAAAGACGGCTGTCAGCGCTACCTCTTTATATGGGTTGCCGGCAGAAGGGCCAGACAGCGCGATCTCGAACATGCCCCACTGCTCTACGCGGCCGGGCGTGGTCGATGTTCGCGCCGAACCGGCGCCGGTCGTATCGCCGGGAACGGCCGCCGAGAGCAGCGCCGGCTGCAGACTGGCGGCCACGGTAGCGGCGCCGAAGCGTATGAGATCTCTGCGATCCATGGGATTCTTTCTCAGAAATGGAAGATACGGAAAGTACAGCTAGCGCAGACCCAATAACGGCCTGTGCAAGAGCCTCCGTTCTACCCAACCCGAAGCTCGTGTGTCAATTCCATTATGGAAGTTAACGATAAGAAGTGAAAGAACGCGCGTTGTCCTGCTATAGTCAATCGCAAATGGGCTCGAGGCATCCATGAGGAATGAAACCCCGCAAAGGTCCGCAGTCGCGGAAAAGACAGTCAGGCGTCGCGTCCCAAAATGGGCGATGCAATCCGGGAAAGCTTCGACCGACGGGCAGTATTACCTCCGCACGATCGGGCGCGCTCTCGAGGTCCTAAACTGCTTCGACGGCCAAATACCCCTTTCGCTCAAAGACATCTGTGCGCGGGTGAAGCTGCCCGAGTCCTCGCTTTTCCGGGTGCTTTTGACCCTTGAAAAGCACAAATATCTGCAACAGCACCATGATGGCACCTACCAGCTCGCCCCCAAGCTCATCTTCGGTTGGCTTGTTCAGGCGGCCGATCGGGTGCGTGCCATCGCGCGGCCCGAAATCGAACGTCTCGCCCGCACGTTCGATGAAACAGTCAGCGCGTCCTACCTCTTCGACGATCGTATCCACGTGCTCGACTGCGTTGAGACCTTTCACGAGATACGGATGACCAACAAAATCGGCCGTGTATTGCCGCCCCACTGCAGCGCCATGGGTAAAGTCATTACCGCCTTCCAAGACCGCCATCAGGCGGACCGCATTCTCGAGGTCTACGGCCTGGCCCCGCGCACCGAACACACCATTGTCGATCGCCATAAGCTCTTCACCGAATTTGAAGAAACGCGCCGCACCGGGATTTCCGTGGATCGCGAAGAATCGATTCGCGGCGGAATTTGCTTTGGTGCCGCATTGCGGACTAAGACTAAGCCTGTCGTCGCCGCCATCAGCATCTCGACGCCTGCAATTCGCATGTCGGCGCAATTGGAGAAGCAGATCAAGGCGGCGCTTCTGGAGTCTGCAAGTAGCATCGGCAGCCTTCTTGACCAAGCCTGACGCAATCCTTCGCTTGCCCTTACGGATGACGCTACATTTCATGTAAGTAATTGAATTAACAGAGGCGTACTGGTGACTAAGCGGCGCCGCTACGGAGCGCCTGGGCACGGCCGCCGCCAATTCCTATTCCCGGTTCCCATTAAGCGCTTTCAAGAGCGCAATTCGGTCCGCCAGTCGACCTCCCAAAATCTCCCGGATCTGAACCTGGTGGTTGAAGGCCGCTGCACACCCATACCTCCGAAAATGAAAATTATTTCCATTATTCGCCAGCTTTGTGTCAATAGTTTCCAGATTGTGGTTGACATCCCCTGAATACGTTCTCTATCTTTGGGGGCGCTTGAGAGAGCCCCATCCCCTCTTATCGAATTGGAGTCGCCGTATGAAACGTATCGCCCTCGTGTTTCTGTTGTTCGTCAGCGCGTCTGTCTTTGCCCAGGAGACTCGTTCTACGCTTACTGGCCGGATTACGGATGCGAGCGGCGCTGTGATCCCCCACGCCCAGATCACCGTTACCAACACGGACACAGGGTTTGTGACTGCGACCCAATCGAACGGTGTCGGCGACTACACCGCACCGTTTCTGCTCCCAGGCCACTACAACATCACCGTTGCCAGTAACGGTTTCGAGAAGTATGTGCACGAGGGATTGATCCTTCAGACGGAACAAATCCTCACTGAGAATATTTCACTCAAGACGGGTGCTGCCACTGAGACCGTCACCGTTCAAGGGGAAACTCCGCTGGTCGATATCGCCACGGCAACGACCGGGCAAGTCCTTACTGCTGAAGAGGTCGAAGATCTGCCCAGCAACGGGCGCTCGCCCATCGGATTCGGCCACCTGATGTATGGTGCCGTCGCCAAGGGTAAGCATTCGGCCTCGCAAGTCAGGCCCTTCGATAATTCCACCGGCAGCGATTTCTCCATCGCCGGCGGCAACTCCCAATCCAACGAAATTCTCTTGAACGGCGTCCCCAACATGGAGGATGGCGCCCGCATTTCCGGCTTCAGCCCGGAACTCGACGCCGTCGATTCAATCCACATCGATGAGTTCTCGGCCAACGCATCGCTCGGAGATACCTCCGGCGGCATCTTCAACGTCAACACCAAGGGCGGCACCAATCAATTCCACGGCACTGCGTCGGAATACTACTCCGGCTCCCGTCCCTTAACAGCCGCTCCGTTCTTCACCCCTGCGGGCACCCAGGCTACATCTGTCCATTTCAACCAGTTCGGCGGCACCATCGGCGGTCCCATAACCATTCCACATGTCATCCATGGAAGGGATAAGCTCTTCTTCTTCTATGCCTTCGAGGGGTACATCGGGAAGGCACCGGCCACAGTCGTCGAGAGCGTCCCCACGGCCCAGGAGCGCACCGGAGACTTTGGTGCACTCCTGGCGTTTAGCTCTCCCACCGTCAATTATCAGCTCTACAATCCCTTTACTGCGACCACCGCCTCAAAAGGCATCAGCCGAAGCCCGATAGCAGGGAACTGCATCGTTACCAGCACCTACTGCACTTCTACCGCGACGAATGCCTCGGGTGCGCCACTGACCATCGACCCGGTAGCGCAGGCATACCTAAATATGATGCCCATGCCCAATTACAATGGCGCATCCACCGGCGCGGATGGGGAGAACAACTACTTCGCGAGCGATCCTCAAATCAACAACTACAAGTCCAATCAGGCGGCCATAGATTGGAACATCACCAGCACAAACAAAATCAGATTTGAAGCCCATCGCAGCAACTACACATCAAGCTCAGGACAGACCTTCTTCAACCCTCTCACCGGAACCACGGCGGACACCATCCATTGGGGTGGGCAGGTCGATGATGTTCAGACCTTGTCGCCTACGTTGAGCTGGGAGATTCGGCCCGGATTCAGCCGCTATGTCACGGGTTCCGAACCCAACAGTCTCGGCATCAGTCCCAACACGGTCAATATGCCCAGCTACGTTGCTTCCAACTCCACGCTTCTCGCACTCCCCAGCTTTACCTTCAAGGACGCCTCGGGAATCCAGGCCTTGAGCGGTGCGCCCGGATCAACCGAAGCCTTTGACACCCTGCAGTTCTACACCAGCCTCAACAAGGTCTGGGGTCACCACACCATCAAGGTTGGAGCCGATATCCGCTCCTACAAGGAATCGACACTCTCGCCGGGCGCGGCCGACGGCTCCTTCGTCGTCAGCGCTGGGGCAAGCAGTTTCGTCACCTCTGGTCCGGGCTGCACGACTTACTGCCCAACAGGCACAGCCCCGGCGCCAGGAGCGAACCAGGCATTTGGCGGAGCCTTCGCTCTCTTCGAGCTCGGTCTTCCAACCAGTGGCTCTTATAACATCGCCACTAAGTTCCAGTACGACAGTTGGTACAACGCCTTCTTCGCCCAGGACGACTGGAAGGTCGCGCATAACTTTACCGTCAGCTACGGCGTCCGGCTGGTCCACGAAACCCCAGACGTGGAGAGCAACAATCATCTCGTCGCCGGCTTCAATCCAACCGTGGCAAACGCTTCCACCTCTGCCGCCGAAGCCGCCTATGCCGCCGCGCCCAATGCGAATCTCGCCGTAAGTGCCTTCCAGCCCACCGGCAATGTGATCTACGCCACCCCTTCGAATCGTTCCGCTTACAGCAATGCGGTTCTATACGTCAGTCCTCGCCTGGGGTTTGCCTATGCTCCTGACTTTGCCCACGGAACCATGTCGATTCGCGGTGGCTTTGCAATCTACGTCAATCCGTTCGGAGACTATTCGGGCGACTGGGGCCCCTCGTACGGGTTTACCCAATCGACCAGTTTTGTACAGTCCAATAACGCTATGCTCTCGCCTGCAACCACGCTTTCAGATCCATTCCCAGTTACGACGAGTGCCCTGGGCGGAGCGCTGAATCCTATCGTGAAGCCCTATGGTTCGACATACGGCATCAATACCCAACTCGGCAGCAGCATCACATACTATGCCCCGGTCAAGATTCCCTATTCGGAACACTTTGCGCTCGACATGCAAAAGCAGGTAGGCAAGAACTGGCTCTTCGAAGCAGGCTACGTCGGTGATCACCAGGTCCACAACAACGCCAACCTCGCTGCAAGCTCCACACCGCTGCTGCCCTTCCTTAGTCGTTCTCCACAGTTGGACCCAGCCGTGAACACTCTACTGGCGACTCCAATCACCAGCCCGTTCTACCAGACCAT
>Ga0182014_10004372_pt1 | contig 16284 bp, 9 predicted proteins | sample 612S2DmetaG_FD_120489 | JGI IMG/M metagenome (GOLD analysis project Ga0182014, IMG submission 120489) | Permafrost microbial communities from Stordalen Mire, Sweden - 612S2D metaG | ecosystem: Environmental > Terrestrial > Soil > Wetlands > Permafrost | place: Sweden: Stordalen | collected... | reverse complement strand
AGAATCGGTCAAGCGAAAGCCTTTCTCTGTGCCTCAAACACTGTCTAGTCAACATGTTTGTAGCACAAAAAGGCTTTCGCTAACTCAGCCTTCACGAATTATCCGGGCTAGTATTCTCAGTTGACGCTAAATCGCTAAGTCGCTCACCTACACGGATTACTACCCTAATGCCGCCCAGTGTCATGGAATCCGCCGGATACGCTCGGAGCGACTGAATGGCCGGTCGCAAGGGGGTTTCCCGGGAGTCAACCGGCAGGCGATCAGATCACAAGAGAAAGTAGTCCGGATCTGGCAGCCAATCGCCTGCTGGAAATGGCGGGACCATTTGGAGAAGATGGTTTTCCAGCGAGGCCTACTTCAACCAAATAGGACTTCCCTTCAGTTATTGCGAAGGGCAACCATGGGGTTGACGCGGGAGGCTCTCCTCGCGGGAATGTAGCCGGCGAACAGTGCTACGGCACCGATCAGCAAGACCACGGCGGCAAGCGTGATGGGGTCATCGGGCGCGGTGTTGAAGAGCAATGCGGCGATGGCCCGGGAGACGAGCAAAGACGCAATGGCGCCTGCTGTAATTCCGATGACGGCGAGACGCAGAGTTTTGTAGAGGACGCGGCCGACGACGTTGGAGCGGGATGCGCCGAGGGCCATGCGAATGCCGATCTCCTGTGTGCGCTGGGTGACGGAGTACGAGATGACGCCGTAGATGCCAATGGCGGCGAGCAGAAGACCGAGACCGGCGAACGAGGCCACGAGCATCATGAAGAACTGTCGCGACGAGTTGGCGTGATCGACGAGGTTCTGAATGGGACGGAACTCGGCGGCGGTCTGGCTGGGATTGAGTTCGCGAAGCGCGGTGAGGACGCTGGTGGCCAATGTGGCAGGGGGAAGCGTGGTGCGGATGACAAGCTGGGCGCCGTTGGGGCCGTTTTGGGTTGCGGGATAGTAGATTTGCCAGCCGGTTTCACCTTCGGTGGTTTCCTCATGGACGTCGTCAACGATGCCGACGATGCGCGAGCCGTCGCCACCGGTATCGAGCATCTGACCGACGGCTTCACCGTTTGGCCAATTGGCATATTTAGCTAAATACGCGGCGAACGCCTTGTCGATCATGACCACATTTGTGCTTCTCGGTCCGTCATCCCAGGTGAAATCGCGGCCTCGGATTCCGGTGCCCATGGCTCGCAGATAGCCAGGCGTGACGACATAGACGAGGGGAGAACCTGGAGTCTTTTCAGGTCTCTTGACGCCTTTGGGGAAGGGCGTTCCCCAGGCGCGATTGTGGCCGAGAGGGAGATAGTCCGAGATGCCAGCGGCCTGGATGCCGGGAATGGAGCTGATGCGAGCCAGGACTTGCTGGAAGATCGCGGTGCGCTTCTGGATGCTTGCCTCGCGGGTTGGGGCGTCGTCGTCGTAGTCGACTTTGATAGCGGCGGCGCGCTGGGGCTGAAATCCGAGATCGACATCGAGGACTTTGAGGAAGCTGCGCAAGAGCAACCCTGCGCCAACCAGGAGGACGCAGGCGAGAGCCACTTCAGTCACAACGAGGATGGAGCGGAGACGCTCATGCCTGCGGCCCTGTCCGGACCCGGCGCTGCAATCCTTGAGCGCTTCCTGAAGATTGCCGGAGGCCATCCGCAGGCCGGGGACGATGCCGAAAAAGACGGCCGCGAAGATGGCGATGAGGACGGTCCAGCAGAGAGCGGTCCCGTCGATGCGCAGCGTGCTGAGCAGGGGAAGCGCGATGGCTCCCTGGTGGCGCAGCCAGGCGACGAGAACGACGGCGAGGGCGAGACCGCAGAGGGCTCCCGCCCCGGAAAGAATCAGGCTCTCAGTGAGCAACTGGGCCACAATGCGGGTGCGGCTGGCTCCGAGGGCGGAGCGCATGGCGAACTCCTTGATGCGGGCGGCGGCGCGCGCGAGAAGGAGGTTAGAGAGGTTGACACAGGCAATGAGCAGGATGCCGCCGACAGCAGACCAGAGCACGATCAGCGAGCGACGGAGCTTTCCGCTGACGTAGTCCTTGAGGGGAACGGGGACCACGGAATCTTTGTAGTCGCCGCAGGAACTGGGCCTCTTATTGTTCCAGCACATTGAGGGCGCCACGGCGGCTGAATCGCCCACTGCCTGGGCGAGGCTGACGCCGGGCTTGAGGCGACCGATTAGGGTGATGATGTTTCCATAGTCGCGCGCGGGGCCGTAGAGATTGAGAGGTGTGATGGCATCGACTTTTGTGCCCGGCGCAAAGACTGCGCCGAAGTCAAAACTCTGTGAAAGTACGCCGATGACGGTGGTTTGCTGGCCATTCATGTCGAAGGCCTTGCCGACGATGTTGGGATCGGCGTTGAACTGGCGACGCCACCATGAATCAGAAAGGATTGCGACTGGTGCTGCACCGTTGCGCGCGTCGTCTGCTGTGAAGGTGCGGCCCATGGCGGGCTGCACGCCGAGAAGCTGAAAGAAGTTGGCCACCACGTCGATGCTGGTGGCGGGAATGGGAGCGCCGTTGCCGATCCGAAGGCTCAGATTGTCCGCAGAGGAGAAGGCGAAATAGCCGGTTACGTCTTGAAAAGAGCGGGTTCCGGCGCGGAATTCGTCGTAGGCGTCGGTGGAATAAGTGGCGCAGGAGAGGCCGCACTTGCTGGGCGGAGGCGCGATCCAGACCAATTGCTGCGAATTGGGGAATGGCAGCGGGCGCAGGAGCAGGGTGTTGACAACGCTGAAGACGGCAACGTTGGCGCCGATGCCAAGGCCCAGGATAAGGATGGCAACGAGGGTGAATCCGCGGTCGTGGCTCAGGGAACGGAGGGTGTAGCGGAGGTCCTGGAGAAGAATATCGAGTTTCACAATGCCTCGGGCTTCGCGTTGCTGCAGTTTTGCGGTGTCAACGGCGCCGAAACGGACGAGCGCCTGGCGGCGGGCTTCAAGGGGAGTGAGGCCGCGCTGGATGTTTTCTTCAACGGCAAGGTCGATATGGGCGGCGATCTCGGCTTCGAGGTCGGCGTCGAGCGGGGGCTTGGAGAAGAAAGAACGTACGCGGGCCAACGCCCGCCGCAGCGCGCTCATGGAAGGTTGCCTTCCGGAGACATGGAGAGCACACGCCCCATCACGTCAGCCAAACGTTGCCAGTGAGCGGCGTCTTTTTCAAGCTGCTTACGGCCGCTACGGGTAATGGAATAGAACTTCGCCTTGCGGTTGTTATCGGAGGTGCCCCACTCGGCGTCGATCCATCCGCGTTGTTGGAGACGGACGAGAGAGGCGTAGATGGTGCCCTGGTTGAGCAAGACTTCGTCGCCACTGGCCTGCTCAATGCGGCGGGCGATGCCATAGCCGTGCTGCGTGCCAATTGCGGCGAGGGTCTGCAAGACCATAAGGTCAAGAGTGCCTTGTAAAAGATCGAGTTTGGATTCGCCCATTTTTTCGTCTCCTGTGCTCATGCCACATAAGTATCGCACAGGATGTGTGGGATGACCACAGAAAAGGTGGACGCGCACGCTGATCCCTACCGCGGAATCAGCGTAGATGGTTCCCGAAACCACAACCTTCAAGTCGACGCGACCATCAGGATCGGGGTCCCACGGACTGGTCCTCGTCCGTTGGGTGGGGCGAGCAGCGACATTGCTCGATACTCAACCGGACTCAGTAACTCTGGTTCCGCTCTGACAGGGCCTGTCCACCGGGCAAGCCTGCTTATCCCAATGGCAAGCCGAGAGCGTAGCGCACACCGGCAGCCGGTCAGGCAATCTAGAGATAACTACACTATTGAGCCGGCATCAAAACACTGCCGCGCTGCATCGACGATGCTCGGGTCTTTGAAGGAGAATTTGATTCTCTCCGGATTCTCTTCGATTGCCGCCGTATGTTCCGTCGCAGCCTTGCGCAGCTTGTCTTTTGTCCTGCTTGGAACGCGCGTCTCGATGGCTTGCTTCAAGTCTCCATTGAGCCGTTCATCTGGATTCAGTTCTTGCCAGTAACTGGGCAGGTAGAAGACTTCGATTTGTTTGATGTGCCGATTGGCAGGATGAACCATCAACTCCGGATAAGGAATGATAAGTCGCCCAGTGTTCGTCGATCAGCTCAAGCAGTATCCTGAGTTGACGGTTGATAGCCCGAGTGGGTTGTATCGGTCCGGCTCGCCCTGGTCTTGAGGGAGAGGCAGGGTCGCGGCCGACCTGCACAGAGCGCTCCCGCTCTGGATCGTCCTTCCGCCTGCGGCCTAACCGACTGTAAATCTCGGTTGGCACTGCGCCGGCCTTAATACCGGTGCCACTGGCGGAGCGGACGAAATTGGCTGCGCCCTTGCGTCCTCGAGTTCATCGCCGTGCAGTCCCAGTGATTCTCTGTCCGTGGGAAGCTATCCTTGCCATCCGCAGGCAACATCGGCGCGCGGCAGACTGCGCTATATTGGCCTCGTGCTCGATTTCATTGGTGGCTCAGGTTGGAAAAGACGGCGGGTGGTCGATCGCGCGGTGCTTGCGGTTGCGCTGCTCGTTGCCTCAGGTCTGCGCGGGGATGGCGCTGGGCCGGGCAACGCGGCACCCGATGCGCACAGCCTGGCCGGCGCGCCGCCCATCGTCCTGTGGGCCTGGGAGGAACCGGAGGACCTGCGCACGGCGGACCCCGCGCATGTCGGCGTCGCCTTTCTCGCCGAGCGCGTCTTCGTCGGCAGCAAGGTAGAAATCGTTCGCCGCCATCAGCGGATTCTGACGCCGGGCTCCATCTGGGCCGAGGCTGTCATCCGTATCGAAGCGACCCGTGCCTTCGAGGACAACGCAACCACCCGCCGTGCCGCAGCCGATGCCGTGCTTCAAGCCGCGCACCTCCCCGGCATCCGCGGCGTGCAGATCGACTTCGATGCCACTGCGCAGCAGCGCGCCTTCTATGCCGAGGTTCTCCGCCAGGTCCGCGCCGCTTTGCCCGCCGGCGAGCACCTGGAGATCACCGCCCTGGTAAGCTGGTGCGCGCAACCTCAGAGCTGGATTCACGCGCTGCCCGTCGACCTTGCCGTCCCCATGAACTTCCGTCTCGGCGAGCATGTGGGCGCCTGGGTGGTTCGCGAACCCCTTTGCGCGGGCGCGACCGGCATCTCGACCGATGAGCCGGAAGGGCAGGCCTCGGCCCTGGCGGCAACTCCCGTGCAGAAGCGCACGGTCTTTCTCTTTGCCCCGCTCCCCTGGACGGCGGACCAGCTCGCGGCGCTCAATCGGGGCAACGTTCCGCATGATCGAAGAGGAGCGCGTTGATGCGTGGACTGAAGAGTGCAATCATCGTGGCGGCATTGGCGCTGGCCATCCCCGGCAATAGCTGCGGGCCGTTCTTTACCGAGATGATCTTTGTCCAGCAGTCGGCGCCGTCGAACCTGAAGGACTTCCTCGACGGCCATATCGGCGTCGTTCAGGGCGCCCTCGAACCTCGCTACCTGGCACTGGCCTATCGAATTCTCTCCGGTCCGGCCCTGACCGCACAGGAAAAGTCCAGCCTCCTCGCCGCCCACGAGAACAGCCAAGACCGCGACGCGGCTCCAGGCGGGCAGCCTTCCCCAGACGCTACCCAGCAATGGCGAGAGGAGCGCGCCCGGGTCGCGCCCGGCGTGAGCGACGTCTCTCTCGGCGCCGTTCGTCCCATTCCCGGTCAGCAATGGCAGGACTACACCAACTGTCTCAGCGACGCCTTTTCGAACGCCGCCCGCACGCTGGCCGCCCGCGCCCGCGACCATGCCTCCGAAACAGCCGAGCTGGCCGAGTGGGTGCGCGGCCAGGACGCTGTCTTCTCCAACTGCTCCGGCAACGGCGAGCTGCCGCAGCCTGTTTCGAAACCTCTCTGGCTGGTTCAGGATCGCGCCTATCAGACCGCGGCCGCTCACTTTTACCGTTCCGAATTCGGCCCTGCCCAGGAGCTGTTTCGACAGATTGCCGCGGACCGCAACTCCCCGCTCCGTTCCCTTGGCGCTTTCATGGTCGGCCGCTGCCTGCTTCGCCAGGCAACCCTTTCACTCCCGGACAAAAACGACGACGAGCTCCTGCGCCAGGCTGCCGCCGAGTTCGGTCAGGTCCTCGAAGCCGGAGGGCCGTATGCCGCTCCCGCCGAGGACCTGCTCAACTTCGCCGATCTCCGCATTCACCCCAGTCGAGCCGCCGCGCGCCTCGGCGACCGCATCAGCCGCCCCGATGCCCGCATCGAGCAGCATCTGGTCGATCTCGCATACGTCAGCCGAGACGACCGGTGGCTATCGTTTCAGCAGGACGATCGCAAGAGCGACCTCGTCGATTGGGCCCTGACACTGGAGGGATTCCCAATCGATCCCAAAAAGACTCAGCCTCCGAACGAGGTCTTTGAGCACGCCAGAGATCGCTGGCGTCAGACCGGCAACGTGGCCTGGCTGGTGGCGGCGCTCGAAAGTTCTCCAGCACCCGATGCCGAGCTTGCGCGCGCCGCGGCCGCTGTTCAACCCACCTCCCCTGCATGGGTTTCGGTCGCCTACGCGCGCCTGCGGATGCAGTCCGCGGGAGCCGCTGCCCGCGCCGCAGCCGAGGATCTCATTCGCGAACTCACCGCTCGCCACGAATCGCCCGATACCGTAAACCTCTTCACCATCCTGGCCCGCAAGAAGGCCGAGTCGCTCCCTGTCTACGCCCGTCTTTCGCCACTTGAGCCCACCGGCGCGGACGACGGCGAAGACGGATTCGAATCGCTTTCCTCAGCCATCACGGTCCCGACAGGCCAACGGTTGTCCACCATGGCCGGGTTGCCGGTCAACGTTCAAGGCGTCAAGCGCCTCGACGAAGAAACCGCCCGGGTTCTCAACCGCCATCTGCCTCTCAAAGACTTGGTCCCTCTGGTCCTCGAATCCACCTGGCCCAGGCAGTTGCGCTTTGAGCTCGCGATGGCCGTGTGGACCCGCGCCGTCCTCCTCGACCGTCCACAGGAAGCGCGCAGGCTCACCCCGGCTCTCATCGCTGGCGAGCCCGGATGGAAGCCGTGGCTCGCCGCCTACGATGCGGCAGCCCGCGACGATGAGCGCCATGCGGTCGGCCTCCTGGCACTGATGCGCTTTCCCTCGGTTCGCCCTTACATCAATGCCGGCGCCGGCCGCGAAGAAGGCTTCGTCACCTACAGCACCTACCGCGACAACTGGTGGTGCGCGGACATGGGAGACTTCAACTACTCCACCGATCACAACTACGGCGGCGCCTATCCGAACCCCAACCAGCCGCCGCCCATCGACCTTCCCGGCTTTCTCACCCCGGCGATGGAGGCGGAGGCGGATCGTGAACAGGCCCAGCTCGCAACGGTCGGAGACGCTCCGGAATACTTCGGCGAACAGGTCCTCGCATGGGTCAAGGCCCACCCCCAAGATTCGCGCAACTCGGAATTGCTGGGCTTTGCCCTGCGCGCCATGCGCAATGGCTGCAATCTTGAGAAGAGCGCTGCGCTGAAGCGCGAAGCCTTCGAGACCCTGCATGCCAGGTATGCCCAATCGGAGTGGGCAAGGAAATACCCGACGCTCGACACAGAAGACCAATGAGGCTGGATTCGCTTGTATGCGAACAATCAGCAGGGAATTGCAACACCGGTGACGCTGTGCGCATGCCCGAATGAATGCTTTGCGGATAGGACGAGAATGCAGAATAGCTCCGAACGAAAACGGCGTCTTTCGGGGAGTTATCGTCAGAAATGCAAGTAACCGGCCTGCAATGAATAGCTTGCTTGCATCGGCAGCAGAGGGCGCTTGGAGCCGATGGGAGCTTACGAGGATAGACCGTAGATTCTGCATTACAGCCGATTTAACTCTGCATTCCTCCCCCATAGGGACACAGCCGACCCAGTTCTTTGCGCGTCAAGTAAGAATCGCACAGATGTATTCTTGGCGTGACGAAGCCCGAAAGTGGCTCTGTGGTGTCTAAGATATTGAGGGTTCCCAACGATGAATAGCACGGCGCGGAAGTTGCTTGTCTTGCCTTGTATTCTTTTCCTGTCTCAAATTGCTTTTACGGCAACACAATCGGACGGAACGGCAGCGCTCTCCGGGGTCGTCAAAGGCGGATCAGGAGCAAATCTGGCCGTGCACCTGGAGCCGACGCCGCAAAGTCCGGTGCGATATTACGACGGCTATGAAGCGCTGCCGAGGGAAGACGGCAGTTTCACCTTTACTGAAATCCCTCCCGGCAAATACCGGCTGTCAGTGGCAGAAGGCGTCGTGACTCCGATCGACTTTGCCACGCCGCCTCTAATCGTGACAACCCCACTTCTTCCGAAATACCGCGATCGGAGTCAATATGGGGTTGCCATGACCAATTTGTCAACGGACCTGGCATCCGATGAGATTACGCTTTTGCCCAGCGAAAGACGCAAGGGGTTCGTCATCACATTGACCCATAACCTTTCGTTCTGCGGTCATGTTACCCGTGACGCCGCTCCCACGGATGCCTGGGGGCGTAAAACCGGACCGCCAAATATTGTGCCGGCGGATACGAACATCACGTTCTACCACTACAATTCCGAGTTCCGCGTCCTCGATAACAAGACACAGTTCGATACCAACAAGGACGGAAGTTTTCATGTTACAGACCTTACCCCTGGCACTTATTACGTCCGGTCCAATGAAACCTGGTATCCCGGCGTGGCGAGCTATGACAAGGCAGAGCCGGTCGTGGTGACTGCACAACCGGCCCGAGATTGCAAAGTTGAAATTCAACTGGTCCCGACCAATTCCTGCACGACTGGCGAGGTTTTTGGAGAAATCAAGTCAGACCCTGCGGTGGACAAGAATCAATATGACGTCGTTTTCTTCAACCGCAACCATGAGGGCGTTGACCTGCCTGGGATCTACGGCGTGATTGCCGGTTTCAGAAAAATGGAGGCGCACGGTAGCGGCGAGAATTATCTCACGCAAATATGCTCCGGCGACTACGATGTTGTTCTCAGCGAAAAAAGACAAGCTGGCACGAACCTGTGGGATAGTGCGCCGACCCCAAAAATTGTCTTCGATACGGAGCATGTGTCCTTGACGCCGAATGGAGCTGCACACGTCGCTCTCACTCCACACTCCATGGCTTCAATCGAAGGCGAGGTGCTTCTCGACAAAGTTACAAAAAACGATTTTTGCCCGCAATGCCAATCGATTTACGTCAGCATCCTCCGCGAGGGCAGTGGCGAATTTCAGACAGTGAATCTAAGTTCCGAAAATCACTTCAACTTCTACAATGTCACTCCTGGCGAATATCAGATCTTTGTTACAGCCAAGAGACTCGACAAGGTCTTCTTAAAATCCATTCTGGTGGACGGCATTGAAGGCAAGGGCAGCCACTTCACAATCTCCGAGCCCAAGTTTGCTTCCATGAAAGTAACTCTGAGCGGCGACTTATCACAGGCTGCTGGACACGCCTCTCCCGACGTTCGGCACGGGAACCGCTGGCAGACAGAAGGCATGCGGCCCCTCGCCTCTGTCTCCGGCCAGATCGATGGCGAGGGCGGCGCAATCTATACTCTGCGGCTGCTGCCCATTGGCAATCGTTTCGATGCGGATGGCGCCCTCACCACGCAAAGTCAGGCGGACGGGAGCTTTCGTTTTGACAACGTGCTACCCGGCATCTACCGCTTGCGCGCGCACGACAAAAACTACCTGCGCTTCGACTATGGCGCTAAGGCCGAGGAGTTGCGCGGCGAACCCTTGCTCATCGCACCAGGAGAAACCGTCAATAACCTCGTTCTCAAAACCCCGATCTACAACTCCATTTGCGGCCACTATACCGACGACAAAGGCTACTCCCGCACCACGACAATCTATTATCGTTCCACCTCAGAGCGCAACCGTTCCCAGCAAACCTCGCAACTCACTACCGACAATGATGGTTACTTCCGCATCGACAATTTGCTGGCTGGCGATTATTTCATCCAGATTCCCACTAGCACCAGGATCATCACTTTGTTGAGCAATGGACAGACGGACGCACTCACTCCCATTCACATCGAGGACGGACAGAACCCCGGCTGCGGCGCCAGTCAGCCGCTCGAATTTCAACTGCCCGCGAACATTCAAAGCACTTACTCCATCTCTGGATCGGTGAGCGGCGATCTTTCCGCGCGAATCGGCGATCGTTTTCTTGTGGAGTTAGTGGATGAGACGGCCCAGGGTATATATGGCAACAAATATAGCGGCAAACTTGATGCCGGCCACAAATTCAATTTGGAGAACGTCCCTGACGGACGCTACAGGCTGAATATCTATGGGGTCTATGGGCCGGAACCACAACTGAACAGTGGCCGCGGCATCGTATTCATGTCGCCACCTTACGTCGAGCCACTGCTTCATCTGATCGCCACGCAACTGGTCGAAGTTCGCGGCCATGACATTTCAGGAATCGCTCTGAAGCCATTGACGCTTCCGTCGATTACTGGCGTGGTGCATATACAGCATCCACGGGCAGACTGGACAAATGTCAAACTTGGCGACCTCAGTGTGAGACTGATTCCGCATCGCAGAAACGGTTCTCTCAGCTCATCGCTCACGAGCAAGACGGACGATCAAGCTGAATTCTCGATTGGCGCTGCCGACGCCGGTGAGTATGAAGTTGCGTTCGATGCGACTAAGCCCGGCCATGGTACGCCGAGAGGACTCTACGTTCAGACCATCAAACTCAACGGGAAAGAAGTGAATCCGCGATTCTTTTCGCTGCCACAGAATGACACCGCCCAACTCGAAATCGTATTGAGCGGCGACTCGGCCTCGGCTCATGTGAGCGTCCATCCAGACACATCCTTCGCTTTGCCGGCAACTGCACTCAATAAGCAATGCGGTCCGAGCACGAGCTATACCGTGGTGCTCTTTCCCGACCCGCCCGTCAATCCATTGATCGATAGCGAACCCGAACAAGTGCCCCACTTCTACTTCACATCAAGTTATGGTCCAGACTGCGTTGGAGTTCCGACCGGGTTTCAACAGAATCCGGCCGGGATGATTATGGACATCCAGCCGGGCGGTTATTATGCGATCGCCACGCTGGGATTTGATCTTGATTATTCTCAATTTCGAGGTTGGACTGGTCGTCAGGGAAAAACATCCCCTGAGCAAGTACGGTTGTTGCGCGCATTGGAAGCTATCGCCAAGCCCGTCACTCTGCACGCTGCTGAAACACTTGAACTGGAATTACCGGAAAAAACGATAGATGCGAGCCGAATTGCCGCTCGCGTCGGAGTGACCGATGAGACAGAGAACCTTCGTCCGCAAAACGGTCAATCCTGCTGCGGTCGTTGATGCGGCCTCACTTGGTGTCCCTCCCAACGCGAGGCTAATGTATCCTCAAAAGTTCGCCATGGCGACTGGAATGTTGGGCCCTGCCGGGGGAGGAATTCGTGTAGACACCAGAGCCTGCGGCGTATCTGGGACTTTGTTTTTCAGTCCTTGCAGTTCATAGGCACATCAGTAGGCCTTGCCAAGTTCCGCACCTACCAGGCCAAGTGCATCAGGGAGATGCCTTCGCGGTCTGCCTGCCTGGCGCTTGCGCCTATAGACGCCGAGGGTTTGTCGGGCAGGAAGAACGCATTCACCTCTTACCTGTGGCTGTTGCGCGCAGAGATCAAGGACGCACAGCAACTGGCTCGCGGCAGAAATGCGATGACCAAGGATGAACTGAAGACTGTGGACCTAACGCAGGCCGAGTGGGTGTTGGTGCACAAGGAGTACTGGCGGCGCAAGCGATCGTCGACGCTCAGCGGCAGACAATGCAGCCGGCTTTCTCATTTGCTCCGCCCTTGTCACCCCATGAAGCGCACGGCACAGTGCGAACGCGCACCGATTATCCGTGCTTGCACATCAATATTCACTAGCCGCAACCGTGAACATCGGGGTTTCCGAGGTTCGATTCCACGAATAGAATTGACGTGAAAGCCGAACAAGACTGGAGCGGAAGATGCATGAGGAACAGATACTTGAAGCCCTGAATGCGCATTGGCACGCATCCGCGGCCGGAGAACTAGACGCGGAACACGACATTTACGAGGACGATGCCATTTGTGATTATCCGCAGTCAGGTGAGCGAATTCTCGGAGTGGGTGATCTGTGGATCACGGAATACACAATCAACTACCAGGGGCGCCCAGCATTCACAGTGAGCATCATGGAATTCCGCAACGGGAAGGTCGTACACGAGACACAGTATTTCGCGGACCCATTCGAAGCGCCAGCCTGGAGGAGCGAATGGGTTCAGAAAATCGCGTGACGTGGCGACGAAAGTCTAGGGTTGCGATCGAAGATGCTCAAGATACAGATGTTGTGTTCGTCGTGCACGCGTCGAACACGATTCGAAGGTAGTCTTCATCTAAAAACGGCCGAGCACGCACGCCGCGAAGCGTCCTAAATTACACCGCTCTGTCCACAATTCTGCGAGCGTGCCGCGCCACGTCGCTGGCTAGTTCGGGTGGCTCAAGTACCTCTGCCTCAGCGCCCCACCCAATGAGCCAACGGCGAACCTCGCCAAGATCCCCGACGGCCATTTCCATGATCACGCCTTCATCATTTTGTTCTGTTAGTTTTTGAGAAGTGTGCCAGGTGCGCTCCTTGATGTAGGGCGATTCTGCGCTCGAAAAGCGGATCCGCACCTTCTGCGGATCACCCCAGATCATGTTGAATGCAGTCTCATGCAGTTTTTCAAAATCAAAATCAGGGCGCTCGCTGAAGCGACTATTTGTCGGCTTTACGGAGCGGATCCGCTCAATGGCAAATACGAGATACTGTTCCTTGCGATAATCCCATGCGACCAAGTAAAGCCCGCCATTGGTATACCAGACCTTGTATGGATCGACACGGCGGACAAGGTAATTCTTTTTCGCTGGCGTTCGATGCTCAATTTCGACGGTGAAATGATTCCGGACGGCTTTCGTCAGAGACGTCAACACCTGGCGAGAATGAGCGAAGTCCTTCCATCCAAATGTCGAAACAGCGATACCTTCTTCAACGGTTCGCAGGAAAGCGTGGCCCTGCGCCGGGATCGCTGCTCCGATCTTGGAGAGCGCAGTGTCAATGGCCTCGTGAACGGGCGTCCCCAGGAGCGGCTGAAGCAATCCTCGACTGAAGTAAAGCGCCATCAATTCATCGACGGTCAGCGCTACCATCTGTTCTGCGCAAAAGCCGTCCATGAACCGCCAGAATACGGTGCCGTTGCGTTGCTCTGAAATAAGCGGGAATCCTGCCGCTTCTAACGCGTCCATATCGCGCTGGACCGTTCGCTTTACCACTCCCAGTTCTGCGACCAACTGACGCAGGGTCCTGCCGCGTGGGCCAGAAAGCAGCCGGACCAGCTTCCATTGCCGGCCTAATTGATCGCCTCTCATTTTAGTAAAACTATAGCCCGCTGCTGTTTGATTCGCAAGATGTGACAGATGCGGTCACACCTCTGTGCCGGACGGTACAGGGGTATGACCGCTTCTGACATAGGGGTGGTTGCAGAATCTAAATATGCGTAACCGACGAGAAAAGAATGAAGACTCCGCCTTTGGCCGCCACGAGAATGGCAGACTCATGATCGCCACCGAGCCTGATTGGGTTCGTGCCGCGATCGAGAAACACCGTGCATGGATCGAGTCCGTGCAGGGGGTCTCTATGGATCGCCTCTTGGTACTTCACGGACATAATCACTTCACCTGTCTTCCAGCACTTCGAATTCTGGCCGATGTGCCGCTCGCGGTGCAGGAACAAGGTCCGACTGCGAAAATGCGCGATGAAGTCCTCTCCGTCGAATATCCCAAAGGGTATCCGCCAACCATGAATGTGGAGACGGTCAGCAAGCGGGACCTAGCCATCGGCGAGAGGCAAGATGTTTGGCAGGTAGGATGGTGCGATACACCTGTTGCGATTCGCTTTCCACAGCTTCGCGGGGCCATCATCGCCATCAAAATTCCCTATCAGGAATGTCAATCCACCTCCTGGAGTGAGACTGTAATCTGCCGCCAGGATGAAGTTGCGGTCGCCATGGAATTGATGAGGGAGTCCAATGTCATCAAAGACGAAGGCAAAGTCCAGTTCAGTACCGGAGGATACCTCCAGATGGTCAATTCCTCCAGTTGGGAACACCTCGTCCTCGATCCCATGGTTCTTAAACTCGTTAAGAACGACTATGAGTCCTTCTTTGCCCGTGAGAAATGGTTTCGTGATCTGAATCTGCCCTTTCGCCGCGGTTATCTGCTGCACGGTTCGCCGGGCAACGGCAAGACGAGCGTGGTTCGCGCCATGCTTTCGCGCCCTGGCATGCGCGGCTTCACACTCAATTTCTTCTCTCCCAACGTCGATGATGATGATCTGCAGAGAATGTTCCAGCGTGCAGCCGAAGAGGCTCCTTCCATGGTTGTGATGGAGGATATCGACCGCGCATTTCCAAAAGACCAATCGTCAGGGACCAAGACCAAACTCAGCCTGCAACAATTGCTCAACTGCCTGGACGGGGTTGGCACTGAGGATGGAGTGGTGGTTGTAGCTACGGCAAACGAACCAACCGCACTGGATCCGGCGATCCTGCGCCGCCCGGGTCGCTTCGATCGGGTAGTTGCGTTCCCAAATCCAACTCCGCAACTTCGGCTCCAGTACTTGAGGAGACTCAACTGCAACTTCACCGAGCAAATATTGAAGCCGGCGATCGATCTGTCCGAGGGCTTTTCGTTTGCTCAAATGCGAGAGGCTTACATCATGGCGGGGCAGCAAGCTTTCGAACGCAAATCGGAGCTTAACCCGGCCGACATATCGATGGCCATTCGAATACTGCGACATGGAATGGCAGCTACAAGCCAGCCAGAATTTGCTGCTGGTTTTGGGGCTCGCTTACTCCGTGCCGCAGAATCATCGAATGATGAGTCCTGCCCTGCGCCGGAAGTGGTTCGGATGCTTACATGAAAGATTGGCGAAGAATCGGCCAGACCTGACCGCAAAACAGATCAAGCAGGCTGTGACGTTCGAGAGGAAGCGCCAGGGAATCTGAAAAGGCTTCGCCTGTGTTTTTGAACACAGAATGGGGCATTCTAGGCGGCTACAATGATCGGCGCAGCGTAAAGAGGCTGAGTCGCGTGCGGTGCTATTCCACCAAAGCAAGAAAGGGCTCGCCCAAATTGGGCGCCAATGAAAGTCACCATCCATAAGGGCAGCCACGAAATTGGCGGAACCTGCATTCAGCTCTCATCCGAAAAAACCAACATCCTTCTCGATGCCGGACTTCCACTCAGTACCGACAGTCAGCCCCTAGACCTCTCGCGCCTCTCCGTGGACGCCCTTCTGGTAAGCCATCCTCATCAGGACCACTTCGGCTTGATGGCTACGCTGCCGCCCGGCACACCGGTCTACATCGGCAAGCTGGCTCGCAGCCTGATCGATGCCACGCAGGTGTTCATTGGCAATGACAGATGTGCTCTCGACTTTCACGACCTCAAGGCCTGGCAGCCGTTTACCATCGGCGATTTCACCATCACTCCCTATCTGGTCGATCACTCCGCTGTCGATGCTTACGCCTTTCTCATTGAAGCCGAAGGCAGGCGCCTGTTCTACAGCGGTGATCTTCGCTCACATGGCCGAAAGGGCGTTCTCTTCGAGAATCTTGTGAAGCGCCCGATCCGCGACATCGATGTCCTCTTTCTCGAAGGCACCATGCTGCATCGCAGCAACGATCTCTTCCCCGACGAGAAGTCAGTCGAACAAGCCATCTTCCAGACAATCCAACCGCAGAAGAACATCTCGTTCCTGCTGTCGTCCTCGCAAAACATCGACCGAATCGTCTCCGCCTATCGGGCCTGCAAACGTGCCGGCAAATTCCTCGTGATCGATATCTACACCGCATGGGTGCTTGAACAACTCCGCCAGATCACGCAAAACACGCCCGCCATGGATTGGCCCGAGGTGAGAGTTTTCGCCAAAGGTAGTCAGTATGAGAGGCTGAAGGCCAACCCTGAGTATTTTGGCGATTTCAGCAATCGGCTTTTCCGCTACCGGGTGATGCCTGAAGAACTGCGGCAGAATCCGGGAGCATTCCTCTACTTCGGCAAGATGTCCAGCTTTAGCCACATCGACGAATTCAAGATTGCCGCTGCTCCCGTCAATGTCATCTACTCGCAGTGGCTCGGTTATCTCAACGGAACCCACCCCGAGTATTACGGCAGTGTTCAAATCGCCGCGTACCGAAGCGATCCGGCAATCAACTTCGTCTACGCCCACACCAGCGGACACGCGCCGGTAGAGGATCTAAAGACGCTTGCGGAAGCGCTCAAGCCGAAGATGCTGATTCCTATCCACACCGAACACGGCGAAGATTT